>Ga0209474_10000331_pt1 | contig 54613 bp, 49 predicted proteins | sample GraSoiAngelo_145_FD_185902 | JGI IMG/M metagenome (GOLD analysis project Ga0209474, IMG submission 185902) | Grasslands soil microbial communities from the Angelo Coastal Reserve, California, USA - 14_1009_05_20cm (SPAdes) (version 2) | ecosystem: Environmental > Terrestrial > Soil > Grasslands...
AGGCTCACGACTACGACTTGCGCGACTATCTGGAGCGCAACTGGTCGACGCTCGGCCCCAAGCTCAGGGGGCAGCTGCACCTGTTCGTGGGGGACATGGACACGTTCTACCTGAACCTCGCGGTCTATCACCTCGAGGAGTTCCTCAAGCGGGCGCGTCCCGCCGCCGAGGCCGAGTTCGCATACGGGCGCCCGTTGAAGCCGCACGGGTGGCAGCCTTGGACCAACGCGGAGCTGATGCGCATCATGGCCCGCCACATCGACCACCATCGCCCACGTCACTGAGCGACCCATGGGACGCCATCTCGCCTTCCTCCTCGCGCTGTTTCCGCCGGCGACCGCCGCCGCCCAGGTCGAGCTGCCCCGCACACACCGCCCAGGCCCGACGGCTCCGGCGATCACACCGGGCGACTTGATGACTCGGCTCTACATCCTCGCCGACGATTCGATGCAGGGGCGCGAGGCGGGGACGCCCGGCAACGTGAAGGGCACCGCCTACATCGCGGCCGAGATCAAGCGGGCGGGCCTGGTGCCGGCGGGAGACGACGGCACGTACTTCCAGACGATCCCGCTCAGGACCCGCACGTTCGACACGACGTCCACGTTCGCGCTCGCGGGAGCCCCCCTGACGGCGTTCACCGACTACCTGCCGCTCGGACCTCGTCCGCTCGAGAGCCAGTCGCTCTCGATCGTGTTCGGCGGCGAAGTCGGCGACTCGGCCGCGCGGATCACGGCCGAGCAAGCGAGCGGCAAGCTGGTGGTATTGCGGGTACCGGGAGGGGTGCTGGGGCTGCGCGCGCTGCGGAACCCGCCGAGCGTGCCGGGCGCGGCGGCGGTCGCGCTCGTCGCGCTGGACAGCCTTCCCCCGCAGGCCGTCGCCTTCCTGCGCCGTCCGCGCACCGTGCTCGACGACAACCCGGCGGGCCCGGCGGCCCGGGCGCCCGCATTCCTGATCACCGCCGCCACCGCGGCGAAGATGTTCACGACCCCGCTGGAGCAGCTCACGCCCGGGGCGACCGGCACGACCGCGGCCGTCGCCGTGCGGTTCGACGTCGTGCCGGTCGCTTCCCCGGCACGCAACGTGGTCGGTATCGTGCCCGGCAGTGATCCAAAGCTCAAGGGTGAGTACGTCGCCATTGGAGCCCATAACGATCACATCGGGTTCAGCCGTACGGCCGTCGACCACGACTCGATCCGTATCTGGAATCACGTGGTGCGCCCGGAAGGCGCCGACGATGCCGGCAAGCAGGCCACGCCCGAGCAGCAGGCGCGCGTCGATTCCCTGCTCGCCCGGCTCAGATCGGTGCATCGGGGCGAGAGTCGCGCCGACTCGATCGCCAACGGCGCCGACGACGACGGCTCCGGCTCCGTCGCGGCGCTCGAGATCGCCGAGCGGATCGCGTCGCTCAAGCGCAAGCCGAAGCGGTCGATCCTGTTCGTGTGGCACACCGGCGAAGAGAAAGGGCTGCTGGGCTCGCGCTACTTCACGGACCACCCCACCGTGCCGCGCGACTCGATCGTCGCGCAGCTGAACATGGATATGGTCGGCAGGGGCGCCGCCAGCGACGAGACGGGGCGCACCAGGGACGGCGCGCCGCTGCACGGCGGCCCTCGTTACCTGCAGCTGGTCGGCTCGCGCCGCCTCTCCACCGAGCTGGGCGATCTGGTGGAGCGCGTGAATACGGCAGGTCGCCACGACCTTTTATTCGACTACTCGATCGACGCCGACGGGCATCCGGCGAACATCTACTGCCGCTCGGACCACTACGAGTACGCCCGCTACGGCATCCCGATCACGTTCTTCACCACCGGCCTGCATTCCGACTACCACCAGGTGACCGACGAGCCGGAATACATCGACTATGCGCACATGGCGCGAGTCGCCAGCCTGGTCGAGGACATCGCGCTGCACGTCGCCGATCTGGATCACCGTGTGATGGTGGATCACCCCAAGCCCGATCCGAACACGCCCTGCCGGCAGTAACCAGACGGGCGACCTTTGTGATGCGTCAAAGCAGCAGTTAGCCCATTAGCTGCAGCGTGGTCGCTACGTCTCATCCTGAACCTGTCAGTTATCTGCTGTCCGGATAGTGGGTTGCCAACGTGGTCCAGAGGCGCGCGGGAATTGCAGCGGCGTCGCCACGATCCATGACCCAAGACCTCAGAGAGTGGCTTTGCTTCGGCCGGGCCTGTTGCCGGGCGCGACTCCCGTTACGGGTGGGGGCGACCGCCGTGCTGCGGCTCGCGCGTGCGGCCTTCCCGCGTCACGTGCTGCGGCAGCGGTGGATCCGCTACGAGATCGACCTGGCCGACACGCCCCCGCCGCCGCCCCACGTGCGGCTGACGCGCGTGACCGACCCGATCATCGGCGAGCTGCGGCAGCGTCCCGATCGCGCGGAAACCAACCTCAAGGCCGGATTGCGCTTCTGGGATGAGGGCCTGCGGCGCGCCTACATCTGGCTCGGCGCGGACGGGCCGCTGTGCATCCAGTGGCTCCTCTTACCGGAGGACAACAGTCAGCTGCGGCGGCTGAGCGACTGGTCCGGGATGTATCCCCCCCTGCCGCGGGGCACGGGGCAGGTCGACCACCTGTTCGCGTTTTCGGCGGCGCGCCTTGCCAGCGTCAGCACCGAGTTCGCGTACGCGCTGTACGACGAAGCGCGCCGGGCGGGGGTGCAGACGCTCATCACGCACATCCACGAGAGCCACCGCGTGGCGCGGACCTGGGCGGAGGGCGCCGGGTGGCGGCGCTATGGCACCATCACCCGGCATCACCTGGGCTGGCCGGCCCGGCGCACGCTGAGCGTGTACGTGCATCGCGATGAGGCGCCGCGTCGCGGGGAAGCGACGGCGCCCGTCGCGGACCTCGCCCGCATGCGTCTGCCGCGCAATTGGAGCGACGGCGCGCCCAGCACCGCGGCCGGCAGCTAGGCTCAGCCGAACAGCCGGCGTCCCAGGATCGCTTCCAGGCCCGCGAGGGCGAGGCGCGTGGCGTAGCGCGTCTGGACGACGTCCGATCCCGCCTGCGTCAGCTGCACCTGCGCATCCACCAGCTCGAGAATCGTCGCCGCGCCCGCGCGGTAGCGCTGGTCCTGCACGCGGAAATTCTCGGCGGCGGTGGCGAGGGCCCGGATCGAGAGGGCGTAATTGTCGCGGGCCGTGGTGTAGGTCTCATAGGCCTCGGTGACATCGCGCCGGGCGGCGCGCTCGACATCCTCCCGGGCGGCGCGCGCCACATCGCGGTTCACGCGCGCCTCGCTGATCGCGAGCTCCCGCACGCCGCCGGTCCAGATCGGGAGGCTCACGCGGAACGTGACGAACGACAGGTTCCGCGCCTCGGGGAAGAAATGGGTGTCGAAGTGCTCGTTTTCTCCCGCGAGCGTGAGCTCGGGGAGGTACGTGCCGCGGGCGCCGGCCAGCAGCGCCGAGGCGGCGCGCTCGTTGGCGCGGGCGATGCGGAACTGGGGCCCCTCGTGCAGCGCCAAGCGCACGCCTTCCTCGAGCGATATCGGCAGCGCCGGCGCCGGAAGCGTGTCGAGCGGTTGAGCGGCCACCGGTCCCGACGCGCCCACCCGCCGGCCCAGCTGCAGCCGGGCCACGGCGAGGGACACTGCCTGGCGGGCGGAGTCGATCTCGGCCCGCGTCTCCTCCAACGACACCTGGAGCGAGTCCGTCTGGACGGCCACGCCTTGGGTGACACGGGCGCGCGCCACGGACAACTGCTCGCGCGCCCGGTTCAGCCGCTCCGTGGCGACGCGCAACAGCTCCTGGTTTGCCAACACGTCGTAATAGTCCGCCTCGGTCGCCATGGCGGTCTGGAAGCGCTGCGCCAGCTCACCCGCCGCCGCGGCCTCATGCCCCGCATCGGTCGCCGCGAGATCGGCGATCTTCCGCACGGAGAGGACCTCGTAGCTCGCCGCGACGTGCGTGGTCACGGCGCTCGTCCCCTGCTGACCCGTGCCCGGGTTGAAGAACGGGGACGAATACTTCGTGGCGTCCACGCCCACATCGATGGACGGCACGATGAAGGCGAGCCGGGCCGCGCGCCGCGCCCAGGCGGCGTTGTCCGCCTGACCCAGCGCGCTCACGTACGCCGGATCGAGCCGGGCGGCGCGCGCGATCGCCTCGCCCAGCGAGACGCTGGGCAGCGTGTCGAGCGCCAGCGGCAGGGCGATCGCCAGCACGCCCAGCATCAGTGCTGCTCCACGGGCTGTACCCGCGCGCCCTCGGCGACGCTCTCCCCCAGGTTCAGGGCGACGCGCTCGCCCGGCACGACGCCCCCGGCGATCTGGGCGCTCTGACCGTCGTCGCGGGCCACGACCACGCGCCGGAAGGCGACGCGGTCCGCCGAGTCCACGACCGCGACGAGCGTCGTGTCGCCCCGCATGATCAGCGCGCCCGCGGGCAGCTCCGGGTAATCCCGCCCCTTGGCGGCGAGCTTCACCGTCACGTAGCTCCCGGGGAAGATCCCGCCGCCGCGGTTCTCGAGATCGACCTCGGCCAGCAGCGTGCGCGTCCGCGGGTCGAGCAGCCCGCTCACCCGCGTCACGCGCGAGGCGAGTCGCACCTCGGGCCGGTCGGGAACCGTGACCTCCGCCGGCGTGCCCACGCCCACGAAGGGGGCATCCTGCTGGTCCACATAGGCATACACCCGCAGGCGGCCCGTCTCCGACACCGTGAGGACGGGGAGCGCCCCCGTCTGCGCGTTGGTGGCGTTCTGCACCAAGGCGCCGGGATCGGCGTAGCGGGCCGTCACGCGCCCGGTGAACGGCGCCCGGATGACCTCGTACGACTTGAGCGTCTCGATCGCCTTGAGGTTGGCTTCGGCCACGGCCGCGTCTGTCTCGTAGCGTTCGGCCTCCTGGGCGGAGCTGGCGTTCGATTTGGCGAGGGCGCGGAACCGGTCGGCGTTGACGCGCTTGTTGCGCGCATCGGCGAGCGCCGCCTCGTACTGCTGGTCCAACTCCGGCGACTCGATCACGGCGAGCACCTGGCCCGCCGCCACTGCATCGCCCTTGTCGACCAGGATCTGGCGCAGGTAGCCGCTCACCTTGGCGTACAGCGTGACCGCCGCGTAGGGGCGCGCCTCGCCCAGCAGTGTGAGGGTCTGGACGCCCTGCGGCGTCGTGACGCGTGCCACGCGTACATGCGGCCCCGCCGCCACGTCGGCGGCGCGCGCCCGCCCCTCCGCCCGCACCAGGCTCACCTTGCGCGCGAGCAGCCCGGCGACGACGGCGGCCGACGCCGCCATCGACACCACGCCCCCGACGAACAGCCGGCGCCCGGACCGCGACTGACGCCATTCGGTCATCACGTTTCCCCTCTCTCTTCCGCGAGGAACCGCTCGTCCAGCAGATGGCTGGTCGGCGGCTCGGTCCGGATCAAGGAATACACGACGGGGACCACGAACAGCGTGGCCGCCGTCGCGAGCAGCAGCCCCCCGATCACGGCGCGGCCGAGCGGCGCGTTCTGCTCGCCGCCCTCGCCCAGCCCCACTGCCATGGGCACCATCCCGATGATCATCGCCAGGGCCGTCATCAGCACGGGGCGCAGCCGGGTCTTGCCGGCTTCGAGCGCGGCGCCCAGGGCGTCGCCGCCCGTTTCGACCCGCCGGTCGTTGGCGAAGCTCACGAGCAGAATCGAGTTCGACACCGCGATGCCCACGGCCATGATGGAGCCCATCAGCGATTCGACGTTCAGCGTCGTGCCGGTGAGGGCGAGCATCCAGAGGATGCCCACCAACGCACCGGGCACGGCGGCCATGATGATGAACGGATCGACCCAGGACTGAAACAGCACCACCATCAGACAGTACACAAGCACGATCGCGAGGATCAGGCCCAATCCCAAGCTGCGGAACGACGCGCTCATCACTTCGCCTTGCCCCCGCACGGTGATGCGCATGCCGGTCGGCAGCGTCCCCAGCGCGGCGATACGTGAACGGATGTCGCCCACCACACCGCCCAGGTCCCGGCCCTCCACGCCTGCTTCGACGTCGATCACCCGTTGCACTGTGTAGTGACTCAACACGCCGGGCGCCGCGCCGGGAGACACGCTGGCCACGTTGCCGAGCATCACGGCGGGCGCTTCCGGCGGCTCGGCGAGCGCGGGCGTGCCGCTCCCGTCGGCCGGCCGGACGCCGGCGGCGGGCGTGAGCGGAGTAGCGAGCAGGCTCGGCACCGACGCCAGCCGCGCGATGGGCGTCTGCACCGCGACGGCGTAGTTTACGTTGTTCGCCGGGTTCAGGAAGAACGACGGCGCGATCAGCCCGCTCGACGAGAGCGAGATGAGCATACTGTTCGCCACGTCCCGCTGGGTCAGACCCAGCTGGGCCGCGCGCACGCGATCGACCTGGACCTTGAGCGCCGGATAGTCGAGCACCTGCGCGATATGCACGTCCACGGCGCCCGGCACCGTGCGGATGGCGTCTCGCAGCCGCCGTGCCACCTCGTAGGACCGAGTCAGGTTGGCCCCTTCGATCTGCACGTCCACCGGCGCCGCCACGCCGAAGTTGAGCACCTGGCTCACGATGTCGGCCGGCTGGAAGTAGAAGCTCGAGCCCGGAAAGTCCGGCGGCAGCGACGCCCGCAGCGCGCGCATGTAGCGCGCCGTCGGGCGATGGCCCGGCTTCAAGGCGATCAGGATCTCGGCGTCCATCGCTCCGATGTTGTCCGTGGGGACGAACGCCAGGTTGTAGAACAGCGGCACCCCGATCATGTCGTTCACGGTCTCGAGCTCGTCCGCGGGAATCGTCTCGCGGATGCGGCCCTCCACCTGCTCCACCAGCCGCTCGGTCTCCTCGATGCGCGTGCCCGCGGGCGCCCGAAAATGCAGCTTCATCAGGCCCGCGTCGACCGCGGGGAAGAAGTCGGTGCCCACGACCGTGAGCAGCGCGACGCCGCCGAGCGACAGCACCAGCGCCAGCACCAGGGTGAAGCGGCGGTGCGCGAGCACCGTCTCGAGCGCCCGGCCGTACGCGGCCTGGAACCGGTCCCAGATCTCGTCGCGCTTGCGCTGCAGCGTCGAGGGCGTGGCCGCCGCGTGCTCCTCGCCCGGCATCAACAGCCGGGCCAGCAGGGGCACCAGCGTCCGCGACAGCACGTAGGATGCGAGCATCGCGAACACGACCGCGAGGGCGAGCGGGGTGAACAGGTATTTGGCCGGCCCGTACAAGAGCGCCACCGGGAAGAACACGATGCAGATCGCCAGGGTCGCCACGATGGCGGGCACCGCGACTTGCTGGTCTCCATCCAGCACCGCCACGGTGAGCGGCTTTCCCAGGGCCCGGTTGCGGTGGATGTTCTCGATCGCGACGGTGGCGTCGTCCACCAGCATCCCGATCGCGAGCGCCAGTCCCCCCAGCGTCATGATGTTGATCGTCTGGTTCGTGAACTTGAGCCCCAGGAACGCCGTGAAGATGGCGAGCGGGATCGAGGTCGATACGATCACCACGCTGCGCCAGCTGCCGAGGAACGCGAAGATCATCAGCGAGACGAGCACCGACGCGAGGATCGCCTCCCGCACCACGCCCGAGATCGCGGCCCGCACGAACAGCGACTGGTCGAAGTCGATCTTCAGGTCGAGCCCCTCCGGGGCCACCGCCTGAATCGCAGGGATCGCCCGGCGGGTGGCCTCGACCACGGCGAGCGTCGATGCGTCGGCGTGCTTCAGGATGGCGAGATAGGTCGCGCGCTTGCCGTTCACGCGCACGATGTTCGACTGCTGGGCGTAGCTGTCGGCCACACGAGCCACGTCTCCCAGCAGCACGGGCGCCCCGTTCACGACTTTGAGGGGAATGCGCTCGAATTCCGCCACCGCGGTCGGGCTCGAATTCAACGCCACGTTGTACTCGGTGGAGCCCACACGCGCCGTGCCCGCTGGCACGATGACGTTCGACACCTGCAGGGCGGTGACCACGTCGGCCGGCGACAGCCCCTTCGCCGCCAGGGCCTGCGGGTCGATGTCGATCGAGATCTGACGCTGCCGGCCGCCGAACGGCGCCGGTGTCGAGAGCCCGGGAATCGTGAACAACCGCACCCGGATGAAGTTCAGCCCATAGTCGAAGATCCGGTCTTCGGGCAGCGTCGCGCTCGACGCTGTGAGCTGCGCCACCGGGACGTTGGACGCGTTGAACTGGACCAGCGTGGGAGGCTGCATCCCCGGCGGCGCGATGCGCAGGATGGTGCTCGTGAGCGCGCCGATCTGCGCGATGGCACCCCCGATGTCCGTGCCAGGCTGGAAGTAGATCTTGAGCAGCCCGATCCCGGGAATGGACTGTGACTCGATGCGCTCGATGCCGTTGACCGTGGTCGAGAAGCCGCGCTCGCTGATGATCACGACGCGCCGCTCCATCTCCTCGGCCGCGAGCCCCGGATAGTTCCACACGACGGCGACTACCGGGATGTCGATGGCGGGGAAAATGTCCACGATCATGCGCGTGAGCGACAACGTGCCCAGGACGAGTATGAGCAGCGCCATGACGGCAATGGTGTAAGGTCGGCGCAGGGCCAACCGGACGATCCACATGCGACGCTCCTTCGGGGCTGATCGGCGAACGACAGGCCAACCGCCAAGAACACACCGCTCCCCGGCCCGGTTCCGCGCGAAAGCTACCCCGTTTCTCCCACGCCCGGCGTGGCGCTGGAGCCACTACCCGGGCTGAAACGGCGTGCCCCGGCTGGCGCCGGCGGGCCTTCGGCGCCATGCTATCCCTCCCCCGCGCTCGAGGCTTCCGTCACGCATGGCCCGCATCCTGGCCGTAATCGCGCCCGTCCTCCTGCTCGTCCCCACCGCCAGAACCCAGCAGATCGACTCGACCCTGGGGGCGCGCCTGCGGTACCGCTTCGTCGGTCCCGAGGGCAACCGCGCGGTGGCCGTGGCAGGAGAGCCCGGCAATCCCCAGGTGGCCTACGTCGGAGCCGCGTCGGGCGGCATTTGGAAGACGGAAGACGGCGGGGTGCACTGGCGCGCGGTGTTCGACAGCCAGCCGGCGCAGGCGATCGGCGCGATCGCGCTGGCGCCGTCGGCGCACAACGTGCTGTGGGCGGGCACCGGTGAGACGTTCTTCATCCGCTCCACCACCGCGCTCGGCAACGGCGTCTACCGCTCGACCGACGGCGGCCGCAGCTGGCAGCACCAGGGGCTCGACGCCACGGGACGGATCGCGCGCATCGTGATCCATCCCGCGAACCCCGATGTGGTGCTGGTGTGCGCGCTGGGACGGGCGTACGGGCCGGCCCAGGACCGCGGGGTGTACCGCACCACCGACGGCGGCAAGACGTGGAGCCGGGTGTTGTTCGTCGATCCCAACACGGGCTGCTCGGACCTCGCCCTCGATCCGGGCGACCCGAACACGCTGTTCGCCGGGATGTGGCAGTTCGAGGTCAAGACGTGGCACCTCCAGAGCGGCGGGCCGGGGAGCGGGCTGTGGGTATCGCGCGACGGCGGCGCGACGTGGAAGCGAATTGTGGGGCACGGCCTGCCGGACGCGCAGCACGCCGTGGGCAAGGTCGCCGTGGCCGTGGCGCCGTCGAACCCGAACACCGTGTACGCGCTGATCGAGGACCAGGACCCGACGCTGTACCGCAGCGATGACCGGGGCACGACCTGGCACGTGGTGAGCCACGATCACAGCATGGCGGAACGCGCGCCGTACTACGTGCGCTTCGCCGTCGCGCCCGACGACGAGGAGCGGCTGTACTTCGTCTCGGTGCGCTTCAGCATGTCGCGCGACGGCGGCCGCACGCTGGCCCGCTCGGGCTACGAAGGCGGCGGCGACAACCACGACATCTGGATCGATCCGCTGAATCCCGACCGCTTCATGGTCGCGCACGACGGCGGGGCGAGCATCACGCTCAACCGCGGCAGGACGTTCATGCGCATCGTGCTGCCGATCGCCCAGATGTACCACGTGCACGTCGACACCCGCGCGCCGTACTTCGTGTACGGCAACCGCCAGGACGGCTCCTCGTATCGCATGCCGAGCCGTGGCCTGGGGGAGGGCATCTCGGAAGGGGCGTGGCAGCACGTGGGGGGCTGCGAGAGCGGATTCGGCATCCCGGACACCGTGGACAACGCGACCGTCTGGTCCGGATGCTACGACGGGGGGCTCGAGGTCTACGATGTGCGCACGGGTCACGCGCGTAACGTGCGCGTCTGGCCGGAAGCCGGGTACGGGTGGCGCCCCGCCGACTTGAAGTACCGCTGGAACTGGACCTTCCCCATCATGATCTCGCCGCACGATCACCGCCGCGTGTACGTGGGCAGCCAGTACGTGCACCTCACGACCGACGGCGGCGCGAGCTGGAAGGTGGTGAGCCCCGATCTCACCCGGAATGACACGACGCACCAGCAGAGCTCCGGCGGCGTCACCACGGACAACCTGATGACGTTCGACGGCGCGACGCTGTTCGCCCTGGCCGAGTCGCCCGTCCAGGCGGGGGTGATGTGGGCGGGCTCGAACGACGGGCTGGTGCACGTCACGCGCGACGGCGGCACGACCTGGACGGACGTGACCGGCAACCTGCCCAAGCTCGCGCCCTGGGGGAAAATCTCGAACATCGAGCCGTCGCGCTTCGACGCCACAACGGCCTATGTCTCCGTCGACCAGCACGAGCTGGACGACCTCGATCCCTACATCTTCAAGACCACGGACCTCGGCAGGACCTGGAAGCGGATTTCGGAGGGCTTGCCCCGCTCCTCGCTCGGGTTCGTGCACGTGGTGCGGGAGGACCCAGTGCGCCGCGGGATGCTGTTCGCGGGAACCGAGCGCGGCGTGTACGTGACCTTCGACGACGGCGGGCGCTGGGCGCCGCTCCAGAACAATCTGCCACACGCACCCATCGCGTGGATCGCGGTGCAGCTGCATTTCCACGACCTGGTGGTCGCGACGTACGGGCGGGGGATCTGGATTTTGGATGATATCTCACCGCTGGAGGACCCCGCCCTTACGGGCGGGGCCATGACGGGCGGGGCCATGTTGTTCAAGCCGCGGCCCGCGTACCGGTTCCGGTCCCAGCAGGGCATCGCGAGCGCGCCGAACAGCGCCGTGCGAGTGGACAGCGTGCCGGAGGGCGCGGACCTGACGTATTACCTGCCGGCCGCGCTCGCCGACACCGCCGCGGCGCCCGACAGCGCACACCCGCGCCGCCCCGCCACGCTCGTCGTGCTGGGCGCCGGCGGCGACACGGTGCGCGTGCTCGAAGGGGAGCGCAAGCCGGGGCTCGATCGCGTGTGGTGGGACCTGCGCTATACCCGGCCCACCGTGCCGAAGCTGCGCAGTTCCCCACCCGGCAAGCCGTTCGTGCCCGTGGGGCCGGACGGCACGCGCCCGCTCGTCACGTGGGACCTCGATCTGTCGCTACGCGGGCCGCTGGTACCGCCGGGCACCTACCAGGTGCGCCTCACGGTCGGGGACAGCGCGGCGAGCGCTCCGACACTCACCCAATCGCTCACGGTGCTCAAGGACCCCAACACCGCCGGGAGCGACGCGGACGTCGCGGCACAGACCCGCCTGGCGCTCGCCATCCGCGCCGCCCAAGACAGCGTGGCGCGGATGATCAACCGGCTCGAGTGGGTGCGGAAACAGCTCGCGGACTTGAGCGGTCAGCTGCGGGGCGACACCGCGCTCACCGGTGACTCGAGCGCCAAGCGGCTCGCGGGCCTCGCCGACTCGCTCGACCGGCACGCCGGCGTCGTCGAGGGCGCGTTGTTCGACGTGCACCTGACCGGGGCCCGCGAGGATGCGTTCCGGAGCCCGATGCAGCTGTACGGCCGGCTGGCGGCGCTGCAGTCCGACGTATCGGAGAGCGGTGCCGACTTCGCACCCACGGCGCAGCAGCAGGCGGTGTTCGAGCTGTTCACGCAGCGCCTGGCGGACGCGTCGGTCCGGTTCGCCGGCTTCATGGAGCGGGAGCTGCCCGCGTTCGGCGCGGAGCTGCACAAGGCGCCGTTGAAGGATATCGTCGCCGGCGGCGTGGACGGCGGCGCGCCACGGCGGACGGGACCTTGAGCGCGCGGCGTGGACCGCATCGTGTCGCGCATCACACTGGTCTCGGTCCGATGCGGGTTGACAGTGGTTACGGTTCTGTCTAGAGTGCGTATCAGAACCCACGAGGGCTGGAACCCGGTATGGATCGCGCGGTGTTGAAGCCTAATTGCTGCTGGACGAGTCCCTGAGCGAGCCGGCCCGCTGGGTGGCACGATGGTGTGCCAACGCCCCCCTCCGGAGCTGTCCCGGCGGGGGGCGTTGAATTTTCCGCGATCTGAACGACTATGAGGCGCCACCGATGAAGCGATACCTGTTGGCAAGCGACTTCGACCAGACCCTCAGCTTCAACGATTCGGGGATCGTCTTGAGCGACCTGCTCGGCCTCTCCGGATTCCAGGAGCGTATCGCGGGACTCTCCCGGATTCATCTGGTGCAGCAGGGGGCCGAGCTCGCCTATCTGTTGCTGCACGATCCGGAGTACCGCCGCGTGCGTCAGGAGCACTTGGTCGAAGTGGGCAAGCGCATTCGCGTGAAGCAGAACCTCCACCTGCTGACCCGCCTGCTCAGCGAGCTGGATGGCTACGAGTTCGCGTTCTACGTGATCTCCGCCGCCCCGCAGGAAGTGATTGAATCCGCCCTCGCGGGCATCGTCCCGGCGGACCATATCTACGGGACGCGGTTTCGCTACGATCCCGCATCGGGAGAAATTCAGGCTATCGAGCGGGTCACGGCCGGGTACGGGAAGATGGCGCTGCTCGAGGAGTTGCGTGCCGAGCTGCACGTGGGGCACGACCGGGTCATCTACGTCGGCGACGGCAGCTCCGACATTCACGTGATGCTGCATGTCAACCGGCTCAACGGCCTCACTATTGCGGTGTCCGAGAACAAGTACCTCGCGCAGATCGCGAAGCGCTCGGTGCTCTCCGATGACGCCGTGAGCGTTCTGGTGCCGATCCTGGAAGACATCGTCCGGATGGACGAGCGGGGCATTCACGCGCTGTTCGAGTCCCACGGGCTCGTGCTCCAGGAGTGGGACAAGGTCCAGACCGACCTGTTGACGATCCGCGAGACCGACTCCGCGCCACCACTCGTCGCCTGACTGGGGAGGGGGAGGAGATGAGCTACGACTGGATCGGATGGTTCGCGACAGCGCTGTTCATGACCTCCTACTTCTGCAAGGATGCGGTCACGCTGCGGCGCGTGCAGGGCGTTGCCGCTCTGGCGTGGGCGGCGTACGGAGTGGCGATACACGCCTGGCCGGTGATCGTCGCCAATGTACTGGTGACGAGCGTGGCGCTGTGGACCTCCCTCAGTGCCACGCCTCCGTCGGCAGGTCCGCCGGGGGCTCGAGCGACTGGATATAGGTGACGAGCTTCCACACCGCGTCGGGCGCGAGCAGCAGCCCGCCGTAGGCGGGCATGCCGTGCGGACGGCCGTAAAAGATCGACTGGAAGATCTCGCCGTCCGCGCCGCCGAACCGCCACCGTCCGTCCGCCAGACTCGGTCCCACCCACCCGGCGCCCGCGCCGCCGTGACACCCGTCGCAGTTCATCGCGGTAAAGATCTTCGCCCCCGCAGCGGCCGCCCGCTGGTCGCGCCGGTAGGGATTCTGCCAGCGCACCGCCGTGGGGGCGGCGCCGCCCGCGAACACGTGCTCGTCATGACGCACCTCGGGCAGGCCGGCGCGCTGGTCGGCCGGGGGCGCGCCGCGCCCACACGCGGCCAGCGCCACGAGCAGGGCGACCGGAACGGCCCTCATCCCTTCGCCGCCGCGAAGCCGCCGATGACGGCGATCACCACCCCCAGCGCGATCTTCGCGGCGGCACCGGCGGCGCGACCCAGCACCGCGCCCCAGCCCGCCCGCACCGCCACACCCGGCGTGCGCGACACGGAGTACTCGAACAGGGCGGCGCCGACGAACGCGCCGGTGAAGGCGCCGATCACGCTCCCCACGATCGGGACCGGCACGCCCACCATGGCGCCCGCGATCCCGCCGACCAGGGCGCCCCAGCCGGAGCGGCGCGAGCCGCCGTACCGCTCGGTCAGCCCGAACCCCACCCGCCACTCGAGGAGCTCCCCGAGAAACGCGAGGCCCAGCACGATCGCGATGGTGGCGACTCCGATGGTGCGAAACCCCGTGAGCGCGCCGTAGCCCAACACGCCGCCCACCATCACCCACAGGCCCGGCAGCCCGAGCGGGACCAGCACCAGACCGGCGATGCAGCACAGCGCGAGCAGCAGAACGGCGAGCGTGTGGCTCATGGGCCCAGTCCGAACAGCCACACCATCCCGCCCTGGCTCGTGTGGCGCGCGATGTCGCGCATGAAGTCGGCGGGCGGCCGTACGTCCGCGGGGTCATCGGAGCGCACGTCTCCGGCGAGCAGGAACCAGTCGCCCCCGATCCCGGCGTACACGGCCACGTACTGTTTGCCGTCGGGGCCGGTGTAGGCGATGGGATTCCCCACCACGCCCGAGCCGACCTTGAATTTCCAGAGCGGTCGGCCGGTGGTCGCGTCTACCGCCTTGAACCACCCGTCGAGCGTGCCGTAGAAGACGACGTTTCCGGCCGTGGCGAGCACACCGCTCCAGACCGGGTACGGCTCCTCGATCGCCCACACCGTGCGGCCGCGTGCCGCATCCCACGCGATGAACGCGCCCATGTGTCCGCCCGGCCCGGCGTGATACGGCGTATTCGCCCCGATGAACGGCGTGCCGGCGATGCGGGTCACCGACACCGCCTCGTAGTCCATGCAGAGGTTGTTGGTGGGAACGTAGAACAGCTTCGTGCGGGCCGAGTACGCCGCCGGTGCGGCGGGCGTCTTGCCGCCCTCGAGGCTGGGACAGATGTCCTTCACGTTGCCGCGCGACGCACCCGTGAGCTTGGTCGAGTCGATCACCGGCCGGCCGCTCGCCCGGTCCACGCGCGTGGCCCAGCTCACGGGCACGAACGGCTCGGCGACGAGCACCTCGCCCGTGGCGCGATCGAGCGTGTACGCGAAGCCGTTCTTGTCGAAATGGACCAGCACGTTGCGCTCCTCACCCCCCAGGACCAAGTCGGCGAGGATCATCTCGGCGGTGGCGTCGTAGTCCCAGCTGTCGTGCGGCGTGAACTGGTAGGCCCACACGAGCGCGCCGTCATCGGGCCGCCGGGCCAGCACGCTGGCCGTCCACTTGTTGTCGCCCGGACGCTGCTCCGGATTGTACGGGCCGGGGTTGCCGACACCGTAGAACACCAGGTCCAGGCGGGGGTCGTACGACATCCATCCCCACACCGGCCCGCCGCCATGGGCCCAGGCGCCTTTCGGCCAGGTCGTGACGCCCAGGTCTTTTTGCTTCCCGTAGAACGACCGCACCGTCCCCGGCCACGCGAGCATCTCGCTGTCCGGTCCCATGTTGTACGCGGTCCACGCGATCCGGCCGGTGCGGAGATCGAGCCCCTTCACCCAGCCGTGAATGCCGAACTCGCCCCCCGACGCGCCGACGATCACGCGACGCTTGACGATGAACGGGGCGACGGGTGTGGTCTCGCCCTGCGACAGATCGGCGATCTTCGTCTGCCACACTTCCTTCCCGGTGGCGGTGTCGATCGCGACGGTTCGACCATCGAGCAGGTTGTAGACGATCTTCCCCTCGGCGTAAAACGCGCCACGGTTGATCGCATCGCAGCAAGCGATCCCCACAGCGTTGGGATCCACGTCGGGGCGGTACTTCCATTTGAGCGGATAGTCGGGCTTGGTGAGGTCGAACGCGTACAGCACGTTCGGGTACGGGGTCACCACGTACAGCGTGTGGCCCACGACCAGAGGCTGGCCCTCGTGGCCGCCCAGCACGCCCGTCGAGAACGTCCACACAGGCCGCAACCGGCCCACATTGGCCACGCCGATCCGCGCCAACGGACTGTAGCGCGTGGCGGCATAGTCCCGGGCGGGCATGGTCCACTGCCCGTCCTCGCCGGCGTCCTGTGCCCGGGCATGCCTCGAACCGAGCGTGACGAACAGCAGGGCGAGCGCGCCCGCCCCCTTTCCCATCAGGCGAGCCCGAGGCGGTGGCGGAGATGCTCCTGCACCTCGGGCGTGATGATGCCTCGTGTGGCCGCGTCGGCGAGCGCCGCCGTGATCGCGGCGCGATCGGCGTCCAGGCCCTGCTCGCGCAGCTCGCGGATGATGCGCGCCAGACGGCTATCGTAGTCCGGAGACTTGAGGGTTCCCGCATCCACTTGTTGCTTCAACTTCTCCAGCTCCTTGACGAAGCGTTGAACCGTGACCGGTGCCATCCGAGCTCCTCCTTGTGGTTGGACTGCGCCCCGCGGGCAACGATGGACGATGGGAGCACGTGGCCGCAAGGCCCGCCGGCGACTACACTAGTGGGGTGACCGCCGTGCGCCTCGTGCTCGCGCTCGTCGCCGCCGCGGCTGCGGGCGCGGTGAACGCCATCGCCGGCGGCGGCACGCTGCTCACCTTTCCAGCCATCGTCGGACTCGGCGTCACGCCGCTCGTGGCCAACGCCACCAGCACCGTGGCGCTCTGGCCCGGCTCGCTGGGCAGCATGTGGGGCTATCGGCACGAGCTCACCGGCGCGCGCCGCTGGGTGATCGGTTTCACGGCGCCAAGCCTCACCGGCGGGACGCTCGGCGCGTGGCTGCTGCTGCACACGCCGCCCGCCGCCTTCGACCGCATCGTGCCGTTCCTCGTCCTGGGAGCGACGCTCCTGTTCCTCGTCCAGGGACCGCTGCTGAGCCGGCTGCGCCCGAGCGCACCGGCGACGACGGAACCCGCCCCGCGGTGGAGCTTCCTCGCGGCCCAGTTCCTGGTCGCCGTCTATGGAGGCTACTTCGGGGCGGGGATCGGGATCCTCATGCTCGCCGTGCTGGGGTTCATGGGCCTCACCAACATCCACCGCATGAACGGCCTCAAGAATTGGGGCGCGCTGTGCATCAACGCCGTGGCGGTGGGGATGTTCGCGGGCGGCGGCATCGTGCACTGGCCGATCGCCCTGACCATGGCCGTGGGCGGGATGCTGGGTGGCTACGCAGGCTCGCGGCTGGCGCAGCGCGTCGGGCAGCAGGCGGTGCGACACGCCATCGTGGCGATCGGCCTAGCGGCGTTCGTGTGGCTGCTGGTGCGCCGCCCCGGCGGCGCGTGACCGTCACGCCGAGCCGGTCTCCGAGTCCGACGTGCCTTTGCGGTCGTTGCGCTTGAACAGCCACACGGCGAACAATACGATGCCCACGACGAGCGCGACCTTGAGCACCAGGAAGACCAGCGGGATGAAGAAGAACGACCCGAGCTTCCACAGGGAGAGGCCGAGTAGGCCGAGTGCGGCGAGCTGCAGGATGGGCTTGGACATGAGTGACTCCTTCGTGCGCGTCAGCCGGAGGTGACCGAGTAGTCGAGCGGCTGAGTGATGTGGACACGGACCGCCCTGCCGTGCACCCGGGCCGGCCGGAACAGCGCCCTGAGGATCCACTCGCGGGCGGGTCCATCGAAGCCGGGGTTAGGGCTCGTGGCGATCTCGATCGAGCTGGGCTCCACGCGACCGGTGGTATCGACGATGGCCCGCAGCAGTACGCGGCCGTGGATCCCGGCCCGTTTCAGGAGATCGGGGTAGGGTGCGGGCGGCGCGGAGAGCAGCGCGGGGCGCTCCTCCACCAGTGCCTCCGAGTAAACCTCGTTCCCCGAAGGCACGACCCCCTTGGCGCGGCCCCCTTCGACGCCGATCCCGGAATAATCCTTCGGGTCGAACCGCTCCTGTAAGTCGATTTTCGGCACGGACGTGGGTAGCTGGGTCGGGACGGTCACGGTCTGAAACCCCCGCAGCGGCGCCGCGAGCTCGGCGGGCGGAGGCAGAGCCGGCTGCCGCTGCGCCGGCGCGAGCAGCACGACGGTGGTGTCCATCCGCACGGCGGGATCCGCCGGCCGGGCGGACAACGTCACGTACACGGCGCCGCCGATCACGGCGGCATGCAGCGCGAGCGACGTGGCTCCCACGCCGAACAGTGTCTTCTTCTGGGACTTGCGCTTCGTCTCGAGCAGTCTGAGCTCCATGCGTCCTCCCGTCTCCCGGGTTCGGCTGAGGCGACGGCACTTGCGCCACAAGACACGGTTGGACGACGAGATGTTCCCATGGAGAGTTTCGCGGCACCAACCCGCACGGGGCCCGGACCGCTCCCGGACGCACGACGCGCCTCGGTGGGGTCGCCGAGGCGCGTCGCAAGTGCTGGGCTGCGTGGCTGTCAGCGCTTGGAGATGTCCCCGCTGGTCACGGGGCCGGAGACGCGGAACCCTTCCGACGGAAGGAATACGTCGAACAGGTCGCCGCTCCCGGCCGGGCCGTTGTCGCACACGGTCAGGGTATAGCCGACCAGATTACCGGTATCCTCGCGGCCGACGGCGTCGACCTCCACGCCGCGGGTCGGGTCGCTGCAGGCGCTCGAGCTGTTGCGGTACGCCGTGAACGACGTGGCGGGATCGGCCACCGGATCGGTGGTCAGACTGGCCGGATGATCGCCGTGCACGTCGGCGTAGTCGGAGGCGGTGAACCGTCCCGTGAAGTCGGACCGGACGTCGAAGTTGAACGTGGTCGCATCGCTCCCCAGAGTGGGCGAGCCGTTCCCGATCTGCCCCTGCCCGATGACTTCACCACTGCCGCCGCCGCCTCCGGTTGCCGCGCAGCTCACGGAGAAGGTCGTGCTCGTGGTGCCGCCGGACGGCACGGTGACGGTGCGGGGGTTCGCCCCGCTCACGCTGCAGTTCGACGCCACGCCCGACAGCGCGAGCGTGTGGTCGCCCGAGGGCCCGGTGAAGGTGACGCTGGCGTTGGTCCCGATCGGCTGGCTGAAGGAGCCGTCGATCGTGATCGTGTAGCCGTCGGGATCGAGATTGGACCCCGTGGTGCTCGTGATGACGGTGAGGCTGCCGGTGCCGCCACCGGTCGCCGCGCACGTCACGCTGAAGGTCGTGGACACGGTCCCACCGGACGGCACGGTGACGGTGCGCGGATTCGCCCCGCTCACGCTGCAGTTGCCCGCCATTCCGGACAGCGCCACGGTGTGATCCCCCGCCGGTCCGGTGAACGAGACGCTGCCGTTGGTCGCAATCGGCTGGCTCGTCGCGCCGCCGTCTAAGGTGACGGTGTAGCCATCAGGATCCAGGTCCGAGCCCGTGGTACTGGTCGTCACCGTCAGCGTGCCGTTGCCACCCCCGGTCGCGGCGCAGCTCACGGCAAAGGTCGCCGTCGCGGTCCCGCCCGAGGGCACGGTGACGGTCTGCGGGTTGGCCCCGCTCACCGAGCAATTCGCGGCGAGCCCGGACAGCGCCACCGAGTGACTTCCCGCCGATAGCCCAGTGAACGTCACGCTCCCGTTAGTCCCGACGCTCTGGCTCGCGCCACCGTCCACGGTCGCCGTGTAGCCGTCGGGATCGAGGTTCGAGCCCGTCGTGCTCGCGGTGACCGTCAGGTTGCCCGTCTCTGGAGGCGGAGCCGTGCAGCTCACGGAGAACGATGTCGACGCGGTCCCGCCCGCCGGCACGCTCACCGTGCGGGACATGCCCCCGGTCACCGAGCAGTTGCTCGCTACTCCGGACAGTACGACGGTGTGGCTCGCCGCCGAGAGCCCGCTGAATGTGACGCTGCCGTTCGTGCCGATGGCCTGGCTCGCGCCACCGTCCACCGTCGCCGTGTAGCCGTCGGGATCGAGGTTCGAGCCGGTGGTGCTGGTCGTGACCGTCAGGTTGCCCGTCTGTGGAGGCGGCGCCGTACAGCTCACGGAGAACGATGTCGACGCGGTCCCGTCCGCCGGCACGCTCACCGTGCGGGACGGGCCCCCGCTCACCGAGCAGTTGCTCGCTACTCCGGACAGTACGACAGTGTGGCTCGCCGCCGAGAGCCCGGTGAACGTGACGCTGCCGTTCGTGCCGATCGACTTGCTCGCATTCCCGTCGACGGTCACGGTGTAGCCGTCCGCGTCAATGTTCGAGCCGCTCGTGCCGGTGGTGACCGTCAGGTCTCCGGTGGTGGGCGGTGGAGGCGGCGCCGTGCAGCTCACCGAGAAGGTCGTGGCCGCCACGAGACCCGCGATGAGCGAAACGGTGCGCGGGTTGTCGCCGCTGACCGAGCAGTTGGAGGGGACGCCCGACAGCAGCACGGTGTGACTGCCCGACGGGAGTCCCAGGAACGTCGCGACGCCGGTGGCGCCGACCGACTGGCTGGAGGAGCCGTCCACAATCACGGTGTAACCGGACGGCGTGTTCGAGCCCGAGGTCGTGACGGTCACGGCGAGCGTGCCGACGTCCGGCAGGCCGAGCAGCGCTCGGGGCCTGGGACTCTGCGAATCGTTGCATGCGGCTGCTCCGATCAGCGTTACGGCCGCCGCTGCCCACAATGTCCACCTGGTCGTGCGTGCCATCGTCGTGCCCTCGCCCCGTAATCGTTTTCGTGTCGCCACTACATCGCTCTAGTCGGGAGGGCAAAAATCGGACCGATGCGTGGTGTGGTGGAAACAGGTCGCGCGTGCGGTTCCGGTGCGGCGCGGCTGCGCCGTGGCCGGTGCGCAGCAGCGTGCGCTCGCACTGCTGCGACCGCGCCGTCGCGGGCGCGTGGCAACCGTCAGCCCCGATCGAGCTCCCCGAAGTCTTGATCGCTCAGCGCGAGCAGCGCCGCCGCGACGTTCTCCTCGAGGTGGCAAACCCGCGACGTGCCGGGAATGGGAAGCATCGCGGGCGATCTCCGGAGCAGCCACGCGAGCGCCACCTGCGACGGTGTCGCGTGCAATCGTCCGGCGACGCGCGCCACGGGCCCGCGCGGCTTCGCGAGATCACCTGCCAAGAGTGGGAACCACGGGATGAAGGCGATGCCCGCGCGCTCGCAATGATCGAGCACCTGCTGCGCCGCCGGTGTCGTGCGGCGCTCGACGAGGTTGTACCGGTTCTGCACCGAGACGATCGGCACGAGCTGGCGAGCCCGCTCGATGTCCGCCACGGACACTCCGACAGTCCGATGTGACGGATCTTCCCCTGGTGCTGCAGCTCGCGCAGCGTGCCCAGTTGATCCTCGAGCGAGACAGCGGGATCGATGCGGTGCAGCTGGTACAGCTCGATGCGCTCGAGCTTGAGGCGGCGCAGGCTGCTCTCACAGGCGGCGCGCAGGTGCTCCGGTCGGCCGTTCGGTGTCCACCGGTCGGGGCCGGGCCGCTCGAGCCCGCCTTTGGTGGCGATCACCAGCTCCGGGATACGGGTAAAGGGCCTCCGCGATCAGACGCTCGCTCACCGCCGGACCGTAGGAATCGGCCGTATCGATCAGCGTGACGCCGAGCTCGAGCGCCCGCTGCAGCACGGCGATCGCCTCGTCGTGGTCGCGCGGCTCGCCCCAGATGCCCTTACCGGTGAGCCGCATGGCGCCGAAGCCGAGCCGGTAGACGCGGCGCTCGCCGCCCAGGAGAAAGCTGCCGCTGTGCGCGACCGGAAGGTCGACCGATTGTGTCATACTGGTCCCAAACCTGTGTGTGCGGTGAAACACACCGGAACGTGCGTGACGACCGCACCGGGTAACCGCAGCTAACCCGGCGTGGTTCCTCCCATTGCATGCCGATGCTGCAATCACGCCACACCTTTTTTGCCGCCCGCGTCGGCTCCCGAGTGGCACCGCTCTTGCTTCTTGTTGAAACGGAGACAGTGAGCTGAGGTCGGTCGCATGGACAGCACGAATCACCGGCACGTCACCCGCGTCGCAAGCGGCGCACGCACAGGGGCGGCCGCAGGCGTGGTCGTGCTGGTGCTCTCGGCCTGCGCGGTCTCCCATCACCCCGCGCTCGAACGAGTGCGGCTCACACCTCCCGCCGATCACGTCCTGGCCGGGCGGCTCGCTGCGGCCGACGTCGTCGTGGCCGGCGTGCTGACCCGGGCGCAGCGCGACATCCGCTACGAGGCCCCCTGCGGGATCATCGCGCACATCATGCGCCGCTGCGACGACACCGAGGCTTACGACGCGCGCATTCGGGCGTTCGACGGACACGAGTGGACCCTGATGTTCTTCCGGCTCGGCCCCGGGCCCCACCCGGCGCCCGGCGACTCGGCGGTGTGGGTGTTGCACCGCGACGCCGTCTTCCCCTACCTCGTGTGCGCGCAGCGCGCCGCGCTCACGACCACCGGCTGTGTGAGCGAGCCCTCCTTCATCCTGGAATCGGACGACGACATGCTGCCGCTGAGCGAGTGGCCCCGCGTGCAGCGGCTCCTCCAGGCGCTCAACCTGTAGGCCCACCCCGCCCCATCCCGCGGTCCCCTATCGCGCGAGTGCCCCTGCGCCGTATCATCTCCTGCGGGCTCGCGACGACCGGGACGACTCATGAGCGAAAAGAGCTTGGAGAAGCTGCGGGCGCTCTTGAAGGGCTATGCCGAGCGCTCAGGGGCGGGGGGGACGGGGGCGACGGGCGGGGCCGGGGCGGCGGGGACGGACGTCAAGCCCGTTCATGACGAAAGCGAGCGGCGCCGGCGCGCCTGCGGAGAGCGGCTCCAGAAGGTGGTGCGCGCCGTGCTCGACCGCGTCGTCGACGAGCTCAAGAATGCCGGGCACGAAGCGGCAATCGAGGACCAGAGCGCCACCGCGGGCGCCTATCCCAGCCTGGAGCTCGCGTTCACACCGCGCTCGCCAGCGGGCACGGCACTGACGTCGGTGCTCACCTTCCGATGCGATCCCCGCCGCGGTATCGCGGTGGCGCGTGACATCAAGCCATCCCCCGCCAAGGGCCGGGTGGTGACGACCAGCAGCGACCGCATCGGCACCATGAAGGTCGAAGCCATATCGGTGGAGTGGGTCGAGACCAAGACGCTGAGCTTCATCGAGGCGGTGCTGAAGGTCAACTGACCGCCGCTGCCCGCTCCCGCTCCTTGAGCACCCGTCGCAGGATCTTACCGGACGGTGACTTGGGGATCGCGTCGATCACCTCGATCACCCGGATCTTCTTGTAGGGCGCGACGTGCTCGGCTGCGTAGGCGAGCAGCGCCGCGGGTGTCGTCTCTCCTTTCAGGACCACGAACGCCTTCGGAACCTCACCGCACTCGTCGTCGGGAATGGGGATCACCGCCGCGTCGGCCACGGCCGGGTGAGCGCACAGCACCGCTTCCAGCTCGGCGGGGGCGACCTGGAAGCCCTTGTACTTGATCAGCTCCTTCAACCGGTCCACGATCGTGAAGTACCCGTCCGCGTCGACGTGCCCGATGTCGCCGGTGTGGAGCCAGCCGTCGCGGTCGAGCGTGGCCGCCGTCGCGTCCGGGTTGTTCAGGTAGCCGCGCATCACCTGTGGCCCCCGGATCAGCAGTTCCCCATCCTCATCTATGCCCAGGTCCACGCCCGTCGCCGGATCGACGATGCGGCACTCCGTGTTCGGGAGGAGCACGCCCACGGTCCCGGGCTTGATCTTGCCTGGCTCGTCCGGGTTTGCGTGAGTCACCGGGCTGGCCTCGGTGAGGCCGTACCCCTGGAGGAGACGGCAGCCGACGCGCCGGACACACGCCGTTTCGAGCGCGGCGTCGAGCGGCGCGGCGCCGGACATCATGCCGCACAGGCTCGACAGGTCGTAGCGGTCCACGGCCGGATGCTTGGCGAGGGCCAGGACCAGTGGCGGAACCACGAACGCCCGTGTGACGCGGTAGCGTTGCAGGGCGCCGAGGAACGGCTCCAGCTCGAACTTGGGCATCGTCACCAGGGTCGCGCCGCGGCCCAGCGCCAGGTTGAGGACCACCTGCATCCCGTAGATATGGAAAAACGGCAGCACCGCCATGACGCGATCCCCCTCCGCCAGCGAGTGCGCCGAGTCCGTCTGGAGCAGGTTGGCGACGAGATTGCGGTGCGTGAGCATGACGCCTTTGGGGAACCCGGTAGTGCCGCTCGAGTACGGCAGCACCGCCACGTCCGCGGCGGGATCGATCGACACGCGCGGCACCAGCGCGTCGTGCTCGAGTAGTGCGGCGAACGGCGTGGCGCCGGGCGCGCTGCCGATCACGAAGACCTCTTCGATTCCCAGCTCTTGCGCCACGGGCCCGGCCCGGTCCATGAACGGGGGCACGGTGACGAGGAATCGGGCGCGCGCATCGCGCAGCTGGAACACGGCGTCCTGCACGGTGCAGAGGGAGTTGATCGTCGTCACGACGCCGCCGGCCGCGAGTGTCCCATGGAAGGCGAGGGCGAACTCGGGGGCGTTGGGCATGAACACGCCGAGCACGTCGCCGGGGCGGAAGCCGCGCGCGGCCAGGCCCGCGGCGACGCGCGCGACGCCGGCGGCGAGCGCGGCGTAGGTCAGCGAGCGGCCGCTCGCCGCGTCGACCAGCGCGGGTTTGTCGCCCAGCGCTGCCGCCCTGCGGAGCACGAATTCGTGCAGCGGGACGTCCGGCAGCGCGACGTCGGGATACGGGCTCTTGAAGATCACGCCGATCGATGTACGGCCCTGCCGGGGGCGGGTCAAGAGCGGGCGCGGCCGGAGGCACTGAATTACCTTTGCCTCACCCCTCATGTGCGGAGTCTACCAGTGAAGGCAATCGTCTGCCGGACCATGGCCCTCCTGACGCTCTGGTCGGCGGCCGCCTGCGGCGGCAGCCCCCGTCCGGCTCCGGTCCCCGTCCCGGCACGACTCGACCTGAAGCCGTACGGCCGTCTGGGGCTGGTCACGTTCAGCGTGGAAAACGCCAAGGGGTCGCTGCACCAGTTCGCGACCGACCGGTTCTCGGAAGAGATCCTCGCGGCTCAACCCGGCACGGAAGTGCTCGAGCTCGGCTCAGTCGACTCGCTGGTGAAGCGCGTGGGCGAGCAAGATCTGGGGATCGCGGCGGCGCAGGAGCTGGGCAAGCAGCGCGACATCGACGCCGTGTTCGCGGGGCACCTGAAGGTCACCAATCCCCAGGCTGGCGGCGGGCTCGCGGGGCTCGTGAGCCCGCACCTCGACGCCACCGTGCGGCTCGACCTCACGGTGCGCCTGCTCTCGACCCGCTCTGGCGCGACGCTGTGGCGCTCGAGTGCGTGGGCAACGGACAAGGTCGGCCACGTGGCGCTGGTGGACGGGCAGCTGTTCTTCGGGGCCAAGGACCCGAAGGAAGCCTACGGCCGGATGGTGAATCGTCTGATCGCGCTCGTGACGGAAGATCTGCGGCCCACATGGCGCCAGCCATGAGGGCGCGTGCGCTGCTCGTGCTCGCGGGGGTCGCGGCGGCGGCGGCACCGGGTGCGGCTCAGACCGGCGCGACGCGCCAGAAGAGCGAGACGGCCGTGTTCGCCGGGGGCTGCTTCTGGGGCGTAGACGCCGTGTTCCGCCATGTGCGCGGGGTGATGGCTGTCGTGTCCGGGTACGCGGGGGGCGGCGCCGCAACCGCACACTACGACATCGTCAGCACGTCGACCACGGGCCACGCCGAGTCGGTCGAGGTGACGTTCGACCCGGCGCGCGTGTCCTACGAGGAGCTGCTGCGCGTGTTTTTCACCGTAGCGCACGACCCCACCGAGCGCGATCGCCAGGGGCCGGACGTGGGGAGCCAGTACCGCTCCGTGGTGTTCTATGGCACGCCGGAGCAGCACACGGCGGCGGTCGCGATGATCGCGGAGCTCGAGCGCGCGACGGCCTACCCCCGTCCCATCGTGACGGAGGTAGTGCCGTTGGAGCGCTTTTTTCCGGCGGAGGCGTATCACCAGGACTACCTGGCCCACCACCTCACCAGCCCGTACATCGTGTACAACGACCTGCCCAAGCTGAAGCGGCTGGAGGAGCGGTTCCCGAAGCTGTACCAGCGGCCGTAACCGCTCCCGCGCCACCTCACTGTTTCTGAATGTCCCCCACGACCATGCCCTCGGCGTGGAACCCCCGCGACGGAATGTCGATGCTGAACGTGTCCATGAGCAACGCAGCGGGCCCGTTGTCACACGCTTTGACGGTGAACGACGTGCCGGGGAACGAGCTGGCGCCTTCCACCAGCGTGCCGACGGCCTCGAACTCGTCTCCGTTGCCCGGAGTGGCGCAAAAGCTGGAGCCCATGGTGAACGACGTGAAGGAGCTCGCGGTCAGCGTTTCCGGTAGCCCCCCAGGAGCGGCGGCGGCGAAGAACGACCCGTGCGTGCCCGTCGCGTCGTGCGTGACGTCGAAGTTAAAGGTGATCAGGCCGCCTTCCGGGTCCGGGATAGTGCCCGTTCCCTTCAACTCGCTGGTCTGCGGTGGCGGCGGCTGATTCCAGGCTTGCAGCTTGGGACTCAGTGGATCGTGCGCATCACTACATGCGGTGGCGACGGCGAGCAGCGCGACCGCCGCCGCGGACACGCTACGGGAAACGGTGCGTTTCATGGGGTTCCTCTCCTGGAGCGACGGGTTTGGGAGCCCCTAGGGCAAAACGCGGACCGGGTCTCGTGTGCGCAACAACGCGCCGCGAGCCGTCCGGACGGTGCGCAGCCGCATCGCCCGCCGTTGCGCGCGCGTGCCGTCGCGCGCGAACAGCATCACGCATCGCGCGCGTGGCCCGTGCGCAGCACAGTCGCCATCGTATCGGCCTCGTCGGCGCGCTTGTCGGGCCGATAGCGCACCACACGGGCGAAGCGCAGCGCCACGCCGCCTGGATACTGCGGGCTCGCCTGCACGTCGTTGAAGGCGACCTCGACCACGAGCTCGGGACGCACGTACACGGTGTGGTCGTCGCGCGCGTGTTCGAGCGCCAGCAGTCGGGTCGTCTGCCACGCGAGCAGCTCGTCGGTCATGCCCTTGAAGGTCTTGCCCAGCATGACGAAGCCGCCCGTATCCGGGTCACGGGCGCCCAGGTGCAGGTTCGATAGCCGGCCGCGACGTCGCCCATGTCCCCACTCGGCGGCGAGCACCACGAGATCGAGTGTGTGCGCCGGCTTTACCTTGAGCCACGCCGCCCCGCGCGCTCCCGCGTCGTAGCGGGTCCCCAGGGCTTTGGCCATGAGCCCTTCGTGGCCGGCCGCGATCGCCTGCTCGAAAAACCGTCCCGCCAGGAGCGCATCTCGCGTCACGATGCGCGGCACCCGGCCCTCCGGAGGGACGACCCGCTCGAGTACGGCGAATCGCGCGGTATAGGGCTCGCCGAGCAGAACCGTGCCGTCGGCGTAGAGGACGTCGAAGAAGAACGCCGAGAGCGGCAGCTCGGCCCGCAGGCGCTCCACGTCCAGTTTCCGTCCGAAGCGCCGCATCGTCACCTGAAACGGCAGGGGCGTGCCGTCGGGCTGCAGGGCGATAGCCTCGCCGTCCAGGATGGCGTCGCGCAGCGGCAGTCGCCGCGCCGCCTCCACCACCTCGGGCACCGCCACCGTCACGTCGTTGAGCTGGCGCGAGAACACCCGCACCTCGTCGCCCGCCCGGTGCACCTGGATGCGGGCGCCATCGAGCTTGTATTCGAACGCCGCTTCGCCCAGCTGTGCGAGCGCAGTGACGACGTCGTCCGCCGCCTGCGCCAGCATCGGCTGGAGCGGGCGAAACAGCTTCAGGCTGAAGCGCGCGAGGCCGGCGGCGCCGTCCGTGAGCGCGGCGCGCGCCACCGGGCCCAGGCCGCCGGCGAGCATCGCGGCGCGCCGCACGCCGTCGGGATCGAGTGCCGTCGCCCGGGCCACGGCTGCGACCATGAGTCCTTCCAAGGCTCCCTGGCGTAGCTCGCCGATCAGCAGCCGGAGCAGGAAGTCCTGCTCCTCCTCCGTGGCGCGCGCGAACAGCTCGCGCAGCAGGCGGTCCTTCGCCGCGGCGGACCCCAGGCCCCTGGTTTGGGCGACCTGCTCGAGTGCCGCGTCCACCGTGATCAGATCCAGGGTCGGACGGTCCGCGGGGCGCTCGGGCCGCGCCGCTCGGAGCGCCGCGTATCCGACCCCGATCCGTCCCTGGCGCAGCGAGCCCGACAGGGCGGCGATGGCGGTCTCGATTTCGTCCGCCGCGGCGCGTTGCAGCAGCGCCGCCAGCAGGTCGATCTTCGCGTGCCGCCCGCTGGTTGCGGCCACCTGACGGGACGTGGTGACCAGCTCGTGCAGCTTCACTGCACCATGCCGAAGCGCGTGTTCCGGGCGGTCATTCTGATGAAGTATCGCAGCCGCTGCTCGAAGACCTCGGGGCGGCGCCGCGCCGCCGCGATCCAGCCGATGCGAATCCGGCGGTAGGATTCGGGGAAGCGCTGGAAGCGCTTCCACACCACCGGATCGGCTTCGAGGCGCCGGCGGATGTCCGGCGGGACCCGCCAGACGAGCGGTTTCGTGTCTCTGGTGTGGTCGAAGACGTGGCGGATGCGCTCCAACCCCGCCCGGGTCATACGGCGCGCGGCGATGAGGCGCCGCACGCGCTCGCGATTCATCTCGGAGAGCCGGCTGGTCGGGCGGCGAGGCGAGAAGCGCTGCGCATAGCAGTCGGCGTCGATCGGCTTCAGCGTACTGTCGATCCAGCCGTAGCACAGCGCCTCGTCCACGGCGTCGTTGTAGGACACGCGCGGCTTGCCGCTGTGCTTCTTATAGTAGATGAGCCAGATCTCGGGGGCCGTCTGGTGGTGGCGCGCGAGCCAGGCGCGCCACTCCCGGCGGTTCCTGGCGTAGATCGTCTTTCCGACTTTCATTTACGACTCCGTGATCGGAAAAAAACTATCCGTCCTGGGGCAGCGCGGTGAGACCCACGAGCGTCCTGATCGTCCTGCAGCTGATTGGTGTCGGCTCCACCCACGCGGCGCCTTGCGTGTCGCGGCGCGCCGGCGCCGTGCCGGCCGCCTATCGCGAGACGGTGACGCGGATGCGCACGCTCGTGTGCGAGCGGCTCTCGTCGCACATCCCCGGCGTGCAGGTCGCGGTAGCGATCGACGGGACACTTGTCTGGTCGGAGGGGTTCGGCTACGCCGACGCCGCCCGCAAGCGACCCGTCACGCGCGCCACGCAGTTCCGTATCGGCAGCGTCTCAAAGCCGCTCACGGCCGCGGCCGTCGTCCTGCTGTACGAGCAAGGGAAGCTCGATCTCGACGCGCCGATCCAGCGGTATGTGCCGACCTTCCCCGACAAGGGATACCCCATCTCCACCCGGCAGCTCGCGGGGCATCTCGCCGGCATCAGGCATTACAAGGACCGCGAGTTCTTCTTGAACCGGCACTTCGCCACGGTCCGCGACGGGCTCGCGATTTTCCAGGACGACTCGCTCCTGTTCCCCCCCGGCACGCGCTTCTCCTACTCGAGCTACGGTTGGAACCTCGTCTCGGCGGCCGTGGAGGGCGCCGCGGGGGAGGATTTCCTCCCGTACATCTCGGCGCGCGTGTTTCGTCCACTCGGCCTCACCCACACGGCGCCGGACCGCGCCGACAGCGTCCTCCCGGACCGCACCCAGTTTTACGATGCCGACTCGACCGGCGTGTATCACCTCGCGCCGCCGGTCGACAACAGTTACAAGTGGGCGGGAGGCGGGTTCGTCTCGACCGCCGAGGATCTGGTGAAGTTCGGGTCGGCGCTACTGGCGCCCGGGTTCCTGCGGCGCGAGACGCTGGACCTGCTGTTCACCTCACAACGGACCAGCGCCGGCGAGGAGACGGGCTACGGGATCGGCTGGTTCGTGAGGACCGACAGCCTGGGGCACCACTGGGCGTTCCACGGCGGCAGCGCCGTCGGCGGGACGGCGGTGTTCGGGTTAGACCGGGACTCCCATGTGGTGGTGGCGCTGCTCACGAATCTGTCGGCCGCCCCGGTCGAGCCGGCCCAGGAGATCGAGGCCGCGTTCGAGGCCCTACGCCGCTAAGAGCTTGCGTACGTTTGCCAGGATCGCCTCGAGCTGGCTCTCCACCTGGCGTTTCTCCCGCAGCCTGCCCCGCAGCCAGGCGATGACCGAGCGGGGCGCCCACACGTCTCTAACCGTGACCGCGGTCGATCCGGCGGTCTCGTCGAGCCGGAACAGGGTTTTCCAGCCGTTGCGCTCACCGCGCTCCACCAGGCCGAACGCCGTAGGGGGCGCGAAGTCCACGACCTCGAACTCGGTCTCGCGATTCCCGAAGCGCGCTTTGAAGCGCACGCCTTTTCGCAGCGGCCGGGGGCTCTCCACCCCGGCACACCCTGGGAGCCATTGGGCGATGCGCGCCGGGTCGGTGAGCACGGCAAACACGCGCTCGATCGGCGCCGGAACGGGATGGATGACGGTGTGACTGACAGGACGCATCGGCGGAGGTAGCGTGGCACGGCGGGGCGGCCGTGTCAACGGGGGAGGTGCAGCACCGGGGGGCCAACCTGCGCCCCCCGGCCCCCGCACGCCCCGTCTACTCGCTAGATGCCACTCGAGGAGGGCACTTCGGTGACTGTGTCATGCCCGTTGCCGTTGCCGTTACCATTGCCGTTGCCATTCCCGGTGCCACTGGCAGATACCTTGGACCGCCCGCCGGTGACCGCCAGCCAGCGCCGGCGCATCGCGATCTGGTCGTCGAGCTGCTGGCGCAGCTTGGCGACGTTCTGGTCCACCTGGTGAATGCGCCAATCGATGTATTGCTCCGCCTGGTCCGGCGACCAATCCGCCGGACCCGTAAACACCAGCTGCTCCTTGGGTTCGACATCCTGCACCAGTTGCGCCTCATCGCGCTCGCCCACTTCCATCTTGGCGAGCACGTCCGTCACTTTCCGTCCCATCAGGTCCAGCCTGCGTCCCATGCGGGCCTCCTTACAGCGGTTGCGGGTCCTCTACTAGGGCGCGGTCGCTCGGTCGTGCTGCGCTATATCAACTATAGATGGTATGGCTGACAGCTGTTATAATATATCTTGTTGTTATATCACGCAAGGAGGGTAAGGATGCCACGGTATCGCGGCCAGAAGGTCCGCTATCGTCGGAGGGGTGTGGTGCGGTTGCAGTTACGGCAACTGCTCGAGACGCGCGCGGTTTCGCCCTACGGGCTGGCCAAGTTCACCGGCCTGAGCTTGAACACAATCTACCGGCTCACCCGCCCGAACGGACGCTTCGGACTGATCCGCGCCGACACGATCGAGCGGCTGTGCGGCGCACTGCGAGTAACGCCGAGCGAGCTGTTCGAGTACGAAAAGCCGTCCTAGCTGGAGGGGTGGTGCACGACACCGTCCGGCCCGTGGTCGTCATGCCGCAACGTGACGACGGCGGTGCGCTTCCGCCCCAGGTCGACCTCCACCACCACGTGGCTCTTGTCGCGCGCCATCCGCCAGCGCCGCGACGCCTGCGGCTCACCGCCCGCCGCCGCTAACGCGGCCGTGACCACCGCCTCCGGAGGATCGCTCACCGCCGCGAGCTGCACGCACGTGACGCAGCGACGTGACTCGGCGTCGAGCTCGGCGTTGCACACGCTGCGGCCGCAATACGCGCACGCGACGCGGTGCAGCTCGCATATCCCCCGGCCGCAGATGGGGCACGCCGCCAGCTCGTCGGACGCGAACAGCGCCGCCGCCTCCTCGGCGCAGGCGCCCCGGTGCCGCGCGCACACCAGGCGCCGCGACCGGTCGACCCGCCGCAGATGGGGTGAGCAGTGCACCTGCCCATCCACGGCGCACACCGCCTGATGCGCCGTGCACACCGACTTGCCGCAGGTTGCGCACGGCGCCACCTCGTCCACGCCCACGGGCTCGTTGGTTCCGCCCTCGCAGTACCGGATACACGCCGCGCACAGGCGGCGGCTCCCCTTCGGGGCGTCGGCCTGGCTGTGCTGCGCATGCCGGTTGCAGACCTCTCGGCCGCAGCTGCCGCAGGGCGCGAGACACGCCGAGCACGCCGCGTGGCCGTCTTCGGCGCACACGCCGGCGTGAGCGGTGCAGTGCTCCAGCCGGCAGGACGGGCACACCTGCACGTGCTCGTCGCACGCCGGCAGGCCGTCCACCCGGCACTCGGCGGTCCCGTGGTCCGCACAGAAGTCCTCGCCGCACACTGAGCAGCGGTGCGAGCAGGCCTCGCAGCCGCAGTGGTCGTGCCGGCAGATCACCAGCATGGCGGGCGGGCGGCCACAGTGCGGACACGCGAGCGACCAACCCGAGGACCCGCTGAAGGACCGCTGCGCCACGAACGTCGCGCGCCGCCCCTGCTCGGACTCGAGCTGCCACTCGGCGCGTTGCATCAGCACGGCGGCCTCGACGAGCTGCAGCGGGTGCACGACCGCCTTCACCTGGCTGCGTCGGATCTCTTCCGCGCGGCGGCGCTCGGCCAGCGCCGAGACCGTCGCGAGCGCCTCCGCGTCGGCCTGCTCCTTCAAGACCGACTCGAAGTAGCGGTCCAGCCTGCCGAGCTCGGCGGCGAGCTCCTGCTCCGCCGCGGCGCGGCGCGTCGCCACGCGCTCCGCCGCCCCCGCCCGCAGATGGCTCACGAGGAGTTGCAGCAGTTCACCCGGCTCCCGCGCTGGTACGGGTGCGGCCGTGACCGCGGCCGGATCCGCGGGCGCGAGCCGGCCCGCCTCGAGCTCGCGGAACGCGGCAGCCACATCGGCACCGGCCGGGGCGCCGGCCGACAGGTCGTACACGTCGGTTTCGACCACCGCCTCTTCCACCCCCGCTCCCGCGCGTAACACGACGCGCGCCGCAAGCCGGCCCACCGGATGCACCGCCAGCCGCGTCGCGCCCGGCTTCGCCACGCCGTCCCGAACCGGAATGGGCAACTCGACCGCCTCGTCCCCCCTCTCCCGAAGGTCCTCACCCCCTGTCCCCCTCTCCCTTCGGGAGAGGGGGGACGATGCGGAGGACGCCGATGCGATGAGACCGAGCGACAGGTGGGCCCCACGCGCCCGAATCGCTTCCACCACCTGAGAGACGAACGGGCTGCCGAGCACGGCGATTTCGGCCTCCGGGTCGCGCTCGAGCGCGTCGAGCGAGAATGCCACGCTCACGCGTTCGCGGTCCCGGAAAAACGGGCGCTCGGCCGGCGGTAGCTTCAGCTCCACGTGATCGGGGCCGAGGGCGGCCTGTTTCACGCCCGCGAGCTTGCAGTAGCGCTCGAGCAGGGGCCGTAGCGCCGAGCCGGCCAGGGGATCGGCGTCCCTCGGGGCCTGAGGCGGGGCCGCCCGTGGCTTGCGGCGGGGTTTGCGGGTGGGTCTGGGCGCGGCTTTACGCTTCATGCGTCAGCCTCGATGTCCACCAGCGCGAGCGGCAGGCGGTCGACCTGGGCCACGAGCGTGATCGCGCGCCCGGCGCTGGTCAGGCCGGTGAGCCGCACCAAATCCCCGTACTTGGGATGACGGCCGGCGGGGTGGGCGGTCGTGGCGCCCCCGACCGGCTCGATCGACTCGAGCGCCTCGAGCACGTCCGTCAGGTGCAGGCCGAGCTTGAGGCGCTTCCCGTCCCAGCCCGGCGCCCTGACCACCTGGCTCGTGCCGAGCCCGAGGCGCAGGCGCCCGGGGACCGACAGCGTCCCGAACCGGCGCTCCAGGCGCATGGCGTTGTCGTCGGGCGCGATGAGGGAGTTGAGGGCTTCCTGCTCCTTGGCGACGGCGCTGCTCGTTGCGATGTCGGCTCCGAGACCTTCCACGCGGCGCGCGAAGTCCGCTTCGTTTTCGGCGGCGAGCCACTCTTCGGCGAGCCGGCCTTCGAACTTCTGGGCGCCGCCGAACTCGCCCAGGATCAGGTCCAGCTCGCCCACCACCAGCTCGAACAGCTTGATCTTCTGGTCGAGCAGCTGGAGGATGTACGCTTCGATGGTGCCCGCCGCCGCGAGGTTCACGATGTGGACTTCGCGCGTCTGCCCGATGCGGTGCAGCCGCCCGATGCGCTGCTCCACCACCATCGGGTTCCAGGGCAGGTCGTAGTTCACGAGCACGTTGCAGAACTGCAGATTGCGTCCCTCACTGCCCGCGCGGGTGGCGATGAGCACGCTGCGCGGATCCTGGTGGAAATCGCGGATGCGGGTGTCCCGCTCCGCAGTGGAGTGGGCCCCCCAATAGACGATGGGCTTGCGGCCCAGCTGCTTCACGCGCTCCTCGATCAGCTGAATCGTCGGGCGGTGGTCGCTGAAGACCACCACGCGGTCCGGTGTTTCCTTCAGCACTTTGGTCAGGACGTCCAGCTTGGCGTGCGTCTTGATGCGCTGCGCGCGCTGGGCCAGTTGCCGGGCGATGGCGCGATACTCGGGGCTGATGCGCTCGGCCTCACCGAGGTGCTGGAGCGATTCGGCGAGCGCGCGCGCCGAGGAGCAAAGCCGCTGCCGCAGGTGGATGAGCGCGAGCTGCAGGATGCCCTTCTTGGTGGGTTGCCGGCGGCGCTTACCGTCCTCTGCCTCTTCCTGCTCGACGGGTTTTATGAAGCCCTCGCGATACAGCCGTCGCAGGAACTCGGTGGTGCGCTCGTACAGGTCCGCCTCGGCGCGTGTCAGCTTGACTTCGGGGTGACGCGGGCGGCGGGGCGGCAGGTTCAGGTCGAGGGCGACGCTCGAGCGTCGCGTCCGGATCATCACCGCGTGCGTCAGCGCGCGCAGCGCCTCGGGGTCGCGCGGCTGGCGGTGGTCGCCCGAGACGAGGTGCTCGGCCTTGAACTCCTGCCAGGTCCCGAGCTGGCCGGGCCGCAGCAGCGTGATGAGGTTGTACAGCTCGCGCAGGTCGTTCTGGAGCGGCGTCGCCGTCAGCAGCAGGATGAAGTCGCGCTCGATCTTCTCGATGAACCGGTAGGTCGCGCCGCGGTGACTTTTCACTTTGTGCGCCTCGTCCACGATCACCAGGTCCCAGCGGTGCCGCAGGATCTCCTCGGCATGCCGGCGCGAGCGCGCCCGGTCGTGGGAGATGATCGCTTTGGTGACGCGCGGCCAGTCGTCGGGATCGGCCGGAGTCTCGAAGCGCTCAAAGAACTTCTCCTCGAGCTCTCCCTGCCACTGGCCCACCAGTGACGCGGGCGTGAGGATCAGGGCGCGGCGAGCGAGCCCCCGGATCGCCAGCTCTTTGTAGATGATGCTCGCCTCGATCGTCTTGCCCAGCCCCACCTCGTCGGCGAGGATGGCACGGCCCCCCATGTCGCGCAGCACGCGCTGGGCCACGTCGATCTGGTGCGGAAGCTCCTTGATCGCGTTGGCGTCGAGTGTGATCAGCCGGTCGAATCCGGGAACGAGGGCGATGCGCTCCGCCTCGCGCCGCAGCTCGTACCAGGCGCGGTCGGCCGGCGGCTGCTTGAGCTGGTCGACGAACAGCTTCAGGGAGCGCTCGTCGACCGCCCAGGAATCGTCGGGGAGTGGATTGAGCTCAGGCAACGTCACCGCGATGCCTCTCGAGTGCGGGTGGGCAATATAGGAAATCGGTAGATTCCTGGCATGGCCCTCGATCCGCTCCCGCGGCAACGGCTCGCCATTGAAGCGCCGCCGGGGCCCGTCCTCGTGATCGCGGGCCCGGGCGCGGGGAAGACGTTCTGCCTCATCGCCCGTATCAATCATCTCGTCGGCACGCTGGGCGTCGCGCCCGAGCGCATCTGCGCGGTGACGTTCACGAATCGGGCGGCGGAGGAGATCGCCCTCCGGCTGAAGCACACGCTGCGGGACCGTGGCGACGCGATCACGCGGGGCACGATCCACGCACTGTGTCTCGCCCTGCTGCGCGAGCACACGGAGGCGGCGGGCCTGCGGCCGGGGTTCGGCGTCGCCGACGAGCAGTATCAGAAGGTAATTCTGGGCCGGCTCCACGTGCCGCTCGAGCAGCGCGGGGCGCTCTTGAACCGGTTCAGCCGCCACCGCGTCCAGGATTATCGGCTGACGCCGGAGGACGCGCGCCTGTACCGCGAATACGCCGTGTGGCTGGCGCACCGCAACATGCTGGACTTCGACGACCTCGTCGCAAAAGCCGAGCAGCTGCTGCGCACCCGGAGCGACATCGCCGACACGATCGCCGCCCGCTGGGATCATCTGCTCGTGGACGAGTTCCAGGACGTGAACGCGGTCCAGTACGACCTGCTGCGGCGTCTCGCGGCGCCGCACGACAACCTCTTTGCCGTCGGCGACGACGAGCAGTCGATCTTCGCCTGGGCGGGGGCGGATCCCTACGTCCTGGTGCGGTTCGGTCGCGATTATGGGATCGAGCGACCCATCATCCTGGACAAGAACCGCCGCTGCTCACGCCAGATCTTCGAGACGGCGCGGCGAGTACTGGCACAGAATCCCCAGCTATTCGAGAAGCAGCTCAGCGCCGAACAGGAATCGCCATACGAGGTAGGCGCCTTCGCATTCCGCGACGAAGCGGAAGAAGCCGCCTGGCTGCTCGAGGACCTCCGCAGCGACCGCGCGGCGTCCGGTCTGGGATGGGGCGCGTACGCGGTCCTCTACCGCCGGCACAAGCTCGGCGAGTACCTCGAGGGACGACTGCTGCGAGCGGGGATTCCCTGCCGGCTGGCGCGGGGCCGCTCGCTGGTCGAGGACGACGTGATCAAGTACGTCATCGCGGCGCTGCGGATCGTGCGCGACCCGGCCGATCAAGTGGCGACCGAGGCGTTCGCACGCTGCGTGCTCTCGCCACACTTTCTTCAAGAGGTACTTGCCTCACCCCCCTTCCACCTCTCGGCCTCACCCCCTGTCCCCCTCTCCGCTGACGCGGAGAGGGGGGACGCAGGCGATTTCCTGGCGGCCGTTCGCACTCTCGCCCGGCGCCGGCCGGCGCACGACCCCGACACGAAAAAACTGTGGCGCCTCGTCTATCAGGTGGAGAACCTCCGCGCCCTGCCCCGGTCGCACCGCGCCCTGCCGCCGCTGGTCGATGAGATCCTGTCGCAGAGCGTAGGACCGTATCGCAACACGCTCGAGGAGCGGCACGACGAGATCACCGACCCGGCCGACATCCCCGAAGCCGTGGCACTCGCCGCGCGGCTCGACACGGCGATCGCGGCGGAGCAGGACATCGTGATCGAGCCGCAGGGGGGGTTGGAGATTGCGATGCGGGGCATGCTCATCGCGGCGGGTGTGCGGAACGTGCCGTCCTCCGTCGCTTCGCGGCCGGAGGTTGAGGAGGTTGGGGAGGTTCGGGAGGTTGTGAAGGCAGCAGACGGGGGTAAAGCTGGCCTCGCTCTCACGCTCTTCAAGGCCCTGCAGCTCTTGCACGCCGAAGACCTCGAAACCGTCCTCGAGCGCTACGTCACATTCGATTTCGAGACAACGGACAACGACGTGACGACGTGCGGCGTGGTCGAGATCGGAGCCGCGCGCGTGGTGAAGGGAGAGATCGTGGACCGGTTTCACACGCTGGTCCAGCCGTACCAGCCGATCTCATCACGGGCGAGCGCGATCCATGGCTACACAGACAGCGACGTCCGCGATGCGTCCTCGTTTGCCCAGGTGTGGCCCGAGTTTCGCGCCTTTGTCGGCGACGACGTCCTGATCGCCCACAACGGCCAGCATTTCGACATTCCCGTGCTGCGCCGGCTCGCGGCCGGACTGGCCGGGATGGACAGCCTCGCGTTCTACGACACCCTGCCGCTCGCCCGCTCCCTCTCCCGCGACAGCGCCAAGCTGGAGGACCTCGCCCTGCGGTTCGGGATCGACGCCGGCCGGGCGCATCACGCGTTGGACGACGCGATCACGCTCGCCCGGGTCTATCGGGAGCTCGAGCGGCGGCGCGGGATTCGCGCGCGCAAGGCGGTTCTCGTCAACCTGCTCGACTACCTCGGACTGGGCTTGGCGCTGGAACAGCGGACGGGTAGCGGAGAGCGGGACCTGCTGTTCAAAGTCGCGAAATTTTATACGCTGGGCCGGTACAGCGACGCGCTGGAGTTCTACCAGATGGAGCGCGAGCGCACCGGAACCACGGCCCCGTCGGTCGACGAGGTCATCGAGCGGCTCGGGGGGCACGCGCTCATGACGCGCCTCCGGGCCGAGCCCGACCCCCCCGCGCAGCGATATCCCGCCGCGGTGGCCCGCTTGCGGGCACTGATCGACGAGCCCTCACCCCCTGACCCCCTCTCCACCAAGTGGAGACGGGGAACGCTCGAGGAGAGCATCGACAGGCTGCTCGAGCGCGTGGCGCTCTCGACGTCGGAGGGCGTCGAGGTCGCGCCCGATCGCGTCAACCTCCTCACCCTGCACTCGACCAAGGGCCTGGAGTTCTCGCGGGTGTACATCGTGGGAGTCGAGGACTACCAGATCCCGGGCTACCGCGAGTCGACCGAGAAGCGGCAGGCCGAGATCGAGGAGGCACGGCGCCTTCTGTATGTGGGCATGACCCGGGCGCGTGAGCGCCTGGTCCTAACGCGGGTCGAGCGCCGATCCGGCATGGAGGCGGGGGGAAGCACGTTCCTCGAGGAAATGGGCCTCGAGGTGCAGGCCGCGACGGCCGGGTGAGCGAGCCCTAGTCTTTCTTCCAGGCGCCGAGCAGGCGTCGCAGCAGCACGAGCTGGCCCAGATGGTACGCGTTGTGGTCGGCGAGCACCAACGCTTCGCGCAGCACGGTTTGGCCGGTGCCGTGCGGGATGCGGGCGAACAGGTCGGTCTTCGGGTCGGCCACGAGGCGCTCCATGGCGCGGAGGTCGCGCTCCACCTGCGCCACGCTCGTGTCCCAGGCGTCCGCATCGGGTGGGGCGTCCTGCTCGGGCCAGTAGCCCGCGGGCCACTTGGGGGAGACGTGCTCCGCGCTCTTCGTGAACTCTATGATATCCCATTGCGAGATACGGACGTGCTCGAGCAAGCGCCACGGCGTAAAGGGCTGGCCGGCGGGCCGGGTGCCCCGCAGCGCAGCCGGCCATTCACCGATCGCGTCCCGGGGCGTAACGTGAGCGTGACCGCCCCGCAGCAGCTCGAGCAGGTGGTCGCGGAGGGCGCGGTGCGGATCGGTGCGCCGCGGCTTGCGTTTGACGGGCATGCAGGGCTCCTGGCCCGGAGGCATCCCCGGGCTTGCGCCCGGGGGCAGTTGGTACGGGCTACGCCGTTCCCAGTCGCAGCAGCGCGCCCTCGTGCTCGAGCAGCCAGCGTTTGCGATCCAGGCCGCCGCCGAAACCGGTGAGCTCGCCGCGCGCCCCGACCACGCGGTGGCAGGGCACGATGATGGGGACGGGATTCTTGCCGTTGGCGGCGCCGACTGCGCGGGTCGCGTGCGGGTCGCCGAGCTGGCGCGCTAGTGCGCCGTAACTGGTAGTGGTGCCATAGGGGATGGTGCGCAGCAGCTCCCACACGCGTCGCTCGAACGCCGAGCCCGCGGCGTCGAGCGGCAGGTCGAAGCTCGTGCGCGTCCCCTCGAAGTACTCGGTCAGTTGCTGGCGGACGCGGGCGAGCAACCCGCCCGCCGGGCCGCGGCCGTCGTCTTCCGCCCACCCGGCCTCGGGTGCGGAGCGGTTGCGGCCGACCGGAAAGAACACTCCCTTTAGGGCGGTATCGGAGGCCGTGAGCACGAGCTCGCCGATGGGGCTCGGGAAGCGGGCGAAGGTGTCGGGCATGGGCAGTGATCCTAAAGGTAGCGCGAGTCTCGGCCGGCAATGCAAAGAGCCGTCCGGCAAGCCGGACGGCTCCCACTACGATCGAAGGACCACCCCTGCTTCAGGGACCGACCGTGCTCGTGGCGGACCCGACGATGATCTCGCCGGTGGTCGTCGCGGTACCGCCGATCACCTGGCCGGTGAGCGCATCCACCGTGCCGCCCATGATGCTCTGCAGGTACACGTGGATCATGTTTACCGTCATGCCGCTGCTCGTCACACCGTCACCGGTGGGGATCTGCTCGTTCAGCACCACGTAGCCGACCCCGGGCAAGCTGACGTTCGTATTCGGAGCCACCGCCTGATCGCCGGAGAACGACTGGCCGGCCACTGTGAGGTTCGTGAACGTCGAGCCGGCGGCGTCGCTGAACGCACCGCTTTGGCCGGCACTGCTCATGACGTTGGCGACCACTTCATCCGCCGTGATCAGTCCGTTCAGGATGTTCACACTCGCCGCGCTCGACGTGCTCTGCGCGCCCGCCTCTGCGGTCCCGATTTCACCCGACGTGATGCTGTTGAGGAAATCGGACGATAGCGCGCCCGCGACGCTCATCGCGCCGCCTTCGGCATCTGCCTCCGCGCCGTCGGTGCCCGAGACCGCCGGCAGCACCGCCAGCGGCGACTGACCACTGGAGCCGAGCGGCGTGTTGACGTACGTGCTGTACGCCTGGCCGCCCACCGATTGGGCGCTGCCCGCCGCCGCGAGCCCAGCCACGAGCCCGACGACGAGCCCGAGGGCCGCGAGGCGGTTCACCCCATGCATGCTCTTGCCGTTCATCTGTTCACTCCTTCCTTGGATTCCCATGGCTACTGAGCTTGGATGGTGCCGTCCGCTCACGACCCGTGCTCCACGACGTTGCCGCCCTTCAAGTACGTTAGGCCGGTGTCCCCGTGATGCTCGCTCCGCCAGCGCATGGCATCGCTGCGGGTGTTCTGCCGACCGCCACGATCGTTGTCGCACACCTCGAATTGCGTCAGTTCAGAGGGTTCCGTCGCGCCCGGCCCTTTTTCGCGCGCCGTCATGAAGTTGTCCGGTACGCCCACGACGACACATACGCCCCCCGGATGCCCATCGGAGAACTCGTTGGCAAACACGGGCCGCCCGTCGTACGCATCCACGCCGTCGTGGATCGACACGTGCCAGGCGATCTTCAAGGCGTGACCGTTGACCTCGATCTCGCCCTTCCTCACGATGCAGTTCCCGTTCGCATCCTGCCCGAGAAACACGTTGAACCCGAACGTGACCTTGCCGGTCATGTACGGGGCCGGGTCCGGGGCTGCGGGTTGGCCTCCAGCTGGCTCATCGACGTTATCGTAGTTTGACGCCGCCCGGTTGCCTGTGGGGTCGATACGCCCACCGCCCGTCCACTTCCCAGTGACGCACTGCGCCGGAGGTGGCGTGAACCAGAAGTTCGGGCGCTTCGGCGCCATGTTGACGTTCGGCTGGTCGGTACACGCCGCGGCAAGCAGTCCGGCCGCAAGGAGGCTCGGCCAGACGATCAGGGTTCCGTGTTCTCGCATCATGGGCGTTCTGCCCTCTCCGTTGACGATTCCCGCCAGTGTACGGTTCGTGTCACACACTGCACGACCGAGCAGGGAGGCAAGGGCAGTGCCAGCGACATTGCAGAACGAAGCACGTTGAAGGACCGCGAGATGCGATTGGCGTTGCGGCACCGCGCCGCTGCGCGTCGGTCACGACAGTTGTCGTCCGCACACCCGACGCGCCCGCGCCGCGCCACCGCTCGAGGACGACGATCGCTGTTGCGGGCGCGCACTGAGATGCGCGGGTCGAGCCGCTCACCCGAGAATAGGGAGATCCATCGTGGAACCAGCCGCCGTGTCACCGTTCGCCGCGTGGGAGAATTTCTACGTCATTGTGGGCTCGTCGGCCGCGGCGTTGACGGGTCTACAGTTCGTGGTGGTGGTGCTCGGGGCCGAGGCGCGCTCCATCGGCCCGGAGGTGGGTGCGTTCGGCACGCCCACGGTCGTCCACTTCTGCGCCGCGCTGCTCATCTCGGCGATCCTGAGCGTGCCCTGGCGCGCGGTCTCGAACGCGGGACTGGCCCTCGAGGCCGTCGGCGTAGCGGGGATCGTGTACATGGCGGTCGTCATCCGGCGGGCGCTCAGGCCGTTGCGCTATGTACCGGTGCTGGAAGACTGGCTGTGGCACTGCGCCTTTCCACTCGTCGCTTACGTGACGCTGCTGGTGGCGGCGTTCGTGCTGCAGCGCGATCCGCCGCGCACGCTGTTGGTCATCGGCGGGACGGCGTTGTTCCTTCTGTTCATCGGCATTCATAACGCCTGGGACGCAGTCACCTACATCGCCACGCAGCAGCCGCAGCACGAGGAGCGTGCGCGGGACCGGAAGTAGGCTCAGCTCTCCGAACCCCGGGCTTGCGCCCGGTAGCCCGGCCCGTGAGGGCCGGGGGACGGGGCGATCGGTGGACCCCGGGCTTGCGCCCGGGGTCAGTCGACCACGGGGAGGATGTCCACCCGAATCGGGGCTGCGGGCGCGGAGTGGGTGAGGGCGCCCATCGAGATCAGGTGGGCTCCCGCCTCCGCGTAGGCACGCGCGGTCTCGGGCGTGATGCCCCCCGACGCCTGAACCGTTACCTCCGGCCCGGCACGCCGCACCCACGCGGCTACACGCTCGGGCGGCTGATTATCGACCAGGAGGTGGCGCACGCCGGCGGCGAGGGCCCGCTCGAGCTGCGCATCGTCCTCGACCTCGACGACCACCGGCAGTCCGGATGGGGCCGCCCGAAGCGCCCGAGCAAGATCTCCCGACCCGAGCAGCGCCCAGTGGTTGTCTTTCCAGAGTACGGCACCGGCGAGCGAGTGGCGATTCTCTACCCCGCCGCCCACCGTCACCGCATAGGTCTCGAGCGCGCGCAGGCCCGGCGTGGTCTTGCGCGTGTGCGTGATCCGCGAGCGTGTTCCCTCGATGGCTTCGACCACGCGACGTGTGACGGTCGCGATGCCCGAGAGGCGTTGCAGGAAGTTGAGGGCGACGCGCTCGCCCGAGAGCAGCGTTGCTGCGCTCGCCCCGGCGCGCGCCAGCACGGCGCCGGGCGCCACCCAATCTCCTTCGGTGCACAGCGCTTCGACGCGCGCGTCGCGGTCGAGCTCCCCATACACGAGCGCGACGATCGGGAGGCCGGCGACCACGAAGCGGCCCTCGGCGACGAACCGGGCGCACGCGGGCCGTCTCGCCGCGTCGCCGAGCAGGCGCGTGGTGACGTCGTCCGCGGCGCGGTCTTCCTCCAGAGCCCGGCGGACCGCGTCGCTGTGGGGCGACTCAGCCAATCGCGAGCATCCGGTCAATCGCCCGCCGCGCGCGCCCGGCGACGTCGGGAGGAACGGTCACCTCGTGCTTCACGTCGCGCAGCGAGTCGCGCAGCTTTTCGAGAGTGATCTGCTTCATGAAGCGACACTCGGCCGACTCCGCCAGCGGGTAGAACTCCTTGTCGGGGTTCTCGCGCCGCAGCCGATACAGCACGCCCGTCTCGGTCGCGACCACGAAGCGGCGCGCCGGCGAGGTCCGCGCCCGCCGGGTCATCGCTTCGGTCGAGACGATGTGGGTGCGGCCGGCGGCGACATCGCCGTCCGCCGCCGCGTAGTACATGGTGCCCGTCACGCAGCCGCACTCGGGATGCACCAGGAACTCGGCATCGGGATACTCCCGCCGCTTGGCCTCCACGTCGGCCGGGCCGAGCGCCGCGTGCACGTGGCACTCCCCCATCCACACCTCGATGGGGCGCCCCGTCACGCGTCGCACATGGCTTCCCAAGAAGAAGTCCGGCACGAACAGCACCGGCACGTCGGGCGGCAGTGCCTCGACGACCGCCACCGCGTTGCCCGAGGTGCAGCAGTAGTCGGCCTCAGCCTTCACCGCGGCGCTGCAGTTCACGTAGGCGACGACCAGGCCATCGGGATGGGTGGCGCGCCACGCGCGCACGTCTTGCGGCTCGATCGTGGCCGCGAGCGAGCACCCGGCATCCGGGTCGGGGATGAGCACGCGCTTGTCGGGGTTGGCGATGGCAGCCGTCTCGGCCATGAAATGCACGCCGCAGATGACGAGCAGCGGCGCATCGAGCTCGCTGGCGCGTCGCGCCATCCGCAGCGAGTCCGCGACCACGTCCGCCACGTCCTGGATCTCGGGTCGCTGGTAGTTGTGAGCCAGGATCGCGGCCCGCCGCTCGGCCTTGAGCGCCAGGATTTCGGTCGTGAGGTCCGTCATGACACACACCCATTGGTGGAGGAACCGCCGCGGGGGGGCCGTTTGGGCAACGCCTCGGTCCACCGAAGGGGATGGACCGCTCCCGGCAGGGGGCGCGAACGTCCTTGCGCCATGTGAATGGTAAGTGGATGGAGCGTCCCGCGGGAGGCGTCGCGGCGCCAGGCTTGACCGTCGCGCCCGTGCGGCCTAGTCTCCGGCCCCATGCTGGGGGCCCAACTCCCACTGGCGAGCGCCCTGCCGTTCGTGGCGCTGCTCGCGGCCATCGCCGTGTTCCCGCTCGTCGCCCCCCGCTGGTGGCATCCGAACGGCAACAAGGCCATCGTCGCGGTCGCGGTCTCGCTCCCGGTGCTGTGGCAGCTGGGGATCGCGTTCGGGCAGCCCGGCCGGGTGGTGTTGGCGGAAATGATCCACGACTACGTCGGCTTCATCATCGTGATCGGCGCGCTGTTCGTGATCACCGGTGGCATCCACATCCAGGGCTCGCTCTCGGGCACGCCGCTCGTGAACACGGGGATGCTCGGCCTGGGAGCCGTGCTCGCGAACCTCCTGGGCACGACGGGCGCCTCGGTCCTGCTGATCCGGCCGTTGTTGCGGGCCAACAAGAGCCGGCGGCGCACCGCGCACATCGTCGTCTTCTTCATCTTTCTCGTCGCGAACTGCGGTGGCCTGCTCACCCCCGTGGGCGATCCGCCCCTCCTGCTCGGCTTCCTCAAGGGGGTGCCGTTCGAGTGGACCTTGCGGCTGTGGCCGCAGTGGCTCACCATGACGGCCTCGCTGCTCGTCATCTTCAACGTATGGGATCAGTGGACCCTGGACCGGGAGGAGCGGGAGCGGCCCGGCTCGCAGCTCGAGCAGGTCATGGTGCACGAGCCGTTGCGGGTGCGGGGCGGGGTCTCCGTGGCCGCGCTCGGCGCCGTGCTCCTCACGATCATCGCCGCCGGCAAGGCCGCGGCCGCGGGACGGCCCTGGGCGTCGGGAACGCAGGAGGTCGTCCTCGTGGCGTTCACGCTCACCGCCTACGGCGCGACGGCGAGCGAACACCGCGAGCGCAACGCGTTCACGTTCGGCCCGATCGTCGAGGTGGCGGTCCTGTTCGCGGGGATCTTCGTGACCATGGCGCCCGTGCTCGCGATCCTCAACGGCTGGAGCGATGGGGCGCGCACGGTCTTGGGCATGCGGTTCGCGGTGACCCAGCCCTGGGAGTTCTTCTGGACGGCGGGGGCGCTGTCGAGCGTGCTCGACAACGCTCCGACCTACCTGGCCTTCGTCGCCAGCGCGGCTGGTCTGGAAGGCGTGCCGGCGCAGGGGCGCTTCATCGGCGCGCTGGCGCTCGATCCCGGCGCGGCGCGCCTGCTCGCCGCCATCTCCACGGGGGCCGTGTTCATGGGCGCGAACACCTACATCGGGAACGCCCCCAACTTCATGGTCAAAGCCATAGCCGAAGAGAACGGGATCAAGATGCCCTCGTTCTTCGGGTACATGGCCTACAGCTGTGGGATTCTGCTCCCGCTGTTCGTCGGCATCACGTTGATTTTTTTCTAGATCGGGAGCAACGAGCGGGCATGCGTGGGATAATCGGGCTGCGGATCAGCCTCGTCGCGGTGGCGTGCTGGACGACGGCGGCGTCCGGTCAGACGGTGACCGTCGTCCACACCGTCAACCTGCGCCCCGATCCCTCGACCGAATACCCCGCCATGCGGCTCCTCACGCCATCCGAGCCGCCCCTGACCCTGCTCGACGGGACCCCCGAGAGCGGGTACTACCACGTCCGCACGGGCGCCGGCGAGGAGGGGTACGTCTGGGGCCGTGAGGTGCGAGTGAGCGTCACCCCGCTCGCGGCGCCGCGCCCCTCAGGCCCCGGCGTCCCGGGCTCGGCCAGTATGGTGGGGTGTGGGGACAGCTTGTGGCAGCACGTGTACCATCCGTCGCGCCTGCTCGTGCAGCAGGACTGCGTCACCGTAACCGGCGTGATCGTCGACGCGACCGCCGGCCAGGCGCACCACGAGCCCGACGGCGTGCGTCATGAGCCGGACGGCGACACCCACGGGTGGCTGCAGGTCGATTCGCAGTTCGCGGGCTTGATCAACGCCGGCAACCGGTCGGACGAAGGCGGCAATCTCGTGTTCGAGATCGTGTGCCACTACACCGTCACGCAGAGCGATGCGCAGCCCGCCTGTGCGGGATTCAGCGACCAGAGGACCGTTCCGCCCCTCGGCTCGCACGTCGCGATCACGGGGACCTTCGTGCGGGAAAAGAACCACAAGCAGTGGAACGAGATTCACCCCGTGTCACGCATCGAGCCGCCATAGCTCGCTTACCACGGGCCCGTCTTCGTATCCGGGACGTGCTCCTCGATTCGCACCGCGGGCGCCCGCTCGCGCCCGAGCCGCGCGTTGAGCGCGGGCAGCTGGGACGTGAGCACCTGCTGCCAGCGGCGCGCCGCACCCGCCACCCGCTCGCGCTGTGCGGCAAATACCACCCGTCCTTGCTCGCTGGGCCCGCGATCGGCGCTCTCCACAGCGGTCTCGAGCCCGGCCAGCTCGTCACCCGCGCCGCCCGCCGCGCGCGCGAGGCTGTCGGCCAGCCCCTCGAGGGCGGTGAGCGACGCCTGCGTCGCGCGATCGAGCGATCGCCCGGCGAGGGCGCGGATCTGGTCGCGCGCGCTGCGCAGGCTCCCCGCGAGCGCGTGCTGCTGCGCCATCGCGTTCCAGATGTCGAGCCCCAGCCGCAGCTGAGCGACCAACGCGGAGTCCGCCACATGGACCCGCGGATCGAGCTCGATCCGGAGCGACCGGGCGTATGTCTGGCCCGCAACGCCGAGACGGACTTCGTAAACCCCCGGTAAGACCAGCGGTCCCTGCGGCTCGGCGACCGTTCCCGGCCCGGCGATGGCGGCAATGCTGTAGCCATAGCGCGCGGCGGGTGGCGGAGGATAGCGCAGGTCCCACACGAAGCGGTTGAGCCCGACGTTGCGGGTGGGAGGCTCGAAGCGCGGTAACCATTCGTCGGCGATCTGCGGCGCCTCCGCCGGCGGGGTCGGACGGTCGTCGCTCGAGTAGCGGCGGACGAGACCGCCGCGCGCGTCGTGAATCTCGATGGTCAGAGGACCCTCGGGCACGGCGCGCAGGAGGTAATCGATCACCGCACCGGCCGGCGGGTTCGTGCCGTGCGGCTCTTCCGGCGGCAGGGGAGTGTCGTTGCTGACGCTGCGGCGCAGCCGGACCGCCGGCGCCGGAGCGAACAGGTAGACGGGAGCACGGAGAGCGGTGTCGCTCAGCTGGCGTAGCGGGGTGAGATCGTCGAGCACCCAGAACGAGCGACCGTGCGTGGCCGCGATCAGGTCGCGTCCGTGGACCGCGAGGTCCCGCACCGACACGACCGGCAGGTTGAGTTGGAGCGACTGCCAGTGGTCGCCGTCGTCGAGCGACACGTACACGCCCGTCTCGGTGCCCGCGTACAACAGCCCCGCACGAACGGGATCCGCGCGGACCGCCTGAACGTACGCCTGCGGCGCGATCCCCCGATCGGCGCGAGTCCAGTGCGCGCCCCCGTCGCGGGTCCGATAGATGTAGGGCGCGAAGTCATCGACCCGGTGGCGGTCGACGGCGGCGTACGCGACGGAGGTGTCGAAGGGCGACGCCTCGAGCAAACTGATGGTGCTCCAGGGCTCGAGGCCCTGCGGCGTCACGTTCTGCCACTGTGCCACCCGGCCGGCGTCGCTGGTACGGTGAATCAGTCCGTCGTCCGTCCCCACCCACAGCAATCCCGCCGCGCGGGGCGACGGGGCGATGGCGTACACCACTCCGTAGCCCCGCCCCGCGGCGTTCGCGACCGTGGTCGCGCCGGCACGCGTCAGGTCGGGGCTGATCGCCTCCCAGTGGAGGCCGCCGTCTCTGGTGCGCAGCACCATCTGGGCGCCAAGGTAGAGCGCCTGCCGATCGACGCGGTCGAACACCAGCGGCGACGTCCACGTGAAGCGGTATTTCCGTTGCGGCATCGGTACCCCGAAGGTCGACACGGGCCAGGGCGAGATGTCCTGCGACTGGCCCGTGCGCCGGTCGAACCGATGCACGCCGCCGTACGTGTCGCCGCCGTAGACGATGTCGGAATCGAGCGGGTCGGGGGCGATGTAGCCGCTCTCGCCCGCGCCCACCGGGCCCCAGTCACGGAACGTGATCTCCCCGAAATCGCTGCGGCTCGTCACGCCGGCGGTGCCCGCGTCCTGCTGGGCGCCGTACACGCGGTACGGGAAGGCGTCGTCCGTGACGACGTGGTAGAACTGCGCCGTGGGCTGATTGTACCAGCTGCTCCAGGTCCGGCCATCGTCGAGCGTGATCACCGCCCCCTGGTCGCTGCCCACGATCATGCGCGTGGGGCCCCGCGGATCCACCCACAACTCGTGATAATCGTCGCCGCCCGGCTGTCCCTTGAGCACGGTGAACGTCTTGCCGCCATCGCTGGATCTGAGGAGCGACACGTTGGGCACGTACACGACGTCGGGATTTTGGGGATCAACCGTGACCCGACAGAAGTACCAGTTGCGGCTCGTCAGCCGCGGATCGCTCCCCACCAGCCGCCACGTCGCGCCGCCATCGTCCGAGCGGTACAAACCGCCGTCCGTCTTCGCTCCGATCAGCGCATAGACCCGTCCGCCGCGGCCGCCCGCGAGACCGATGCGGCCGACCGGACCGGCGGGAAGACCGTGGCCGCTCAGGAGAGTCCAAGTGGCACCGCCGTCGGCCGACTTGTACAGGCCGCTCCCCGGTCCTTCGTCCGGGGGGTACTGCTCCCACGGCGTGCGGCGCGCCTGGTAGAGCGCGGCGTATACGACCTGGGGATCGGCGGGATCCGCCGCGAGGTCGATGGCCCCGGTATCGGGATCCTTGTACAGCACTTTGGTCCAGGTGCGCCCGCCGTCGGTGGAGCGGAACACGCCGCGCTCGGGATTGGGGCCGTAGGCGTGTCCCAGCGCCGCGACGAGCACAACGTCGGGATTCCGCGCATCTACGAGCACCTTCCCGATGTGCCGCGTCTCGGTGAGGCCGAGTGCGTGCCAGTGAGCACCGCCGTCGGTGGACTTGTAGACGCCGGCGCCGTAGGTGATGTCGGAGCGGATCGACGCCTCGCCGGTCCCCACGTAGATCACGTTCGGATCGGAAGGCGCCAGGGCAAGTGCCCCGATCGAGGCGATCGGCTGGTCGTCGAACAGCGGCTCCCAGGTGACGCCGGCGTTCCGCGTGCGCCACACGCCGCCGTCCACGGCACCGAAGTAGAACGTGGCCGCATCGCCGGGGACTCCGGCCACCGCCAGCACGCGGCCGCCGCGGTGCGGCCCGATGAGGCGCCACCGCAGCGCGCCGTACGCCTCCGGCAGGATGGTCTGGGCGGGTGCCGGGACCCCGAGGGCCAGGGCGATCGTGAACGAGGCGAGCAGCGAGGCGGATCGGATCTGGTTCATGGACGGGAAGTTATGGGACAGCGTTCGCGATCACGACTTCGAGATCCTGGGTGGCCCGCTTGCGACACTCTTTCCTGAGGTCGTCCATATCGGCCGCGAGGAACTTTCCCAGGATGCCGTGCGCGGTGACCTCGAACGCCGGCAGCTCCTTCTTGGCGGTGGTATTGGAATACAGGGCGATCACCGCGCGCTCGTCGAACCGGTAGAACGAGTAGGTCGGGTAGCGATCGAACAGCCACACGTGAGCAGGCTTGCCGAAGTCTCTCGCCAGCCGCCCGAAGTAGCGGTAGGCATCGGCGACGAGCGCGGGGATCAGGGGCCCGTCCTCGAAATGCTTGCCGAGCGAGAACATGAGCTCGTGGCTCTCGAGATCGGGGAGGAACGCTTCCAGTGTTGTGCCGGGACGACCCAGGAAGCCTTTGATGGCCGCGTCGTGATTCTCGCGCCAGCGGCGTGAATGGATGAAGTAGAGGGCCATCGTGGTCGCGGACCCGATGAGATCGTCGAACCGGTGCACCAATGCGGCGAACGGCGCGACGCGGACAATGCCGGAGGCCGGCTCGGGAGCGGCGGTCATCGGCTCGATGCTAGCCCAGGCGAACCGCAGGAGCAAGAACTCCGGGCCGTGCCCCCCGATTATCTTCGCTCCATGCCCACTCCCGTCCTCGTCGAAGCCTGCGTGGCGACCCCTGACACCTGAGAGAAGTATGAGAAGTCTCTCATGACGGGTGTACAGCAGGTCCGCTGCGCAGCACCAGAACGTTACTTCCCCGAGACGAAAAACACGTGGTCCACAACACTCGGGAGGTTTCGTTCAATGACCAGGCATTTCGCTTTCATCGCGCTCGTCGCCTTGGCACTCGCGGCGTGCGAGCAGAACCCCAGTCTCACGAGCCCCGCCGCGTCGCTGCAGGCAGCGCGCGACGCCGACGTCACGGGCGATCTCGCCGGTCCGGGGGCGGTGTACACGCTCACCAACCAGGTCGGCGGCAACGCGGTCGCCGTCTTCATGCGTGGCGCCGACGGCAGGCTCGCCTCGGCCGGCAGCGTCGCGACGGGCGGCACCGGCACGGGCGCGAGTCTGGGCTCGCAGGGCGCGGTGTCGCTGAGCAATGACGGCCGCCGGCTGTTCGCGGTCAACGCCGGCTCCAACGATGTGTCGGTGTTCGCTGTGAGCCCGGCAGGCCTGGCGCTCGCGAGCCGCACCGCTTCGGGCGGCACCCTGCCGATCAGCCTGACCGTGCACGGCAATGTGCTTTACGTGTTGAACGCGGGCGGCAGCGGCAACATCTCGGGCTTCACGGTTGGTACCAGCGGCGACCTCACACCGATCGCGGGCGCTACCCTGCCCCTCTCGGGCTCCACCGTCGGCCCCGCCGATGTGCAATTCAGCCCCGACGGGAGCCGCCTCGTGGTCACCGAGAAGAATACCAATCTGCTCGACGTGTACGCCGTAGACGCGAACGGCGTGGCCTCGGGCCCAACGACGACGGCCTCCGCCGGCGGCACGCCGTTCGGGTTCGCCTTCGGACTGCGCAACGATCTGTTCGTGTCGGAAGCAGCGGGCTCGGCGTCGTCCTACGTGCTGGATGCGAGCGGCACGCCCGCGCTCGTGAGCGGCGCCGTCTCCACGCACCAGGGCGCGCCGTGCTGGGCCGTGGTGACCGCGGACGGCCGCTTCGGCTTCACCGGCAACGGGGCCGGATCGGTGTCGGCCTTTGCCATCGCGCCGGACGGCGCGATCAGTCTGGTGGACGCCAACGGCGGGACCGCCTTGATCGGCGCCGGCATCAACGACATCGCGTTGAGCCATAACAGCCGCTACCTGTACGTGCTGCAGACCGGCGGCGCCCAAGCCATCCACGCGTTCCGCATCCAGGCGGACGGGCACCTCACGCCCCTCGGGCCGATTGCCGGCCTTCCCGCCGGGACGAGGGGACTCGCGGCCTTCTAGAAATCATGGTCAACCGTAGGGGCGTGGTGCGCCGCGCCCCTACGCTGACACTCATCTGAGGAAGGAAGACGCGGAACTCTTCGGTCGGAGTGCTGTTGCTGGCCGGAGTCGTCGCGGGCACCACCGCGGCGATGCGGCGCCTCCCGCTGACGCCGGGCGTGGGCGGGAATCCGGCCCCGGAGCTCACGAACACGAGCTGGCTGAACAGCGACCAGCCACTGCGGCTGTCCGAGCTGCGCGGCCGCGTGGTACTGCTCAACTTCTGGGTGTTCACCTGCGGCAATTGCACGCGGACCGTGCCGTCGCTGGTGGCGTACGATCGGCTGTATCGGGAGCGTGGCCTGACGATTATCGGCATTCATACGCCCGAGTTCCCGCCCTACGCCGGAGAGCACGACAAGGGCAACCTCACCCGGGCTCTCGGCCGGCAAGGGATCACGTATCCGAATGCGCAGGACAACGGCCGCCGCACATGGGACGCGTATGGCATCCGCTACTGGCCGAGCTTCGTCCTGATCGACAAACGCGGCATGATCCGCTACACCGGGTACGGAGAGTTCCATCTCGGGGACGGGGATTTCCGGGAATGGGAGCGGCGCATCCAGCAGTTGCTCGCCGAATGACGCGGATCGCGCTGCTTCTGCTGGCGACGACCACCGCGTGCCGCCAGCCGCTCGTCGCGGTCGAGGCGGGGCCCCCGCTCCGTCTGGTGGTCGCGCCAGGCGTGCGGATCAACGCCCGCTTGAAGCCGGCGCTCGAGCTCGGCGACGGTACGGTGCTGCGCTTCGACTCGCCCCGCGTGACACCCGACTCGGCCTACTTTGCGGCGGCGCCGACGGCGGCTCCGCCCGGCGGTGCGCGTCGCGGCACGCTCCGAGTGAGCGTCTGCCCGTCCGACGAAGCGTTCTGCCGGTCGCTGGAGATGGCGGTCGCGTGGTAAGATCCAGTCGATGCAAGTGATCGTCCTGGGCACCGGCGCGGTAGGCGCCTACTACGGCGGGCAGCTGGCGCGCGCCGGCCACGCGGTCACCTGCTTCACCCGAGGGGCGACGCTCGTGGCGATCGAGGAGCGCGGCATCGAGATCCGCACGCCCGAGGGTGCGTTCCAGTCACACGTGTCGGCGACCGACCGGTCGGAGAGGCTGGCCTCAGCCGAGTTCGCGATTCTGGCCGTGAAGAGCTACTCGCTCGCGGACATCGCGCCGGTGGTGCGGCGCTGCGCCGAGCAGGGAACTGTGGTCGTGCCGTTGCTGAACGGAGTGGAGACGGCGGAGCAACTCGCGCAGCTCGGTGTGCCCCCGGCCGCCGTGGTGGGTGGCCTGACGACGATCAGCGTCATGCGCGTCGCGCCCGGGGTGGTGGAGCGGCGCGGTCCGTTTCAGATCGTCGTCGTGGGCGAGCTCGACGGGCGGCCCAGCGAGCGTGTCGGCCGGATCGTGGGGGCGTTCCGCGACGCCGGGGTGGACGCTCGTGCGTCCGAGCGGATCCGGGTGGAGCTGTGGCAGAAGTTCGTGTTTCTGACGGCCCTGGCCGCGGCGTGCGGGCTCGCCCGTTCGGCCGTCGGGCCGCTGCGCGGCGATCGACTGGGACGGCGCCTGTTGCAGCGCGCGATCGAGGAAATCGTCGCCGTGGCGCGCGCACGCGGCATCGCTCTCCCCGACGGCGAGATCGCCCGTGTGATGGGGGTGATCGATGGCCTGCCGCCCGGCATGAAGCCGAGCTTCTTGGTCGACCTCGAGGCCGGCGGGCCGACGGAGCTCGAGATCCTCAGCGGGGCAGTGTCCCGCTTCGCGGAAGAGGCGGGAATTGCCACGCCGATCCACGACACGGCGGCCGCCGCGCTCGCTAAGCCAGCCTAGTGAGCTCGACGAGATCGCCGACCGCGATTGTCCCGGGGCGCGCCACGTAGCAGTTCAGCGCCAGCCGCCCGCCGAACTCCCGGTTGATGCGGTGCAGCACGCCGGTGTCCTGCTCGAGCGTATCGGGATCGAACGTGGTCATGATGCAGCGCTGCCGCAGGTCCTGCACGCCAATGACCACGTCGCCGATCCTCAACCGCGCGCCCTCCCAGGTGCGCTCGTCCAGCCCGGAGACGCCACCGATCACGATGTTGGGACGCAGGCGCCGCCCATCGGCGCCCAGGGCCCGGATTGCCCCGTCGGTCGCGACGAGCAGGGGGAGTACATCGAACCGTTCAAGGCCGTCCGCAAGCACGAGGCTGGCCCCGACGCCGACCGCCGCGACCACGTCGCGCTCGACGTCAGGAGCGCGCCACGGACGCCCATCCACTTGGGGCTCGCCGTCCATCCCGAGGGTCGCTCGGTGGCCGAGTAACCGCGGCCGCGTGCGCGCCGTCACGATGCGCCCATGGGCGCCCAGCACGTACGCGACGCGATCCCCGACGATCCCGTCCGGACGGACATCCGCCCGTCCGAACGGCTCCCCCGCCATTGATTTGACGGGGAAGCGCCACAGCTCGGCCACGTGCATGGTATCCTCAGGCTACCTTCAGTTGCTTCGCGTCCCACCGCTGCGGCTGGAATGCCGCATCGAGCGGCGCGTTGGTGATCGCGTGGATGTAGTTGGCGAGCGTCTTCGCGGCGACGTGTCCCACCACCTCCAGGACCTGCGCTATTGTGTAGCCGGCCGCGAGGAATGCCGCCGTCTCTCCCTGTTGAACGAACCCCTTGTTGCGGACGACTGCCCGGGTGAATCGCACAAGGGCGTCGATCTTCGGATCCGAAACGGGCACACCGGTGCGGACGGCATTGACGATTTCGGGGCGCGCCTTCAGCATCCCGGCGATCGTCGAATGCGCAGCAACGCAATAGGTGCAGCCGTTTTCGGTACTCACCGCGATCTTGACCAGCTGCCGCTCGACGCCCGAGAGCGCGCCCTGGTCGAGCCCGGCGTCGAGCCCGAGGGCGCCTTGGAGCAGGGCCGGCGATTCCGCAAAGGTGGCGTAGAGATTGGGGATGAAGCCGAGGGCCTTGTCCACCTGCTCGAGCAGGGGCCGCGACGCGTCGGGGGCGTTAGCGATGGTGTACTGCGTGAACGTTGCCATGGGGTCAGTGCTCCAGTCGAGAGTAGTTGACGGGACTGTAACCAGTACAACGATATATTACAGGTAAGGTTCCCACATGGACTTTTTCTTCCTGGGCGGGCGGCTGGCCGTCGATCTCCTGAACACGGTGATCGTGCAGGACGGCCGCGTACGCGACTTGGTGAGCAGAGGGGTGGACGTTGCGTCCTGGGGTGAAGCCGCCGGGGTGGCGTCGCGCCGCGACCTGAGGAACGCGGCCCGTGAGCCCGCTGGGCTACCGGCCTTCCGCGAGGCGCTGCGGCGTGGGCTCGTCGCTTGGGCCGCGGCCGGAACGCCTCCGGCGCGGCTGATCGCCCTGCTGAACCACCATCTGGCGCGCGACCCGGCGGTCACCGAGGTCAGCAGAAAGGGGCGCGTCGTCGTCACGCGCGTACGATCGGCCGGCGGACCGCTCGCCCGGCTCTACGGGGCGGTGGCGCGATCGGCGGCGGAGCTGATCACGCAGGGCGATCCCCGCCGGCTGCGCAAGTGCGCCGATCCAACCTGTTGCCTGATGTTCTACGACACGTCGAAATCCGGCCGGCGCCG
>Ga0209474_10000332_pt1 | contig 54565 bp, 55 predicted proteins | sample GraSoiAngelo_145_FD_185902 | JGI IMG/M metagenome (GOLD analysis project Ga0209474, IMG submission 185902) | Grasslands soil microbial communities from the Angelo Coastal Reserve, California, USA - 14_1009_05_20cm (SPAdes) (version 2) | ecosystem: Environmental > Terrestrial > Soil > Grasslands...
GAAGCAGGCCGGGTAGGCCGCGCGCAGCGCGCGCGCCACCGCAGCGGCGGCCACCGCGCCGTCGGCGTGGGCCACCACCTCCCGGGCCAGCACGACCTTCTCGGCCTCGCCTGCCGCCAGCCGGCGCCCGGCCTCGGCAACCGCCGCCTCCCAGTCGGCGGCAGGGCGGGCGGGCGTGATCTCCAGCTTTCGGGCACCGGGCGCCCGAAAGCTGGCCGGGATCTCGAGGAGCTCCTCAGCGCCAGCCACCGCCGGCGAGGCGTAGGTGCGCCCGCGCACCCGGGTCACGGCCAGGGCCGGCACCCGGAGGAGCAGAGCCGGAAAGCCGGCCCAGGGTCCGGCCGGCTCCCGCTGAGGCCGGAAGGCGAACCCCCCGAGCGCCACCAGCCCGGTGCCCGTCGGCCCGTGTTCGGCGCCGCCTTCACGCGCGGCCAGTCGCGCCCAGAGCGTGGCGGCGGCGGCCACCACGGGGCCGGGCTCGAAGTCGAGCTGCTCGCCCGCCGCCCCCAGAAGAGCGGCGCCCTCGGGGGCCGAGACCAGGTCGTAGGCGCGGCCCAGGGCGGCGACGCTGACCGCGTCCGGCATCGGCCGCTCGACCAGCATCACCTCGTGGCCGGCGTCGCGGGCGGCCGCCACCAGCTCGATCAGGTCGGGGCTGCCCGCCAGCTCGCGCACACTGCGGGTCAGGACGGCCGTTCGACGTGCTCCCTCGCTGCGCGCAGCAACGTCCGCTCGAAGTGGTGCCGGACCAGGGTGCCGCTAGCCTCCAGCAGCTGGTTGAAAAGCTCCAGCAGCTCGCGCTCGGCGGCCGCCCGATCCCGGCCTTCGGCCTGGATCCGCTCTCGAACGTGGCGGTCGAAGAGGTCGACCGCCCGCCGCGAGGTGCGCTCGACGGACTCCGCGTGCTCGCGCCCCAGGTCCATCAGCTCGGCCAGAGGCACGCCCGCCGCGAGCAGCTTCAGGCCGGCCCCGATCGCCTCCAGGTCAGCGGCGGGGTAGCGGGCATCGGCGCCGTCCGAGACCGGCACCAGCAGCCCCGCCTGCTCCAGGGATCGGAGCAGCGGCGCGGCCACCCCGCTGCGAACGGCCAGCTCCTCGAGCGTGAGCGTCTCCGGCGCGGCGGGGTGCGTGATGGCTGCCACCAGCGCCTCGTCCGACGACTCCAGCTCGCCCTCCAGGAAGCGACGGATCACCGTCAGGGTGAAGCCGCGCTGCTGGAGATCGCGGATGCGGGCCAGCCGCTCCCGATGCTCGTCGGAGTACCAGGTCACGCGGCCCTGGCGGCGGGGTGGCGCCAGGAGCCCCTTGCCCTGGTAGAAGCGGATGGTGTCGACGGCCACCCCGGCCGCCCGCGCCAATTCCTCGATCCGATACTCCACGAGTGATCACTCTAATGATCCGCGGTCGAGTTCAGCAGGAGGCGGGGGAGGCCGGCCGGTCGCCCAGCGTCACGTTGAGTGTGGTCTGGCTGGAGCCCCGCACGAGTCCGAAGGGCACCGTGTCGCCGGGCCTGTGCAGCTGGAGCACGCCGCCCAGCGTTTCACCGTTGTTGAGGTCGGTGCCGTCGATCTTCTCGACCACGTCGTTGGGCTTGAGCCCCGCCCGCTCGGCGGGGCTGCCGGAGACCACGCAGCTGACCACGATGCCGAAGCCGTGGACCGACGAGCTGCTGTGCGAGGCCAGGTAGCTGGCCAGGTCCTGATAACTGACGCCGATGTAGGGATGACCCGGGGTGCGCCCGGCGATCAAGTCCTCGGCGATGCGCCTGGCGACCAGGCTGGGTATGGCGTAGCCGATGCTGTTGGCGGACGTCTCGCCGGCGGTGTTGATGCCGATCACACGGCCTTCCGCGTCGGCCAGCGGCCCGCCCGAATTGCCCGGATTGATGGGGGCGTCGGTCTGGATCACATCGGGCAGGTTCTCGCCGGTGGTCCCGCGGCCGGCGCCCACGCCGGTGAGGGTGCGGTGCACGGCCGAGACCACACCGACCGTGACCGAGCCGAACCCCTGAGCGCCTTGGGGGCTGCCGATGGCAGCCACGGCCTGCCCCGGCTTGACCTTGGTCGAGTCGCCGAACTCCGCCAGGGGCAGGTTGCCGTCCGGAAGCTTGAGAACCGCGATGTCTTCCAGGCCGTCGGTGCCCTGGACCTGCGCGGTGTAGTGGCGGCCGTCCGGCAGCAGGACCTCGGCCGTGTTGGCGCCCGCGACCACGTGGTTGTTGGTGATCATGAAGCTGGTGCCGCCCTGGTGGCTGACCACGAAGCCGCTGCCCTCGGCGGTGCCGGTGCGGGTGTTGACGATGATCAGTCCGACCGCCGGCGCCAGCACCGAGTAGACATGGACGGCATCGAAGGCGGCGTTGGTGGTGCCGTTGCTGCCGGGACTGGGGGTGGCGACGGGGATCTCACCGGCGCCCGCGCTCACGCTCGGCCGCGGGCTGGCGCCGCCGACCGTCGGCGTGCTCAGGCTGCAGGACACCACCAGCAGCAGCGCGGCCGGGGTCAGGCGCAAGAAATGCAAATGAATCACGTCTTTAACCCTAAAGACAGACTCTCTCCTCTCTCCAGGGGGCCCGGACCGCATGGATCGGGCCTCCTTTTTTTGTTCGAGAGGTGGCGGTCTAGCCCGTGGTCGACCAGTAGTAGAGGCGGTCGAGCCAGCCGGGATCGTCGCGCAGAGCCGCGGCGAAACCTTCCACCGACGCCACGTAGTCGGCGTCGTTGTTGTAGCGGTAGATGGCCCGGTCCATGTTGCCGGGGCCGCCCATCGCTTTCAGGTAGCGGGCCGCGGCGTCGATCGAGTCGCGCGGGCTCATGATGTCGCCCACGCCGTAGGAGGCCCAGGTGCCGGGCATGAACTGCATCGGCCCCATGGCTCCGGCGCTGGAGGGCCCGTTCACGCGCCCGAAGTCGCTCTCGATGAAGTTGATCGAGGCCAGGAAGGTCCAGTCGATTCCGTAGTGCGCGCCCGATGCCCGGTAGTAGCCGAGCAGCTGGCTGACCGGCGCCGAGTCCTGGAACCGCCGGTTGTGGCGGATCGCAACTTGGCTGAAGTCGCCGATGCCGGCCGCCCGCCAGAGCGCGCGCAGCGCCTCGGTGGTCTGGCGCAGCGGCGGCAGGTCTGAGGTCGGAAGCAGGCCGCTGACCTGGTCTTCGAGTCCCTGGTCGACCGCCAGCGCGTAGACGACCTGCTGCTGGCTTCGGATGGCGGCCCGATAGTCGTACTGCGCCACCGCGAGCTGGAGGTCGTGCCGGAGCACTCCCAGCAGGTCGGCGGGCTCCGCCTGCGCCTGCAGGGCTGAGATGCGCGTCGCGGCACCGCCGAGGTCGCCCTGCTGGACGCGCCAGGCCTTGGCGTACTGAACCTGGACGGGGACCAGCTCCTGGTTGACCAGCGCCCGGGCCGGCAGGGCGGGGAGGAGGCCGGCCAGCGCCAGCGTCAGGGCGAGCAGGGTGCGCCGCACCCGAAGGGTTATAGGGCCGGGCTACGAAGACTCGCCGACGCTGCTGTTAAGCGCCATCGCGACGGGCAGATATCCCGGGACATGGCTCTGTCCAGCGCCGGGCATAGGGCGATATCCCGGGATGTGGGTGACGGAGGACGCGCGGTTAAGCGGTTTCGAGGGCGCGCAGCCCGCGTTCCGCCTCGCTGGGCGGAATCATGGGCAGCTCTTCCGGATAGGGATCCGACTCGGCCGGCATCCGCAGCGTGACCGACGAGAGCAGCGCCCCTACCTCGTCCCCGACCAGCTCGCCCTGCGCCATCAGCGCCTCGGCGGCCTGGTCGATGGCCTCCTGGTTGACGTACATCAAGCGCCAGGCGTCGGTGAAGGCAGCGCCCATGACCTGCGCCACCACCCGCCTCGAGGGTCCGTGCAGCACGGCGCCGGTGATGTTGGAGGGCCCGCCCACCAGCGCGTTGGGGGCAGCGGCCGCCTCCTCGGCCCGCGAGATAAGCGCCTCGCCGATGTTGGCGGCCTTGCGCGAGGCAACGGGGTCGAGCGGGTCGGGCCCCATGCCCCAAACGCCGACCATGTGGCAGGCCACGTTGGTGGACTGGATGAGGTCCATGGTCACGCCCGAAGAGTTCTCGCCGTAGAAGACGCGCTCGGCGGCGAGCGCACCCAGGCCAGCGCGCAGGCGGCCCGCGTAATGGGACCGGAAGTACGTGAAGGTCTCTTCCTTGTCGATGTTGTAGTGGTGGCCCAGCGAGCCGCCGCGCATCCGGATGGAGAGGCGCACCGAGGATTTCTCGGGCTCGTAGAAGTAGGACGCCACCGCGTGGCCGAGCTCGTGGCGGGCGGTGGCCAGCTTGTCGCGCTCGTTGTACTCCACAGGTTCGGCGAGCCCGGCCTCCACGTTGCCCATGGCCTCCCGGAGATCGCGCCAGGTGAAGAACTGGCGGCCCTCCTCGAAGGAGTACATGAGCGCCAGCGAGAGGACCTGGTCGATCATGGCCGGCGAGTAGCCCTCGGTCACGCGCGCGAACTCGTCGCGCCGCGTAGGGGTGTCCAGCTCGGGGTCGTGCTGCTTCTTGTCGAAGTACAGAGCCGCGATGTCCTTGCGGTCCTCGCGGGTGGGCATCCGGAAGGTGATCGTGCGCCCGAAGCGTCCGGGCCGCGTCACCGCCTCGTCGAGAACGGCGGGGCGGTTGGTGGCGCCCATGAAGAAGAGGTTGTAGCGGGGGGCGCGCAGGGGCGGGATGCGCAGCGACAGCCGGCTGCCGTTGGCGCGCAGCTCGCGGGGAAGAAAGAGGCCGTCGAGCGTGAGGTTGATTCCGCGCCGGATGGTCCTCTTGAGGAAGCCGGGGTTGTCGACGCCGTCCATCAGCACGAGGAGGGTGTTGAGGCCCAGCTGGCCGCCCCCGAACATGCCGCCCATGCCGCCCATGCCGCCGCCGCCGCCCATTCCCGCTCGGCGGTTGCCGAGCGCATCGAACTCGTCGATGAAGATCGCGCAGCCGCCCCAGCGCTTGGCCTTCTTCTTGGCGGCCCTCACCATCATGAAAACGGACACCATGTCCATGCCCAGGAACATCCCGGAGAAGGCCGAACCGGAGGTGATGATGATGGGCATCTGGAGGCTGGTGGCGATGCCCTTGGCCAGCATCGTTTTGCCGGTGCCCGGAGGGCCGACGAAGAGCACGCCGCGCTCGCGCTTGCCTCCGGCCCGGACGTAGTTGCGACCCTGCTCCATGAGCTTCAGGATCCGCACCATCTCGTTGATCGCCGACTTCTGGCCGCGCACGTCCTCGATCTGGACGTCGTAGTTGGCGTCCCCCGGTGAAAGGGTCTGCCGGCCCATCTTTCCGAAGAGCAGGAAGGGGCCGAAGAAGATCGCGAAGTTGGCCAGCATGAAGATCAGCAGCTGGCCGACCGTGAGCACCAGCTGCAGCAGCAGGCTCGGTAGCAGGACCAGGGCCTCGACGGGGCCGAGCCCGAAAAGCATGTAGGCGCCGACCATGTACAACGCGATCAGGAAGAGGGGGATCAGGAGCCGCCGCCAGAAGATGTAGCGGTTGGTCTCCAGCGTCCGCTTGTCGGCGTTCTCCTCTTCCGCCAGGCGGTCGCTGAGCACCAGGTAGCGCTTGATCCAGCTGGCCAGGCCGCGGATCACCAGGGCGGCGAAGAGGCCGGCCAGGATGGCGCCGACGATGCCGTATCCCAATAGGAAATACGACCAGACGGCGGTCAGCATCCCGAACAGGAACGCGAAAAACCAGACCAGGATCACGGCGGTGAGGCCACTATACCCTTGGGTTCAGACGGCCGATCTCAACGAATTGCAAGCACTCGGCGGCGGCTGCTCCAGAACAGCGCCAGGCCCATGCCGATGATTGCCACGAGGTCGCCAGGGCTGTAGGCCTGCGGGAACACCCGGTTGAGCGGCGGGGGGAGCTCGATCCAGTCGCCCAGGAAGTCGAGTCGGGTGTCGGGGCTCATCACCACGTAGTAGCCCAGCACTCCCTTGCGCAGGAGCTCGATGGGCCCCCGGTCGGCCAGCGCCAGCGACACCGGCATGTGACCCAGGTTGGCGCCGATCACGATCAGGTTGAGCAGCATGCCGGCGGCCACGATGAGCAGGCCCGACACGCGGTTCCGGTGCCAAATGGCCCAGGCGAAGAGCAAGCTCAGCCCGGTGACGTAGAGCAGGGGTGCCCAGGGCGTGTAGGCCAGCGGGGTGTTGACGCCGACGTCGCGCATGATCAGCGCGAAGAGCGGGATCAGGGGCCATCGGAAGCGGATGGCTGCGAGGTTGTTGAGGCTGCCGCCCAGGGCCAGGCCGAGGGCCAGGCCGACCAGCGCGGCCAGCAGAAAAAGCATGCGGGCGGGAGTCTAGTCGGTGAGCTCCCAGGTTCAGCCCCGATACGCGACGGCAGTCAGCAGCCGAGCGCCGGCGCCGGAACTGTTTTCGGGCGGCGGAAGGGTTCGAGCGCCGGCGCTCGGGCTAGTTCTCGGCCGCGATGCGCGCGGCGGAGCCGGCCAGCACCCGCACGCCGGTGGCCAGCGCATCCTCGTCGATCCGGAAGGTCGGGGAGTGGTGGGCGGGCGGAGTCTCGGCGTCGGGCGGCCGGCAGCCGAGCATGAAGTAGCAGCCCGGAATCCGGGTCAGGAACTCGGCCATGTCGTCGGAGACGGTGAGCGGCCGGCCGAGATGCTGGGCCTTGTCGCCGATCAGCTCGGAGCCGACTTCGAGCACGGTTCGAGTCACGTTGGGATCGTTCCAGAGCGGGATGGTGCCGTGGACCAGCTTCAGCTCGGAGCGGATCTCGAACTCGGTGTCGGTCTCCAGCAGCAGGTCGTTCAGCCGCTGCAGGCTCTCGGCCCGCATCTCGGGCGTGAAGCAGCGCAGGCTGCCCTTCACGGTCACCCGGCGCGGCACCACGTTCCAGGCGCCGTCCGTGCGGATGTCGCCGACCGTGGTGTGGCACTCCACGCCCTCGAACTCCAGGCCCTCGACCACCGAGTGCAGCCGCTCCAGGAGGAAGGCCTGGGCGGCGATCACGTTGCCGGCCCGCTTGATGACGCCGCCGTGACCGCCGGGCCCTGTGAGCTCGATGTCGTAGGCGTCCGACCCCGACCACTGCAGGCCCGGCCGGGCCAGCACGAAGCCGCTGTCGCCGGGAGCCCAGGTGTGCAGGCCGAGCGAAGCCGCGAGCTGGTAGCGCTCCAGGAACCCGCGCGCGATCATCTCGCGCGCGCCCGCGACGATCTCTTCGGCGGGCTGGAAGACGAACAGGAAGGATCCAGATAGACCGGCCGCCGACTCGGCCAGCGTGCGGGCGACTCCCAGCAGGATCGCCGAGTGCGCATCGTGCCCGCACGCGTGCATGCGGCCCTCCGCCTCCGACACGAAGGCCACGCCCGACTCCTCGACGATGGGCAGCGCGTCGATGTCTGCCCGCAGCAGGACCGTCTTGCCGGGCCGGCCGGTGTCCAGGAAGGCCACGGCGCCCGTTTCGGTCGGACACTCGTCCAGACGCAGTCCCAGGTCCTGCAGGCGGCTGCGGATGTATTCGGTCGTGGAGGTCTCCGACCAGCTCACCTCGGGATGGCGGTGGAAGTGGCGGCGGTTCTCGATCACCTCATCCAGCGCGGCGGCTGAGGGCTGGGGAAGTTCCAAGGGGTAGCTCAGATGATGGTCCCGAGGCTGTAGCCCCGGGCGGTCGAGAGCAGGAAGCGCGATCCCAGGCTCGGCTCCAGCTCGTCCAGCTTGCGGCGCAGCGTCAGCAGGGCGCTGTGGACGGTGGAGCGGGCCGCGTCGGGCCGGAAGAGGCCGGCGTTGATCAGGTCCCCCGCGGTGGCGGGCTTCGACCCCTGTGCCAGGTGCACCACCAACGCAGTCTGCTGCGGGGTCAGGCGCGTGTTCCGCGACCCCACGCTCATGGTGCGCTTGGTGGGGTCGAACTCCAGGCGCCCGAAGATGTAGCTGCCGCTGCGCCCGGTCCCGGTCTCCACCAGGCGGGCGGCGAGGTCGGAGTAGATGTGGGCCATGGGCACGTTGCCCTTGACGAAATATGAACTCGCGCCGTGCTCGTACGCCTTCCGAATGGCGGCCGAACTGACTTGCGCTGCCGAGAGCACTATCACCGGCAGCCCGGGGTGGTGCTGGCGGATCCAGCGCAGGAGCTCGAAGCCCGATTCCTCGCCCTCGTCGAGCACCAGGTCGAGCACCACCCCCGACATGCGCTCCCGCGTCAAAAGGTCGCGGGCGGCGTCGGCGCTCCCGGCCACCTTGGGCTGGTAACCGAGGTCGTTGAGGTCCAGCTGCAGCTGCATCTGCATGGGCACCTCGTCATCCACCACCAGCACCCGCGAACCCAGGACCTCGGCTGGGCGGTAGACCTCCAGGCCGGGGGGGAGCGGTGGCAAAACCGGGGCGCGATTACGCAGCATCAACTGGGGAGTGTGACGGCTAGAATGCTTCTACCGCTCCATATGCGCAACAGCCTTGGGAAAACCAAGCCAGACAACAAAAATTTACTAGATCTTAACCGATGCGAAGTTGGGTCACCTCATACTCCGCTTCAGACAAGAGGTCTCAATGGGGATGGGAACCAAACCGAGCAGCTCCAGGAGCTCTCGGCGCCCTCTTCCGGGGGCTATAACTAAGGAAAAGGAGAGTCACATGACCTGGAAGTCCCGCCTGATCAGCGCCGCGATGGCGGTCGGCATCCTGGCCGCATTCGCACTGTCGGCCGGCACCGACTGGTACTGGTAAACAGCCGACTCCGCGATCGCGCGAGTCGTTAGCTACCCTCGACGATCCCGCCAACGGCGGATCGCCGGGGGTAGCAGCGCGTATAGGTCGGCTCGGTCTACGGCCTTGCTCATGTAGCCGACCACGTCCGGATCTTCGGTTCCCGAAGGGAACACCGGGTAGGCCGTGTAGAAGATGACTGGAAGCGGCATGCCCCTCGCCCTCAGCTCCGCCAGCAGCGCCCACCCGTCCATGGGCTCGGGCAGCATGAGGTCGATGATCGCGACCTCGGGCTTTGAGGTTTTGGCAACTTCGAGTGCCTCCGTGGCATCCTGCGCCACCGAAACCTTGTACCCCAGCATGCGCAGATCGGTTTCCAGGATCACCCGCCAGGCGCGCTCGTCGTCGACCACCAGGACAGACGACCCGCGCAGGTCCCCCGGCGGCGGCTCTAGCGGCTTCGGGGGCGTGAACGGCACAGCTTTGCGGCAGTATATCGGCGGCGATGGCTGACACCCTGGCGCCCGCCACTCAATCCCAGGCCAGCACACGCCAGGGCCTGGTCGCCGCGCTGCGCAGCTGCGCGACCGAAGCCGACATCGTGCAGGTCCTCTACCAGTACCTGCGCTCGGCCTACGGATACGACGTGGTCGCACTCACGGTGCTCGAGCGCGAGGGCTGGTACCACGCGGTCGGCGTCGACCAGGGCATCCTGCAGGACGTCCAGCGCCGGCGCCTGGTGGAGTCCCTGTTCGCGCCCTTCTATGAGGCCGGCAAGACCGAGGTAATCCACCCGCCGGTCGAGGAGGCCGGGCGCTCCCGCGGACCAGGCGCGCGCAAAGTCCCGCGCACGATCATCTTCTCGCCTCTCAAGCAGGGCGAGACGGTCATGGGCGCCGTGCTCTACCAGTCGTATGAAGAGCGCGCGGTGCCGCCCTCCGAGGTGGACTTCCTGGAGGACGTCGCCCGCGACCTCAGCGTCCTCACCGCCAACGCCTACCTCAACGAGGTCACCCGCAACCAGGCCGTCCGCCTCACCGCACTCAACGCGGTCGCCAGAGCGCTGGCCAGCACGCTCGACGAAGGCGGCGTGGTGGCGGCGCTGCACGAGACGCTCAGCCAGCTGCTCCCGGTGGAGGTGGTCGAGCTGGTCGTCCCGGACGAAGAGACGCCCTCCGTGCTTCGCGTGCTGCGCAGCGGCGACGACCAGTCGGCGCTGCTGCGGATCCCCCGCCGCTCGCCCCGGGTGAGTGTGGCCCGCAGCATCCTGGAGGACCCCCGCACGCACCTGAAGGCCGAGCTCGACGGCGCCGGCTACCGGTCGGGCTGTTGGGTGCCGGTGCGGGAAGGCGGCGCCACCCGCGCGGTGCTTTCCATCCACAGCCGCGACCTCGAGGCCTACGAAGAGTCCACCGTCACCTTCCTCGCGCAGGTTGCGGACGAGGTCGCGCTGGCCCTGCGCAACGCTCACAGCTACGCTGCGCTCGAAGCCCAACGGCGGCGCCTCGAGGTCGTGAACGCCGTCGGTCGCCGCCTGGCCTCCAGCCTCGACCGCTGGTCGATCATGCGCACGCTCCGCGAGGAGCTCTCGCGCCACCTCAAGTTCGAATTCTTCGGCCTGGCCACCATCCACCAGGGCGACGAGGGCCCGATGGCCGACGGCTACAGCTGGATCGACGGCAACGAGACGGTCTACACGGTGCCGCTGGCCGGCTCCGGACCCTCGCGCGAGGCCTACGAGAGCGGGCAGCCGGTGCTGGTGCGCCGCTCCCCCTGGGCCACCCGCGTCGAAGCCCAGCACCCGACCGGAGGCCTCGTCGAGGCCGGCGGCGCCATGGTCTACGTGGCCGACGCCGGGCGCCGGGGGCGCGTGGCCGCCCGCTCCATCGTCTGGGTGCCGGTGCGCCGGGGCGAGCGGGTGACGGCGCTGCTCTCCCTGCAGTCCTACCGCGCCGGCGTCTTCACCGATTGGCACGTGCACCTGCTGCAGGACGTGGCCGCGCACGTGAGCCTGGCATTGGCCAACGCCGAGTACTTCGCTGCGGCCCAGGCCGAGCGCCGGCGCCTGGAGGCGCTGCACGTCCTGGAGCTGGGGGTGGCCGGCTCGGCCGACGAGGCGCAGATCGCCAACGCCGTCTTCACGGCCGCCCGCGAGTACGTCAGCGCCGACAACTTCCTGCTGGTCTATCTGGACCCGGACGGCCTGCTCGGTGGCTTCGGCTCCGAACACGGCGGGCCCACCCAGGTCCTAGATCCCAAGCCGGTCGAGCGCACAGTCCAGTTCCGGCGCCTCCAGGAGACCGGACAGACCTTCGCCGGGCACGTGCCCGAGGAGGCGCGCCGGCCAGGCTCCGGCTGGCCGGGCACCAAGGATTCCCGGATGCCGGTCGAGGTGGTCTGGGTGCCGGTCCTCCAGGACAACCGGGTGGTGGCGGCCCTCTCCGCCCAGCGCTTCGAGGAGAACTCCTTCAGCGAGGACGAGGTCCGGCTCATGGAAAGCGCGGCCCCGATCGTGGGCATCGCGCTGCGCACGGTCCGGCTGCACCGCGCCAACGAGCTGGCACTGGCCCACTCGGTGCGCATGCAAGAGGTGGCCGCACTGGCCGGCCACGAGCTGGCCGGCGTAGTGGCCTCGATCGCCGACCAGGCCCGCAACATGCTGGGCGCGGCTGGGGCTGCCTGCTGGGCGTTCGACGCCGAGGGCAGGACCACGGCCGAAGCTTCCAGCGGCGACGCCACCGCAGCCCGGGTGCTGCAGTGGGCGGGCCGCGACCGCCACGGCGGCTGGCCTCAGACGCCGCGGGCACCCCTCAGCGGCGCGCGCGGCGCCAGCGCCTGGTCTCTGGTGCCCCTCTGGTACGCGGACACCATGGTCGGCGCGCTGGGCTCGATCCACGCCGGGACCCCGGTCGACGAGGCTGCCTCCGGCACCGCCGAGTTCGCCCGCCATGCCGCGATCGCGATCGAGAACGCCCGCCTGGGCGCCGAAACCCGTGACCGCATCCGCACCCTGGAGGCGGTCGCCAACTTCACAGAGCTCGACATCACCCGCCCCGCCCACACCCAGGCCGAGATGGCCGCGCTGGTGGAACGCGCGCTGTCGGCCTCCCAGGGCGCCCTCTGGATCACCGACGAGGACAGTTCCCTGCGCCGGGTGGGCGACGGCCTCAGCGTTCCGCTGGAGGCGCCCTCCCAGACACTTCGCCATTTCCGCAGCAACCCGATCGGGTCCCGGGCAAAGGCATTGCTCAAGGCCATGGGCAGCGCCACCGCGGTGGCCACGCCGATCCTGGTCGAAGGCAAGCTGGCCGGGCTGGTGGTGGCGCAGGCGGGCGCCGGCTCACCGGCCGAGACGCGGCGCCTGATGTCGGTGCTGGCCGGGCAGGCCGGCGTCGTCCTCGGCCGCTTGCGCCTGGTCGAAGCGCTGGCTCGCGAGCGGCGCACGCTGGACTCGATCCTCCGCCACTCCCCGGTGGGCGTGATCCTGGAAGATGAGGCCGGGCAGGTCGTGTACGCCAACCCCGAAGCCGAGCAGCTGTACGGGGTCGAGGTGGCCAGCTTCACCGGCCGGGCGGTCGACGACATCCTGGGCGAGGCCGGCGCCCAGGTAACCGCCGACCCCGACGCCGAGCCTGACGCCCCCTCGGTGCTGACGCTGCGGGCGCCTCAGGAGCGCGTGATCGAGGTGCGCCGGGTGCCGCTGCCCGGCATCCGCGGCGAGCCGGCCGGCGTGCTCTCGCTGCACGAGGACGTGACCCGCGAGCGCCAGGTCCTGGAGGCCAAGGACCTGATGCTGCGCGCCATCGGCCACGAGGTGCGGAGTCCCGCGGCGGCCATGAAGACGACGCTGGCCGGCATCCTGCAGTGGGAGCGGCACATGGACGCCGAACAGCGGACGTCACTGCTGGTCGAGGCGTACGAGATGTCGGACCGCCTGCTGAACCTGGTCGAGGGCCAGCTGATCATCGCCAAGCTGGAGACCCGCCAGTTCGAGCCCAACCCCGCCCAGGTGCAGCTGGCGCAGGCCGTCGAGCACGTGATGGCGGTGCTCCAGCACCGGTACGGTGACCGCATCGAGCGGGTGTCGGTGCGGCTGCCGCGCACGCTGCCCGCCGCCTTCTGCGAGCCGACGCACCTCGACCAGGTGCTGACCAACCTCGTCGGCAACGCTCTCGAATACACGGGAGCGCCGATCCACGTCAGCGCCCGCGCTCACGGCGAGTGGCTGGAGGTCACGGTGTCCGACGAGGGGCCGGGCCTGCCCGTGGAGCGCGTGGAGTCCTTGTTCCGGAAGACCGCCCCGGCCGGCCAGAACCGCGCCCGCGGCGGCCTGGGCCTGGGACTCTACCTCTGCCGGCTGGTGGTCGAGCGGTCGTTCGGCGGCCGGATCTGGCTGGCCGGCACCGGCGGCGGCGGCACCACCTTCAAGTTCACCGTGCCCGCCTCCGGGGTGGCGGCGCAGCGGAGGGCCGCGGCCACCGGCGGCTAGCGACCCCCTCCGCCTCGCTGGGCTCGGCACCTCCCCATAAATGGGGAGGAGATAATCACGGCCACATGTCACGGACCCCGCTCTGGGCGCGCGTGGGCGGCGGTCTGGAACTCGTCCCCGGCGGCGACCGGCACGGCCCCGCCGATCTCGACTTCCCGCCATCCGGCGAGGGCTGGGAGCCGCTGCAGCTGGGAGGGCAGCTGGTCGGTTGGGCACACGGATCAGGGGGCCGTGCTCTGGCCCGCCAAGCCGAGGAGGACGGCGCCCGCCTGGCCACCGAACGCCGGGCCCACCTGCTCGGCCGTCTCGGTCACAAGATGCGCTCGGCCGTCCTCTCGCTGCAGGAGTCGGCCCGCCAGGCCGCCTTCGGGCGGCCGGAGCTGCTCGAGCAGCTCTACGAGCAGGCCCAGGAACTGGGCCGCCGCGCCGCCGCCCTGGAGGCGGCCGCCCTCGACCCCAAGGATCCCGCCCGCGGGGTCGTCTTCGGGGCCATCCTGAACTCCGCCTGCGCCGGCGCCGTCCTGGAGGTGCCGGCGGATGCGGTGGTCAAGGCGCCCGAGCCGGTACTGCTGGAGGCCATGGCCCGGGCCTTCGAATGGATGGGGGGGCCGGGCTCCCGGATCGCCGGCGAGCACCGCGGCAACTGGTGGCGGATCGAGATCACGGCCGCCCCCGACGCTCGGCCGCTGGCGGCACCGGAGCTGGGTGAGCCGCTGGTCCAGCTCCTGGTCGACATCCACTGCGGAGGCTGGCTCGACGCATCCGAGCCCGGTCGCGCGGTGCTCTGGCTCCCAGCCCGCTGAGCAGCGTGCGGCGCGTGGTGGCGCCCAACCCCGGCCCCTACACCGGGCCGGGCACCAACACCTGGATCCTGGGCGACGAGCCGGTGCTGGCCGTGATCGATCCCGGGCCCGACGACGACGCCCACCTGGCCGCCATCGAGCGCAAGCTGGGCGCGGCCCAGGTGGGCGTCATCCTGGTCACCCACTCGCACCCCGACCACCTGCCGCTGGCCGAGAAGCTGAGCGCGAGCCGGCAGGCCCGGGTGGCGCACTGGCCGGAGCTGGCCGACGGGGACCTGGTGCGGGTGGGCCAGCTCGAGCTGCAGGCGCTGCACACGCCCGGCCACGCCGCCGACCACCTCTGCTTCTGGCTGCCGTCCGATCGCGTGCTGTTCACGGGCGACCTGATCCTGGGCCGCGGCAGCTCGATGGTCACCTACCCCGAAGGCGACGTCGCCGCCTACCTGCGCTCGCTGGAGCGGGTAGCGCTGCTCGAGCCGCGGATGCTCTTCCCCGGCCACTGGGACCCGGTCGCCGACGCCGCCGGCAAGATCGCCGAATACCGTACCCATCGCCTGGCCCGCGAGCGCCAGGTTGTGCATGAGCTGGAAGCCGGCGGGCCGGGCACCGCGGCCGTGCTGACGCGGCGGGTCTACGGCCGCGAGGTTGAAGGGGAGGAGCTGCTGCGGGCGGCGGAGATGACGCTGCGCGCCCACCTAAAGAAACTGCTGGACGAGGGGCGGGTGAGGCTGGCTGGCGAGGTTTACGCGCTCGAACGTTAGTTCGAAATCTACTATCATACGAACAGAAGTTCGATGAGGTCAACAGATCCCGATGGCTGGGACTCCCTGGAACCCTTCCTCCACGAGCTGCACCGCGAGCGGCTGATGATCGATCGCCGAGAGCTGCAGTGGTCCGCGATCGCTGCTCATGTCGCCGACAGTGGCGAGCACCAGAAGTACGGATTTCACAACCCGGTCGACTGGCTGCGCGTCCGATTCCAGATGGGAGAGGGCGCCGCGCGCGACCGCATCACCGTCGGACGTCACATGCGACGGTTGCGGCAGACGGTGGAGGCCGTCGACTCGGGAGAGGTCGGGTTCGGTCACCCGGTCGAGATGGCTCGCGTCGCAGATGCCTTGCAGCGCGCTCATGGCGGCGACTCTCCATTCGACGAAGCCAAGCTGCTCAAGGCGGCGCGCACCGAGACGGTCGGCCGCTTTCACTTCACTTGCGAGAACTACCGCCACGCGTGCAATGCCGAGGCCTTCGCCCGCCAGGCTGAGCGGACATACGAGGAGCGAGAGCTCACGATCCGGAGGCGGCGCGATGGCATGTTCACCATCTGGGGCCGCCTGGATCCGATTACGGGGAGCAGGCTTCGCGTAGCGCTGGCCAACCATGCTCGGCGCCGCGGCGCCGGCGACAAGCGCAGCTTCCCACAGCGCCTTCACGATGCAGTTGCCGAGCACCTGTCCGAGCGGACGGAGAATCAGCTGAACGTCACCGTCGCTCTCGAGACATTGCTGGCGCTGAAGGGGTCGCCGGCGGCCGAGATCGCGGGGGCTCCGCTGCTTTCAGCGGCCACTGTGCGTCGGCTGGCCTGCGACTCCACCGTGCGCCGGATCGTGATCGACCCGGGTTCCGTCGTGGTGGATGTCGGGCGGAATCGCCGGGTGGTAACTCCGGCCGCTCGGGCGGCAGTGATCGCCCGTGAGGGCGGACAATGCGGCTGTCCCGGGTGCGACCGCCCAGGCCGCGATGTACATCACCTCAAGCCCTGGGCGGAGGGCGGCCCCACCGATGTATCGAACCAGGTTCTCCTCTGCTATTGGCACCACCGACTCGTGCATGAAGGCGGGTGGCGTCTGGTCCGGATGGAGGGTGGCCGGCTGCAGCTCCTCAGGCCCCCGCCCGACTTCTATTACGGGGCCGCCTAGCGCAAACCTCGCCAATCGCCGGGCGGCGCCCCCGGCCACCCCGCGGGCAGCGGGAACGGGTCCGGCGGGCTGCCGTTGAGATAGGGCATGGGATCGTAGGGCACGCCGGCGAAGCGCACCTCGAAGTGCAGGTGCGGCCCGGTCGAATTGCCGGTGGAGCCCACGAAGCCGATCACGTCACCGGCCTTCACCGGCTGGCCCCAGCCGACGTTGGTGCGGACCATGTGGCCATAAAGCGTCGAGACGCCGCCCGCTTCCTGGATCAGCACATGGTTGCCATAGCGCTCGGTGTCCTGGAAGGGATAGGCCAGTCCGGGGCCGGCGGCGCGAATCGGGGTGCCTTGGGGCAAGCCGATGTCGATGCCGGTGTGGAAGCCGCCAGGGCAGTCCTGCACCGGACGCTCCAGCTCGAAGCCGGTACAGCCGAAGGGCTGGGTGAGGGGGCCGCGCAGCGGCCATTGTTCGCGTGGCCCGGAGCCCGGCGCGAAGTCGGCCGGCGTCTGCGGTGCGGGCAGGATGGTGAGCCAGTCATAAACCCCGACCACCAGCGGGCGCTGGAGGTCGTTCTCGCCGGGCGTGCGGTCGGGCACGGTCTGGACAGGCGCGGCCGCGATCAGCGTCAGGGGTAGGAGGCAGCCGAGGGCCCGGAGTAGGCGCGGCACCGCGTGGGTATCGTAGCCAGGTGCCGATCGCACTCAGCTCCCTCGCGGCGGCCGACCTGCGCGCCTGGCTGGCCGAGCGCGGGCAGCCCGCCTACCGCGAGCGCCAGCTGCGATCCTGGCTTGCCCGCGGCGCCGCCGGCTTCGAGGAGATGCGCGACCTGCCGGGATCGCTCCGCGTCCAGCTCGCCGACAGCTTCCGGGCGAGCTCGCTGGAGGAGATCGCCCGCTCCGAGATCGCGGCCGATCAGACGACCAAATACCTGTACCGGCTGGACGGCGGCTACACGGTCGAGGCGGTGGTGATGCGATACCCGCGGCGATCGACTCTATGCATCTCGTCTCAGGTCGGCTGCCCGATCGGCTGCCCCTTCTGCGCCACCGGCCAGGGCGCCTTCGGCCGCAACCTGGCCGCCCACGAGATCGTCGACCAGGCCCTTGACGCCAACCGCCGGCTGCTGGGCGAGGGCCGCCGGCTCTCGCACATCGTGTTCATGGGCATGGGCGAGCCGCTGGCTAACTACGAAGCCGTTGTGAGCTCCGTGCGCGCCATCGCCGACCCCGACCTGCTGGGTATCTCGCCGCGCCGCATCACCGTCTCCACCAGCGGGCTGATCCCGCGCCTGGAGCGCCTGGCGGAGGAGGGTCTGCCCGTCACGCTGGCCATCTCGCTGCACGCCGCCCGTGAGGAGCTGCGCGACGTGTTGGTGCCCATCAACCGCAAGTACCCGCTGGCGCAGCTGATCCCGGCTGCCCAGGCTTACGGGGTGCGGACCGGGCGCCGCGTGTCCTACGAGTGGGTGCTGCTGGCCGGCGTCAATGACACCGAGCGCGATGCCCGCGAGCTGGGCGAGCTGCTGGACCGGCGGCTCGCCCACGTCAACCTGATCCCCTTCAACCCGGTCGCCGACACGCCCTACCGGGCGCCCGAGCCGCGGCAGGTTCGGCGTTTTGCGGAGTGGGTGGCCGCGACCGGTCTCAACGTGACCGTCCGCGACACCAAGGGCCGCTCCGGCGACGCAGCCTGCGGGCAACTGCGCGCCCGCCTCCTCCAGCCGGCATGACATCATCCAACCCGATGGATGAGCAGCAGGTCGCCTGGATAGACATGGGCTATCGGTCGCCGGTGCTGGACTCAGAGGGCCACCAGATCGGCACGGCCGAGTCGCTGCTGGGCGACGAGAAAGAGGACATCTTCCACGGCATCGTGGTCAAGCTGAAGGACCACAATCGCCACGTCGAGGTCCCGGCGGCACAGGTCGCCAAGATCACGCTCAACAACGTTCACCTCTCGGTCAACCCCGACCAGGTGGCCGGGCTGCACGACTACAAGGAGGAGCGCTGGTTCCACCTCGGCTGGGGCGGGCTCTTCCGGAAGCATCCCAACTGGCAGGAGACCGACCGCACGTAGCCGGCAAGCTCTATGCCGGCACCTCCGGTTTCTCCTATCCGGCCTGGCGCGGCGTCTTCTATCCGGAGAAGCTGGCCGGCTCCAAGATGTTGGGCTTCTACGCGGAGCGCCTCAACGCGGTCGAGCTGAACGGCACCTTCTACCGAACGCCGCCGCCCGGAGCACTCACCAAGTGGGCGGCCGAAACGCCGCCGGGGTTCCGCTTCTGCTTCAAGGCCGCCCGCGGGCTCACGTACTCGGCGGCGGCGTTTCCCAAGGTGGCCGTCGCCGGGCAGGTGGGTCAGCGGCTGGCCGAGATGGGCGAGCGGTTGGGCCCCGTGCTGCTCCAGTGGCCCCCAACCGCGCGCAACCCCGACACCGGTCTGCTGGACGCGCTGCTCGAAGCACTCGCGCTGCCGGTCGCAGTGGAGTTCCGCAACCAGGCCTGGTTCGCGGCCGAGGTGTACACGGTGCTGGCCCGACGGGGTGCGGCGCTGGTGGTGACCGACGAGGAGAAATGGCCGATGGCCCCGGTCGAGCCCACCGCGGGCTTTGCTTACTACCGACTGCGCCGGGTCTACACGGACGCCGAGCTGGATCGCTGGCACGAGCGGCTGCAGGCGCCGGAGGGCGACGTCTACGTCTTTTTCAAGCACGAGCCGGAGGCACCCGCCCGCGCCCGCAACCTGCTCACCACGGGAACCGACCGCCGGCACCCGGTGTAAGAGCGTGCGTGAGGCGGATCCCGGTCGTCGCAGCCGCTGGTGTGGCCGCGGCGCTGGTCCTCTTGGGCGCGGCCGTCTTGGTGGCCAACGGCACGCATACGCCCGGACGCCTCGGCCTGCCTGCGGCCGCGGCCACAGCCAGTGGCGCCGCACCGGGCCCTGGACCGAGCTCAGATCCCTTGGAAGCCGCCTGTGGCAGCCCGCCCCGGGCGGGCGCCTGGACAGTGGCCCCGGGCGCAATCGCCGGCTTTCGCGCCCATGAGAAGTTCGCGGGCCTCGAAGCGCCCCACGAGGCCGTAGCCCGCACCGACCGGGTCGCCGGCTGGCTCGAGGTGGACGGTGACCCCGCGGCCGGCCGCATCCAGGAAGCCTGCATCGCCGTCGAGCTCGGCAGCCTGGTGAGCGTCGACAGCCTTCCGGGCATGAACACCCATGACCGCGACGGCGGGGTGCGCGACATGCTCAACGTGTCAGCGCATCCGTACGCGCGCTTCCGCATCACGGCGCCGGTCACCGTGGGCAGCGCCCTGCCCGGCCAGCTGGAGATCAACGGCGTCAGCCTGCCCGCCACCGCCACGCTCACGGCCCACACCCAGGACGCCACCAGGCTGCAGGCCGCCGGCTGGGTGCCGGTGACCGCCGGGGACTACGGCGTCGAAGTCCCCAACGCGGCGGACTTCGTGGTCGTGGACTCCCACGTCACGGTCGAATTCTCCCTGGCCTTCGAGCGCGCTACTGGGGGCAGAGCTTGAGCACCTGGTCGTCGCCGGCCCGCGGCGCCCCCCGGGTGTCGCGGTTGTTGGTCAGCACGTAGAGGCACCCGTCCGGGCCCGCCACGGCGTCGCGCATGCGACCGGCGTTTCCGAAGACGACCTCCTGTGAGGCCACCTTGCCGGGATCGGAAGGGTCGATGATGAAGCGGCGGACGGCCTCTCCCTTGAGGGTGGCCACGAACAGCGTCGGCGTCTCCCCGGCGCTGGCTGCGAAAAAGGTAATGCCGCTGGGCGCCCAGGCCGTGCTCGCGCCGCTCTCGACCATGGGCCCGGTGCGGTTGGGGAGCGAACCCTGGCCGAAGCCCGTGCGCTGCCCGCCGGCCCAGGCCGGCCACCCGTAGAACTGGCCCTGCTGAACCAGGTCCACTTCGTCGTGGCAGCACAGCCCAAGGTCGCCGGTGGGTCCGTTGTTGCTCACGTAGAGCCGGCCGGCCGGGTCGAAAGCCAAGCCCTGCGGGTTGCGGAAGCCCCAGGCGTACATCTCCCTGCCGCTGCCGTCTTCGTGCACGCGCAGGATCTTGCCGCTGAGGTTGTTGGGATCGGCCGCCCGCGAGGCCACGAAGCCCTCGCCGGTCGTCAGGTACAGGTAGCCGTCGGGACCAAACTTGAGCCGCCCGCCGAAGTGGTAGCAGCTCCCGCCCGGGATGCCGTCCAGGATCACCTGCTCGCCGCTCAGCTTGTCGCCCTCGATGGTGAAGCGGCTGACGCGGTTGGTGGCGCCGCCGTTGTAGGTGTAGTAGAGGTAGGCGTTCGGCTCCTTGAGGGCAAGGCCGAGCAAGCCGTCCTCGCAGCCGCTGGCGGTGCTCACGTTGAGGGTCAGCGCGGGGTCCGGCAGCAGTTGCCCGTTGCGGATCACGCGCACGCGGCCCGGCCGTTCGGTCAGCCAGATGGCGCCGTCCTTGGCGAAGTCCAGGGCCCAGGGGGCGACCAGGCCCTGCGCCACCGCAGTCGTCGAGTAGTGGAAGGCGCCGGCCGGCTTCAACGTCGGCGTGGGCGTGGGGAGCGCAGAGGGTGAAGCGGTCGCGGAATGGCTGGGCTTAGGGGAGGCTTTAGCGGCCGGGCCGGAAGCGCACCCCGTCAGCAGGACCAGCCCTGCCAGCAGGACCGCGGCCTTCCGCATCCGAACGATGCTAGCGACGGTTCCTGGGAATTCCCTTCACGACATCGTGAGGCCGCCGCTCACGCTGAGCGCCTGGCCTGTGATGAAGCGCGCATCGTCCGAGGCCAGGAAGGCGACCGCGGCCGCGATCTCGTCCGGCTGCGCCAGCCGCCGCATGGGCACGGCGCGCGTCATCGCCTCGACCACCTTCTGCCCACCTTCGCTCTGGAACACGTCGAGGAAGGGCGTATCGGTGGGTCCCGGGCAGACGCAGTTGACGCGCACGCCGTGACGCGCCAGCTCGCGCGCCAGCGAGCGGGTGAAGGTGATCACGCCGCCCTTGGCAGCGGCATAGACCGTTTCCCCGGTCGAGCCCACCTTGCCCGCATCGGAGCTGACGTTGACGATCACGCCGTGGCCCCGCTCGGCCATGCCGCGCGCGAAGGCGTGGGCGACCGCGATCTGGCCGAACAGGTTGATGCGCAGCAGCTTCTCCCAGAGCTCCGGCGTGGTCTCCAGGAAGGGCATGAACCGGTCCCAACCGGCGTTGTTCACGACCACCGCGACCTCGCCCAACTCGGCGGCCAGCGCCGCCGAGGCGGCGGCGTCGGTGACGTCGAGAGCATGGGCGGAGCCGTTCAGCTCCCGCGCCAGCGCCTGGCACTGGTCAACATGGAGATCGGTCGCCGCCACCCGATACCCGCCGGCGGCCATGCGCCGGCAGATGGCGGACCCGATCCCGCCGGCCGCGCCGGTCACGACCGCGATCCCGCCGTTCACGCGGCCACCTTGAGGCCCTCGGCCGGCGGCGCGGTGCGGCGGCGGCTGAGCAGGTAGGCGATGCCGGCGATCGCGACCACGATCATCAGGAGCCCCGCCCACTGGGCCTGGCGCAAGCCGAAGAACAGCGAGTCCTCGCGCATGAAGCTGAGCAGGAAGCGCCCTGCGGCGTAGACGCCCAGCCAGGCCAGCCCGACCACGCCTTCGGGATACTCCTTCTTCAGGCGCCGGTACAGCGGCAAACCGATCGCCAGCAGCACCGCGCACCAGAGCATCTCGTAAGCCACCTCGGGATGGACGATGCGGCCCGGCTGGCCGAGGGTGGCCGCGTTGACGTAGTTGACGCCCCAGGGCAGGTTGGTGGGGGTGCCGTGGTGCTCGCCGTTGATGACGTCTCCGATGCGCCCGACCAGGAAGCCGATGGCGTTGGCCGGACCAGCGGCGTCGATCACGCGCAGGAACGGCACCCGGTGCCGCCGGCACCAGATCCAGCCGCCCAGCAGGGCGCCGAAGATGCCGCCCCACTGGCTGATTCCGCCCTCGTTCAGGAGCAGGACCTTGTACGGCGGGCCGGCCGCGAACAGCTTGTAGTTCTCCCAGACGTAGAGCACGCGCGCGCCCACGATCCCCAGCACCACCATCCAGACCGCCATGTCGTAGACCTGCTGCGAGGTGACGCCGTCCTCCTCCAGCAGGTAGGCGCCCAGCCGCGCCGCGGCCAGGATGCCCAGCACGCTGAAGACCCCGTGCCAGGTGACCAGGAAGGAGCCGACCTGGAAGAGATTGGGATTGAGGTCGATGGTGACGCTCCCGAACAACGTCAGAGCACTCTACTGAGCCGGCGGAAGGCCTCCTCGCGGGGAAGCAGTGCCAGCGTGTCGTGGATCGGCGGCGAGATGTCGCGTCCCGTCACCGCCCGCCGCACCGGCTTGAAGAGCGCGTTGCGCGACCATCCCTCGCGCTCGCGGAGCGCGTCCAGCGCCGCCTGGATCGGCTCCGGCTCCCAGGCCACGCCGTCCAGCCCGGCGAGCGCCGCGCGCACCTTGTCGCGGTCGGCGACCTCCAGGTCGGGCGCCGCTGGATCTGTCCAGAGGTACTCGAGCAGCTCGCGAGCATCGGCCAGCCGGCGGAGACGTTCCTGGAGCGCGGGCACCGCGCGGCGCACGACGTCCGGCTGCAGCTCGGGCAGAAAGGGCGCCAGCCGCGCGGCCAGCTCCTCGGCTGAAAGCTGGCGGATGTAGTGGCCGTTGAGCCAGTCCAGCTTCTGCCAGTCGAACATGGCCGACGAGCGCTGCACGCGCGCGATGTCGAAGACCTCTTCCAGCTCCGCCAGCGTAAAGATCTCCTGCTCGGTCCCCGCATTCCAGCCCAGCAGCGCCAGGTAGTTGACCATCGCCTCCGGCAGGTAGCCGAGCTCCTGGTAGAGGGCGAGCCGGGTCTCCGGGTGCTTGCGCTTGCTGAGCTTCTGGCGGTCCTGGCCGACGATCACGGGCAGGTGCGCGTAGGTGGGGCGGGGGTGGCCCAGCGCTTCCAGGATCAGCAGCTGGGCCGGCGTGTTGGAGATGTGCTCCTCGCCGCGGAAGACGTGGCTGATCTCCATGCGCGCGTCATCGACGGCGACCGAGAAGTTGTAGAGCGGCGTGGCGTCGGCGCGCATGACGATGAAGTCGCCGATGGTGTCGAGGTCGAAGACGACCTCGCCGCGCACCAGGTCGTCCCAGCGCACCTCGCCGGCGGGAACCTGGAAGCGGACCGTGAACTGGTCGCGTCCAACCGGCGGGTTGGTCAGGCAGCGGCGGGAGTACTTGTAAGGCCGGCCGGCGGCGCGCGCCGCCTCCCGCTCGGCGTCCAGCTCTTCCTTCGTGCAGTAGCAGCGGTAGGCGGCGCCGGCCTTCAGCAAGGAGGCCGCGGCCTCCCGGTACAGGTCCATGCGCTCGCTCTGCCGGTAAGGGCCATAGGCGCCGCCGACGTCGGGTCCTTCCTCCCAGCGCAAGCCCAGCCAGTGCAGCCCTTCATAGATCGCGGTTTCGAAGTGGGGCTGGTTGCGGGCTTCGTCGGTGTCCTCCACCCGCAGCACGAAGACCCCCGCCTGGCGGCGCGCGAAGAGATAGTCGAAGAGGGCGGTCCGGGCGCTGCCCAGGTGCACGAACCCGGTCGGGCTGGGCGCCATCCGCACCCGGATTTGAGTGGGGGGACTCCCCCCTCGGGCGGGCCGGGCGAGGCCCTTCCCCCCGCCCGCCCCCCTGGCTTCGGAGGGCACCGCCATATCGTACTGAGCGCATGGAAGGCCTCCTGGTCCTCAACGGCGGCGAGGAGTTCCAGCCGGGCAACGAGCCACAGGACGAGCTGCTGGTGGAGGCGGCGGGCTCGGGTCCGGCCTTCGTGGTGCCGACGGCTGCGGCCCGCCAGCACCCGGAGATGGCGGTGGCCAACGCGGTGCGCTGGTTCGGCCGCCTGGGCCTGCAGGTGCGCGAGCTGCCGGTGCTCAAGCGCGGCGACGCGCAGTCGGAGAGGCTGGCGCTCGAAGCCGAGCAGGGGACGTTCTTCTACCTGGTGGGCGGCGACCCAGGGTTGGTGGTGCAGGTCCTCAAGGACTCCCGGGTGTGGGCGGCGATGGTCAGGGCCTGGACCGAGTCGGGAGCAGCGCTGGCCGGCTCCTCGGCGGGGGCCATGGCCATGGCCGGCTATTCGCTGGTGATGGCCCGCTGGCCGCACCACGACGTGCGCCGCGCCAAGCCGGCCCTGGGCCTGGTGCCGGACGTCGCGGTCCTGCCGCACTACGAACGCTTTGGCCGCCGGTGGGCCGACTCCGAGATCGAGGACCGGCCCTCAGACCTGGTCCTGCTCGGGCTCGACGAGAAGACCGCCGCGGTCTGGGACGGCGGCGGCTGGACCGCCCACGGCGCCGGTGCGGTCACCGTCGGCGGCGCCGCCTTCCGCAGCGGCGCCCAGGTCCGCGGGCTGCCGCACCCGCGCCCCCAGCAGGCCGCCCGCTAGCGCCCCCAGGCCGGCGCCGAGGCCGGCGCCCACCAGCACGTCGCTGACGAAATGGTGGCCGAGGTAGACGCGCGAGAGGCCGACCCCGGCGGCCAGGCCCAGCAGGATGGGCCGCTGGCGGGGGTAGAAGCCGGCCAGTGCGGTGGCCGCCGCGAAGGAACCGGCGGTGTGGCCGGAGGGGAAGGAGGCGTCGATCGGCTCCACCCCGACCACGTACGCCAGGCGGTGCACGAAGGGCCGCTGGCGCGGCAGGTAGGTCTTGAGCGGCCCCTGAACCAACCCCACGGCCGCGAACATGGCGCTGGAAGCGGCCAGCCCGGCCCGGCGTCCCCGCGTCCCGTCGCGCAGGGCGAGCCAGCAGGAGGCGCTGACCCAACCGATCCCTTTGCCGAGATCCGAGAGCAGGGAGATCTGGTCGTCCCAGTAGGCCGTGTGGGGAAGGCCGTTGATCAGCACGTACAGCCGCGCGTCGAGCGTGACCGCCATACTCCCCATGGTGACGGGCACTGGCAGAACCCACAAACTGCTGGTCTACAGCCCGGCCGCCGGCTCCCTCGACGATGCCGTGCAGGAACGCCTGCGCGCCGAGTTCGCCGACTTCACCTTCGTGGAGTTCCCGCCCGCCCAAGACTGGCTGGCTCTCCTGGAAGAGAAGGCGACCGTGGTCGCCTGCGGCGGGGACGGAACCATCGCCGCCGTGGCCAGAGTGCTGGCGGGGACCCCGCACGCCTACGGCATCCTGGCCCGCGGCACCTTCAACAACTTCGCCCGCAGCCTCGACCTGCCCACCGACCTGGAGGAGGCGATCCGGGTCGTCAAGACCGGCCGCCCACGCCCCTGCACGCTGGGCAAGGTGAACGATCACGGATTCCTGGAAGCCGCGGCCATCGGGGCCTTTGGGGATGCCATCGCGTTCGGCGAGGCGGCCAAGGACCTGCACTACGGGGAGGCCCTGGCCAGGCTGCGCGAGCTGGCCGCCCAGACCGAGTTCGAGTACAGGCTGAGCGGCGACCTGGACCTGAGCGGCCGCGCCCGCTCCATCCTGATCGCCAACACCCCTTCCATCGGGGCGCTGATCCCGGTGGGCAAGAAGACTCCGGAAGAGCCCAGCCTGGAGCTGAACGTCAAGGGCGACCGCCATCGGGTGCGCCGCGTGCGCATCGAGACGGACCCACCGGTCAGCGTGCACGCCGACACCGCCGACCTGGGCAGCACGCCGGTCGAGGTCGAGACCATGGCGGGCGGCCTGCAGGTCATCCTGCCGAGCTGAGTTGGCGACGGCTGTCCGGCTGGAGAGCGGCTTCGTGAAGGTCGGCCGGCTCTCCGTTCACCACACCTACGGTGGCAAGGGCGCGCCACCCGTCCTTTTCGTGCACGGCCTCGGCTCCTCCGGCTATATCGAATGGCGCTTCACCCTGCCCGCGATCGCGCGCCGGCACCGCGTGCTGGCCCCCGACCTGCCTGGCTTCGGCCGCACCGACAAACCGCGCGGCGGCCGCTATGGGATCGCCTACTTCGCGCGCGCGCTGGTCCGCTACCTGGACATCCAGGAGCTTGCGCGAGTGGCCGTGGTCGGCACCTCGATGGGCGGCCGCGTGGCGCTCGAGCTGGCGCTGCGCGCGCCCGGCCGGGTCGAGCGCCTGGTCCTGGTCAACGCACTCGGCCTGGGCCGTCCCCAGCTGCAGCTCCTGTACCCGTTGATGTTCCTGCCCCGGGTCGGGGAAGCGGCCATGCACGTGGCCAAGACCGCCGTCCGGCGGGTGCCGCCGGCCATGATCCGGCGCTTCGCCGCGCGCTACGCGGGCATCACCGCCGACCTGGAGCGGACCATGGACGACGCCTACCTGGATGACCTGCGGGAGATGTACGCCGCCGAGGGCTACACGGACGCCTACCTGTCGACGGTCCGCTCGATGGCGCCAGCGGGGCTCTTTGGCGGCCACGACCTGTCGGCCAGCCTGGGCCGCCTGAAGATGCCGGTGCAGCTGATCTGGGGCTCCAACGACCCTCTGTTCCCGGTCGCCCACGCCACCCGCGCCCACCAGTTGCTGCCCGGCTCGCGGCTGGCGGTGATCGAGGGGGCGGGGCATACGCCGCAGGCGGAAAGGCCCGATGAGTTCAACCGAGTCCTCTCTCGATTCCTCGCCGCCTGAGGCGCCGCCGGCCCATCCGGAGCCGGCCTACCAAGGGCCGGAGTTCCACGAGGCGGTCGCCGCCGGCCCCGGGCTCGACCCTCTCGTCCACGCGGATCCCTACCAGCCGCACCTCTTCTACCGGGTGGTCTTCGCGGTGGTGCGCTGGATCGTCTTCCACGTCTTCCGGACCACGGTCGAGGGGCGGGAGAATATGCCGCCGCCGCCCTTCATCATCGCCAGCAACCACCAGGCCTGGTACGACACGGCCTTCATCGTCTCGGCCTTCCCCAAGCGGCCCGTGATCTACACGATGGCCCGTCGCGACACCGTGTTCAACGGACGCTGGAAGCGCTGGCTGGTGCCCAAGTTCGGCGTCTTCCCGATCCAGCCGGCCCAGGGCGAGCTCGACGCGCGGGGCGTGGCCAGCGTTTATCAGCTCCTGGACCGCGGCGCGGTGGTGCTGATGTTCCCGGAGGGTCGCTACTCGAAAGGGCGCGCGCTGCGCCCTCTCAAGAAGGGCGTCGCCCACTTCGCGCTGCAGGCCGGGGTGCCCATCTGCCCGGTGGCGGTCGAGGGCCTGGAGAAGCTGCGGCCTTTCATGCGGGTCAAGGTCAGCATCGGTCCTCCCATCCGCCCCGACCCTCCGGCCTGGTGGGACCTCAACCGGCGCGTGCAGCGGATGCTGGATGGGGTCCGCACCTCGATCCTGCGCGCCTTCGGCCGCGAGGGGCCACGCCGATCTGGACGCTGGCGGAACCTGGTGCGCGGCCTCTTCACGAGACGCCGCTCGTCGGTAAGCTCCCGTTCACCGTGAACGCGCTGGTGGTGGGGGCCTCGGGTTATGCCGGCGGCCACGCGCTGCGGGCCTTCGAGGGGGCGCGGGGCGTGGACCCTGAGGACGATCTCGAAGGCGCGGCCGAGGGCGTCGAGATCGTCGCCTTCTGCGGGCCGACGTGGAAACCTGATCACAAGCCGCTGCGCGGCGCCGGGCCGCACCCGCTGCTGGCCCGCTCCCTCGGCGCCGCCCAGGCGGCGGGAGTGCGCAGGTTCGTGCATCTCTCGACGGCCACCGTCTTCGGCCCAGACCACGCCGGCCGGATTCCCGAGGACGCACGGCCGCGGCCGGCTCACGCTTATGAGCGCCTCAAGCTGCGCGAAGAGGAGTGGCTGCGCCGCCACTGCGGTGCGTTGGAGCTGGTCGTGGTCAGGGCCGCTTTCGGGTTCGGAGCCTACGACCCGATCCTGGAGCGGCTGCTGCGGCAGCTGCGCGCAGGCCGCCTGCGGTTGGTCAACAGAGGCCGCGCCCGGCGCGGCTTCCTGGCCGGTCCCGACCTCGGTCGCGCGCTGCTGGCGGCCGCGCTGCGCGGGCGCCCGGGCGCGACCTACCTGGCGGGCGGCTTCGACGGCAGCTGGCGCGAGCTGCTCACGATGGCCGCCGCCGTGATGGGGGTGCCGGAGAAGATCGCGTCAATTCCCTATGACCTGGCCTATGTTGCGGCGGGCGCGCGCTGGCTCCGCACGCGCGCCGGCGAGGAGTGCTGGCCCAACCCATATGCGCTCGACCTCCTGGCCAAAGACCACACCTACGACGACGCCCGCTCCCGGCGCGACCTCAGCTGGTCGCCTCAGATCGGGAGCTTCGACGAGGGGGTGGTGGAGCTGGTGAAGTGGTTCCGGTCCCAGCCCCACCCGCTCCCGCTCGACGCGGGAGCGACCTCCCCGCGAGGCGGGGAGGTGGACGCTGTCACCTCACCGCAAGGCAAGTAGTCAAAGCGAGACTCCAGTCGTAAGGGCCGGCTTCGCCGGCCCGTGTGGGTCCGTGATCCAGGCGTTGGGGACAGTGCTAGCGGCGTGCGCCGGGAGGGGGCACGCGGAGGGAGCCTGGAAGGGTCCAGCCCGCGAAGCCAAGCGTAGCGAGCGCTATCTCACCGCAAGGCAAGTGATGGTCTTGAAGACTCCGTCGATCTTCTGGATCTTGTCCACGATCAGCTGACCGATCGCGTTCACGTCGCCGGCCTCGCAGACGGCGATGACGTCGTACTCCCCGGTGATGGCGTCGGCGGCGGTGATGCCGGGCTGGCCCTGCATCTTCTTGGCCACCTCGAGCGCGCGGCCGGGCGAGGCGTTGATGAGCACGTATGCCTTCACAGAACTACCCCCAGCTGTACTGCCGACTTAGGAGCCAAGCCTACAGCCGCCATCCACCGATATCCCGGGATGTCACCCGATTTGGGGCGCCTGGATGCATCTATGTCCCGGGATATCGCCCAATTTCAGCGGCTCGTGAGCGCCTGGACCATCACCTCGTCGGTCACGTTGGCGCCCGAGAGCAAAACCACCACCCGCTCGGCCGGCGCCGGGTTGTAGCGGTAGAGCAGGGCGGCCAGGGCGGCAGCCCCCGCGGGCTCGGCCAGCAGGTGCTCCCACTCGAAGAAGAGGCGGATGGCGCGCAGCATCTCCACCTCCTGGACTATCAGCACCTGGTCGACGAAGCGGCGCGCGACCTCGAAGCAGAGGCGGCCGGGGGCGCTGGCCGCCAGGCCGTCGGCGATCGTCTGCACCTTCTGCAGCTCTACGATCCGGCCGGCTTCCAGGGAGCGCGCGAGCGCATCAGCGCCGGCCGGCTCTACACCGATCACGCGCAGGGCCGGCCGCCGCGCCTTCAGGTAGAGCGCGATCCCGGAGATGAGGCCGCCCCCACCCACCGGCACCAGCACCGTGTCGAAGGCGTCCAGCTGCTGCAGGAGCTCGACGCCGATCGTGCCCTGGCCCGCGATCACGTGCGGGTCGTCGAACGCGTGCACGAAAGTGGCGCCGCTGTCGGCCTGACCCCGGACGGCCTCCAGGTAGGCGTCCTGGTAGCTGCGGCCCGCCTGCACCACGCGCGCCCCGAAGCGCTTGATCGCCTCCACCTTCAAAGGGTTGGCGCTCGCGGGCACGTAGACCGTGGCCGGCACCCGGAACTGCTGCGCTGCGTAGGCCACACCCTGACCGTGGTTGCCGGCCGAGGCGGTGATCACCCCCACCGAGCGCTCTTCAGGATGCAGGTGGCGCAGCTTGTTGAGCGCTCCCCGGACCTTGAAGGCTCGGATGGGCTGGATCGCCTCGATCTTGAGGTGGACGTGGCAGCCCGCCTTGGCTGTGAAGGCGCGCGAGTACTGAAGCGGCGTCGGCGCGAGGTATTCGGCCAGGCCTGCGGCCGCCTCTTCGACAGCCTCGGGCGTGATGCCCTCGAGGCCCGACTCAACCTCTCGCAACGCTGTTCAATCGTAAGCAGTGACCGAGGACATCGAGGCCCTGCCGCCGCCCGAGCGGGCGCGGGTCAAAGCCCGCGATCGCAAGGTGCGCGGGCCCAAGGTCGTGGTCGACAACGTCGGCCTCAAGAAGGCCGCGGTCGACCGCGCTCAAAAGGATCCGGCTAAGCGGTCACCAGGGTCACGGTCCCGCTGAGCAGCAGAGCCCCGCTCCAGGCCAAGTCCAGGTTGAACCAGGACCGGCGCAGGAAGCCCAGCCCCAGCTTCTCGTAGACCAGCACCGAGACCAGCGCCATCACGGCCAGCATGGTGACCACGTGGATGCCGGCCGCCGCGAAGGCGGTGCCGGTGAGAGAGCGCAGGTCCGAGTACTGGTCGGCCACCGGCATCCCCAGCAGCACCGGGGCCAGCATCAGGCCGGCGCCGTGGGCCGAGGCCATCAGGAAGGACCACCAGGCCAGCCCGGCCGCGCCCACCCGCATGCCCGAGCCGCGCGGATGCCGGCGGGGCCGTGCCAGCGTGTAGACGCCGAAGCCGACCAGCGTCAGCGCCGCCAGCAGGCGCACCGTGTGGGGCGGGACCACGTGCTCGGTGAAGGCCACGGCCAGCACGGCGGCCACGATCGACGCCTCGTGGCCGGCCGCGATCGGCAGCAGCGAGGTCAGCACCGCCCGCCGGGTCTGCTGCTGGAGCCCGCGGGCGACCGCGAACAGCCAGCCCATGCCCGGGTTGATGCCGTGGTAGGCCCCGAGCAGCGCGAAGGCTGCCCAGGGCCAAAGCGCTTGCGTCATCTGATCACGGGTAGCAGTAGGAGTCCGAGCTGGCGTCGCCGCCCTCGAGGTGCACCTGGTGCGTGCGCTGCTCGAACTCCACGAAGAAGTCGGAATCGGCCTTGAGGGAACCGTCCTCGCCGGCGTCGAGCTTGACCAGCCAGCTCTTGATGCCGTCCGGATAGAACTGCTCGTCCCAGCTGCGGTACAGCGAGTTGGTCAGGTAGACGCGCTTGCCGTCGCGGCTGACCTCGACCATCTGGGGACCGCCGCTGAGGTCCCCGGAGCCGTTGAGCGCGGCCCGGCCCACGATGCCGCCCAGCCGTACGGAGCCCGTCTCGCGCGGCTTGAAGGGGTCGCTGACGTCGTAGCGCTTGATCTCTCCGGTACCCCAGGCGGACACGTACAGCCAGTGGTCGTCCAGGGAGAGGTTGATGTCGGTGACCAGCGGAGGCACTGCCCCGAACGGCTTGAGGATCTCGGGCAGCTGCTCCGCCGGCGCCGGCTCGGCCGGGATCTCGATCACCTTCTCGACCTTCCAGGCGCCGCCCTCCTGGTGCCAGACCCAAACCGAGGCGGAGAGGTCGGCCAGCGAAGTCACCACGCCCACGAAGCCGTAGGCCTTGGTGGGGTCGTGCGCCGGGCGCAGCTCGAGCACCATCTGCTGCTCCTTGCCCAGGTCGAGCGCCTGGCGGTGACGCCGCCGGGGCAGGTCCCAGATGTGGAGCTGGTGGCCGTAGCCGCCGGCCAGCAGGATCTCGCCGTTGACGCCGTCCTCAACCATCTTGGGCGTGCCCCACTCGCTGCTGATCAGGGTGTCGTAGCCGAGGTGCCACCAGAAGTCGTAGGCGAGGCGCTGGGGACCGCGATCGAGCTCCCAGCGACCTTTGACGGCGAAGGTGTCGTGGTCGAGCACGAAGATGCCGCCGGGAGCATCCCCATCGGCGTTGCCAAGCGCGCTCACGTATATGCCGTCGGGCCCGCAGTGGATGGTGTGGGGGCGGCTGTACCCGGCCCGGCTGGCGATCTCCTCGGGCTCGATCGTCTTCACCACCTTGGGAGCCCGCGGGTCGGGCTTGGTGTCGATCACGTAGATGCGCGACGAACGCAGGCCGGGCACCAGGAGATAGCGGCGCTCGATGTGCGGGTGGGGCGCATAGGGGCAGAGCGCGGAGCTGCAGGCGTTCCAGCCGAAGTGGTGCAGCTCGTCCCCCACGTTGGGCATCGCAAGCGTGTGCACGGCCTTGGTGTAGGTCTTCGACTTGGGGTCGAGGTCGACGGTGACCAGGGCGTCCGGCTGCTTGCCGGTGGGGTCGAAGGTGACCATGTAACCGAGGGTCTCGGCCGGGGCCTCGGAGGCCAGCCGGGGAGACGGGTAAAAGGTGGGGTCGGGCTTGAGCAGTGTGGCCATTACGTAGCTCCTTGCGAATCTCGTAGGGGCGGGGCTCGCCCCGCCCGGATCGGCACGGCTGGGTAGGAGCTAGCTACAGAAGCAGGTAGGCAGGAAGACAAGGCGTTGGGCGGGCCAGACCATGCTCTGAAAAGGCTATTCCAGCGCGGGGACCACCGCACGCTTGTGGGTTCCGGTCCCGACCAGGCGGTCGCCGTCGTGGCATTCGACCTCGAACAGCAGCTTGTTGCCGTTTACCTCTTTGAGCAGCGAGGTGACCACCACCGTGGCCCCCGGCCGGCTCGGCCCGAGGTGCTTCACGCACACCTCGTAGCCGACCGTGGTCTGGTCGGGGCCGAGGTGCGGCGCCACCGAGCCGTGCGCCGTGTTCTCCATGAGCAGGATCATGGCCGGGGTCGCGAAGACGCCCTGGCCGCCCACGTGACGGGTGAGCAGGGCTTCGTCGATGACCCGTTCCGTGCGTCCTTTGAGTCCGGCCTGCAACGGGTACATTGTCGAGCGTGAACCGGCCCGAAGTGCGCAAGGCGGTCTTCCCGGCAGCCGGCCTGGGCACTCGCTTTCTGCCCATCACCAAGGCTCAGCCCAAGGAGATGCTGCCCCTGGTCGACCGGCCCTCCATCCAGTACGGCGTGGAGGAGGCGATCGCGTCCGGGATCCAGCACATCGTGATGGTCACGGGGGGTGGCAAACGGGCCATATTCGACCACTTCGACCGCTCCCGCGAGCTGGAGCTCTATCTCGAGGAGCGCGGCAAGCACGAGCTGCTGGAAACCCTGGCCGAAGTCAACCGGCTCTCCGATCGCTGCGCGATCAGCTACATCACCCAGAAGGAGCCGCTGGGTCTCGGCCACGCAGTGCTCACGGCCCAGCCGATCATCAACGGCGATCCCTGCGCGGTGCTGCTGCCGGACGACGTGATCCTGGGCGGCCCGCCCTGCCTGGGCCAGCTGATCGAGGCCTACCGGCAGACCGGCGCCACCGTGCTGGCGGCGCGCCGGGTGCCGAACCGGCAGGTCAGCCGGTACGGCATCATCGCCACCGCCGGCGGGTCGGGGCCGCTGCATGAGGTCACCGACTTCGTGGAGAAGCCCGAGCCCAAGGACGCGCCTTCCGACCTGGCCAGTCTGGGCCGCTACGTGCTGGCGCCGGATGTCATGACCGAGCTCGGCCGCATCGACCCTGGCGCCGGGGGCGAGCTCCAGTTGGTGGACGCCATCCGGCGCACGCTGGCGACCGGCAAGGTGGTGGCTCTCGAATTCGAAGGTGAGTACTACGACACGGGGACCATCCCGGGCTATCTCAAGGCCAACCTGGCCCTCGCGCTGCAGCGCGAGGACCTCCGCGAGGACCTCCTGGACGTGATCCGGACAATGGTCGACAGGGACGAGCTGTCGGTTCGGTCGGGGTCGGCGCGGGTATAATCTGACCCGCTCGATGAGCTTTAGCCCCACCCGAGTTTTTTACCTATGGCTGTTTCAGGAAAGAGGCGTTTCGACGACGACAAGACCGTGCGCTATCTCACCTTGGAGAACGACTTCGAGGTCGAGGTCGCACGCACGCTCAACAAGTGGTGCGTCACGGTCTACCAGCTGCCCGACCGGCAGATACTGGCGCAGGACTTCTTTCCCGAGCGCTGGAAGGCCCTCGCGCGCGCCCAGGACTTCACCCGACTTCTGAACCAGCGCAACAAGAAGGAAGGCGAAGACGACGACTCGGACGACGACATTCGTTGACGCCTGAGTGAACTGGGGTCAGTTTCTGCGCCGCGAGTGGGGCGCGGCAACCTTCGTGGTGACCGTGGTCGCGGGCCTGGTGGCGGTGCCCATCGCCCTGGTGGTGGGCGGCAACGGCCCTTCGGCGCCGGTCAACGTGCCTGTGGCCAGCAGCCCACGCACGGCCAGCCCTCCCTCCACGGCGACGCCGGCCCAGACGGTCTCCCCGAGCCCTTCTAAGTCCCCGTAACCACGCGCCCTCCCCATCGGGGAGGGTCGGGGTGGGGGACTAGGCCGCGCCCAGCAGGTCGAACCCGTTCTCGGGGACGATCTGCCCCACCCGCATCGAGAAGCGGGCCACCGGCCAATCCGCGGCCTCCACGGTCATGTCGATGCGGTCGGCCAGGCGCAGGTGCGCCACCCGGGCGCAGTCGCTGAGGAAGGGGAAGACCACCGGCCGGACCAGGTTGAGCACGAAGTCCAGGGAGGCCTGGGCGAAGTCCTCCGCAGCCCGCGGCTCCAGGCTGCGGTCGTGGAAGGCCACGATCACGACCTCGTCCGCCAGCTGCACGGGGTCGGTCCAGGCGTAGGGTCCGTCGATCGCCTCGTGCAGCAGGCGCAGCCGGTTGTGCAGGCGGCGCAGGGGCTGGGCCGGGCCTTCGATCCAGAGCGGCACGTCGCGCAGGGGCGCAAAGCGGCCCTGCGCGGGATAGCGGGCTGAAAAGCCGAGATCGTCGACTCCTTCGAAGGGGCCGGGGACCTTGATGGTCAGTTCGCAGAGCGGTTGGGGAGGACGCATTCTGAGACTCCGCCTTTGGCTCTATTAACGCACGGGGCAGAATTCCTGTCCAAATGCTGTTGCAGGCCATCCGCGTCCTCGATCTCACCCGGCTGCTGCCCGGGCCGTTCTGCTCGATGCTTTTGGCCGACCTGGGCTGCGACGTGGTCAAGGTCGAGGAGCCCGAGCGCGGCGACTACATGCGCTACTACCCGCCACTGCGCGATGGCCAGAGCGTGGCCTTCAACGCCATCAACCGCAATAAGCGCAGCCTCACCCTGAATCTCAAGTCAGAGGCCGGCCGGGATCTCTTCAAGCGCCTGGCCGCGCGGGCGGACGTGGTCATCGAGGGCAACCGGCCGGGCGTCATGGAACGGCTCGGGCTCAGCTGGCAGCAGCTGCACGAGCACAACCCCAAGCTCGTCCTCTGCTCGATCACCGGCTTCGGCCAGAACAGCCCCTGGGCGCTGCGCGCGGGCCACGACCTCAACTACATGGCGATCGCCGGCGCCCTCGGCTTGAACGCCACGGCGCCCGACGCCGCGCCTCATCCGCTGGGCATGCAGGTCGCCGACATCGGCGCCGGCGCTCAGGGCGCCGCGACCGCCATCCTGGGCGCGCTGCTCGAGGTCGCGCTGGGGGGCGAGGGCCGTCACCTGGACGTCTCGATGACCGACGGCGCGCTCTCCTGGCTGGCAGTGCCGCTGTCGCAGGTCCGGGAGGAAGGTCAGGTTCCCGAGCGCGCGCGGCTGCGCCTCACCGGCCGCTACGCCTGCTACCGCGTCTACCGGACCGCCGACGGTGGCTTCTACAGCGTGGGCGCGCTGGAGCCCAAGTTCTGGGAGGAGCTCTGTGCCGTCCTGGAGCGGCCCGACCTGGCGGCACGCCAGTACTCCGAAGGCGACGAGCAGGCGGCGCTGCAGAGCGAGCTGGAAAGGATCTTCGCCTCCCGCACCCGCGACGAGTGGCAGGAGCTGTTGGGCGGCCGCGACGTCTGCTGCGAGCCGGTGCTGGAGCTAGACGAGGTGGCAACCCACCCCCACGTGCGCGCCCGCGGCCTGCTCAGCGAGCAGGCGACCGGGCTGGAGGTGGCGCCGGCGGTGCCGCTGGACCCAGGCTGGCGCCGCCGGGATCCTCCGCGCCTCGGCGAACACACGGCGGAGATCCTGGCCGAGCTGGGGGTGGGGGAGGACCGCCTGGCGGAGCTCCGGGCCGGGGGCGTGGTCTGACTGAGCCCATCTACCACCTGGCCACGCAATGGGCGTGGGAAAGCGCCCGCCGCGCCGGCCTCTACGCGGCCGACACCCTCTCGTCCGAAGGCTTCATCCACTGCAGCACCGCGGATCAATGGCCGCGGGTGCGTGAGGACCGATTCGCCGGCCGTGACGACCTCGTCCTGCTCGAGATCGATCCCACACGCGTCCAGGGTCAGCTGCGTTGGGAGGCTGGGTTTCCCCACCTGTATGGGGCACTCGAGATAGAGGCGGTGGTCTCGGCCCGCAGGCTCTGACACGTGCGTTTTCATGAAAAGGTCCCTTATGCGCGCAGCGCCTCCCACAGGTCCCGGACCTGGCGCTCGGTTTCGGCCAGGCCGTCCGAGTTGTCGATCACGACACCAGCGAGCTCGCGCTTCTCCTCGATCGGCATCTGAGCGGCGATGCGCGCCCGCGCCTGAGCTTCGGTCATGCCCTTGGCCCGCAGCCGCGCGACGGCCACGGCATCCGGCGCGTAAACGAGCACCGTTCGCCGGTAGGCGGCCTGGAGGCCGTTCTCGAAGAGCAGCGGCACGTCGTGCACGACCACGCCCGTGGCCGCGGCCGTGCGCTGGGCCATCCACTCCCGCACCAGCGGGTGGGTGATGGCGTTGAGCCGCGCTCGCCGCTCCGGGTCGTTGAACACGATCTCGGCCAGGGCTGCCCGGTCCAGGCCCCCGCTTGGGGCCAGCACCTCCGGACCGAACTCCGCCACCACCGCTTGCAATCCCGGCGTGCCGGGCTCGACCACCGCGCGCGCCCCCTCGTCGGCGTCGACGATGGTGGCGCCCAGTTCCCGGAGAATCCCGCTGACGGTGCTTTTGCCGGTGCCGATGCCACCGGTCAGCCCGATCAAGCGCAGTTCAGGCACGGCTTACGATGGTGAACCAATGGCCGAGGAGGTGGACTTCAGCCGGGAGCGCCCGGGCGACGCCATCGTCGTCGGAGCCGGCCCGGCGGGGACCGCCGCGGCCATCACGATGGCCCGCAAGGGCCTCCAGGTGATGCTCATCGAGCGTGGGCAGAAGCCCGGCGCCAAGAACGTGATGGGCGGCATCCTCTACAACCACTACCTGGAGGAGGTCCTGGGCGACGACTGGAAGTCGGCGCCCCTGGAGCGGCCGATCATCCGCGAAGACCGCTGGATCATGACCGCGGACGCCTCCATCAACATCGGCTACAACAACCTGCGCAACCAGCAGCACCCGCACTCCTACTCGGTGCTGCGCGCGCGCTTCGACCCCTGGTTCTCCGGCCAAGCCGAGGCGGCCGGCGCCTTCGTGCTCCCCGAGACGGTGGTCACTGACCTGGTCCTCGAGAACGGTCGCGTGGCCGGCGTCTCCACCGGCCGGGAGGGCGACGTCTTCGCCAAGGTGGTGATCGTCTGCGAGGGCGTCGGATTGGGCGCCGGCCTGCTCGAGAAGGCAGGGCTCAAGCGCAAGGCGCGGGCCAACGAGATGGCGATGGCGGTCAAAGAGATCATCGCCATGGATCCCGCTCGAATCGAGGAGCGGTTCAACCTGGCGCCGGGCGACGGCGCCTCCATCGAGTGCTACGGCCACGCCACCAAGGGCCTTTCCGGCTTCATGTTCATCTACACCAACAAGGAGACGCTCTCGGTGGGGGGCGGAGCCCTCCTCAGCGAGATGTCGGACACGCGACTGACGCGCGACGAGCTGGAGCAGCGCACGCCCAACGCCCTGATGGAGCATTTCAAGAGCCTTCCGGAGATCAAGCCCCTGCTCCAGGGCGGGGAGACTGTCGAGTACCTGGCCCACATGATCCCGGAGGGCGGCTACCACGGGATCCCCAAGGTCTACGGCCCGGGCTACCTGGTCTGCGGCGACGCGGCCATGCTTTCCAACCCGGTCCACCGCGAAGGCAGCAACCTGGCCATGGCCAGCGGCCGTCTGGCCGGCGAGACGGTCGTGCACTGCAAGGAGAAGGACAGCTTCGAAGAGGCCGACCTGCGCGAGTACCGGCTGCGCCTGGACAGCAGCTGGATCATGGCCGACATGAAGAAGTACGACAAGGCGGTGCCCCTGCTGGAGCACAACCCGCAGATGATGAACAAGTACCCCGCGCTCGCCGATCGCGCCCTGGACGAGTTCTTCCGCGTCGACGGAGTGTCCAAGTTCGACAAGCAGAAGCGGATCCTGCGCATGCTGAGGAAGGAGGGAGGCCTGCGTTTCCTGCTCGACAATCTCAAGGCCGCCCGGGCCCTGCGCATCCCCTTCTAGCCCTTCTTCTACTCGTCGCCGCTTGCACGTCGACGGCCGCGCCACGCAGCGCGCCAACAGGGCCGGTCAGCCTGGCCATGCCGGCTCTGCCGGCGACCTGCGCGCCGCGCGGGGTGGCGCCGGGGACCGAGGTCGAGCCCTCGCTGGCCGTCGCCCCCGGCGACCCCGCTTTCCTGGTGGCGGCCTGGCAGCAGGACCGCCATCCCAAGGGCGCGGCCGGCGCCATCGGCTATGCGGTCAGCCGCGACGCCGGCAAGACCTGGCATGAGGGACTGCTGGCCGGCCTGACCGCCTGCACACAGGGTCCGTTCTCGCTGGTGAGCGACCCCACCGCCGGCATCGGCGCCGACGGCACCGCCTACATAGCCGCGCTCTTCGTCCGCCCGGGCGCCGGCGGGCCCGGCGGATTTGCCGTCTCCGTGTCACATGACCGCGGCCAGAGCTGGCGCGCCCCGGTGCCGGTGCTCGATCTCCGCGATCCGCTACAGGTGGTAGACAAGCCGTTCCTGGTCGCCGATCCCAAGCGGCCCGGCACCGCCTACGCGGCGTGGGTCCAGTACCGCCTGGACCGGCCAGACGCCCCGCCCCGCCGCAACACCTTCTACTTCGCGCGCACGACCGACGGCGGGGCCACCTGGTCGAACCCGCTGGCCGTATATGGGGCGGACTCGGAAAACCAGTTCCACCAGCTGCTGGTGCTTCCCGACGGCGCGCTGCTCGACGTCTTCGTCGAAGGCTTCGAGCTGCCCGGCGACCGCGCCGCGGCGGCGCCCAACGTAACCGTGCGCCTGCGTTCGGTCCGCTCGGTGGACCAGGGAGCAACCTGGTCGGCGCCGATCGAAGCCGCCAGCTTCGCCTTCACGGCGGCCGCGCTACCGGGCGACGGCCATCCCGTGCGCGCGACCGGGGCCCACATCACGGCCGCTGTGAGCTCCGACGGAGCGGCGTACGCGATCTTCCAGGAGCACTATCCGAAATCCTCGTCGTCTCTCAACCTGGTCCGCAGCCGCGACGGCGGCCGGAGCTGGGAGACGCCGGAGCGGGTGGTCAGCGTGGAGGGCGACCTCATGCTGCCTCAGCTGGCGGCCGGCGGACGCGGGCAGATCGGTCTGCTCTGGTACGCGGTCCAGGCGTCGACGTCCGTGTGGCTGGCCACGGCGCCGGCCTTTGCGCCGCGCCAGGTACTCGGGCCCTTCGACCTGAGGGGGGCGGTCGACTCGGGCGGCTACTTCCTCGGCGACTACGCCGGCTTCATAGGGTTGCCAGACGGCGGCTTCGCGGCGGCCCTGCCGCTGCTCCCAGGGATCGAGTTCCTCAACCTCCCACGTTGACCCGGATGCCGTGGTACCCGCTGGAGCCGTCCGGATAGCTGGGCCGGCCGTCGGCCGACTGCAGATGCCCGCCGCCGTCGGTGGCGCGCACCTGGAGCGTGTGCTGGCCGGTAGGCGGGCTGCTCCAGGTGTAGGTCCATAGCGTCCAGGTCAGCGGTGAGAGCGGGGGCTTGAGCTCGGCGTCCGCCCAGCTCTGGCCGCCGTTGGTGCTGATCTCCACGCGCTGGATCCCACGCACGCCGGCAAAGGCGATCCCGGCCACGGTCGTCGAGCCCCTGACGATGGCGCCGTCCTCCGGGGCGTCGATGCGGGACATGGTCTTGACCACGGCGTCGCGGTTCCAACCCTGGTTCTCCCAGTAGCCGTCGAGGACCCGCGGCGTGGCCTCGATGCTGTCCAGCCACTTGGGACCCTTCATTCCGTAGTGGCCGGGGATCAGGATCCGGGCCGGGTAGCCGTGGGCGGACGGTAGCGGGGCGCCGTTGAGGTCGTAGGCCACCAGGACCTCCAGTCCATCCGCGAGCAGGCTGAGCGGGATGCTTTCCTCGTAGCCGTCGCGGGCCCGGAAGACCAGCGCCTGGGCGGCCGGCCGGATCCGCGCCATGGCCAGCAGGTCCCGGAGCAGAACTCCTGTGAACTGGCCCGTGCTGATCTGGGGACCGCCCACGTTGTTGGAGACGCACTCCAGGGTGGTGAACTGGGTGTGCGGCGGCAGCCCGCGCAGGTCCGCGTACGAAAGGCGGAGGGGACTGTCCACCTGCCCGATGACCTGCAGGTTCCAGCCGGCGCTTGAAACCTGGGGGTCGCTGAAGTTCTTGGAGACGACGTAGAAGTCGGCGGTCGGCGTCAGCTCGGGAGCCGGGCCGGCCACGGCATTCTCGGGCGCGCCCAGCACGGTGCGGTACCAGCCGGGCACCAGGCGGACGCCCAGCACCAGGACGCCGATCCCGGCCAATGCCAACGGGATCCGGCGGCGGCCCATGTCGACGCTGGTCGGATCCGGCGTGGCCGCCGCTTCCAGCAGCACCGCATAGATCAGATACAGCAGGGCCCACACCAGCGGCGTGGTCACCCCCTCGTTGAGCCCCAGCCAGCCGTCGCCGCTCAAGGGCAGCACCACCAGGCAAGTGACGGCCCAGGCCAGGGCGCCCGCCACCAGTCCCAGCTGAGGGATTCGGCGCCGGGCGGCCACGGCGGTGTAAGCCATGCCGAGCACGGCCAGGGCCGCGATCATCGCCAGCAGCAGCCCCGCCTCTTCGAGGACCTTGCCCAGGTGCTGCAAGCGATCGATCAGGAAGCCGAATACTGGCCCGGGCATGAGGGCCAGCACCGGCTCCGAGAGCAGGTCGGGCAGGGGCCGGATGCCGGTCACCAGCGCGGCCAGGTACATCGCCGCGGCGGTCGTGGTGCCGGCGACCGCCCCGGCCTGCGCGCCGCGTCGCACGGTGAGACCGTACCCCTTAGCGCCGACAAGGGCGCTGAAACACCTTTACATGGCCGTCGGCGTTTTGGGTCCCGGCACTCGCACCATTCCGGCCGTGGATCAGGTCATCCTCCGGGTCCTCGCCGCGGAAGTTCAGCGCCGGCGCTGCCCGGGCTGCAACAAGCCGCTGCGGCAGGCGGATATCTCGGCGCACTTCTCGGGCCTCGACAAGGTCCAGCTTCACTTCCGCTGCCGCTTCTGCGTGTTCGAGGGCGGCGGGGAGATCGAGCTGACGCCGGAGATCTACGAAGAGGCCGCGCGCAACTCAGTCACCGAGACCCACGACGACATCGTGGCCGAGCCAATCAGCGCCGACGAGATGCTGCACGTGCATGAGCTGCTGGTGAGCTGGAAGGGCGGCTTCTCCGAACTTCTGACTCCGCGGCCCGAGCGCCAGCCCAAGTAAAGTCGGGCCCGTGGCCCGCCCCATCACTCCCGAAGACCTCTACCTCTTTCGGTGGGTCGACTGTGTTCGGCTCGATCCCGCCGCCCGCCGCCTCTCCTTCCACCTGGTGCGCGCAGACGCGGAGGCCCGCGAGAACCGTTCCCGTGTGCACTGGGCGGACCTGGAGGCAGGATCGGGGCCGATCGAGCTGACCGCCGGCAAGCAGGACCGGGGCGCCGAGTGGTCGCCGGACGGTGGCTCTCTAGCCTTCGCGTCCAAGCGGGGCGCCCGCGACCAGGTTTTCGTGCTGCCCCCGGGCGGCGGCGACGCGCGCCAGGTGACGGAGCAGAAAGATGGCGCATCGGCGCCGCGCTGGTCACCCGACGGCAGCCGCATCGCCTATCTGGGCACTTTGGTGGCCGCCGAGGATGCTGTTGTCGACGATCCCCGGCCGCCCGAGGTCGAAGATCAGCCTCGGCGCCCGCCCGTGGCCAGGATCGTGCGCCGGCTCGACTACAAGCACGATGGCGCCGGCTATGCCGACGGGCGGCGCAAGCACCTATTCGTGGTTCCGGCCGCCGGCGGTGAGGCTGAGCAGATCACCGGCGGCGACTGGGACGTGGGCGGCTTCGACTGGGCGCCCGACGGCGCTCGCTGGGCGGTCACCGGCAACGCTGAAGCGGACGGCGACCTGGGGACCGAGAACCACCTGTACGTGGTGGACAGCACCGGCGCGCGGCGCAAGCTCACGGACGGCCTCAACGTCTCGACGCCCGCCTGGTCACCTCGCGGTGACCTGATCGCTTTTTTGGCCGCGGTCAAGCCCGACGGCGGCCGCCACGAACGGGTCTGGGTGGTGACGCCAGACGGGGGATCGGAGCCGCGCTGCCTGACGTCCGGCTTCGACCAGAACGTGGGCGGCACCGCCATCACGGACATGCGCGGCGGCCACGGCACCCGGCTGGTCTGGAACGAGGCGGGGGACCGTCTCTACTTCCAGGCCGCGATTCCGGGCGGGTCGCAGATCTATTCGGTCGACCTCGAGGGCAATGTCCGCCCGGAGGTCGAGGGCGCGTTCCGGGCCGTCTTCGACTTCGACGTGCGCAAGGGCGTGATCGCCTTCATCGCCGGCACGCCCTGGTCGCCCGCCGATCTCTACGTGTGGCGCGACGGCGCCGAGACCCGCCTTTCGGACTTCAACCCCTGGCTGGCCGAGCGCGATCTGGCGATCCCCCAGAGCCACTCCTTCACCAGCACCGACGGGCTATCCATCGAGGGCTGGCTGCTGAAGCCGCCCGGATTCGAGGAGGGCCGCCGCTACCCGCTCGTGATGCAGGTCCACGGCGGGCCGCACGCGCAGTACGGATGGGCCTTCTTCCACGAGTTCCAGGTGCTGGCCGGGATGGGACTGCTGGTCTTCTACGTGAACCCGCGAGGGTCCGACGGGCGCGACGAAGCGTTCAAGCGCACGGTGGTCCGGGACTGGGGCGGCGCCGACTACCAGGACCTGATGGGAGCTCTGGACTCGCTGATCGCGAGCACAGAGTTCGTGGATCCGGATCGGCTGGGGATCGCAGGCGGCTCCTACGGCGGTTACATGACCAACTGGGCGATCGGCCAGACGCGGCGCTTCCGCGCCGCCGTGGCCATGCGGTCGATCTCCAACCTGGTCTCCGAGTACTCGCAGCACGACATCGTGCCCTGGGGCCGCAACGAGCTCGGACCGCCGCCCTGGCCCGACCCCGACGAGCTCTGGCGCCGCTCGCCGATCCGCTATGTGCAGGACATCACCACGCCCCTGCTCCTGACGCACGGGGAGATGGACCTGCGCTGCGCGATCTCGCAGGCCGAGGAGATGTTCGGGGCGCTCCGGCTGCTGGGGAAGGAGGTCGAGCTGGTGCGCTTCCCGGGGGAGTCGCACGACCTCTCGCGCGGCGGCCGCCCCGACCGCCGGGTGGAGCGGCTGGCGCGCATCGCCGGGTGGTTCGAGAAGCACCTGCTCGGCGGTCCTGCCGTGGGCACGGAGGCTCGGGAGCTGGAAACCGCCGGCACCGACTGAGGGGCGTCCCAAGGCCCAAGTGCCGGCACTTCAGGCCGCCCGCCGTTGCTTATGGCGCCTGGTGCCGGCACTTGAGCGTTCGCGGTGGGCGGCAGCCACGATGGCTACCACCTGCTCCGGGCTGCCGACCACGTCTGCGTACGTGAAGCGAAGAAGCTTCAGCCCGGCTTGAACCAGCGCGTTCTGACGGCGGTTGTCGGCAGCCAGGCTGTCCTTGTGGGTGCTGCCGTCGTACTCGATGGCGAGCCGTTGCTCCGGGTAATACAGGTCCACCCGACCTAAATGGTTGCCATGAGCATCGCGAATCTCGACCTGCGCCTCTGGGCGGGGCAGCCCGCTCTTGACCAGCAGAACGCGTAAGCAGCTCTCCATCGCGGATTCGGACTTGGGCTCGGCCAACGCCGCCGCGCGCCGTAGCCTCCCCGCCCACTTGGCGCGGAGATTTCTTGCCACGTAGCTGGCCAGCTGCTCTTCACTCATAAGCCTCCTGTGCAGAGCCATGTCGATCGCCATCACCGCCTCCACGAGGGATCGACGCTGTGCAAGGTCGGCCAGCGTTCGCAGCACGGACAGGGTCTTGAACCCGTGCCTCTGAACCACATCACCTGGGTGGAGGACGGCGCGCCGGAGCGCCATGCCGGCACGGCCGCTCACGCCGCCCCTCAATCTCACGGTGACCTCGATTGGGTCACACGGCGGCAGGTCAAGACCGTGCAGCCAGGCGGAAGTCCGCCCCGAGAAGGCGCCGTGTGCCGGCAGTCGCGCCGCGGCCGCCGCCAGCTGGTCCAAAGGTTTGGGTGCGACGTAGGGGCTGCCCAACTGCTTCCTCGGCACACGCACGGCGCCAGGATGGCCCAGCCGTAAGGCCGGGGCCAACCCTGCCCGTTAAGAGCGCCAAGTGCCGGCACTTGCCGTCACCAATGCCTCGCCGACGCCGCAAGTGCCGGCACTTGCCTCCCGGGGGCCGCCTCCTAGCGAGCGGTGGCCTCGAGCTGCTGCTTCAACTCCTTCTTCAGGATCTTGCCCGTAGGCCCCTTGGGTAGCGTTTCCACGAACTGCACGGAGCGCGGATATTTGTAGGCCGCGACGCGCTCCTTGGTCCACCCGATCAGCTCCTCCTCGGTCGCTGACTGGCCAGCCTTGAGCGACACCACCGCCTTCACCTCCTCGCCGAACTTCTCGTCCGGGACCCCGATCACGGCGGCCTCCTGGACGGCCGGGTGTGCGTAGAGCACCTCCTCGACCTCGCGCGGATACACGTTGAAGCCGCCCCGGATGATCAGCTCCTTCTTGCGGTCGACGATGAAGAAGTACCCCTCATCGTCGACGTACCCCATGTCGCCCGAGTGGAACCAGCCGCCCTTCATCACCTCTGCCGTGGCTTCGGGCTTCTTGTAATAGCCCTTCATCACGTTGTGGCCGCGGATCACGATCTCGCCCACGTTGTCTTTGCCCGCCGGCAATGGCCGGTCGCTCTCGTCGTGGATGCGCATCTCCACGCCCCAGATCGGCTTGCCGATGGAGAGGAACTTGCGCTCCTCCTGGGAGCGGTTAAAGCTCGCCGAGGGCGAGGTCTCCGAAAGCCCGTAGCCCTCTAGGATGGTGGCCCCGAACTTCTGCTCAAAGGCCTTCATGACCTCACCCGGCATCGCCGCGCCGCCCGAGACGCACATCCGCAAAGAGGACGTGTCGTAGTCGGCGGCAGAGGGGTGGTGCAGGAGCGCGAAGTACATGGTCGGCACGCCGGCGAAGATGGTGACCCGGTCGCGCTGGATCACCTCCAGCACCTTGTCCGCGTCGAAGCGCGGCACCATGGTGATGGTGCCGCCGGCGTAGATCGTGGTGTTCATCACGTTCGACTGCCCGAAGGAGTGGAACAGCGGCAGCACCGCCAGGCCGACGTCGTCGTCTTTGAACTCGACCAGCCGGTCGGCCCCCACCTGGCAGCACATGAAGAGGTTCAGGTGGGTCAGCTCGGCGCCCTTCGGCTTGCCGGTCGTCCCCGAGGTGTAGAGGATCACCGCCGTGTCGTCGGGGTCGGTTGGCACCATGTCGAAGGCGGGTGAGCCCTGCAGCAGCTCGGTGAACGGCCGCGTCCCCTCCGGTCGCGCCTCGGAGCCCGGCCGGTTGGCAACGTAGGTGGCGACGCCGGACAGCTGGGACACGCCCTCGACGGCCTCGGCCGCGAAGTCTTCCCAAGTGATCAGCACCCGCGCCTCGGAGTCGCCGACGTAGAAGGCAACCTCGGGCGCCTTGAGGAGCACGTTCATGGGGACCACGACCGCGCCGGCCTTGAGGATGCCGTAGTAGGCGATCACGAACTGGGGGACGTTGGGCAGCATCAGCCCCACGCGGTCCCCGCGCCGCACGCCCGCGGCGGTCAGCGAACCCGCCAGCTGGTTGGAGAGCGCGTCCACCGTCTGGTAGTCCAGGCGGAACTGGTCGAGGATCACGGCGACCTTCTCCGGCCGCGAGCGGGCCGACTCCCGCAGCATGGTGGCGAGGTTGAAGCTCATGAGCAGGAACAATAGGAGCACCCCACCCCGCTGCGCGGGGACCCAGGTGGTTAGGAGGTAGCTGATGGCGCTGAAGGCGTTCTCCGACGAATGGGCCCAGGCCTACAAGGACGAGATCAATCGGAGCGAGGCGTACAAGAACGCCGGCAAGGGTTGGAAATGGACGGTCGGCCTGGTCGTGGAGGCCGAGCCGGGACAAGAACTTCCCGGAAGCCCGGGGCATCTTCATGGACCTCTTCGACGGCACCGCCCGCGACATCAAGGTCGTCTCCGCGGACGAGGCGAAAGCCTGCAACTTCGCGATCACAGCCAGCTACTCGCGCTGGAAGGAGGTGGCGACGGAGAAGCTCGACGCCACCCGCGGCATGCTCCAGGGCAAGCTCAAGCTGAAGGGCGACCTGCCCACCATCGTCCGCTACACCAAGGCCGCGCAGGAGCTGACCAAGGCCACCACACGGGTGCCTGTCGAGTGGCCGGACGAGAACTGACTTGACCCGCCTGGCCGTGGTCGGCGGCGGCTTCATGGGCTCGCAGATCGCGACGCAGGCCGCGCTGCACGGCATTGAGGTCCGGCTTCAGGACGTCTCCGCCGAGCAGCTGGAAAAGTCGATGACGGCCAACCGCGGCCACCTGCAGCGGAGAGTCGACAAGGGCCGCCTGACGCCGGCCGACCTGGAGGCCGCGCTGGCGCGCGTCCGCACCACCACCGACCTGGCCGAGGCCGTGCGCGACGCTGAGGTGGTGATCGAGGCCGTGGTCGAGGATCTCGACGTCAAGCGCCAGGTTTTCTCCGAGCTGGACGAGCTGGCGCCGCCGGAAGCGGTGCTGGCCAGCAACTCATCGACGATGGTGATCTCCAAGCTCGCCGGCGCCACCGGCCGGCCAGATCGCTGCGCCAACATGCACTTCTTCAGCCCGGTCCTGGTCATGGAGCTCTGCGAGGTGGTGATGGGCCCGCAGACCTCGGAGGCCACCGCCGAGCGCTGCCTGGCGCTGGTGCGCGAGATGGGCCGCACGCCGGTGCTCGTGCGCAAGGAGATCGACGGCTTCATCGTGAACCGCATCCTGCATGCCGCGACCCAGGAGGCCTACCGGCTGCTCGACGGCGGTGTGGCGGAGTTCCAGGACATCGACACCGCCGTCGAGAAGGGGCTCAACTGGCCGATGGGGCCATTCCGCCTGGGCGACTTCACCGGGCTCGACGTCACCTACAACGCCCGGCTGCACATCTACAGGACCACCGGCGACCCCAACTACAAGCCGAGCCCGCGGCTCCGGGAAAAGGTGGAGAAGGGCGAGCTGGGCCGGAAAACCGGCAAGGGCTGGTACGACTACTCCAGTTGATCAAGAAGCTGTCGCACATGGGCTTCGCGGTGAAGGACCTGGACGCCGCCGTGCGTCTGTACCACGACGTGTTCGGGCTCCGTCCGCTGCACCGCTGGCATGCCGCCGACGATGGCATGGAGGCGGTTTCCTTCCAGGTCGGCGACGTCGAGATCGAGCTCATGCAGCCCACCACCGAGGATTCGCCGATCGCCAGGTTCATCGCCAAGCGCGGCGAGGGCATACATCACGTCGCGTACAAGGTCGACGACGTGGGGGAGGCGCTGCACAAGGCCGCGGAGGCCGGTGTCGAGACCATCGACAAGCAGCCGCGCCGGGGCGGGGACGGCAAGACGCGGGTCGGCTTCCTGCATCCGAAGAGCACGATGGGTGTGCTCACCGAACTGGAACAGGATGTCGACCGAAGTCCTTAACGACAGCGGCTTGCCGCTGAAGCCGTTCTACACGCCCGCCGACGCGGGCCCGGCCGAGCCGCCGCCCGGGGAGTTTCCATTCACCCGCGGCCTGCGTAAGGACGGCTATCGGGGCCGGCTGTGGACCATGCGCCAGTACGCCGGTTTCGGCACCGCGGCTGAATCCAACCGCCGCTACAAGTACCTGCTGGAGCGCGGCCAGACAGGACTCTCGGTGGCGTTCGACCTGCCGACTCAGATCGGTTACGACTCGGATCACCCGATGGCCCGCGGCGAGGTGGGGAAGGTCGGGGTCGCCATCGACAGCCTGCGCGACATGGAGATCCTGCTCGAAGGCCTGCCCGTCGACCGGATCTCGACTTCGATGACCATCAACGCCACCGCCGGGCTGCTGCTGCTGCTCTACCAGCTGGTGGCTGAGAAGCAGGGGACGCCGCCTGACAAGATCACCGGCACCGTCCAGAACGACATCTTGAAGGAGTACGCGGCGCGGGGGACCTACATCTACCCGCCTGGGCCCTCCATGCGCCTCACCACCGACGTCTTCGCCTACTGCAGGGACGAGCTGCCGAACTGGAACACCATCTCCATCTCGGGCTACCACATCCGCGAAGCGGGAGCGACGGCCGCGCAGGAGATCGCCTTCACGCTCGCCGATGGCGTCGCCTATGTCGAGGCGGCCCTGGCCGCGGGCCTCAGGGTCGACGATTTCGCGCCGCGGCTCAGCTTCTTCTTCGCGTGCCACACCGACTTCTTCGAGGAGGTGGCCAAGTTCCGCACGGCGCGTCGGATGTGGGCGCAGATCATGCGCGACCGCTTCGGCGCCAAAGATCCGCGCAGCTGGACGCTGCGCTTCCACACCCAGACCGGCGGCGTCACGCTCACCGCGCAGCAGCCGCTCAACAACGTGGTGCGCACGGCGCTGGAAGCGATGAGCGCGGTGTTGGGCGGAACCCAGTCGCTGCACACCAACGGCTACGACGAAGCGCTGGGACTGCCGACGCAGGAGGCTGCGGAACTCGCGCTGCGGACGCAGCAGATCCTGGCCTTCGAGACGGGCGTCCCGGAGGTCGCCGACCCGTTGGGCGGGAGCTACTACGTCGAGAACCTGACCGATCGCCTGGAGGAGGAGGCGCAGCAGATCCTGGCCGAGATCGACGAGATGGGCGGCGCGGTGGACGTCATCGAGAAGGGGTGGATGCAGCGTCAGATCGCGGAATCCGCGTACCGCATGCAGTCGCGCATCGAGAGTGGCCAGCGCATCGTCGTGGGCGTGAACCGCTTTCAGGTGCAGGGCGACGGTGCGCTGGACATTCTCAAGCTAGATCCCCACGGACAGGACGAGCAGATCGCCGCCGTGCGCAAGGTGCGCGCCGAACGCGACCAGGCCGCGGTCGATGCCGCACTCCGTCGGCTCGAGGAGACCGCGCGCGGCGACGGCAACCTGATGTCCCCGCTCAAGGAAGCGCTGGCCGCCTACGCCACCATTGGCGAATGCTGCGACGTGATGCGTGGTGTCTTCGGCGAGTACGTGCCGCCGGACACTTCCCGCTGATGCCGCGTCGCGTCGATCCGCTCAACCGGCTGCGCGCGCTCAAGTACGAGGCCGGGCACGGTGACAAGGAGGCGTTCGAGCGGCAGCACGAAAAGGGCAAGCTCACCGCGCGCGAGCGCATCCAGCGCCTGGTCGACCGCAACTCGTTCGAAGAGCTGGACGTGTTCGCGCGTCATCGCTCGCGCAACTTCGGCCTGGACACGCGGCGCCCGGCGGGCGATGGCGTGGTCACCGGCATGGCGCGGATCGGCGGGCGCGACGTGATGCTGTTCAGCCATGACGCGGCCGTCTTCGGCGGCTCCCTGGGCGAGGTCTTCGCCGAGAAGGTCTGCAAGGTGATGGACCTTGCCTACCGCGATCGCATCCCCGTCATCGGCATCAACGACTCCGGCGGCGCGCGCATCCAGGAAGGTGTGGTTTCCCTAGCCGGTTACGCCGAGATCTTCTGGCGCAACGTGGAATCGAGCGGCGTCATCCCGCAGCTGTCGCTGGTCCTCGGACCCTGCACCGGCGGCGCCGTGTACTCGCCGGCCATGACCGACTTCACATTCATGGTGCACGGCGTCGGCTACATGTTCATCACCGGTCCCGAGGTCATCAAGGTGACCACCGGCGAGTCGGTGACCTTCGACTCGCTGGGCGGCGCCGAGGTGCACAACGTCAAGTCCGGCGTGGCGCACTTCCTGGCCGACACCGAGGACGAATGCTTCGACCAGACCAGGCGGCTGCTTTCCTTCCTGCCCCAGAGCTCGGCCGACCGCCCGCCCACGGTTGCGTCTACCGACGACCCGGACCGGCTCGCGCCCGAGCTGGCCAACCTGATACCCGACAGCCCCAAAGAGCCCTATGACATCAAGGACGCCATTCAGGCCGTCGTCGACCACGGCGAGTTCCTGGAGGTGCAGTCCTTCTATGCCATGAACCTGGTCGTCGGCTTCGCGCGCCTGGGCGGGCAGCCGGTGGGCGTGGTCGCCAACCAGCCCAAGGTGATGGCGGGCGCGCTGGACATCAACGCGTCGGTGAAGGGCGCGCGCTTCGTGCGCTTCTGCGACGCCTTCAACATCCCGCTGGTGGTGTTCGAAGACGTGCCCGGATTCCTACCCGGCACGGCGCAGGAGTATGGCGGCATCATCCGCCATGGGGCCAAGCTCCTGTACGCGTTCTGCGAGGCCACGGTGCCCAAGCTGACGGTGATCACGCGCAAGGCCTACGGCGGCGCCTACTGCGTCATGAACAGCAAGCACATCCGCGCCGACTTCAACGTGGCGTGGCCCACGGCGGAAGTCGCGGTGATGGGTCCAGAGGGTGCGGTCAACATCATCTTCCGGCGCGAGATCGAGTCAGCGAGTGACGCGGCCGCGCGGCGCCGAGAGCTGGTCGCCGACTACGTCGAGCAGTTCGCCAACCCCTTGGTGGCGGCGGAGCGCGGCTACGTCGATGACGTGATCGAGCCCGCGCACACGCGCCCGGCGCTGATCAAGGCGCTGCGGGTCGCCCTGCGCAAGAAGCGCCAGCGGGCGCCGCGCTGGCACGGCAACATCCCGCTCTAGGAGCCGGTGAGGGCGGGGCACGAGGGCGGGGCAAGCCCCGCCCCTACTACTCGCCTAGCGCTTCCACCAAAGTTCGCTTGAAATCCAGCAGGCCCTCCTCCAGCGGTTTGCCGGCGGCCGTGAAGGCCGCGGCTCGGGCGTGGCCGCCGCCGCCAAAACGGCGTGCGATCAAAGAAACGTCGAGGTCGCGGGCGCGCAGCGAGACCGTGGCCCGGGCGGCGTTGACGATGGCGGTCGCCTCCACCCCCAGACCTTTCATGAGCGCGTCGGCGAGGTCGGACTGGTACTGCTCCGCGAAGCAGACGGCCCAGCGCCGCCCCCCGATCACGACCTGCTCAGCCTGGGCCACCCGGCGCTCGATGTAATCCTGCCGGCGCCGCGCCTCGACCTCCATCAAGAGCAGCTCGCCCTCGGTGAAATGGACCCGGGGATCGGACGCGAAGCGGCTGATGAAGCGCTCGTGCCCGACAAGGCCCAGCAGCGCGGCCAGCTGCGCCGAGCGGGGGTCGGAATGGCGCCAGAGGTCGTGATCCTCCACCAGCGCCGCGAACTCTGCCAGCTCCGGAGGGCGCCCCACGTGGTCGTAGAGCAGGCCGGTGCCCGAGCGCCCCAGGTCAACCGTGGCCCAGGGCTGGACGGCCAGCGCCACCGCCGACTTGTGATGGTCGAGCATGGTGAAGCTGCGGCCCCGCGCGAGGTGCCCCTCCACGACCGGCACCAGGTCCCAGCTGATCGAATGGTCGGCCAGCACGATGTCGGCTTCGGGCAGGGCCGCGCTCACGGCCGCGTCGTCCACCTCGCCGTTTTCGATCAGCCGGTAGGGCTCGCCCGTAGCAACTGACCAGACCACGGCGGCGCCGGCGCCATCCAGGTCGGTGTGGGTCAGCAGCAGTCGCTTCTTCAGGCCGCCTACCCTACCCGCTTGTGAAGCTGCTCGAGTACCAGGCCAAGGAGGTCCTCGCCAGCCTGGGGATCGAGATCCCGGCCGGCCGGGTGGCCCATACCCCCGAAGAGGCTGAGAGCGCCTGCCGCGAGCTGGGGCCGGTGGCTGTGAAGGCCCAGGTGCCGGTCGGCGGCCGCGGCAAAGCCGGCGGCATCGCGGTCGTGGAGACGCCGGAGGCTGCTCACGCCGCCGCCCAACGGATCATCGGCATGGACATCAAGGGGTTCAAGGTGCCGCTGGTCTACTGCGAGACCGCGCTCGAGATCGCGCGCGAGGTCTACCTCGGCTTCACGGTCGATCGCGACGCCCGGGCCAACATCCTGATGCTCTCGGCTCGCGGCGGCATGGACATCGAGCAGGTGGCCGAGGAAGCGCCCGAGGCCATCGCCCGCCTCTATCCCAATCCCTGGCGCGGCCCGCTCGACTTCGAGCTCACCCAGCTCGTGTTCGAGAGCGGTCTCGGCGAGCACGCGCGGGCGCTCACCGCCGTCATCAAGAAGCTCTACCGCGCGATCCCCGACTTCGACGCTCTGACGGCAGAGATCAACCCGCTCGTGATCACCGAAGAGGGGAAGGTGATTGCCGGCGACGCCAAGCTGGAGACCGACGAGAACGCCGACTTCCGGCATCGGGACCTGGTCGAACAGTACGGCGCCATCCTGGAGACCGACGAGCTGGAGGCCGAGGCCAAGCGGCGCAGGCTGACCTACGTCTCGCTGGACGGGGAGATCGGGATCATCGGCAACGGCGCCGGCCTCTGCATGGGCACCCTCGACCTGGTCCAGCGGGCCGGGGGCAAGGCCGCCAACTTCTGCGACATCGGCGGCGGCGCCCGCGCCGAGGTGGTCCAGAACGCGATGGACGTGATCATCATGAACCCGCGCGTGAAGGGCATCCTGATCAACGTCTTCGGCGGCATCACCCGCGGCGACGAGGTGGCGAGGGGGCTAGTCCAGGCCCGGGACAACCTGCAGCTGAAGCTGCCGCTGGTGGTGCGCCTGTCCGGCACCAACCAGGAGGAGGGGCGCGAGATCCTCAAGCAGAACGGGATCGAACCAGGCACCAGCGCCTGGGAGGCCGCCCAGAAGATCGTGGCCATGGCGCAGTGACCCGATGAGCATCCTGCTCAACGCGGACAACAAGGTCCTGGTACAGGGCATCACCGGCCGCGAGGGCTCTTTCCACGCGCAGCAGATGCGAGAGATGGGCACCCAGGTGGTGGGCGGCGTGGTCCCGGGCCGGGGGGGCAGCGAGCACGAGGGCGTGCCCGTCTTCAATACCGTGGCCGAAGCCGTCCACGAGACCGGCGCCGACGCCACCGGTATCTTCGTGCCTGCGCCCTTCGCCGCCGACGCCATCCTGGAGGCGGCCGCCTGCGGGATCACGCTGATCGCCTGCATCACCGAGGGCATCCCGATCCAGGACATGATCCGGGTCAAGGACTTTCTGCGCGCCTACCCCGAGGCGCGGCTGCTTGGTCCCAACTGCCCCGGGCTGTTGACGCCTGGCGTGGGCAAGATCGGCATCATCCCGCAGCGCTTCTCCTCGCCGGGGCCGGTGGGCATCGTCGCCCGCTCCGGGACCCTCACCTACGAGACCATGGCCGCGCTCACCGATGCGGGAATGGGCCAGTCGACGATCGTGGGCATCGGCGGCGACCCGGTGAACGGGATGGCGTTCGTCGACGTGATCGCGATGTTCGAGCGTGATCCGGCGACCACGCACCTGGCGATCATCGGCGAGATCGGGGGCAGCGACGAGGAGCGGGCGGCCGAGCTCCTTGGCCGCGGCAGCCGGCTCAAGTCGGTGGCCTTCATCTCCGGACGCACGGCCCCCGAGGGCAAGCGAATGGGGCACGCGGGCGCCATCGTCTCCGGCAACCGGGGCACCGCCAAGAGCAAGGAGGAGGCCTTCCGGTCGGCGGGCGTCGCTGTCGCCGAAACCACCGATCAGATCGTGGAGCTTCTTACAAAGGCTTGAAAAAGGGCCGGAACTGGGGCGCAGCGGCGCAGGTATAACCGTGCGTGGAGATGGCCATCTTCGACGACGTGGCGGTCTACCTCGTGCTGGCGCCGCTGCTGATCGTCCTCGCAGCAGGGCTGGGTGTCGCGATCTGGGCTTTGAGACGCCAGCGCGTCTCTAGCTAGTCTCTTTCAGTCTGCGTTCGATCGAGACCGAATAAGCCTCGCGCCGAGCCGCGAGGATCCGATCGTCGGAGCACTCGATGCCGTCGATCACGTGAGTGGGGTCGAAGACCCGGCGCTCGCAGCCGTCACGCTGGTCCTCGACGGCGCGCGTGATCTCGAGACGGCCGGCGCGCACGCGCCGTCGCGCCGCCGGCCAGGGCCGGGTCGGATCGTCGGTGGCATCGCCCGCTTCGGCCAGCCGGACGCACAGCTCGAACGCGACCGGCCCCTGCTGGAGCCGCGCCGCCAGCTCCTGGTTCAGGAAGTCGGGGTCCTTGCCGCTGGCTTCACGGCGCGGGATCTCGCGAACGCCGGCCTCCGGGTTCAGCTCATAGCGGACGTGGGTGACGCCGCCCTCGGGACCCAGCCAGCGGAAGGCATGGATGCCGTAGTAGGCCGCTTCCCAGCGTGAGGCCATGAGCCGGCCGCGGCGGCGGCCGGCGTAGAGGATGGCTCGCAGCGATTCTGGGTGCCGGATCGCGTAGGCAAGGACCCGCAGGTTGGAGGTGCGGGCGTGGGTGAACTCGATGAAATGCTCGGGCTCGCGCACGAAGAAGACCGGCAGTGAGATGGCGACGATGTCCGTCTCTCGCCCATCTGGAAGCAGGAACTTGACCGCCATACCGCCGACCTCCTGGGCCGCGTCCTTGGCGCGCGGGTTGGAAGAGGCATTGGAGAACCGGACCACCGCCGGCACCGGGCCGCCCTGGAGGTGGGGCGCGGTGGAGAAGCGCGCGGCCATGGGCGTGGGGGTGAAGACCGCGTCGAAGCACATCCCCTTGGCGTGCGCGGCCCGATAACCGGGCGTGGTCCCGAGCTCGGAGGAGATTGCCGCGACCAGCCGCTCGCCCAGGTCCGTGCCCACGGCGGCGAGCTTAGACTCCGGCCGTGGGCGTCTGGAACCTCTCGCTCGC
>Ga0209474_10000333_pt1 | contig 54277 bp, 58 predicted proteins | sample GraSoiAngelo_145_FD_185902 | JGI IMG/M metagenome (GOLD analysis project Ga0209474, IMG submission 185902) | Grasslands soil microbial communities from the Angelo Coastal Reserve, California, USA - 14_1009_05_20cm (SPAdes) (version 2) | ecosystem: Environmental > Terrestrial > Soil > Grasslands...
TGCTCTCTGCCGATCCGCTCGCCGATCTACACAATACCGGCCGAATCGAGATGGTGATCCAGCGGGGGCGGATCCTTCCCGCGCGCTGATAGGCCTAGCCCAGGGGCTTCCCGCCGGTGACGCCGAGCACCTCGCCGTTCACGTAGCGCGACTCGTCGTTGGCGAGGAATACGTACGCCGGCGCCAGCTCCGCCGGTTGCGCGGGACGCTCCATCGGATAGTTCTCGCCGAACTTCTCGTTCTTCTTCGCGTCGAAGGACTGGACGACGAGCGGCGTCCAGACCGGACCGGGCGCGACGCAATTGACGCGGATGCCGCGCTCGATGAGCGACTGGGCGAGTCCCTTGGTGAAGTTGACGATGGCGCCTTTGGTGGTGGCGTAATCGAGGATTCCCGGGTTCGGGTGGTAGGCCTGGACCGAGGCGGTGTTGACGATCACCGACCCCTTCTTCATGTGCGGCAGGGCGTGACGCACGAGATGGAACATGGCGAGGATGTTCACGCGGAAGGTCTTCTCCACCCGCTCCGCATCGAGCTCCTCGAACTTCTTCACGCTCTTGCCCTGGTAGGCGGCGTTGTTGACGAGGATGTCGATGCGCCCGAATTCGCGGGCCGCCTTCTCCGCCAGCGCCTTGCACGCGCCATCGGAATCGAGATCCCCGGGCGCGAGCAGGGCGCGGCGCCCCGCCGACTCGACCGCGAGCCTGGTCACGTTCGCGTCCTCGTGCTCCGAGAGATAGGCGATGACGACGTCGGCGCCTTCGCGCGCGAAGGCCAGCGCCACCGCGCGGCCGATCCCGCTGTCCGCGCCGGTGACGAGGGCTACCTTGTCCTTCAGCCGGCCGAGCCCGCGATACGACGATTCCCCGTAATCCGGGCGGGGATCCATCTTGCGCTCCTCGCCGGGAAACTCCTGGGTCTGCGGCGGAAATGGCGGCTTTGGTCCCTTCTCTTTAGGGTCGGCCATACCCGCACGATGTGCAGGCCTCAGGGGACTGGCATCCCTACATCGCGCGAGTGTGGGTCCGGGCCTGCGGCGTGCGGGCTGGTACGGATGCGGCGGCGGCGGGCTTCGGGGCGCGAATCGTGCCGGAAAAAGCCGCCATGTCGACCAGCGCCGCGATCACCATCGTCGCCCAGAGAGCGGCGAGGACGTACGGGAACCATCCTGTGCGGTAACGCATTGCCCTGTGCCTCCATCCTGGCAAGGAGGAGTACGGGGCGCGCTCTGGTCGAATTTCAGCGGGTGCCGGTGGCGGCCGCCGCGGCGCCGGCAGCAATCTGGCGCACCGCGGGCCACATCGCATCCGCCCAGGCGTCGTAGCCCGCCGCACTGGGATGGAAGCCGTCGGCGCAGAAGAGGCCCGGCGTGCCGAACAGACGGCGGCTTGCCGCGAACATGTCGACATGCGCGAAGTGGTGCCGGGCGGCGGTCGCCTCGATGTGCGTGTTGTAGAGTTGGATGCGCTTCTCGTAGTGCGCGCGATCGAGCCGCTGCGCGACCGGAGCGAGGGCGAGGTCGGGGATGTTGGAGATCACGACGGGCGCGCGTACCGCCGCGAGACCGACGGCGATCTGCTCGAGGTTGAAGGAGAACGACTCCTCGGGAAGCTGCAGCCCGACGTCGTTGATGCCGATGCCGAGCAGCACCAGGTCGGCCGGACTCCGCTTCGCCCGGGGGAGCTGGGCCTCGAGCACGTCCGCCGTGGTCGCGCCGCTCTGCGCGAGCATCACCAGGCGAGCGCCTGGATGAACGCCCGCAAGCCGGCGGAGCAGCCGCTGCGGATACCCGCCTCCCGACTCGGCGCCCACTCCGACTCCTGTCGAGTCGCCGAGGGAGAGCACGGTGTAGCCATGTGGTTGGGTCACGTCGGCAAGGTAACCCGCCTGCGGCGAGAGTGCCGCCGGCGGGTCCCCGTTCACTGCGGGCTCAAATCGCCAGTGCCCCGGTGCGGATCAGGTACGCGAGCTGCGTGCGCTGATCCTTGTCGAGGATGGCGTGGATGCGCGCCAGCGCCTTCAAGACCGCATCGCGCAGCCGCTGGGCGCTCTTGACGCGGAGCTCGCCTGCCTCGGCGGCCTTCTCGGCCGAGAACTGGTCGAGGCCCACCGAATCGGCCAACGCCGAGGTCACCCGCCGCTCGTCGACGGCCGCCTGGGCGCGCTCGGTCTTGAGCTCGTCCAGGATCTTTGCCAGCTCGGAGACCTGGTCCTCGCTGAGGTTCAGCTTGAAGGCGAGGAACCGGAGCGGCCGGCGCACGCCGAAGGCGCCGCCACCACCGCCGAAGTCACCGCCGCCGAATCCGAACTCGAACCCTGCCGGGCCTTCGCCGCCCGCGCGCGGACCGCAAGACCCGTGCCCGCGACCGCGGGCCTGCTTCCACCACCACATCATGCCTGGGTGCATCGTTCTTCCTCCTCGCCGGGGCAGCAGCGCTCCCGGCGGGTTCATGCGCGTGGGCGAGATGCCTCACGCGTCCGGTGAACGTAACGTCCGCGCGGCGAGCGTCAAGGAGGAGCGGGCTTTGCCTGCGACGGGCGGAGCGCGAATGCGCGGAGCACTAACGGCGCGATGGGTCAGGACGCGGCGAGAGGATGCGCGTGAGCATGTCTGGTTTCGACCCGTCGCGCTCGAGGCGTGGGTAGCGCAACCCGCCTTTGTATTCGAGCACGTGCGTCGAATATGTCTCGGCGTTCTCGACCAATAGCTCGAGCTTGCCTCCGCGCGCGGTCTCCGCCACGGCGGTGCGCAGCCGATCCCCGGTAGCCTTGCGTCCGTTCACCGCGGCGAGCCTCGTGCCCGGTGGGACACCGGCCTTGTCCGCTGGGCTCCCCGGCACGACGTCGAGGATCAGAACGCGCTCCTCGTCGGTCGCGACGATTCCCGCCGAGGCCTTGAGGTCGACGAGCTTGCGCGCCTTCTCGAACGATTTGTGGAACTCGGGCTCCTCGGGACCGTAGACGAGCTTCCATCCGCCGCGCTCGATCCCGCCGAGCGGCGGATCGGGGGCGACGTCGAAGACCCGCTTCCGGAAGAATCCTGCCCAATCGAGTGGCGCGACCTGCGAGAGGGCGGCGACGAGATCGTCGAGGGTGTAAGGCTCCACGGCTGGCATGCCGCTCTGGCCCCCATGAAACCGCTTGCAGAAATCGTCGAGGGAGCGTTCGCCCTTGGTGGCCTCGCGGATCATGGTGTCCGCCTCGAGCCAGAGGAGATCGCCCTCCAGGTAGAAGTCGACGTCCCGCCGCCACGCGTCCCAGTCGTCGCGCGCGCCGTAGAGGACCTGCGCGGCCACCGCGGTGTCGGCGAGCGGCCGCCAAAGGCGTCCACGGTGCGCCCACATCATGTCGGCAGAGAAAGCGAAAGCGCCGCGAGACTGGTCCGGCGTGAACAGGCCGCTGCGAGCGGCGAGGACGTTTCCCAGATAGTTGGTGAGCCCCTCGTAGACCCAGAGGAGATCGCCGCGCATCGGCTTCTGGTAGTCGCCGGTGGCGAGCCCCTGCGGGCGGCGGTACTTGCCGTTCCAGGAGTGGGTGAACTCGTGCGGCAAGAGGCCGGCGAGGCGCGAGAGGCGCAGGTCGGGATCGAGGAGCACCCGCTCCGGTACGCGATCGTCGCTCGACTCGTGGTGCTCGAGGCCGAAGTGCGCAAGGTCGTCGGAGAGCGTGAGGAGGAAGCGATAGGAGCGGTAGTGATGGGCGCCGAAGAGGAGCTGGGCCTGGGCGACGAGCGCGTCCCATTGCGATTTGAGCTGCGGCTCGACGTGGAGCAGGTCCTCGGACTCGCCCGCCAGCTCCACGAAGTGGGGCGCGCCGCCCGGCGGCCCGATGGGAATCTCGTGCAGGAATTCGCCGGCGAGGACCGGAGAATCGACCAGCTCCTCGAGCGACACGGGAGCGAACGAGATCAGGTCGCCGCCACCCTGGCTTCGTAGCGGCGTCCCGAACTTCCAGCGGGCGGGAAGCCGCAGCGAGGCGGAGACGCGCATCCGCGCCGGGGCCGCCTCCTCGGGCTGGAGCAACACCTGGTTCCAGGAGAGCACCGCGACATGGGCGCTGGCGGAGGCCCCTCCGGAGAATCCGCGCGTCTCGGGCGGCGGCGAGATGAAGTCGAGCTGCGCCTCGATCTCGTTCGCTCCCTGCGGCACGTCCACCAGGATCCGGAACATGTCGTCGGAGTCGCGATGCCAGGACAGGCGCTTTCCCGAGGCGGTAAAGACGAGGCCGGCGACGTCGCCGATGGGGCCGTTCGGTCCGTGCTCGCCCGGGATCCACTTCGGATAGCGCAGCGCGAACTGGCCGGGGCGCGCGGCGATCCGCATGCGAGAGTGGAAGATGCGGCGCGGCGCCTCCCGTAGATCGACCTGCAACGACATCTCGCTCGGGCCGGGTGACGGACCTCCCTGGGCGAGCAGGCCGCAGGGCCACGAGAGGAGCACCAGGGCGATCGCCGAGCTGCGCATGTACTACCTCCTTTGCGCGCCGCACCGTATGCGGAGTCGCCCGCCGTGCAAAGCGAAGCGTGTATGCTCCGCGCCGCGAGCCCCCATGGCGACACTGCACGACATCCTCGAACGCGCCCGCGCGTCACAACAGCGAATCCCACCCGGCGAGTCGGCCTGGCTCCTCGCCGCCGCCGTCCGCATCGCGGCGGTGCGCAACGCCACGCTGCGCCCGCGCCTGGTCCAGCTCGATGCCGGCGGGAACATGTCGGTCCTGCCGTTTTCCGAATCGCAGGCCGAAGAGGAAGCCCGGTTTCTCGCTCCGGAGATGCTCGGTCCCGGCGCTCCCGCCAAGGACGAGCCTCGCGTGCAGGTCTACGCCGCCGGCGCCCTCGGCTACGAGCTACTCACCGGGCAGCCGCCGCCGGATCCGCGCGCCGGACCGGGGCGTGAGCTGACCGGACCGATCGGAGACGTCCTCCGCCTGGCGATGGCCAAGGACCGGCGCGAGCGATTCGCGAATCTCGAAGAGCTGCGCCAGGCGATCGACGGCGTCCAGCGCCAGGTGGGCGCCGACAAGGAGCGGCTGGCCTTCGCGGCGCTCGCCGCGCGCAGCGAGAAATGGACCAGCGTCGGCGATCTCGATCGCGCCGCCATCGGCAAGCTCATCGAGCAGGTGGCGCAACTGGGCCGGCAGATGGAAGCGGTGCGCAGCGGGATGGCCGAGGTGCAGCGCGAGCAGGGCGAGGTGGACGCGCGCGTCGCCGCCCTCGACTCCCGCGTGTCGGCGGCGGACACCGCTCCGGTGCAGGGCGGCTCGGCGCAGGCCTCGCGGGCGTTGCTGGTCGGAGCGCTGGTCGGCGGCATCGCGGGCGCGATCATTGCCATCGTGGCCCTGGCGGTTTTCTCGCACGCCACGGTGAGTCCGGGCCCCGCCCCGAGCGCGCAGACCAACGCCCGGTAGGATTTCACGCTCAATCGAATCGCCGCGCGAACGACTGGGCGAACTGAGGACCCTTGGCCTCATCCTCGTGCTTGAAGAAGGCGGTCACGTCCTGCGTGAACCCCGCGTCGCGCACCCAGGCCGCCCACGAGTCGAGATCTCGCTTCGAGTAGTCGAGCCGCCGAAGGCGGAGATATCCGAATGGCGCGGTGCGGATCCGCGGCGTCGCGAGGTCGTCGGTATCGGCTACGCACACCGCGGCGCCCGCGCTTTCCAACGCCCGGAAGGTCGCGTCCGCGAACCAGCTCTCGTGGCGGAACTCGAAGGCGGCGGAAACGTCGCGAGGAAGCTGCGCGAGAAAATCCGCGAAGAGGGCGTCGTCGCGCTTCAGATTCGGAGGCAATTGGTAGAGCACCGGTCCGAGCTTCGGGCCGAGCGCCCGCGCTGCTTCGTTGAAGGAGGCGACCATCTCGGAGGTCCCGCGGAGCCGGGCGTGATGCGTGATGCGCTGCCAGGCCTTGAGAGCGAAGCGAAATCCGTCCGGTACCCGGGCCGCCCAGCCGCGAGTTGCCTTCTCGGTCGGGATGCGACGGAAGGTGTAGTTGATCTCGACCGCTCCGAATCTGGACGCGTAGTAGGAGAGCATCTTCGCCTTCGGCAGGTCCTCCGGATAGAAGCGCCCCCGCCACGGCTCGTAGTCGTACCCGCTCGTCCCGCACAGAACCCGCATCAACCCTCGCCGGTGAGGGCGCGATAGGTGCGCAGATGCCGGAGCGCGGGCGCGCCCTGGCCGAGGTGCTCGTAGATCCGCGAAAGGTTGTAGTGCGCGTCCGCGCAGGGCGGATCGCCCACGACGGCGAGCTGGTACGCGGAGATCGCCTCGGCCCGGCGCCCCAGATCCTCGAGCGCGACGCCGAGGTTGAACGCCGCCGTCGAATCGTTCGCCCGCTTGGCGAGGGCCTGCCGGTAATGCTCGGCGGCGGTCGCCGCGTCGCCGGCTTCGTGCATCAGCCGCCCGAGGTTCACGTGAGCGTCGGCATGCGCGGGATCGAGCTCCAGCGCCTTGGCGTAGGCTTCCGCAGCCGCCTCGGGGTCGGCCTCCTCGAGATCGCAGCCGCGCTCGAAGAAGTCGTCGGCGCTGGCGCTCGCCGCCTTGCGCGCGAGGGGCGCGATCCGGCGCGCCAGTTCCGCGGTGCCGAAGTCGAAAAGGACCTGCCCGTCCTCCGGGCTCCAGCGCCGCGCGCCGTCGCCGACCACGATGCGGTCGCCCTCGGCGCGGATGTGCACGTCGCGGAGCGTCCGTCCTTCGGGGAGCTGTGCTCGCAGGCGTGCCAGGGCGCGCTTCACCCGCCGCGAAGGGATCCGTGCCGCGACCAGGCCTTTGGCGGCCCGGAGCAGGACCAGATCGGAAAAGGAGAAGCGCATCTCTCCGCGCGCGCTGCGGGAGGGGTCGAGGAAGCCGGCGCGGACGTACGACCGGACCTGCCCGACCGAGAGACCCAGCATGCGGGCGACCTCGCTCGCGCCGTACCCCATCATCGGGGCCGAGGTTCGCACGGCGAGGCTACTTGCGGGAAGCCTTCGGAGCGGCCTTTTCCGCGCGCTGAACGCGCTTGGCGGGCTTGCGTCCTTCGTCGGCCGCGGGCTCTTCGCTGTCCGCAGCTTCCGCGGGCGCCGCCTTTCCGGAGCGCGCCGCCAACGACGCCTTGAGCGCCTCCATCAGGTCGATGACCTGGGTCTGGGGCGCGGGCGCCTCGGAGACCTCGATCTGCTGGCCTTCGACCTTGCGCTGGATCTGCTCCTGGATCCGCTTCTTGACGTCGTCCTCGTACTTCCTGGGCTGGAACTCGTCGGTGGTGATCTGGCCGATGATCTGCTTGGCGAGCTCGAGCTCCTGCGGCTTCACGTCCGCGCCGGGCTCGAAGCCGACCTCGCTGAAGGGCCGAATCTCGTCGGCGTACATGAGCTGCTGCATGACGAGGCCGCCGCCCTCGATGGGCCGGAGCTGCACGAGATACTGCTTGCCGCGCGCGGCGTAGCGGGCGAGAGCGGTGCGCCCGGTGGCGCGCATTGCCTCCGCGAGCAGGCGGTAGGCGCGGTCGGCGCCCTTCTCCGGTCCGAGGTAGTAGGCCTTGTCGAAGTAGACGGGATCGATCGACTCGGTGGGGACGAACTCGCTGATTTCGATCTGTTGCGAGGCCTTCTCCTCGAGCGCCTTGAGCTCGTCCGGGGTGAAGGTGACGTAGCGGTCCTTGGAGAACTCGTAGCCCTTCACCATCTGGTCGCGCTCGACGATCTCGTTCTCGTCGCGAGGGCAGATGTACTGCTGTTTGAGCCGGCCTCCGCACTTCGCGTGCAGCAGGTTGAAGGAGATCGCCGCTTGCGCCTGGGTGGCGGAGAAGAGGCGGACGGGAATCGAGACGAGACCGAAGGAGATGGTCCCGGAAGCAATCGAGCGGGCGGCCATGGAGCCGATGATAACGTACCGGTGCGGATGCCCAACTTCCCGTCTTTTTCGGGCAGGACAGCTTCTGCCGGCGTCGCGCCCGCTCCGTTCCGCGTCGAGCAGGCCGCAGGAGCGCGTCCCCACTACCGGATCGTGCTCGGGTTTGCGACGGATCCCCGCGCCTTCATCCTGCAAAAACAGCCGTCGCCGGACCCCAAGGACAAGCGGCTCGCCATCAGCGTGCCGGCACCCGATCGGCCGTTCGAGGAGTCGGCGAGCGCCATCCTGTGGGATCGCGGGATCTGCACGCCCGTTCAGCACGAGTACGGGCCGGGCAAGCTGCTCGTCGAGCTGAAGGGCGTGAAGCTCCGAGGGCTTTGGACCTTCATCCGCACAGGCGGGAAGGAATGGCTCCTCATCAAGGAGACCGCTGACTCGCACGTCCGGCGAGGAGGCAGCTTCGCGGACGACTCGGTCGTCTCGGGCTTCACGCTCGAGGAGCTGGGCGCGGCGGCGGGGCGCGCGGACGAGGTCTGCGAGGAGCTGCAGCGGGCCGGAGCGCCCCGGGTACCGGTCCGGGCCGCGGAGGCGCAGCCGATGCTGGCCGAGTACCGCCCTCGCGCGTTCAGCGACCCGGCGTGGGTGTTCGAGCTCAAGTACGACGGCTTCCGGGCCATCGCGGCGCGGGAAGGCGGTCGGGGCTGCTTGCACTATCGCAGGGGCTCCGAATCGAGCCTTTCCTATCCGGACCTGTGCGCCTCGCTGCGGGCGCTGCCGTACCGTCACGCCGTGATGGACGGCGAGATCGTCGTCCTCGACGAGCGAGGCCGTCCCAACTTCCAGCGGCTGCAGAAGCGCGCCCTGCTCACGGCGCCGCGGGATCTTTCCCGGGCGGCCGTCGAGCTTCCCGCCACGCTCTTCCTTTTCGACCTGCTCGGCTTCGACGACTTCGACGCCCGCCCGCTGCCCCTCGAGATGCGCAAACGGCTTCTGCGGCGATTGCTTCCCGCCGGCGGCACCGGGCCGCTCCGCTTCGTCGAGCACATCGAGGAGCGGGGCGAGGAGATGTTCCGCTCGGTGCGGGAGCTCGGCCTCGAGGGCGTGGTCGCGAAGCGCAGGGATTCGCCCTATCGCGCCGGACGGCAGCGCGACTGGATCAAGCTGCGGGCCGACCGGACCGCGGAATTCGCCGCCGTCGGATTCACGCCCGCGGAGGGATCGCGCACCGGATTCGGAGCGCTCCATCTCGCGTATCGCGAGGAGGACGGCTTCGTGTACGCGGGCCGCGCGGGCAGCGGCTTCGCCGAGGCGGAGCTCGATTCGCTGCGCAAGGAGCTGGAGCGCGACCGCGTGCCCAGGCCGGTTTGCAAAGGCCCGCTGCCCGCCGGTCGGCGCCACGTCTGGGTGAAGCCGCGGCGGGTGGTCGAGGTCCGCTACAAGGAGATCACCGAGGACGGCCTGCTTCGCGCACCGGTCTTCCTGCGTTTCCGGGACGATCGATCTCCCGAGGACTGCGTGCGGCCCGACGACCCGTCCGGGCGGGACCTCGCGGAACCGCCACCCGTCGTCTCGGGCCGCAAGGTCGTCGCGAGCAATCTCGAGAAGCTCTTCTGGCCCGACGACGGATTCACCAAGGGCGACCTGCTCGCCTACTACCGCGACATCGCGCCCTGGATCCTTCCCTACCTGCGCGATCGGCCGGTGGTGCTGACCCGTTTCCCGGATGGGATCGCCGGTAAGTCCTTCTTCCAGAAGGATGCGCCGGGGCACGTTCCGGACTGGATCCGCACCCACCGGATGAGGACCCTCGGAGGCTGGCACGGATACGGATCGAAGGAGGCCGCCGCGGAGCCGCGCGACATCGATCACTTCGTCTGCGACGACGTCGAATCGCTCCTCTATGTCGTGAACCTCGGCACCATCCCCTTGCACATCTACGCGGCGCGCGCGGGCACCGACCGTGCCGACTGGTGCATCATCGATCTCGACCCCAAGGAAGCGCCCTTCGAGTGGGTTGTGCGCCTCGCCCGCGCGACGCACGAATTGTGCGACGAGATCGGCCTGCCGAATTTCTGCAAGACGAGCGGACAGAAGGGGCTGCACGTTCTCGTTCCGCTCGGAGGTCAGTTCACCGAGGAGCAGGCGCGCGATCTCGGAGTCTTGCTCGCCCACGCCATCGAGCGGCGTCATCCGGACATCTCGACGACGGTGCGTGCGCCTCTGTCGGCGCGCAGAGGGAAGGTCTATCTCGATGCCCTGCAGAACGGACCGGGAAAGACCATCGCGGCGCCGTTCTCGGCGCGGCCCGTTCCGGGGGCCACCGTGTCGATGCCGCTCAAGTGGACCGAGGTGAACGGGAAGCTCGATCCGAAGAACTACACGCTGAAGACTGCGCCCGCGCGACTGAAGAGGCTGGGGAAGGATCCGATGGCGGAGGTGCTAGAGCTTTCGCCCGACTTGGAAGCGGCGCTGGAGGCGCTGTCGGAAAGGCTAAGGTGAGTTTGCGAAAGCAAAGACGACATCCAGACCAAGGCATGGGTACCAGCCGCGGGTTGAATGGACCTATCCCGCGCCTTGTTTGACTGACAGGGTAGGAATTCCTACAATGATGGTATGAGGTCGGTCGTCTCGGAAAAGGGCCAGGTCACCATTCCCAAGCCCGTCCGGGAGAGACTGGGGCTGAGACCGGGCACAGAGATCGAATTTCAAGCTGTTGGCGGCCGCCTGGTCGGCCATAAGGCGGCATCCGGAGATCCCTTCGCCAAGTGGCGCGGGCGCGGCAAGCTGCCCAGAGGGAAGACCGCCGACCAGTACTTGAAGGAAATCCGCGGTGCGCACCGCGATTGATACGAGCGTGCTGCTCGACGTGCTGGTGGACGATCCGGCGCATGCATCGGGGTCCGAGAGCGCGCTCCGGCGTGCCGCCGCCGAAGGAGCACTCTTGATTTGCGAATGCGTCCTGGCGGAGCTCGGTCCTTCGTTTGCGCGGCCAGCCGAACTGGACGAGTTCCTCTCGGATCTCCAGCTTGAGTTCGTTCCCTCCAACCGTGAGAGCGCGCTGCTCGCGGGCGCGATGTTCCGGACGTATCTCGCCCGAAGGCCCCGGCGTGCAGGCGGACGGGTGGTGGCTGATTTCCTCATCGGCGCCCACGCGCAGTGCCTTGCCGATCGACTTCTAGCCCGTGATCGCGGTTACTACCGCGACTACTTCAAGGGGCTATCGTTGCTCGTTCCGTAGGTGATGGACCCGACGCGGTGGCTCACGGCCCCTTGATCTTGGTATCCACCCCCATCACCTTCGCCGCCGCGTCCAGATCTTTCCCCGCCGAATCAAGGGCGCGGTGCACCTTCCGCGCGATCTCCTGGCGATCGGCCCCGCCCGACGGCGTCGCGGGGACGGACAGGGAGCGAAGCTCTTTCAGCGTCTGCGCCAAGGTGGCGCGAGCGTGGGTAAGCGGGGCCGCCCCTTTTTCCCACTTGCCGCGGGCCATGCCGCTCAGCTCCGCGAGCGACCGGTCCGAGTCGGTGATCGCGTTCTCCGCCGAGTTGAAGAGCGTGACGCTGTGAGCGCGATCCCAGGCCGAAATGGGCTTGCGCGAGAGGTGGAAGAGGCCGACCACGTAGAGCCGCGCCGCCTGCAAGTCGATGTTCGCCAGGTCGAAGGCCTTCTTCGCCAGCTCCGACGGGGTGGCCTCGGGAGAGCGCCGCGCCGTTCCGCCGTCGGCGTCGATTCCGGCGTCCGGGACCGCTCCGCCGTCGGCGACGCCCGCCTGCGTGCCTGCATCCGAAGCATCGCGGGCCGGGGCTTCCGTTCCCTGCGCGAGCGCGAGGACGGAGGCGAGCAGAGCGGATGCGATCATGGGTTCTGCTCCTCGACCAGGTGGAGGAATGCGCGCCGCAGCGCCTCGAAGGGAACGGCGCCGGTGATGGGGGCGTAACCGGGAACGAGGAGGGCGGGGATGCCGTGCACGCCCTCCGCCAGCGCCTCCTCGTGCTCGGCAAAGACGCGCTCGCGGCAGTCGTCGTCCGCGAGCGCACGCTCGACGAGTGCCTCCGCGTCGGGAACCGCGGCCTTCCGGACACAGTCGGCGAGGACCTCCCCTGAGGAGATGTCGCGCAGCTCGACGAACACGGCGCGGAAGAGCGCATCCTCGAGCGCGTCCATTGCTTCGGGGTGGCTCCCGGCCACGGCGGCGGCGACGCACTGGGCGGGAAGGCTCGAGCGCGGATAGGGCTGCCCCACTTCCGGGATGGCGAACCCGAGCGCCGGCTCCATCTCCGCGGCGCGCTTGCGGTGCGAGATGACGTAATCGTCGTAAGCCGGACGCTGACCCTCGCCGGGCAGGAGCAGGTACGCGCGCCGCTCGAAGGCGACGCGTCCCTCGAGCTCGCGTGCGAGCTTCTGGCGGCGCCCGGCCGCCACGTAGCACCAAGGTCAGAGAAAATCGTCCCAGTAGCGGACCTGCAGCATTCGCGAAAGCTAGTCCTTTCCCATCCGGCCGACAGCCACGAACAGGCCGCCTTCGTGGGCGAGCTTGCCGGCCCACGAGATCTGCGCCAGCGCGTCTTCGACCACCCAGTCGTCGCCCGCCGGCTGGAAGAGATCGGCCGAGCCGGGGGGATCGGTCCCGAGCAGCGTGTCGGGAACCGCGCGGAGCCATTCGACGCCGTTGTCGCGGAACCAGCCGCGGACTTCACCGACGGTGTGACGGTGCTCCTCGACGTGCCGGTACTGGTCTCGCAGCCACGCTTCGCGGCGCGCAGGCTCGTTGCGGCGGGCGCGCAGCACGGAATCGAAGGGGACCAACCGGAAACCCGAGAGCCGCGCGAGGCCGCGCCGCAGCCGATGCGGAATCCGGGCGACGGCGTTGTAGAGACCCACGATCACCGTTCCGCCGGGGCGCGCGAGCCTGGCCATCGCGGCGAAGGAGGAGGGCGGATCGGGCGTGTGGTGGAGGACCCCGTTCGCCAGGACGACGTCGAAGGTCCCTTCGCGCAAGCCCGGTGCGCGCAGGTCGGTCTCCACGAAGAGCGCGCGATCGATGCCGAAGCGCAGGCGCGCGGCTTCCGCGAGCCGCAGCGACGGCCGCGACAGATCGGCGCCGACGACGACCCGGTCGGCCGAGGCGAGGAACAGCGACATCTGCCCGGTGCCGCACCCGAGCTCGACGATGCGGGCGTCGCCCGCGATCGAGCCGTCGAGGAGGCGGGCCAGCTCGCTACGCCCGGCGCGAGCCCGCAGCGCCGCGTGGCTGTCGCGCGGCGGATATCCGGGGAAGGGCGCGTCCGCGTAGAAGGCGCGGACCGCCTCGGTGCGAGGGTCGGCATCGAGGCGCAGCTCGGGAATCCCCTCGGGCGCGGCGTACTCCCGTCCGCATCCCTCGCAGCGGAGGCCGGTCCGGAACGCGCCGCGGCAGCTCGGACAGGCGAGGAGCTCGAGCGCCCGGCGCTGCATCAGAAGATCGCGTAGAGGAACGGCGCGAGCGCTTCGACTCCGGCGGCGAAGGCGAGGATCGCTCCCGTCGCGCAGAGGAAGACGACGAGCGGGACCAGCCACTTCCGGCCCGATTCGCTCCGCCACAGTCCGGCTGCTCCCTCCGCGATGGAAGGCGCGGCGCTCGCGACGACGACGAGCGTGCGTACGAACCGGCCTCGCCGCTTCCTCATGCAACTGCCTCCTCGGGTGCCACGGCTTCTTCGCGCCTCTTCGCCACCAGGTCCCGGCCGCACACGAGCAGGTCGATTCCGGAGCGGCGGAAGGTCGAGTACGCCTCGACGGCCCGGCTCACGATCGGCTCGCCCGCGAGGTTGAAGCTGGTGTTGAGGAGGACGGGGATTCCGGTCCTGCGGCCGACTTCCTCGAGGAGCGCGTGGAAGCGGGGAGCCATCTCCCGCTCGACCGTCTGCACACGCGCGGTCCCGTCGAGGTGGGTGACGGCGGCGAGGCGGGCGCGAAAGTCGGGCCGCACCGGAAAGACGCCGCTCATGAACCGGCCCAGGCGCTCCGCCGCGGGGGAGAGCTCGAAGAAGCGCGCCGCCGCCTCGATGGGGACGGCGGGAGCGAAGGGACGGAACTCCTCGCGGAACTTGATGCTGCGGTTGAGCTTGTCGCGCATCGACGCGTCCGAGGGCGCGGCGAGGATGCTGCGATGCCCGAGCGCGCGGGGACCGAATTCGCCGCGGCCTTCGACCCACCCGACGATGCGTCCCCGGCACAGCTCGTCGGCGACCCGGCGGACGACCTCGGCGTCGTCGCGCAAGCGGTCCACCGGCAGTCCGTCTTCGCCCGCGATGCGCGAGACGTCGCCCGGTTCCGGGCCCCAGAAAGGATGGTCAGGCATCTCGCAGTGGGGGCGGTGGAAGTGCAGGCGATCGACGCAGAGCGCGGCCCCGAGCGCGCAGCCCGCGTCGCCAGGCGCGCTCGGAACGAAGACGCGGGAGAAACCCGATTCGCGCAGGATGCGCGCGTTGGCGCAGCCGTTGAGCGCGACGCCGCCGCCGAGACAGAGATCGTCGAGCCCCGTCTCCTGGTGGAGCCGTCGCGCCAGATCGACCAGCGTCTCTTCGAGGACCCGCTGCACCGAGCAGGCCACGTCGGCGAAGCGGCGGCCGTCGTCGCTCGAGAGATCGATCGGATCCCAGGCGTCGCGGGGCGGTCCGAAGACATCGACGAACTTCCGCGAGAAGGAGCGCGCGGCGGACAGATGATATTCAAAATAATCGAGATCGAGCGCAAACGCTCCGTCGGGCGTGCGGCGGAGGATGCGCCGGACCTCGTCGAGATAGCGGGGCTCGCCATACGCGGCGAGGCCCATCACCTTGTACTCGCCCTCGTTGACCGGAAAGCCGAGGAAGGCGGTGAAGGTCGAGTAGAGCATTCCCAGCGAATGGGGGAAGCGCACCTCGCGCAAGAGGCGCAGGTCCGCGCTGCCGTCGTCGCGGATTTCGCCTGTACCCAGGGAGAAGGTCGCCCACTCGCCGACGCCGTCCGCGGTGAGGATCGCCGCCCGGCGCGTAGGCGCGGTGAAGAATGCGGTGGCTGCATGGGCCTGGTGATGCTCGGTGAAGAGGATCTTCCGGGCCGGAATGCCGAGGTGCGAGGCGATGATCCCCTTGATCCACAGCTTCTCGCCGAGAAGGTTGCGCATCGCCTTCGGGAAGCTGCGCGCGGTGCGCGGGAAGCCGCGCAGCGCCAGGGTGAGGACCCGCTCGAGCTTGAGCATCGGCTTCTCGTAGAAGACGACGGCGTCGAGATCCTCGGGCTCGAGCTTCGCTTCCTCCAGGCAGAAGTCGATCGCGCCGATGGGAAACGCGGCGTCGTTCTTGCGCCGCGACAGCCGCTCCTCCTGCACCGCGCAGACCGGAATCCCGTCGACGACGAGAGCCGCGGCCGAGTCGTGGTAGTGGGCCGAGATGCCGAGGATGCGCATCAATACTGGCTCCTCGCGTCGGGAAGTGCGCGGGACGGGGCGAACCCTTCCGGCTCGCGGCGTGCGGCGCGGCGGGCGAGAAAGACGAAGGGCGGCAGCAGCACGAAGTACTGGACGCGCAGGATGAGCGAACCGATCACGCCCGCCAGCGCGGCGGCAACGCGCAGGTATGCCTTCCACAGCCTGCCCAGCCGGGCCTGCCAGATGCGCCGTCGCGTGCGCGGACCCGCGATGCGCGTCAGTTGCGCGTGCGTGTAGCTCATGTGGAACGCCTCGTCGTGAAGGATGCGACGGAACAGGTCGCGCGTCTCGGGGTCGTGCGCGAGGGACTTCTGGTAGATGACGAACCGCTGCGCCGCCGCCTCCTCGGAGAGATGGAGGAAGGCGAGCAGCGATTCGTCGCCCTCGGACTCCACATGGAGGTCGTCGAGGCCGCGCTCTCCGGGAGCGAAGAAGTTCGCCTCGAAGGAGACGCTCCCGCCGCGGGGAAGCGAATGGAGCAATTCGCGTCCGCGGGCGCGGAAGAGATGGGCGTGGCGCTCCTCGTCCTGCGCGTGGCGCAGGTAGAGGCGGCGCAAGAGCGGATCCCGCGTCACTTCCGCGGCGCGCGATAGATCACGGCCGCCGTCCGCCTCGGTCTCCGCGAAACGCAGGAGCTTGAGCGCGCGGCGGCCGGGGTCTTGCCACACCCATCGGTGGAGCGGCAGGAGCGCTCGATCGAGCGCAGTGGCGCGCAGCGACCGCAGCGGCTCAGCCATTGCGCTCCTGTACCACGCCCCGGACGCGGGCCGCGAGCGGGTCTAAGCTACCGTCGTGCGCCGCACCCTTGCCGCCGCCGTGGCGCTCGTTTTCGCCGGATGCGGCGCCGCGCTGCTCGTGTGGGCTTGGCGCTTCGATGGCGCGTGGTTCGAGCGGCACTCCGTCGTGCCCTGCTTCTGGCTCCCGCCCTCGCCCGCGCTGCATTTCTCGGTGCGCGCGGCGCTTGCGATCGCGGGTCTCTGCTGTGTGCTGCTCGCTCCCGCAACCGTCCGGTTCGTCGAACGGCCGGGGGCGGGCGCGGCGACCGCGCGTATCTGCGTCGCTTTCGCTCTCGCTCTCCTCGCCTCCGAGTCCACATTGCGGCTCCTCGACGGGAAAACGGCCTTCTGGCGCTCCGCGAAGATCGAGTTCCGCATCGGGAGACCGGATCCGCGATTCGGCTGGGTGCTCCTCTCGCGCCGGAGCACAGTGCTGCAGGTCAGCCACTTCCGCCCCATTCGCTACACGGTCGACGCGTGGGGCGACCGATCGGACGCCGCCGACCACGTGCCGGACCCGTCGCGCCCCAGCATCGTCGTGGCGGGAGAGTCGGTCGCGGCCGGGCACGGACTCGAGTACGCCGACTCGCTCGCGGGCGTCCTCGAGCGGGACCTCGGCGTGCAGGTGGTGAACGTCGCCGCAGGTGGATACGGGACCGATCAGGCGGCCCTACGGGCCCTCGATGCGCTCGCGCGGCTGCAGCATCCCATTGCGCTGGTGCAGACCTTCTTGCCGGTGCAGTTGCAGCGCAACGTCCAGGACTACCGGCCGCGCCTCGTGCTCCGGGACGGCGCGCTGGTCCTCGCCCCCGCCGCGAGCGGCCTGTTCGCGGGAACCCGCCTGCGCGATCTGCTCGTCAACGAGATCCCCGTGCTCTGGGACGGCAAGCTGCGGGAGTCGCTCGCGGTGACGGCGGCGGTGGTCCGCGACGTCGCCGCGAAGGCGCGGGCGAGGGGAGCGAAGCCCCTCTTCGTCGTCCCGGCCTTGGATTCCCAGCGAGACCTGGGCTGGCTGATCCGGGCGCTGTTCGAGGATCAGGGGATCCCGGCGGTGGTCCTCCCAGTCGATTCGGCACATATCCTGCCATACGACGGGCATCCGGACGCGGAAGCGACGAAGGTCATGGCGGGGGAGGTGGAACGGGCGCTGGGGCTGCAAGTCGCAGCCGGGCGATGAGGACTCGCCCGGGCCAGTTGCCCTGCGAGCTCACCACCCCATCCGCACCGCCAGCCACAGCGCTACGAGCAGCCCCACCGCGATGGCGAGCATCACCGCCACGCTGCTCACGAAGTACGTGTAGCCGATGAGGATGATCCCCACGACGAGATGGGGCGCTCGCTGCTGCTTCTTCCCGTATACGAAGAACCCCACCCCGACGGCGCTGATGAAAAGGGCCAAGAACAGCGTGGCGGGATCGAAGGACATCGCGGCTAGTACACGATCTCGTTCTGCGCCCGGACCGCCGTCATCGCCGCGAGGTTCACCACGTCCTGCAGGCTCGCCCCCTGCTGCAGGACGTTGACCGGCTTCGCCATCCCCATCAGCACCGGCCCGATCACCTCCGCGCCGCCGAGGCGCCAGAGCAGCTTGTAACCGATGTTGCCGCTGTTCAAGTCGGGGAAGATGAGGACGTTGGCGTCGCCCGTCAGGCGTGCGAAGGGGAACTCCGTCTCGCGGACGGTCTGCACGACCGCGGGATCGACCTGCATCTCGCCCTCGATCTCGAGGCCCGGCTTCCGGGCGCGGACGATCTGCATCGCCCGCCGCACCTTGGCAGGCGACCCGCCCGGGTCGGTGCCAAAGTTCGAATAGGAGAGCATCGCCACCCGCGGCGTCAGCTGGAACTCGCGCGCCATCTCCGCGGTGGAGATGGCGATCTCGGCCAGCTGCTCGGCGGTGGGATCGGCGTTCACCGTGCAGTCGGCGAAAAGCTTCAAGTCCTTCTTGAAGGCGAGGATGTACGTTCCCGCCGCGAGCCGTCCCTCGGGAGTGCGGATGATCTGCAGGGCAGGGCGGATGGCTTCCGGATAGCTGCGCGTCAACCCCGTCACGATTCCGTCCACCTGGCCCTGGTGCAAGAGCATCGCCGCGAAGACGTTGCGCTGGCGGATTCGATAAGCGGCCTCGGCGTACGACATGCCCGCCCGCTGCCGCAACCCGTAGAGCTGGTTCGTGTACTCGACGATCCGCTCGCTCCGCAGGGGATCGACGATGTCCAGGTCGGCGATGGCCCCGAGCCCCGCCTCCTTCGCGGTGGTGAGGATCTGCTCGCGGTTGCCGAGCAGCACCGGCGTGCAGATCCGGTCTTCGACCAGGATCTGGGCCGCACGCAGGATGCGCGGATGGTTTCCCTCGGGAAAAGCAATGCGCGTCCGCTTCCGGCGCGCTTTGCCGATCACCACGCTCATCACCTCGTAGGTCCGGCCCTGGCGCTTGCGCAGCTGCTCGATGTATTCGGCGCGGTCGACCCGGTAGCGCGCCATGCCGGTGTCCATCGCCGCTTGCGCCACCGCGGGCGCGACCCAGGTCAAGACGCGTGGGTCGAACGGCTTCGGGATGATGTAATCCCTGCCGAAGCGGAAGTTCTGGCCGCCGTACGCAGCAGAGACCGATTCGGGGACGTCCTGCCGTGCGAGCTGGGCCAGGGCCTGGGATGCCGCGAGCTTCATCGGCTCGTTGATGCCGCGCGCCCGGACGTCGAGCGCCCCGCGGAAGATGCCGGGGAAGCCGAGGACGTTGTTCACCTGGTTCGGATAGTCGCTGCGGCCCGTGGCGATGATCGCGTCTTGCCGCGCATCGAGCGCCAGCTCGGGAAGGATCTCCGGCACCGGATTGGCGAGAGCAAAGATGATGGGGTTCTTGGCGAGCGTCTTCAGCATCTCCTGGGTCAATACGCCCGAGGTGGAGAGCCCGACCACCACGTCCGCGTCCTTCAGCGTCTCGGCGAGCGAGCGCGGCGCCTCGCCCTTCGCGAAGGCGCCCTTCCACTCGTCCATGTCCTCGTTGCGCCCTTTGTAGACGAGCCCGTACTTGTCGCACATGTAGACGTTCTCGCGCGGCACGCCGAGCGCCACGTACTGCTCGGCGCAAGCCACCGCCGCGGCGCCCGCTCCGATGAACACCACCTTGATGCCGTCGATCTTCTTGCCGACCAGGTCGAGGGCGTTGATGAGGGCCGCCCCGGTGATGATCGCCGTTCCGTGCTGATCGTCGTGGAAGACCGGGATTCCCATCGTGGCGCGCAGCCTGCGCTCGATGACGAAGCACTCGGGACTCTTCACGTCCTCGAGGTTGATGCCGCCGAAGGTGGGCTCGAGCGACTTCACCACCGTGCAGAAGGCCTCGATGTCGGTGACGTTCACCTCCAGATCGAAGACGTCGATGTCGGCGAACTTCTTGAAGAGGACGCCCTTGCCCTCCATGACCGGCTTCGCGGCCCAGGCGCCGATGTCGCCGAGCCCCAGCACGGCGGTGCCGTTGGAGATCACCCCGACGAGGTTTCCGCGGATCGTGTACTTGTAGGAAAGATCCTTGTCGGAGGCGATGGCGAGGCAGGGCTCCGCGACGCCGGGGCTGTAGGCGAGCGACAGGTCGCGAGCGGTGGCGACGGGCTTGGTCGGAACGACCTCGATCTTCCCGCGCCGTCCTGTGGAGTGATAGTCGAGCGCCTCCTTCTGGAACGTGCTCCAATCCTTGCTGTCGAACGTCGTGGCCATGCGCGCCGATGTACCACGCATGGGACGCGTCCGATGCGTAGCGGTAGGATGAAAGGCGGAAGGAGCTGCGAATGGCGAGCGCCGAAAAGTACCAGGGAGGTCGGATCACCTGGCGCAAGGATTACGGCCCCGACCTGTGGTCGGTGCGCATCGCGCCGGACAATCCGATTTCCTTCGAGCCCGGCCAGTACGCGACCCTCGGCGTCGAGGACTCTGGCAAGGTCATCGAGCGCGCGTATTCGGTGGTCTCCTCCCCTGCCGAAAGCGAGCTGGAATTCTTCTTCGAGCTCGTTCCGCAGGGGCAGCTGACGCCCCGGCTCTACGAGCTGAAGACGGGCGACCGGGTCCTGATCCGGCACCGCGCCAAGGGCGCTTTCACCCTCGACCGCAGAAACCCCCACAAGGACCATTTCTTCGTCACCACCGTGACCGGAATCGCCCCGGTGGTGAGCATCGTGCGCACGCTGCGCAAGGAACCGGTACCGGACGTGCGCATCGTCGTCTTGCAGGCGGCGAGCCGGTCGCACGAGCTCGGGTACCAGCAGGAGCTGGAAGCAGCCGCGAAGGAATCGGGCGGGTGGCTGCGCTACGTCCCGCTCGTCAGCCGCCCCTGGGAGGACGAGGGGTGGAAGGGCGAGGTGGGGCGGGCTGAGGACGTCATCCGCAAGCACTTCGACCAGTCGGGGTTCGAGCCGCGGAATACCACCGCTTACTTGTGCGGCCATCCGGCGATGATCGAGAACGGCAAGGGAATCCTCCTGCGCCGCGGATGCGATCGGGAGAACATCCACGTCGAGGTCTACTGGATGCCCAAGAAGGAGAAGACGCCCGCGCCCGCCGCTCCGCCTTCGCCATAGACGTCCGCCGCGGGCGGTGCGAGTCTTCCACCATGCGCGAGATCCTGCCGGGGATCTTCACATGGCCGTGGTTCAGCCAGCGGCACGGCTACGATTTCAACGGCTACCTGGTAGTCGACGGTTCTGGGAACGTCTGCGTCGATCCGGTCGAGATGGACGAGAAGGTCCTCGCCGATCTCGCCAGCAAAGGCGTCTCTCGCATCGTGCTCACCAATCGCAATCACTTCCGGGCGGCTGCGCGGGTGAAGGAGCGCACCGGGGCCGAGGTCGCAATCCATCCGGCCGACGCGCAGTTCGCGCGAGACAAAGGGACGCCCATCGACGCCGAGCTCGCTCACGGCGGGCGGGCAGGTCCGTTCACGGTCGTCGACGCGCACGGCAAGTCGCCCGGCGAGGTCGCCCTCTACTGGCCGGAGCGGCGGCTGCTCGTCGTCGGCGACGCGTGCGTGGGCAAGACTCCGGGCGAATGCGCGCTGCTCCCCGATGCGGTCCTCGACGACAAGCCGGCGCTCTGTGCATCGTTGCGCCGCCTCGCCGCCCTCGACTTCGACGCTCTGCTGCTCGGCGACGGCCATCCGGTCCTGCAAGGCGGGCGGCAGGCCTTGGAGCGGCTGCTGACGAGGCTTCCCTCGTGAACGCGCCGCACGAGCTGCTGTCGAGGCTCCTCACCGCCCATCCCTGGCACGGGATCGCGCCTGGCGACCCTGCCAGCTCCATCACCGTATACGTCGAGATCGTCCCCACCGACACGGTGAAGTACGAGCTCGACAAGGAGAGCGGACACCTTCGCGTCGATCGCCCCCAGCTCTATTCGAGCCAGCCGCCCTCCCTCTACGGGTTCGTGCCGCAGACGTATTGCGGCGACCTGGTCGCGGCCCGCTCCGCGGAGCGCAGCGGCGTGGCCCCTTTGCGCGGCGACGGCGATCCGATGGACGTGTGCGTGCTGAGCGAGAAGTCGTTCGCCCATGGCGGCTTCCTCTTGCGGGCGCGCGCCATCGGCGGGCTGCGGATGATCGACGGCGACGAGGCGGACGACAAGGTCGTCGCCGTGCTGGAGAACGACCTCGGGTACGGGACCATCCGCGATCTGGCCGACGCGCCCAAGGGCCTCATCGATCGATTGCGGCACTATTTCCTGAGCTACAAGCAGATTCCCGGAGCGGGTCCGCGCAAGGTCGAGATCTCGGAGGTGTACGGCAGGGACGAGGCGGTCGAGGTCTTGCGCCGGAGCATCGAGGACTACCGCAAGACGTTCGGCGCGCCCGAGGAACGGCTGCGCCGGCTGCAGGCGCTCCTCGGCGAGGGCTGATCGGGGTCAGTCCTGACATTACATTCCACAGAGCCGATGCAGCCGCCGTTTCCGCCTCTCGAGCCCACCCCCGCGCGGGTGGATCTTCCCGACGCGCGCCGGGCGAACCGCGACGGCATCGTCGCCCTGTCGCGGACCATGACGCCCGGGCTCGTCCTGCAGGCCTATCGGAAAGGCATCTTTCCCTGGCCGATCGCGCAGGGGCTCGTTCCCTGGGCGAGCCCCGATCCCCGCGCGCATTTTCCGCTCGACGGCGACGATCCCTGGCCACGCCACGTGCGCCGCGCGCTCAAGCTTTCCTTCCGCGTGACCTTCGACGAGGCGTTCGCGGAAGTGATGCAAGCCTGCGCGGCGGAGCGAGCCGAGGGCACCTGGATCACGCCCGACGTCCTCCATTCGTACCGCGAGCTGCACCGGCTCGGCTGGGCGCACAGCGTCGAGGTCTGGGAGGGCGACGAGCTGGCCGGAGGGCTCTATGGGCTCGCCGTCGGATCGCTCTTCGCCGGCGAGTCGATGTTCCACCGCCGCACGGGAGCTTCGAAGGTCGCCTTCGCGCGGATGGTGGAGCGGCTGCGGCTGCGCAAGTTCCGCCTCTTCGACGTGCAGGTGATGTCGCCGCACCTCTCCACCCTGGGCTGTGTCGAGCTGAGCCGCGACGAGTATCTGCGGATCGTGGAACGGTGCGTCCGCGACTCGATCCCCTTTTGAAGGACGGAAGGAGCATGGCGAAGAAGCGAGCCGCCCCGAAGAGCGAGAAGGCCGCGAAGGCCGCACCGGCTGCAAAGCCCAGGGGCGGGAAGGTTGCGAAAAAGAAAGAAGTGGTTCAATCGAAGCCCATGCGGCTCGGCATCGACTTCGGTACGACCCACACCGTGGTCGCGCTCGTGGACCGCGGGAACTATCCCATCGTCTCCTTCGAGCACGCGGACTTCGTTCCCTCGCTCGCCGCGGCGTCCGCCGACGGGATGCTCCGGTTCGGCGCGCAAGCGGCGGCGGCGGCGAACGAGCCGGGCTGGACGGTGCTCCGCTCCTTCAAGCGGCTCCTCGTCGATGCCGGCCCGGAGACGGAGGTCCAGCTCGGGCCCAAGCGGCTCAAGATAAAGGATCTCTTCACCGCCTTCCTCGCCCACCTGCGCGACGAGCTGCGGCTGCGGTCGAACGCTCATTTGCGGGAGAAGGACCGTATCGAGGCCGCGGTGAGCGTTCCGGCGAACGCCTCCAGCGCGCAGCGCTTCCTCACCGTCGATGCCTTCCGCCGGGCCGGGTTCGACGTCGTCGCTCTCGTCAACGAGCCCTCGGCGGCCGGGTTCGAATACGCGCACCGGTTCCGCGACACGGTCACGAGCAAGCGCGAGTACGTGCTCGTCTACGACCTCGGCGGCGGGACCTTCGATGCCTCGCTCATCAAGATGGAAGGAAAGGCGAACGAGGTGGTGACGAGCTCCGGCGTCTCCCGCCTGGGCGGCGACGATTTCGATGCCGCCATCGTCGAGTTGGCGCTGAAGAAGCTCAACGTCCAGCCCACGCCGCAGGAGCGCTTCCAGCTCCTCGAGGAGTGCAGGATCCAGAAGGAGGGGCTGAACCCCAACACGCGCCGCTTCGTCCTCGACCTCTCCGCGCTGGGAAAGCGCGACCCGCTGGTACTGCCCATCGACGAGGTCTACGAGGCCTGCCAGCCGCTCGTCGAGGAGAGCGTCGCCGCGATGGAGCCGGTGATGCGCGACCCCCGCCGCGAGGAGAAGGACGTGGACTGGGCCGAGCTGGCCGGCATCTACGTGGTCGGCGGGGCCAGCTCGTTTCCCGCGGTCTACCGGGCGCTGCGCGAGCGGTTCGGGGCGCACCGCGTGCGGAGGTCGCCGCATCCCTTCGGGTCCACTGCGATCGGTCTCGCCATCACCCTCGATCTGCATGCCGGCTACACGCTCACCGAGCGCCTCACCCGTTACTTCGGCGTCTTCCGCGAGGCGGAGCGCGGGAGCGAAGTGACCTTCGACGTGCTCATTCCGAAGGACTCCCAGCTCCCAGGGTTCGGCGAGCCGCCGCTCACCATCACGCGCAACTACCGCGCCGCCCACAACCTCGGGCACTTCCGCTTCGTCGAATGCGCTCGCGTCGAGGCGGGGCGGCCGGAAGGCAACCTGGCCCTCTGGGACGAGGTGCTGTTTCCCTTCGATCCGGTGCTGCGCGGCAGGGATCTCGCCCGGGTTGCCGTTGCCCGGCTTCCGGGAGAGGGTCCGCGCATCGAGGAGATCGTCCGCTGCGGGGCCGAAGGCGAGCTGGAAGTGGAGCTGAAGAACCTCGACGACGGCTACCACAGCTCCGTGCGCATCGGTCGCAGGGGCGCGGCGTAAGGGAGAATGATTCTCGATCTTGCGCCGGCGCGCCGCATCTGGCACGACGCTGCGATGGCCGAACAGGTCCAGACGGTCTCCGCCGATGTCTCCCGGCAGCGCGCCGCCGACGTACAGCGCGGCACGGCGCGAGCAGCGGTCCTCGGCGTCAGCGACGGTCTCGTCACCAACGTCTCGATGATCCTCGGCGTCAGCGCGGCGGAAGCGTCGCCCGCCTTCGTGCGGCTGGCAGGATTCGCCAGCCTCGCCGCCGGCGCCTTCTCGATGGCGGTCGGCGAGTACGTTTCCATGCGCGCCCAGGTCGAGCTGCTCGAGCGCCTTCTCCTCGAGGAGGCGGAGAAGCTGCGCCGCCATCCGGACGCCGTCCGCGCCGACCTCGAGCAGATCATCGAACGCGCCGGCGTGTCGAAGAAGACGGCGCACGAGGCGGCGCGTCAGGTGTGCCGCGACAAGAGGCACGTGCTCGGAACGTACGCGCGCTCCATCGGGCTGAACCCCGACGAGCTCGGCTCTCCCTGGGCCGCCGCGCTCTCGTCGCTCGTCACTTTCGCGTTCGGAGCCCTGGTGCCGCTCGTGCCCTGGTTCTTCCGCTCGGGCGCCACGGCGCAGATCGCCTCGGTGGCTCTCGCTGCCATCGCCTCCCTCGGCATCGGCGCCTTGCTCGCCCGGCTGAGCGGCCGCCCGCTCCTGTGGCCGGCCTTGCGGCAGCTGCTCATCGTCGCGCTTGCGGCCGCGGCTACCGTGGGCGTGGGACGCATGTTCCGGGTGCCCGTCGCCTGAGGCGTGCGCAGCTTCCCTGTCGGGAGCTGCCGGAGGACGAGCGATGCCTCAGAAGAGCTTGGAGAGACGCGCGAAGCTGGCGAAGCGCGAGGGGAAGACCGCCGCCGTCAAGGACACCGACGTCGGCGCTACCGCACCCCTTAGCGGCCACGCCGCGAAGAAAAGCCGTCACGTCGTCGCCGAGATTGCGCCCCCCGACCGCAATGCGTCCCGCCGCGAGGCGCCCGGCGAGGGGATCCCCACCGTCGAAAGGCGCGACGCGAGCGAGGCCAAGGACCACTTCCGGAGCGAGGCTGGATCGGGCACCAGGCCCGGGCACCACCGCAAGGAAGATCGCTAGGCGCGGCTTCTGCTAGGCTCCCCCCGAGCCTCGGGGAGAACATGGCCGATACGCCCTCAGCGAGTCGGATCCTGGAGTCCGACGCGGGTACCTGGGACGTCGAAGTAGAGGTCCGTCCGATCCCCGGCGCAGCCCCGCAGAAGTCGAGTGGCGTATCGGTGAACCGCATCGTCGGCGGGCGCTGGCTGGTGAGCGACTTCAAGAACGAGACCAGCGGCTTCGAGGGCCACGGCGTCTACGGCTGGGACGCCACCAAGGGGAAGTACACCGGCGTCTGGGTCGACGCCATGCGCAGCTTCCTCGCGGTGGCAGAAGGCGACTACGACGACGCCACGGCGACCATGACCTTGGCCGCCGAGGCGCAGCTTCCCGATCGCGTCCTCCGCTGGCGCGAGGTGACCGAGCGGCTCGACGAGGACACGCGGGTCTACCGCTCGATCTTCGTGCTTCCCGACGGCGGCGAGTTCGAGACCATGACCGCGACCTACCGCCGTCGCCGCGGGTAGCGTCACTTCGTCGGCTGCTTCTCGAGCCTTCGCTCCACCCACAAGTAGTCGATGAGCGTCTGCCCGCAGACGAGGAGCGGCGTCGCGACCACCGTCCCCATGAGGCCGAACACCGCGCTGAAGAGGCCCTGGCCGAAGAGGAGGAGGGCGGGCTTCACCTCCACCGCGCGCCGCATGACGAGCGGCTGGATGAGGTAGCCCTCGACGAGATGGACGCCGAGGTAGACGATCGCGGCCCAGAGGAAGTGGCGGGGCGACTGCGCGAGGCCGGCGAGCAATCCCGGTACCGCGCTCGCCACCGCGCCGACATAGGGGACGAAGGTGCCGAGGAAGGTGAGGACGCCGAGGAGGAACCACTCCTCGATGCCCGCGATCTTGAGGCCGATCGCGGTGAGCGTTCCCATGATCGCCATGGAGACGAGGATCCCGCCCACCCAGCGCCGGAGCGCGCCGCCCACGCGCTTCCACGATTCGTCGAACTTCTCCTCGTGCTGGCGGGGCACGAGCGCGCGCACGCCGCGCCGGTACACCTCGGGCTGGGCGACGAGGAAGGCGCCGAGCACGATGACGAGGATGATGCTGGTGAGGCCGGAGACGACCGCGATCAGCGCCGGCACGGCCTTTTCTCCCACCTGCTTGACCGCCTCCGGCGCCTTCTGCGCTATCTGCTGACCCCCGGAGCCCGAGCGCGATGCGTAGTTCCGGAGCGAATCGATCGCCTTCGGCCCTCGTTGCTTCAGTTCGTTGAGCTCCTTGGAAAGCGTCGGCGCGACGGCGAGACCGAGACCGACCGCGCCGCCGACCAGCAGGAGCAGCACCGCGATGACGGCCAGCCCGCGCGGCAATACGCGCGACAGCCACCCGACCGGAAACGAGAAGACGACGGCGATGAGGACGCCGAGGAAGCCGAGGAGGACGATCTCGCGCGCGAGCCAGAGCGCGGCGATGACGGCGACGACGCAGATGAGGACGATCCCGACACGGATCGGCCGTTTCGCGCTGGCGGCGGAAGCGTCGTTCAGGCTTGCGATCCCGCGAGCGAGAAGCGCAGCTCGCCGCATTTGTCGATGCTGCAAGCGACCTTGTCGCCGGGCTTGAGCCAGACCTGCTTCTCAGGCGGCATCCCGTAGATGACGCCGGAGGGAGTGCCGGTGAAGAAGATGTCGCCCGGCTTGAGCGTGAAGTGCTGGGAGGCGTAGCTGACGATGTTCGCCACGCTGAAGATCATGTCGTTGGTGTTGGCGGATTGGCGGACCTCGCCGTTCACGCTGCACTCGAGCTTGAGGGTCTGCGGGTCGGGGATCTGATCGGCGGTCACCAGCCAGGGCCCGAGGGGCGCGAATCCGTCGCAGCTCTTGCCGAGGACGTACTGGCTGGTCTTGAACTGGAGGTCGCGGGCGGTGAAGTCGTTTCCGGTGGCGTAGCCGAAAACGTAGCTGAGGGCGTCCGCCTCGCTCACGTCGCGAGCGGTCTTGCCCATCACCACCACCAATTCGACTTCGTAATCGAACTTGCTGCCGACTTTTTGCGGCAGATTGATCACGCCGCCATGGTGGTTGAGCGCGTTGTTGTACTTGTTGAAGAAGACGGGAGAGGTGGGCATCTTCGTCTTCACCTCTTCCACGTGCTTCTTGTAGTTGAACCCGAGCATGATGATCTTCTCGGGATTCGTCACGCAGGGGCCGAAGGGCGCCCTCTCTTCCGCGACGAACGCGCCCTTGGCGTTTCCGTTCGCGGTGGCAGCCTCGACCAGGGCCTGCAGCGCCTTGCCGTCGCCGCCCTGGAGCAGGTCGTCCATGGTGGTGGGCGAGGTCTTGCGCAGCGCCTTCGCCGCCTTTTCCACGTCGAGGACGCCTTTCTTGGTGCGCACTCCGAGGGTGAAGCGGTCGCCGCTCCGCAAGGTGCAGAGCGTCAGGCCCTTCGGCATCTGACCGCCGTTGCCGGAACGCTTGCCGGGTGCCGGCGTCTGCGCCGCGCCGCCGCCATGAGGCACTGCTGCCGCCGCGACCGTCGCGGCTCCCGCCAGCTTCAAGAAGCCTCTGCGTGTATGGGCCATGCGTCCTCCCGAGGAGACGAACGGCGGATGCTAGCGCTTCGCGACCCCCCGGGGCTAGATGCGCGGGATGTCGACCCGCCTCGGGAGGTCCTTCGCCTCGCACGTCGGCGGGCTCCCGCGGCTCTTCTGGTGGCTCTGGTCGGGCGCGCTCCTCTCCGCGCTGGCGACGTTCGTGTTTCCCTTCCTCGCGCTCTTCCTCACCGCGCGCGGAATGTCGCCGTCGACGACGGGGCTCGTCGCCTCCTTCTTCGCGGGAGGGATGATCTTCGCCGGGCCCCTGGGCGGCGCGCTCGCCGATCGGATCGGGCGCAAGCCCACGATGCTCATCGGGCTCTTCACCGCGGCGGTTTGCGCTGCTGTCCTCGCGCTCCTCACTTCGCCGGTCGCCATCGCCGCCGTCGTGTTCGCGTTCGGCGTCTCCTCGCAGGCCACCAGCCCCGCCATCATGGCGATGCTCGCGGACATCATCCCGGAGGAGTCGCGCGCGCGCGCCTTCGGGCTCGTGTACTGGGCGAACAACGTCGGCACCGGCGTCTCGCTGGTCGCTGGCGGGGTGCTCGCGCAGAAGGGCTGGGCGCTTCCCTTCTGCCTCGACGCGGCGACGACACTGATCTTCGCGTTCGTGGTGCTCGTCCGTGTTCCCGAGACGAGACCTCCTCCCGGGGTGCAGGACGTGAAGGCGGGCCGCGGTTTCGCGAACTTCGTCGGCCTGTCCACCGTGCTTCGCGACCGGATCTTCGTCGCCTTCCTCGTCCTCGTCGTCGCCTTCGCGCTGGCTTTCTGGCAGTTCCAGGTGGCGCTGCCCATCACCATGACGCTCGCGGGCCTGCAGCCTTCCGCCTTCGGCGCGGTGCTGGCCGTGAACGCCTTCGTCATCGCCCTGGTGCAGCCCTGGTCGTCGAAACCGCTCTCCCGCTTTTCCGAGGCGCAGGCGCTCTCGCTCGCCTCGGTGCTGGTCGGCGCGGGCCTCGGAGCCTATGCCTTCTGCCGGACCTCCTTGCAGTTTGCGTTCGCCACCGCGGTGTGGAGCTTCGGGGAGATCGCCTTCATGCCGGTGGCGGCGGCGGTCACCGCCCATCTCGCACCGCCGGCGCTGCGCGGCCGTTACTCTGGCGCCCTGGGACTCTCCTTCGGCGCGTCGGGCTTCGTCGCCACGATTCTCGGACCGGCGCTGTTGCAACGATCCGGACCCTCCGCGCTGTGGTTCTCCTGCCTCGCGCTCGGGCTGGCCGTGGCGGCGGGAGAGGTGCTGTTCGGAAGGATGATGGCGCGGCGTCCCACGGCGACGGTTCCGGCGGCCGACGAAGCCACGCCGTGAGTCCTGCTAACCTGCCGCACATGGCGCGCGTCAAGGTCTTGAGCCTCGGAGAGATGGCCGATGTCGAACGGCAACTCGAGCCATCGTTCGACGTCCTGCGCGTCACCGGTCCGGGAATCGAAGGGGCGCTCGCGGCGCACGGTCCGGCAATTCGCGCCGTCGCCACGCGGGGCCGCGACCGGATCGGCGAGGAGATGCTCGCGCGCCTTCCCGCGCTCGAGATGATCGCCAACTACGGGGTCGGATACGATTCCATCGACGTCGAGGCGGCGCGCCGCCGCGGGCTCGTCGTCACCAACACGCCCGAGGTGCTCAACGACGAGGTGGCCGACCTCGCCATGGCGCTGCTCCTCGCGACGGTGCGGCAGATTCCGCAGGCAGATCGTTTCGTGCGTTCGGGCCGCTGGCTGCAGGGGAACTTTCCCCTCGGCCCGACGCTCCGCGACCGCACCGTCGGCCTCATCGGCATGGGCCGCATCGGCCGCCGCATCGCACAGCGCCTGCGCGCCTTCGAGGTACCTGTCGTCTACCATTCGCGCATGCCGCAGACCGATCTTCCATACCGGCACTATCCCGACCTTCGCGCGATGGCGGCCGACGTCGATACCTTGCTCGCCATCCTCCCGGGCGGCGCCGCGACGCGAAAGCTGGTGGACGCCTCCGTGCTCTCCGCGCTGGGGGCTCGCGGGATCTTCGTGAACGTCGCCCGCGGGTCGGTGGTGGATGAGCCTGCGCTCATCGAGGCGCTGCGCTCGAAGACCATCCTCGCCGCGGGCCTCGACGTCTTCGCGGACGAGCCGCGAGTTCCGGAGGCGCTGCTCGGGATGGAGAACGTGGTGCTGCTCCCGCACGTCGGCTCCGCCACGCATTACACGCGGGGGCTGATGGGTAAACTGGTGGTGGACAACATCGTGTCGTGGTTCGAGGGGAAGGGACCGCTCACGCCGGTGCCGGAGACTCCGTGGCACCGGAGGTGAATTTTCATCAATGCTCGGGCACCACCACGATCTTCCCCTTCACCTGCCGCTTCTGCATCCTAACGAGCGCCGCGGGAACTTCCGCCAGCCGGATGCGTTCGCTCACCACCGGCTTGACCTTGCCGGCCGCGTACAGCTCTCCGAGCCGCTCTACGTTTCTCTTCTGGCCCGCCGGATCCTGCCGCGTCCACTCTCCCCAGTAGACCCCGACGATCGATCGCTCCTTGAGGAGCGCGAGATTGAGGCGGATGGCAGGAATCTCTCCCGAGGCGAAACCGATCACGAGGAGCCGCCCGCCCCAGGCGCTGGCCCGCAGCGCGGCCTCGGTGAGAGCGCCGCCGACCGGGTCGTAGACCACGTCCACTCCCTTGCCGCCCGTCAGTTCCAGCGCGCGCTTGCGCAGATCCTCCCGCACGTAGTCGATGGTCTCGTCGGCGCAGAGGTCGCGGCAGAGCGCCAGCTTCTCCTCGGACGATGCAGCCGCGATCACGCGCGCTCCGAGCGCCTTGCCGATCTCGATTGCCGCGGTGCCTACCCCGCCCGCAGCGCCGAGGACGAGCAGGGACTCGCCGCTCCGCAGGCGCCCGCAATCCTCGAGGGCATGGAGCGTCGTGCAGTAGGTGAGAAGGAACGCCGACGCCGTGGCGAAATCCATGCCCGCCGGCAGGGGCGTGATCCGCTCCCGGGCGACCACGCATTGCTCTGCAAGACCCCCCACCCCCGGTGTTGCGATGACCGCGTCTCCCACCGCGACGCCGAGGACGCCTTCGCCGAGCTTTTCGATAACTCCCGAGATCTCGTGGCCAGGCGAGAAGGGCAGGGGCGGCTTCACCTGGTACAGCCCCTGCACCATCAACGCGTCGGGGAAATTCAGCGAGCTCGCCTTCACGTCCACCAGCACCTGGCCCGGACCGGGGCGAGGAGGATCGATCTCCTCGACGGCGAGGTTCTCGATGGGGCCGAACTGGCGACAGACCAGAGCCTTCACTCGTTGCCTCGCAATCAGCGCGCGTAACGGCGGGAGACCGTCTCCGCGACCAGGGCCGGCCCGTCGCGGCCCTCGATCTCGAAGGCGACCCGCCAGTTGATCTGCACCCCGCCGGGTACGTCGGCGACGGCGGACGGCGCGAGGCGGACGCGCACGCGATGTCCCGCGCGGACCGGCTCGAAGAAATGCGCGCTCTCGAGGCCGTAGTTGACGGAGAAGGCCGCCTCGGGAAGCGAAAGGAGCCCGTACCCGATTCGGGGCCACAGCGAGAGCAGGAAGAGTCCAGGCGCCTCTCCCGCGCCCGTCACCGCCGCGAATCCGTCGATCTGCGCCTGCGTAACCGGGACCCAGTCGCTCAGCGCGACCTCGCGCCCGATGGCGCCGCGCAGTTCGTCGTACGTCGCGAACGACACCTTCAAGACGCACCGATCCCGCGTCCCGCGTCGACGGTGAGGAGCTGCCCGGTGATCTTCTTCGCGAAGAGCAGCATGACCACGGCTTCCGCCACCTCGTCCGGGGTCATCGTGTCGGAGAGAGCGCTCTGCGCGCGATACGCGTCGCGGGCCCGGTCGTACGCCGGCCCGAGCCCCTGCTTGAGCCAGCGCGTCTCGGTGAAGCCCGGAAGCACGGCGTTGACGCGGATGTCCGGTCCGAGGGCGCGCGCGAGCGCTAGCGTCAAGGTGTTCAAGGCCCCCTTCGAGGCGGCGTAGGCCACCGAGGAGCCGATCCCCATCGTTCCCGCGATCGACGAGACGTTGACCACCGCGCCCCGCGACGAGCGCAGCTGCGGCTCGCAGGCGCGGATCGTCTGGTACGCGGCGATGACGTTCACCGCATAGATGCGCTGGAAGTCCTCCGCCGAGAGCGCGGCGAGATCGCGCATCGATGCGAACTTGGTGGTGCCCGCGTTGTTCACCAAGCCGTCGATGCGGCCCCACTTCGCCACGGCGGCTTCGGCGAGCTTGCGACAATCCTCGTCCTTCGCCACGTCGGCGCGCACGGCGATCGCGGTTCCGCCAGCCTTCGTGCAGGCCTGCGCGGTCTCTTCCGCCTCGGCGGCGCTCTTGCTGTAGTTGATGACCACCGAGGCGCCGCGGCGCGCGAGCTGCAGCGCGGTAGCAGCCCCGACGCCGGTGGACGATCCGGTGACGATGAACGCTTTCGTATCCGCCGAAGCCATGCGCGGCTACCCCGGTTTCACGTTCGGCTTGTAGGTGAACGGATCGCTCGGCTGCCGCTGCTGGACGATGTCCTGCAGGCGCAGCTCCACCGAGCCGAGGAGCTTGGGATGGGTGATGACGTAGAAGCGGTCCTCGCGCACCGCCTGGAAGGTCTTGTGCGCCACCTCGGCCGCGGTCAACCTTCCCGAGGAGACGGCTTTCTCGCTTTGCTTGCGCGCCATCAGCTGCGACTCGGTGGGCGGGGCGCGGTCGACCAGGTCTTCGGGCCGGTTGCGCTCGGAATCGCTGATGCCGGTGGGAACGAAGGCCGGACAGAGCACCGAGACGCCGATGCGCGACCGGGCCACGCGCAGGTCGTGGAAGAGCGTCTCGCTGATCGTCACCACCGCATGCTTGCTGACGTTGTAGACGCCCATCAGTGGCGCGGAAACGAGGCCGGCCGCGGAGGCGGTATTGACGATGTGGCAATCGCAATCCTGCTCGACCATGAGCGGAACGAAATTGCGGATGCCGTGCACGACGCCCATGACGTTGACGCCGAGCAGCCACTGCCAGTCGGCGAGCCTCGATTCCCAGAGGTAGCCCCCGCCGCCCGCGACGCCTGCGTTGTTGAAGAGCAGGTGCACCTCCGCGAACGATTCCAGGGCGCGATCGGCGAGCCGCTTCACGTCCTCGGCCTTCGACACGTCGACCCGCACGCCGACGGCCTCGGCCCCCGCGGCGCGCACCTCCTTGACCGCCGCCTCGAGTGCGTCCTCCTGCACGTCGCCGAGGACCAGCTTCATCCGATGCCGGACGGCGGCGCGGGCGAACTCGAGGCCGAAACCGCTGCCGGCTCCGGTGATGACCGCGACCTTCCCGGCGAGGTCCCGCATGGCGTCACGCGACCTCGAACAGTCCCGCCGCGCCCATCCCGCCTCCGATGCACATGGTGGCCACGACGAGCTTCGCGCCGCGCCTCTTGCCCTCGATGAGCGCGTGGCCGACGAGCCGCGCGCCGGACATGCCGTACGGGTGCCCGATGGCGATGGCGCCGCCGTCCACGTTGAGGCGGTCGTCGGGAATCCCGAGGCGATCGCGGCAGTAGATGACTTGCACGGCGAAGGCCTCGTTCAGCTCCCACAACCCGACGTCCTCGAGGCGGACCCCGGCGCGCTCGAGAAGGCGCGGGACCGCGAACACCGGACCGATGCCCATCTCGTCGGGCTCGCAGCCCGCGACGGCGAAGCCGCGGAAGATACCGAGGGGCTTCAACCCCCGCTTTTCGGCGAGCTTCGCGTCCATCACGACGCAGGCCGAGGCGCCGTCGGAGAACTGGCTCGCGTTCCCCGCCGCGACCACGCCGCCCGGGATCGCCGGCTTGATCTTCGAGACGCCTTCGTACGTCGTGTCGGGACGGATTCCCTCGTCGGAAGCGAGGGTCACCTCGCGCGTCGAGATGCGGCCCGACTCCTTGTCCGCCACCGCCATGGTCGTCTTGAAGGGGACGATCTCCTGCTTGAACCGTCCCGCCTCCTGCGAAGCGGTCGCGCGCTGCTGGCTGCGCACGCCGTACTCGTCCTGCTTCTCCCGCGGGATCCCGTACCGCTTCGCCACCGTCTCGGCGGTCTCCAGCATGGAGGCGTAGATCGCCGGCTTGTGCTCGACGAGCCAGGGGTCCGTCCGCATGTGCGTGTTGGTCTCGTTCTGCACGCAGGAGATCGATTCCAGCCCGCCCGCCACCATCACCGGGACGCGGTCGACGATCACGCGCTGCGCGGCGATGGCGATGGCCTGCAGGCCCGAAGAGCAGAAACGATTGACGGTGGTACCGGCGGTGGTGACCGGCAATCCGGCGCGCAGCGCGATCTGCCGCGCCACGTTCCCCCCCGTCGTTCCCTCCGGGAGGGCGCAGCCCATGATCACGTCCTCGACCTCGCCCGGTTCTACCCCGGCGCGCTCGACCGCCGCTCGGACGGCGTGCGCGCCCATGGTCGGGCCGTGGGTCATGTTCAAGGCGCCGCGCCAGGACTTGGCGAGGCCGGTTCGGGCGGTCGAGACGATGACGGCATCAGGCATGGGAACCTCGAGGAAGCTAGAACGGAAAGTCGTAACCGATCACGAGCCTCAGTTGAACGTCTTGCCTTCGGCGGCGAGGGAAGCGAGGAGCGGCGCCGGCTTCCAGAAGCCCGGATCCGCGTGCGGGTTGGCCGCGAAGCGGTTCATCGCGCGGACCACGTTGTAGAGGCCGACCGTGTCCGCGTAGAGCATCGGGCCGCCGCGGAAGGGCGGGAAGCCGTAGCCCGTCAGATAGACGATGTCGACGTCGGAGGCGCGCTGCGCGATCCCCTCCGCCAGGATCTTGGCGCCCTCGTTGACGAGGGCGTAGATGCAGCGCTCGACGATCTCCTCCGCGTTGATCTTGCGGGGCTCGATCCGGTTCTCCTTGCGGTGTGCCGCGATCAGCTCCTCGACGGCGCGGTCGGGGATGGCATCGCGCTTGCCGGCCTCGTACCGGTACCAGCCCGATCCGGTCTTCTGGCCGAACCGGCCGAGCTCGCAGATGCGATCGGCGAGCAGCAACTTCGGCGACGACGGATCCTCGGCGTAGTGGCGCTTGCGGATGAACCAGCCGACGTCGTTGCCGGCGAGGTCGGAGACCCGGAAGGGCCCCATCGCCATGCCCCACTTCTCCAGCGCGGAATCGACGTGCTGCGGGAGCGCGCCCTCCTCGAGGAGGAGATTCGCCTGGCGCAGGTAGGGATGGAGCATGCGGTTCCCGATGAATCCGTCGCACACGCCCGATACCACCGCCGTCTTGCGCAGCTTCTTCCCCAGCTCCATCGCGGTGGCGAGCACGTCCTTGGCGGTCGCCTGCCCGCGCACCACCTCGAGGAGCTTCATGACGTTCGCGGGGCTGAAGAAGTGGGTGCCGATCACGTCCTGCGGGCGGCGGGTGAAGGAAGCGATCTTGTTCACGTCGAGGGTGGAGGTGTTGGTCGCCAGGATGGCGCCCGGCTTCATCACCTCGTCGAGCGTGCGGAAGACGCCTTCCTTCACGCCGATCTCCTCGAACACCGCCTCGATGACCACGTCGGCGTCCGCCAGATCCTGGTACTTCAGCGTCGGCCGGATGAGGCCCATCCGCTCCTCGACCTGCGCAGCGGTGAGCTTTCCCTTCCGCGCCGAGTTTTCGTAGTTCTTGCGGATGGTGGAAAGGCCCTTCTGCAGCGCGTCCTCCTTCACCTCGAGCAGCGAGACCGGAATCCCGGCGTTGGCGAAGTTCATGGCGATGCCGCCGCCCATCGTGCCGGCGCCGATCACGGCCGCTTTGCGCACCGGCCGGGTCTTGGTGTCCTCCGGCACGTCTGGGATCTTCGCGGCGGCGCGCTCGGCGAAGAAGGCGTGGCGAAGCGCGCGCGACTCGGGAGAGACCATCAGCTGCAGGAAAAGCTCGCGCTCGGTGCGCAACCCTTCTTCGAAAGGCTGGGTGGCCGACGCCGCCACCGCTTCCAGCGCCTTGAGCGGCGCCGGATAGCCTTTCGAGACCGAGGCCACCACTCCCCGCGCGAAGGAGACGAGCCCTTCGGCGGCGGCGGCATCTCGCACCGGCAGATCGCGTACCAGCGGAGGAAGCTTCTGCGCGGCGGCCTTCTGCGCGAAGGAGAGGGCGCGCTCGAAGAGATCGCCTTCCACGACCTCGTCGAAGAGCGCGGTTTCGCGCAGCCGCTCGGCGGGCACCGGATTGCCGGACACCACCATGTTCAGTGCCGTTTCAAGACCGACCACCCGGGGAAGCCGCTGCGTCCCGCCCGCTCCGGGAAGGAGACCGAGCTTCACTTCTCCGAGGCCGATCTGCGCGGAGGGAGCCGCGAGACGGTAGTGGCATCCGAGCGCAAGCTCGATGCCGCCTCCGATAGCCATCCCGTGGATGGCGGCGATGACCGGCTTCTTCGCGCCCTCGATGGCCTTGATCACCGTGCGCAGCGTGGGCTCCGCAAACGCCTTGGCGGAGGTGAACTCGCGGATGTCGGCGCCACCCGAGAAGCCCTTGCCGGCGCCGATCAGCACCAGCGCGCGGATCCCGGTGTCGGACTCGACCTTGTCGAGCGCGTCGACGATCCCTTGCCGGACCTCGTGGCCGAGGCCGTTCACGGGCGGGTTGTCGAGCGTGAGTACGGCCACTGTCCCGTGGCGGGTGAAACGGGTCGCGCTCATGTCGCCTCCGCGGAATTGAGAGCGAACTTCTCCAGGTGGTGCTCGGTATCGCCGAAGGAAAGCTCCAAGGCGGCGAGGCGGCGGAAGTAGTGGCTGGCGTGGAACTCCTCCGTCATGCCCATTCCGCCGTGGATCTGGACCGCCTCCTGGCCGACGTTGCGGCAGGCGCGGCCGACGATCACCTTGGCCGCTGACATCACCCGCGCCCGGGCCTGGAGGTCCTTCTCGTCGCTGCGAAGCGAGGCGAGGTAGCTCATCGATTTCGCCTGCTCGACGTGGATGAGCATCTCCACCATGCGGTGCTGCAGCGCCTGGAAGGTTCCGATCGGGACGCCGAACTGCTTGCGCGACTTGGAGTACTCGACCGTCGTTTGCAACAAAGCCTCGAGAGCGCCGACCGCCTCCGCGCAGGCCGCGGCGATGGCTACGTCGTTCACCGAGACGATGACGTCGAGGGCGGCGCCTTCCGCGCCGACCAGCGCCTCGCGACCGGCGCGCACCTCGGAAAGGGTGACGTCCGCGGCGCGGCGGCCGTCGAGCGTCCGGTAGGCGGCGAGCGAAACACCCTTCGCGTCCCAGGGCACGAGGAAGAGCGACACGCCGCTCCCGGTGCGAGCGGAGACGAGGAGCAGGTCGGCCGACGGCGCGTGCACGACGACCGACTTCTGCCCGCTCAGCGCGTACCCGTCGCCAGCGCGCGTCGCCTTGGTCGAGACCTGGGTCAGGTCGTAGCGCGCACCCGGCTCGTCGTGGGCGAGGACCACGATCCGCTCGCCCGCCGCCATTGCAGGGAACAGCTCTCCCTGCTGCGCGGGCGAACCGAGCTCGCGCAAGAGCGTCGTCGCGACGACCGCGCTCGCGAGATACGGCTCGAGCAAGAGCCCGCGCCCGACCCCGTTCATCGCCAGCATCGTCTCGATGGGCGCCCCGCCCATGCCCCCGTGCTCCTCGGGAACTTGCAAGGCGAGAAGACCCATCTCCGCGAGGTGCGCCCAGACTTCGCGGCTCATCCCTTCTTCGGAGCGCAGGATGCCCTTGCGCTTCTCGAAGGCGTACTCCCGGGCGACGAAGCGCTGGATGGAATCGCCGAGTTGCTGCTGCTCCTTGGTGAGGTCGAAGTCCATGGCTCAGAGCCCCAGGATGGTGCGCGAGATGATGTTCTTCTGGATCTCGTTGCTCCCGCCGTAGATGGACGTCTTGCGCAGGTTGCAGTACGCGGCCGCCGGACGGAACGCGTCGGCGTCGTTGAGAAGCCCGAGCGCGGAGGGCCCGCGGGCGAGCATCATCAGCTCGGTGAGCGCCTGCTGGATCTCGGTGCCCTTGATCTTGAGGAGCGAGACCTCCGGGCCCGGGGCCCGCTTCTCCTTCTCGGCGGAGACGACGCGAAGATTCGTGATCTCGAGCGCCCACAGGTCGATCTCCACCTGGGCGATGCGGGCAGCGAAGGCGGGATCCTCGATCAGGGGCTTGCCGTTCTTGCGCTCCTCGGAAGCGATGTGCTTGAGCCTGCGCAATTCCCGCTTGGAGACCGCGACGCCGGCGATGTTGGTGCGCTCGTGACCGAGAAGGAACTTGGCGTAGGTCCAGCCGGCGTTCTCCTCGCCGACCCGGTTCTCGACGGGAACGTGGACGTCCTCGAAGAAGACCTCGTTGATCTCCTTGCCGCCGTCCATGGTGACGATGGGGCGGACGGTGATGCCCGGGGTCTTCATGTCGATGAGCAAGAAGGAGATGCCCTGCTGCTGCTTCGCCTTGGGATCGGTGCGCACCAGGCAGAAGATGTAGTCCGCGTATTGCGCGTGGGTGATCCAGGTCTTCTGGCCGTTGACGACGTATCCGTCGCCGCGGCGCTCGGCGCGGGTCTTCAAGGATGCGAGATCCGATCCCGATCCCGGCTCCGAGTACCCCTGGCACCACGAGTGCTCGGCCGAACGGATGCGCGGGAGGAAGCGCTCTTTCTGCGCATCGCTGCCGAAAGTGTAGATGACCGGCCCGACCATCTTCAGGCCGAAGGGGCTCAGGAGCGGGGCGCCTGCGGCGGCGGATTCCTCCTCGAAGATGTACTGCTCGACCGCGCCCCAGCCGGGACCGCCGTACTCCTTGGGCCAGGTGGGCGCGCCCCAGCCCTGCTCGTAAAGAAGGCGGTGCCAGCGCTTGTAGTCGTCGTGCGTCTGCTTGCGGCCTTCCAGCGTCCGCTTCTGGATGTCCGCCGGCAATCTGGACTGCACGAAGGAGCGTACCGCCTGGCGAAACGCGTTCTCCTCGGGAGTGAAGCTCAGGTCCATGCGCACGCTCCTCGCGTCTCGCTTACCACGGCAACGGTGCTGTAGGCTCCCGTTCCATGGACTTCTCCCCTTCGGAACGGACCCGGAAGCTGCAAGCGGCGCTCGAGGCCTTCATGGTGGCGGAGGTCTACCCGAAGGAGGCGGAATTCTTCGCGGAGGTGGCGGAGAACCGGCGCAAGGGCAACCCCTGGGTCCCGACGAAGACCATCGAGGTCCTCAAGGAGAAGGCGCGGGGGCAGAAGCTGTGGAACCTCTTCCTGCCCGAGTCCGAGCTCGGCGCCGGCCTCACCAACCTCGAGTACGCGCCGCTCTGCGAGATCATGGGCCGCTCCTTCATCGGCCCCGAGGCGTTCAACTGCAGCGCCCCCGATACCGGCAACATGGAGGTGCTCGTCCGCTACGGCTCGCCCGAGCACAAGAAGCGCTGGCTCGAGCCTCTGTTGCGCGGGGAGATCCGCTCCGGGTTCGCCATGACGGAGCCGGCCGTGGCGTCCTCGGATGCCACCAACATCCAGTCGCGCATCGTCCGGCAGGGCGACGAGTACGTCATCAACGGTCGCAAGTGGTGGACGTCGGGCGCCAACGATCCGCGCTGCAAGATCCTCATCTTCATGGGCAAGACCGACCCGGACAATCCCGACCGCCACCGGCAGCAGTCGATGATCCTGGTCCCGGTGGACACCAAGGGGATCACCGTCCTGCGCCACCTGCCCGTCTTCGGCTACGACGACGCGCCCCACGGACATGCGGAGATCCAGTTCGAGGACGTGCGCGTGCCCGCCGGGAACCTCCTGCTCGGCGAGGGACGCGGGTTCGAGATCGCCCAGGGACGCCTCGGCCCGGGGCGCATCCACCACTGCATGCGCCTCATCGGGATGGCGGAGCGCGCGCTCGAGAAGATGTGCAAGCGCACGCTCGGCCGCGTCGCCTTCGGCAAGCGCATCGCCGAGCAGACGGTGACCCTGGAGCGCATCGCCGACGCCCGCATCCTCATCGATCAGGCGAGGCTGCTCACCCTCGACGCGGCGTGGCGAATGGACACGGTCGGGAACAAGTCGGCCGCCAAGCAGATCGCCATGATCAAGGTGGCCGCGCCGAACATGGCGCTCCAGGTCATCGACTGGGCCATCCAGGCGCACGGTGGCGGAGGCGTTTCCGACGACTTCGGCCTCGCCTATGCCTGGGCGCAGGCGCGGACGCTGCGCCTCGCTGACGGGCCTGACGAAGTGCATCGCAACCAGATTGGCAAGCTCGAGCTTCGCAGGTACGAAGGCGAGCCCGTGCCTCGCGGGATCATGCCCACCAGGACCCGGCCTGCCTGATCACTGGAAGGAAATGCGCGTTTTGCGGTATCCGATCCAAGTCCGATGCCCGTAGCGTCCGCGGACTCCCACCGCGGCGCGAGACTTCACGGAGAGTGAATATGGACCGTCGTGCAGCGCAGAGTCTTCTCTTCGCCCTCGTCCTCGCGCTTCCCCTGGGCGCGGCCAGATCCGAAACCATCAAGATCGCCTACATCGACCCGCTCTCCGGGATGATGGCGGCGACCGGAGACCACGGACTGCGCGAATTGCAGTTCCAGGTCGAGCGCATCAACGCCAAAGGCGGAGCCAACGGCCAGAAGTTCGAGGTGGTGCCGATGGACAACAAGCTCTCGCCCCAGGAGAGCCTGGCGCTCCTCAACCGCGCCGTGGACGAAGGCATCCACTACGTCTTCCAGGGCAACGGCTCGAGCGTCGCCGGCGCCCTCATCGACGGCATCAACAAGAACAACGAGCGCAATCCCGACAAGCGGGTTGTGTTCCTCAACTACGCGGCGGTCGATCCCGACTTCACCAATTCGAAGTGCAGCTTCTGGCACTTCCGCTTCGACGCCAACAGCGACATGAAGCTGCAGGCGATCACCGACACGATGGTGGGCAAGAAGGACATCAAGAAGGTCTACATCATCGGGCAGGACTACTCGTTCGGGCACCAGGTCTCGAAGACGGCGAAGGAGCTGATCAAGCAGAAGCGTCCCGACGTCGAGATCGTCGGCGACGAATTGCATCCGCTCGCCAAGGTGAAGGACTTCGCGCCGTACGTGGCGAAGATCCAGGCCGCCGGCGCCGATACGGTGGTGACGGGAAACTGGGGATCGGACCTCGCGCTGCTCATTCGCGCCGCGCGCGACGCGGGCCTCAAGGCAAATTTCTACACGTTCTACGCGGGCGTCGTCGGCGCGCCTGTCGCCATCGGCGAGGCAGGCATCGATCGCGTGAAGGTGGTCTCCTACTACGCTCCGAACGACGCTCCGAAGAAGACCGTCGACGAGATCGAGGCCTTCAAGAAGAAGTACGGGCCGACCGAGGACCCGTACACGACCTCGATGGCGCACGCCATGGAGCTACTCACCATGGCGATGAATGAGACCAAGAGCGCCGATCCAGCCAAGGTGGCGAAGGCGATGGAAGGGAAGAAGTTCCAGGGTCACTTCGGCGAAATCGAGATGCGCAAGGACGACCACCAGATGATCCAGCCGCTCTACGTCGCCACCTTCGCCAAGGTGGACGGGAAGAAGGTGAAGTTCCCGGCCGACGGGACCAAGGAATTCGGGTTCAAGACCGACGTGAAGATCGAAGCGGCGAAGACGGCGCTGCCGACCACCTGCCAGATGCAGCGGCCGCAGGTCAGCGCGAATCCCTGATCGCGATCGCACGGGCCTTCCCGAGGCGGGTGATCTCCGCTTCGGGCAGGCCCAGCATGTCCCGTAGGACCTCCGCCGTGTGCTGCCCGAGGAGCGGCGCGGGCATGCGCAGCCCGCCGGGCGTCTCCGACATGCGAAATGCGGGCGCCACCGCGGTGACCTCGCCGGCGACCGGATGCTCGCAGCGCGAAAGCGACCCGCGCGCCACGACCTGGGGGTGCTCGGGGACGCGATCGAGCGTGTTGATGGCCCCCATCGGGATTCCGGCGGGAAGCAGGATCGCCTCCCATTCCTCGTACGTCCGGGTCAGGAACGCTTCCTGGAGCTTTGCGATCAGGCTCTCGCGATTGGCGCTTCGCGCGGCGTTGGTTGCGTAGCGTGGGTCCTCGCGCATCGCGGCGAGCCCGAGCAGGGGGCAGAAGAGGCGCCAGAGCGAGTCGCTCCCCACCGCGATGGCGATGTCGCGGGTCCGGGTCCGGAAGGTCTGGTAGGGCAGGAGGGCCTTGTACGCGGTGCCCATCGGCCGGGGCACGATGCCGTCGGCGAGATAGCCGCCGATCATCGTGTCGAGCAGCCCTAGCTGGCCCTCGAGCATGGAGACGTCGACGAACTGCCCCCGACCGGTGCGGCTCCGGGCGTGCAGGGCGGCGAGGATGGCGAAGGCGGCATTCATGCCGGCCGCCATGTCGGCGATCGAGACCCCGCACCGGACGCCGTGGCTACCCGGCTCGCCGGTCACGCTCATCATGCCGCTCTCCGCCTGCACGATGAGGTCCATGGCGGCGCGGTCGCGGTAGGGGCCGTCCTGTCCGAATCCCGAGATCGAGCAGTAGACGAGCCGTGGATTTCGCGCCTGCACGCGGGGGAAATCGATGCCGAGCTTCGCCACCGTGCCCACCCGGAAGTTCTCGACCAGCACGTCTACGCGTTCCGCCAGGCGGAAGAAGATTTCCTTCCCCTCGGGATGCTTGAGATCGAGGACCACGCTCTTCTTGTTGCGGTGGAGGGTGACGAAGTAGGCCGAGTCCTCGCCGTGGAAAGGAGGCCCCCACAGCCGCGCGATGTCGCCCGAGGGCGGCTCGACCTTGACGACCTGGGCGCCGTTGTCGGCGAGCCAGGTCGAGGCGAAGGGGCCGGCCAGGGCGTGGGAGAGGTCGAGGACGAAGAGGTCGTCGAGCGCCATCGGCATCGTCGCTGCTCCGGCGTGGACCTTCTAGTGGGCGCGCTCTTCGGCGACGCGCTTCTTCAACCGCTCGCGCGCCGCTTCCACGTATTCCTTGCACGCGGCGGGGTCGACGAAGTCGCGTCTCTCGTACCGGTCCCAGAAGCCCGACGCGTCCGGATGAGCGCTGATGAGGATGTCGCAGGGGACGGTCGAGAGGACCTGGAAGCTCCGCTCGAAGTCCGCGAGGACGTCGGGATAGTGCGGGCTGCTGGTGAACTTGAATCCGGGTGCCGAGGCCGGGTTGAGGCTGTCCGCGTAGACCACGTTCAAGCACCGCCCCGTTTCGCAGGACGAAAAGGTGTAGCTCGCCCCGCCGGGCGTGTGACCTGCCGTCAGGCGCGCCGTCACGGCGAGGGGACCGACGTGGAGGACCTCGCCGTCTTCGAAGGTACCGGTGCCCGGCCAGGCCGGAAACGGGAGCAGGATGCCGTACTGGGGATCGTCCGGGCCGGACTTCCCTTGCCGCAGGACGGGAGCGGCCCGCTTGCTGGCCAGCACCCGGGCCCCGCTCAGCCGCGCAAGCTCCGCGATGCCGCCGGCGTGATCGAAGTGCGTGTGCGTCACGAGGATGAGCTTCACGTCCTCGACCCGGAAGCCCAGCGTGCGAATGCTCTCGACAATCTTCGGGGCCGACTCGGGCAGGTCGCCGTCGATGAGGACATGGCCCTGGCTGGAGGTGAGGAGCGCCGAGCTCAGGCCGCGCACGCCGACGTAGTAGGTGTTCCCGAAGATCCGGAACGGCTTCTGGGTCTCGTTGAAGGCCGCGCACGACTGGCACGGCGTCGGCGGCGGGTCGGCCCGGGCCGGACCCTCGAGCATCAGAAGGCAGAGGAGGGAGGCGAATCGAAGCATGGCGGGCGCACGGTATCCCAACCGCGACCGCTGCTGCCCGCCGGGAGCGGTCGGGAGACAGGGACTTGAACTTCGCCATCCGCTCTGGCGAGTATTCGCCCCGACCGGAGGGAAACCATCCCAACACTCCCAGGGATGGCCGGGAGGAGCGCACAATGAAAAATCGCTTGGCCGAGACGGCGTCGCGGTGGAGAAGTGTGCTGTTTGCCCTCGCGCTCGTCGCTCCCGCAGCATCCGCGCAGACGGACCAGACCGGAGCCAGCAAGCCGGAGACCACCGAGACGACTCCGGCCAAGCCCGCGGAGCCGGCGAGGGGGGCGCCTTTACCGGCCTTCGCCGTCCTCGGCCCTTCGCGTGAGATCAAGCTCGCTGAAAACACCTGGTTCCGCTTCGGCGCCCAGGTCCAGGCCTGGTTCAAGTTGGCGCAGGACCGCCTCCTGCAGGCGGGCGGCGCCGAAGGCGGATACGCGTACGACTTCTACTGCCGGCGCTGCCGCTTCTTTGCCACCGGATCGGTGGTCAAGGACGTCTACTTCAACGTCCTCTTCGAGTCATCGAATCTCGGCAAGGCCGATCCCACCACCGGCGTGAAGAACTTCGGTCCTCCCGTGATCCTCGATGCCTATGCCCAGGTGAAGTTCGCCGACGCCTTCTGGCTGAGCGGAGGCAGCATCCTCTTGCCGCTGACCCGCAACGGGACGCAGCCGACCACCACCTATCTCAGCATCGACAACGCCAACGTCGACACCACCCCCATCCTCCAGGGCAATACCAACGTCATCCGCGACCTCGGCTTCCAGGCCAACGGGTTCTTCCTCGCCAACCATCTCGAGTACCGCCTCGGCGTGTTCCAGGGCAGCCGCGCGCCTGCCAAGGGGACGTTGCAGACCGCGGGGCACAACCCGCCGCGGTTCGTCGCTTACCTCCTCGGCAACTTCTGGGATCCGGAAATCGGCTACGTCAATGGCGGGCACTACTTCGGCGCCAAGAGGGTGCTCGGGGTAATGGGCAACTTCGATTACCAGATCCTGCGCAACCAGGACCCGTCCTTGCTCCCGGCCCCCTTGCCCACGTTCGTGGGCGCCAGCAAGAACGCGTATTACGGGGTGAGCGGCGCCGCCTTCATCAACCTCCCACTGAGCGGCACGCCCAGCCCCAGGGGCGGGGACGAGATCGTGGCCCTCGTGCAGGTCGGCTACTACGACGGCGGCTTCCGTGGAACGCTCACTGCTCCCACCAACGCGGGGACGTACTTTGCCGTGCTCAAGCAGACGAACTACCTGGCCGAGGCGGCCTACTATAATCACGCCGGCCACTTCTCCATCTTCGGCAAGTACGAGCAGCGGAAGATCAGCGGGGATTACGCCCTCGCGTTCCGCCAGGCCCTGCCGGCGACGATTTCCCCCAGCCAGACGTGGATCGCAGGCGGCTTGAAGTACTACGTGGCTCCCTTCAACCTGTTCAACTTCGCCCTGCAGTACGAGCGGATCAACAACGACGACGCTCCCGGCACCCAGCAGGGCGGCACCAACAACGTCACCTTCCAGATGCAGATGATCCTCTACTGACGCGAAGGAAGCCGGGTGGAATTCGCCCTCATCTCCCTGCTGAACGGCGTGACCTACGGGCTGCTCCTGTTCATGCTCTCGAGCGGGCTCACGCTCATCTTCAGCATGATGTCGGTGCTCAACTTCGCGCATGCGAGCTTCTACATGCTCGGGGCGTATTTCGCCTACCAGATCTCGGGCGCGGCCTCTTTCTGGGCCGCGCTCTTGCTCGCGCCGCTCCTCGTCGGTGTCCTCGGCGCCCTCGTCGAGCGCTTCGGCATCCGCAAGGCGCACCGCTTCGGGCACGTCGCCGAATTGCTCTTCACCTTCGGGCTCAGCTTCCTCGCCATCGAGGTGGTGCAGCTCGTCTGGGGGAAGGCGGCGGTCGATTATCGCGTGCCGTCCGCGCTGCAAGGCACGCTGTTCACGCTCTACTCGACCTCGTATCCCATCTACAAAGCCTTCATGATCGCGGTGAGCGTGTTCATGCTGGCGGGACTCTATTCGTTCCTCACCTACACGCGCATCGGGCTCATCATCCAGGCGGCGCTCTCACGGCCCGACATGGTGCAGGCGCTCGGCCACGACGTACCGCGCATCTTCACCCTGGTCTTCGCCGGAGGCACCGCGCTCGCCGGCCTCGCGGGGGTGATCGGCGGCAATGCTCTCGTCACCGAGCCAGGCATGGCGGACGCAGTCGGACCCATCGTCTTCGTGGTGGTGGTGGTGGGAGGCCTCGGGTCGCTCACCGGAGCCTTCGTGGCCTCGCTCCTCATCGGTATTTTACAAACCTTCATGGTGGGGATGAACTACTCCTTCGTCGATTTCGCGCGCGAGATCGGCCTCGACATCCACTCCGCGCCGCTCCTCGCCCGGCTCTCCCTGACGCAGTTCGCGCCAGTCATGCCCTATCTGTTGATGGTCGCGATCCTCATCTTCCGGCCCCGCGGACTGATGGGGGCGCGGGAGACATGAAGACGCCGCCGCTCTTGAACGCGAGGCGCCTCGTGTTCTGGAGCGCTTACCTCGCCCTCCTGGTCCTTTTGCCGCTCGCGGTGCACAAGGGCTACTGGCTCTCGCTCCTCTGCCAGATCGGCATCAACACCGTCTTCGCGCTCTCCTTCAACATGCTGCTCGGGCAGACGGGGCTGCTTTCCTTCGGGCACGCCGTCTATTACGGTCTTGGCGCCTTCGTCACCATGCACGCGCTGCGGGCGATCAACGCCAGCTCGCTCCACTTCCCGATCACTTTGGTGCCGCTCGTCGGAGGTGCCGCAGGGCTGCTCTTCGGGGTCGCCTTCGGATACGTCACGACCAAGCGGGCCGGGACGACCTTCGCCATGATCTCGCTCGGCATCGGCGAGATGGTGGCGGCGAGCTCGCTCATGTTTCCCTCTTTCTTCGGAGGCGAAGGCGGCGTCTCGAGCAATCGCGTGGTGGGAGGGAAGGGGCTGTTCGGGATCACGTATGGTCCGCAGATCCAGATGTATTACCTGATCGCCGGCTGGGCCTTCCTCAGCATCCTCGCCATGTACGCGCTGACCCAGACGCCGCTCGGCCGCATCGCCAACGCGGTCCGCGACAACCCGGAGCGGGCCGAGTTCGTCGGGTACAATCCGCGTCGCGTCCGCTTCCTCATGATGATGCTGGCGGGGTTCTTCGCCGGGATCGCGGGCGGGCTCACCGCCCTGAATTACGAGATCGTCACTGCCGAATCGCTCAGCGCCTACACCTCGGGTCTCGTCATCATGATGGCGTTCGTGGGCGGGATCGGCGTCTTCTTCGGACCGATCCTCGGCGCGGCGCTCATCACCGTCCTGCAGATCGTGGTGGCGGGCGCGACGGCAGCGTGGCCGGTCTATTTCGGGCTCATCTTCCTCCTGGTCGTGCTCTACGCGCCGGGCGGCATCGCGGGGATCCTGCTCGAGCAGATGAAGCTGTGGCGTTCAGGCGAGCTCCGTCGTCTCTGGCCCTCGTATCTGCTCGCCCTGGTTCCCGCCGTGATCCTCGTCGGCGCCGTGATCTTCCTCGTCGAGATGTCGTACGCGCTCGTCAATTCGTCCCAGACGGGAAGCTCGGAGGTTCGCGTCCTCGGTTTCGGCCTGGACGCGGGGCGCGCGCTCACCTGGATCGCCGGCGCGGTGGCCCTCGCGATCGGTGTGGCGCTCTTGCGCGCCGCTGCGAAGCGGATCGCGGGCGATCGCTACGTGCCGCCTTTGCCACAGGGACGTACGTGAGCGCGCCCGCCCTGCGCCTCTCGGGCGTGTGCAAGAACTTCGGCGTCTCGCAGATCATCAAGAGCGTCGATCTCGAGATCGTGCAGGGCGAGCGCCACGCCATCATCGGCCCCAACGGCGCGGGCAAGTCGACGCTCTTCAACCTGGTGAGCGCGCGCTTCCCGGTCAGCGAGGGCCGCATCGAGCTGAAAGGCGAGGACATCACCGGCCTGCGGCCGTACCAGATCAACCGCCGGGGCCTGAGCCGCAGCTTCCAGATCACCAACATCTTCCACAACCTCTCCGTCTTCGACAACGTGCGCTGCGCGGTGCTCTGGCCGCTCGGGCATCGGTACTCGTTCTTCCGCAGGCTCTCCGGGCTGGGAGACGCCGGCGATCGAGCCGACGAGGTGATCGATCAGATCGGGCTCGCGCGGCGTCGCAACCAGCCCGCCTCGGTGCTGTCGTACGCGGAGCAGCGGGCGCTCGAGATCGGCATCACCATCGCGGGCGGCGCGGACGTGGTGCTGCTCGACGAACCGACCGCGGGGATGAGCCGCTCGGAGACCGAGGAGGCCGTCGCCCTCATCCGCCGCATCAGCGCGGGAAGGACGCTGGTGATGGTCGAGCACGACATGAGCGTCGTCTTCGGCCTCGCCGATCGCATCTCGGTGCTCGTCTACGGGAAGATCCTGGCTACCGGCGCGCCGGACGCCATCCGCCAGAATCCCGCGGTGCGCGAAGCGTACCTCGGCGCGAGCTTCGCCGGTGCTTGAGGTCAAGGACCTCCATGCCTTCTACGGCAAGAGCCACGTCCTGCAGGGCGTGTCGCTGTCGGTCGGCCGCGGCGAGATCGTGGCGCTTCTCGGACGCAACGGGGCGGGGCGCTCCACCACCGTCAAGGCGATCATGGGTCTCGTCTCGGCGCAGGGGAGCGTCCGCTTCAAGAACGAGGAGATCCTCGGCCTCAAGGCGCACGAGGTGGCTCGCAAGGGCATCGGCTACGTCCCCGAGGATCGCGCCATCTTTCCCGACCTGACCGTGCGGCAGAACCTGGTCCTCGGGATCAAGGATCCGCGCAAGCGAGGACGCTGGAGCGTGGAGGAGGTGTTCTCGCTCTTTCCACTGCTCGCAGAACGGGCGGAAACAGCCGGCGGCGTGCTCTCGGGCGGGGAGCAGCAGATGCTGACCCTGTGCCGAACCATGATGGGCGATCCCGACCTGGTGCTCATCGACGAGCCCACCGAGGGGCTCGCTCCGAAAGCGGTGGAACAGGTCGGCGAGTTCCTGACCGCCGTGAAGAAGCGCGGCATCTCGGCGCTGCTGGTCGAGCAGAAGCTCAGCATCTCGCTCCAGATCTCGGAGCGCCTGTACCTGATGGGGCACGGGAAGATCGTGTTCCAGGGAACGCCGGGGGATTTGCGGGCGAACGAGGGCGTGAGGAAGGAGTGGCTCGAGGTTTGAGCCTCTTCGTTACGGCCTTGACCCTGGCGCACGTCCCCCCGCTGGCCGAGCTCGTGACGAGCTTCCCGGCGGGGATTCGCGTATAGTGTTCGCAGCGCTCGCCTCCGCTCACTCACGCCGATTCCGCGGCGCCGTGCCGGAAACCGGCGCGGGAAGGCGCCCACTGATGCAGAAGCTGATTGGCGTCGTCGATCTGGCGAACGGGACGATCACGAGCCGCCGCCAGGATTCGCTCACGCTCGATATTCCTGCCGACCTCGACTGGATCACCGGCGGCGTTTCGGTGAATGCAGACAAGCTGGGCCGTTACCAGACCGCTGCCGGCGAGAGCCGCGTGTACCTGGCCAATCCGCGGCTCCTTTCCGGGCGCGCTCCCGGCGAGGAATGTCTCGTTGCAGCCGCCGACGTCGAAATGAGCGGCAAGACGTGCACGCGCCGCTACCAGATCGCGATGGTCGACGTCGACGATTGAGCCGTCTTCAAGAAAGCTCTTCGATCGGACCGCTCGTCAGCGTCGGTGTTTCGGCGGGTGCGATCCAGCACAATCGATAGTGACGGATCCCGCGTCGCGCTCCACCGGTGCGGGCGACGAGGCACGTCTCGCCTTGCGCCCGCCAGCCGAGGGGCCCGGGCGTGACCTTGCGGGTGATCTGTTTGCCGGCGGCGGTCATGTAGCTGGCGCGAAAGCCGTCGGCGACCGTGAAAATGGTTCCCGACGCGAGATCGGCGGGCACGTCGAGAGTAGGCGTATCGGCAGGGCGGCTCGCCGGCGCGCCCGTCTCGAGATCGCGGACCGCGACCAGCGTCACGCAGTCCTCGGTGCGGCGGCGCTCTGTTCGGCGGGCGGAACCAGTTTCAACCAGCAGTAACCGCAGACGGTGGCGTCGCGCATCCCCAGCTCTCCGCAGCGCGGACAGGCGCGCATCGGGCGAGGAGGCTCGAGCGCGAGGACGGTGACGAGCCGCGACCACGCCAGCCCCAGCGCCGAGCCCTGGCCGTTCGCGCTTCGCCCGAGTACCCCGATCTCGCGATCGACCTGGTCCACCGCGCCTTGCAGCTTTCCGAGATCCATCGTCAGCCCTCCTCCGTGAGCGCAAGGACGGAGGCCGTCCCGCGCGATGGTGCAGCGCCGAAGCGCTCCTCGCGTCCGGTCGAGTCGACGAAGCAAGATCGGATTCTTCGATTGTACTCGATCCCCGCTCCGAAAGCGCGTCGTCCGGTCCTGTGAACCGTGCGCATGCTCGCTTCCGGAACCGATCTTCGACTCGAGTAACGGCTGGCGTCGGAACGGAATGACGGTTACGCTCCTTCGACGCAGGCGGCGGAGGCGGCGCATGGGTCTTTCCGGGGTGGCGATTGTCGCTTGCATTTGTCTTCTGGCCTTTCTCCTCTCCTCGCGGACGCGTCCTGGGGACTCCGGATCGTTGACGCGCCTCGCGCTCCTGCATGGCGTGCGGCCGATGTGGGGAGAGTCCGAACAGAGCTTGCGCAAGCGCACCACCGCCGCGTCGCGATGGCCCTACAGCCATCCCGATCCTGAGTTCGTCTGGTGGGCGCGCGCTTGGCGCCGGATGCTCGGCGCCGTCCGTCCAGGCTAGCGCGACGATCGGTCGCCGGATCCCAGGCGCTTCAGCCAGCGGAAGTTCGCCCCCAGCGCCCCGCGAAGGGTCCGCTCGCATCGGTAGCGCAACCCGTGCGCGCTGCAAGTCTCCTCGACGATGCGAGAGAGCGCCGGGTAGTGCACGTGACAGACCCGCGGAAACAGATGGTGCTCGACCTGGAAGTTGAGACCGCCGAGATACCAGGCGAGGAAGGTGTTCCGGGGCGCGAAGTCCATGGTGGTGGCGAGCTGGTGCTCGGCCCAGTCCCGCTCGATGCCGTCCGCTTCGAGGAACTCGGTGTGCTCGACGCAATGGGCGAGCTGGAAGACTGCGGCGAGCACGTTGCCGAGAACGAACACCGAGAGACTCCAGAGGGCGAGGAACCCCCAGGAGGCGTGGAGCCAGACCGGGAGCACCACCGCCCAGGAGACGAAGAGGGCCTTTCCGGCGAGCGCGACGAAGAGCGCGCGGCCCCGTGCCCGGGGAAACTGATGGTCGCCGATGCGGCCGGTGAGAAGATCACGGAAGTCGTCGATGAACCACCACTTGAGAGGAAACAGGCCGTACAGCAGCCAGACGTAGAGGTGCTGGTACCGGTGGTGTGCGTGGCGAGGCTGCCAGTCCGCGAGCCGCAAGAAAGGTCCGCCGCCCTCGAGATCGGGATCGAGCGTGGAAATGTTCGTATAGGTGTGGTGCAGCACGTTGTGCTTGTTCCGCCACACGTACGAGCTCGCGCCGATCAGGTCGAGCGTGAACGACAGGATCGCGTTCGTGCGGGCGCTCGAGGAGGTCCCTCCGTGGTTGGCGTCGTGCATTACGGAAAAGCCGACGCCGGCCATGGCAAGACCGGCGGAGATGGCCAGGAGGGCCGCTTCCCAGGGCCGGACGTGCGCGAACATCAGCACTCCGTACGACGTGGCAAGCCAGGCGAGAATGGCGGCGCTCTTCAAGCCCATCGCCCAACCGCCATGGCGCGAGCGCGCCGAACCCTCGAAGTAGCTCTCGACGCGGCGGTTCAAGTCCTTGTGAAAAGAACGTCGTGCAGGGAACCGGGCGCGCCGCAGGCCATCCAGAGGGCCCGGCCGGGACCGATCGCTTGAAACCATTTCCATTTCACCAAGGATAGCGACCGTCGGTCACTGCGATGTCATCCAAACCAACCACGGCGCCGACTCTGGTAAAGAGCCGAAGGAGCCGGATGCCTACCACCGCCCACATCGACGAGCCCTCCGACGTCCGCGACGAAGAGCGGATCGACCCGGAGAAGCTCCGTCCCTTCCTCGAGCGGGCATTCGGCAGAAGCGGCGAGCCCGTCTCCGTCCTCCAGTTCCGCAAGGGCCACTCCAATCTCACCTACCTCGTCCGCTACGGCAGCGACGAGGCCGTCCTTCGTCGCGCTCCCTTCGGTGTGAAGGTGAAGACCGCCCACGACATGCGCCGGGAGTTCACCATCCTCTCCGCCCTGCAAGGCGCCTACGAAAAGGCGCCGCGGCCGATCGGCTTTTGCGACGACGAGACGATCATCGGCGCCAGGTTTTACTTGATGGAGCGCAGGTGCGGAGTTGTTCTTCGTGGAGCAGGGGAGCCGGCCGCCTTCGAGCCGGACCTGCTCCGGGCCCTGTCCACGGCGCTCGTCGAGAACCTCGCCGATCTCCACGCAGTCGACGTGACCACCCCGGCGCTCGCCGCCATCGGCCATCCCAACGGGTACGTCGCCCGCCAGGTCGAGGGGTGGACCGCCCGGTACGCCAACGCAAGAACGGACGAGATCGAGGACATCGAGTCCGTCGCGCGGTGGGTGAACACGAACCTGCCCGGCGAGAGCGGTGCGGCGGTCGTGCACAACGACTACAAGTACGACAACGTGATGCTCGATCCCGCGAACCTCGCCCGCATCGTCGCGGTGCTCGACTGGGAGATGGCGACGGTCGGCGATCCGCTCCTCGACCTCGGCACCTTGCTCGGCTACTGGTCCGATCCGGACGACCCGCCCGAGATGCGCGCGCGGCCGTACGGACCGACCTTCCTGCCCGGTAGCCTGTCGCGCAAAGGCGTCGTCGAGGCCTACGCGCGTAAGACCGGCCGGGAGAGCTTCTCGCCGCTCTTCTATTACGTCTTCGCGCTCTTCAAGATCGCCGTCATCGTCCAGCAGATCTACAAGCGCTACGTCGAGGGCTCGACCAGCGATCCCCGCTTCCGCGCGCTCGGCCAGTGGGTCCGCGTGCTCGGGCGTCAAGCGGCGCTGGCGCTCGAAAAAGGTCGCATCGATCGCCTCGGGACAGGAGCCTGACGTGGAAGAGGCCGGCAGCGTTCCCGAAGGATTCACGCGCATCGAGCGGGGCGGCCACTTCCTCGCTTCCCTCGGCCCGCTCTACGCGAAGAAGGTGGAACATGGTCTCGTCGTCGCCATGCGCATCGAGGAGAAGCACCTCAACACGCGCGGCATCGCCCACGGCGGGATGCTGGTGACGCTCGCCGACAGCGCGCTCGGCATCGCCGTCGCCAACCACGGCCGCGAGCGAGCGCTCTCCGAGGGAGCACCGGAGGCGCCGCCGCGCTCCTTCGTCACCGTGAACCTCTCCGTCGACTTCATCGCCTCCGCGCACGAGGGCGATTTCGTCGAGGCGCACGTCGGCATCGAGAAGGTGGGCGCGCGCCTCGCCTTCGCCACTTGCTTCTTGCATGTCGGCAAGCGGCGCGTCTTGCGCGCGAGCGGCGTCTTCGCCACCGTCACGCCGGCGAAGCCAAAGGAAAGGTTCGAAGGGTGAGCGAGTCCCGGCCGAAGAAGTACTACTGGGAGGACTTCGCGGTGGGTACCGTCCGCGAGTTCGGCGGCATGACGCTCGAAAAGGCGGACATCGTCCGCTTCGCCAGGGACTGGGACCCGCAGCCCTTCCACGTCGACGAGGAGGCGGCGAAGCGATCCCCGTACGGCGGCCTCATCGCCAGCGGCTGGCAGACCTGCGCGGCGGCGATGCGCATGTGCTGCGATGCCTACCTGCTCGACGCGGCCAGCGTCGGTTCACCGGGCGTGGAGAACGTCCGCTGGGTGAAGCCGGTCCGGCCGGGTGACACGCTCAGGGTGCGCCTGGAAGTTCTCGAGGCGCGCCCGCTCAAGAGCAAGCCTGGCGTCGGCCTCGTCAAGAACCGCTGGCAGCTCTTCAACCAGGACGGCGAGGAAGTGATGCAGATGGAAGGCTACGGCATGTTCCTGCAGAGGCCGCGCGGATGAAGATCCACGTCCTCCTCAAGAAGGAGGAGTTGGACGGCCAGCGCCTGCCGGGCAAGATCGTCGTCGTCCTCGACATCCTCTTCGCCACCTCCAGCATCGTGGCCGCGGTCGCGAACGGCGCGCAGGAAGTGGTTCCGTTCCTCGACGGCGAGGCGGCGCTGGGCGAGTCGCGCAAGCGGAAGGCGGGATCGTTCGTCCTCTCCGGCGAGCTCAACGCGGTGACCCTGGAAGGGTTCTGCCACCCGACGCCTCTCGCTCTGATCGGCGAAGGCCTCGCGAGCAAGTCGGTGATCTACTGCACCACCAACGGCACGGTGGCGATCGCCAAGTCGCGCGAGGCGAGCCGCGTCTACGCGGCGGCCCTCCTCAACGGCGAAGCGATGGTCGAGCACGTCGAGCGGACGGCCCGGGGCGAGACGGTGCTCCTCGTCTGCTCCGGCTCGGCGGACAACTTCAACCTCGAGGACTTCTATGGCGCCGGGTATCTCGTCTCGCTCTTCGCGCGAAATCCGAAACACGAGCTGAGCGACGCCG
>Ga0209474_10000334_pt1 | contig 54263 bp, 39 predicted proteins | sample GraSoiAngelo_145_FD_185902 | JGI IMG/M metagenome (GOLD analysis project Ga0209474, IMG submission 185902) | Grasslands soil microbial communities from the Angelo Coastal Reserve, California, USA - 14_1009_05_20cm (SPAdes) (version 2) | ecosystem: Environmental > Terrestrial > Soil > Grasslands...
GGCGGGACGAGCACCCAGCCGAGCAGGCGGAAGACGGGGCGGCCGCTCGGAACGCGCATCTACGTAAGTAGATGGCGACAGCGGCCCTCTGCCGCAACCGCGCCGCCGAGGGCTTGACTGCGCGCGGAGCGGGAGCGGTGATCGCGCGATGCGAACCGCGATCCTTGCCGCGATGGCGACGTTCCTCCTCGGCCAGCCCGCGCAGCGCGCCGCGGAACCGGCCGACAACCGCATGATGCTCACCATCTTCCTGCGCCACGATCAGACGAAGACGCTCGACGAGATCCGCGCCCACCTCGAGAAGACGGGCTTCACCGCCTCCTTCCCGCCGCCCGGCGTGGAGGTCGTCTCCTGGTACGTGATGATGGGGATCGGCCAGGTCGTAACGGTCCGGTTTCCTGCCGAAAAGCTGCGCGAAGTGAACCGCATGATCGAACAGAAGGCGTGGGGCGCGTACCGGACCGAGTTCTACCCGACCTACGATTACAAGGCGGTCGCAGAGCAGGAGCGAGCGAAGCGCGCCAACCAGGGGCACTGAGAGACGGCACGGCTTGCGCCAGGGCGGCGGCTCTGGCTTGTTTCAGGGAACGACACCCGAGGTGGTCCATGCGCGGCACCATGATGGAAGGCCCGCTCCTCGTACCGGCGCTCCTCGACCGCGCCGCCCGCTACTTCCCCGACGTCGAGGTCGTGTCGCGGCAGCCGGACAAGTCGGTCCACCGAACCAACTGGGGCGAGGTGCACCGCCGCTCGCGAGCGCTGGCAGAGTCGTTGTCGCGGCTCGGCATGCGCAAGGGCGACCGGGTGGCGACCTTGATGTGGAACCACGCGCGCCATCTGGAAACGTACTTCGCAGTGCCGCTCCTCGGCGGTATCACGCACACGCTGAACCTCAGGCTCCATCCGGACGACCTCGCCTCCATCGCCACCCACGCGGGGGATCGCTTCCTCGTCGTCGACGACGTCCTCTGGCCGCTCTTCGACAAGTTCCGCTCGCGCTCTCCGTTCGAGCGGGTCATCGTCGTGCGGCACGGCGCGACGGAGCTTCCCGTCGGATCTCTCGACTACGAGCAGCTGGTCGCCTCGGGGAATCCGTCCTTCACTCCGCCGCAGCTCGACGAGACCGATGCCTGCGGCCTCTGTTACACCTCGGGGACCACCGGCAAGAACAAGGGCGTCGTCTATACGCACCGCTCGACGGTGCTGCACACGCTCATGATCCCGTACGCCGACGGGATTGCCCTGCGCTCCAGCGACTCGCTCCTCCCGGTCGTCCCCATGTTCCACGTCAACGCCTGGGGCTTGCCCTTCGCCGCCCCGATGGTGGGAGCGAAGCTGGTCTTTCCCGGTCCTCATCTCGACGCGCAGTCGCTCTTGCAGCTGATGGAATCCGAGAAGGTCACCATCGGCGCCGGCGTTCCCACCATCTGGATGGGAATCCTCGACGCGCTCGACAAGGAGCCAAAGCGGTACAAGCTGCAGAAGGACATCCGGATGGTCGTCGGCGGATCTGCGGCGCCGGAAGCGCTCATCCGCGGATTCGATCGGCACGGGCTCCACCTGCTCCACGCCTGGGGCATGACGGAGATGTCCCCCATCGGCTCCTGCGCACAGCTCAAGCCGAAGATGCAGGACTGGGACTACGACGCGAAGATCGCGGTGCGGGCCAAGCAGGGGCTGCCGGCTCCGCTCGTCGACGTCCGCGCCATGGACGAGACGGGCCGCGAGGTGCCGTGGGACGGCAAGACGCAAGGCGAATTGCAAGTGCGCGGTCCCGCGGTCGCGTCGTCGTACACGGACATGGAAGGGTCGGCCGATCGGTGGACGCGCGACGGCTGGTTCAAGACCGGCGACGTGGTCACCATCGACCCCGAGGGGTATCTGCAGATCACCGACCGCACCAAGGACCTCATCAAGTCGGGCGGCGAATGGATCAGCTCCGTGGCGCTGGAGAACGAGCTGATGGGGCATCCGGCGGTGAAGGAAGCGGCGGTGGTCGCGGTGCCGCATCCCAAGTGGGCGGAGCGACCCCTCGCGGCGATCGTGCTGCGCGAGGGAGCGAAAGTGACGCCCGAAGAGCTGCGCGAGTACCTGCTCGGGCGCGTCGCGAAGTTCTCGGTGCCCGACGCCTTCGTCTTCGTCGACGCCATTCCGCGCACGACGACGGGCAAGTTCTTGAAGTCCGCGCTGCGCGAGCGCTTCAAGAATCACAAGCTCTGAGGCTACGGCTTCTTCGCGCGTCCGAGCGCGGCCCAAGGGACGGTGGCGGTGAGGAACGACGCCGCCGCCATCCCCAGCCAGAGATGGAAGTTGGGCGGGTCCAGCTCGAGGAGGGTGCGGGCGGTGAGCGCGACCGCGAGCAATCCGCCGCCGAGCGCGAGCTGCCAGGGCCGGGCGCGCTGCCGCTCGGCCACCGCCCGGCGCGACATCGTGAGGTGCGCCGCCACCGCGAGGACCAGGGCCGTGAAGCACCCGAGATAGACGACGTGCAGGCCGGCGCGCCGGTAGGGCGGCGCGATCGCCACCCAGGCATAGCCGATGGGCAGCATCCAGATGCAGACGCGCAGCATGCGATCGGACATGGCGGGACGCACCGGGAGCGGCGCAGCTTGCAAGGGAATGGAGACGGCCAGCAAGGTCACGAACGCGCGGATGGCGAATCCGAGCTGGTTCGAGACCGCCTCGCCCACGAAGAAGCTGGCGAAGAAGGCGACCGCGCAGATCGAGTGCAGGCACGCCTCCCAGAGCGTGCTGCGCGGAACCTCGTCGACCTCGCCCGCGATGGCCGGAACGATGAGGTCGTAGGTGCCGAGGACCAGCCCGGTGAACATTCCCTGCAACAGCAGTCCGCGCCCGATCTCGTGGAGCGGGTAGTAGCGGCCGCCGAGCGCCACGCCCGCGCCGGCGAGGATCGCGCCGCACGCGCCCATCAGGATGGCGATGGGCACCCAGACGAAGCTCGGCGGAAGCCGCGCACCGCGCATCCGCCGCAGGGAGAACTCCGCTGCCATCGCGAGGAGCAGGAGCCAGACGGCCTGGCTCAAGACCCAGCGATCGAGGAAGGCAAAAGCAGCGATGGCGAGCGGCGCGGCCACGGCGACGAAGATCTGCCAGCGCGCGGGTGGCGCCGTTCCCGTCCTGCGCGGGATGTACGCGAAGAGGAAGGCGATGGCGAAGCAGGCGAGGAATCCCTCCACCTGCGCCAGCGGGTGGAAGCTCGAGCGGAATCCCACCGACTGGAAGATCGGCTCATAGAGGCTGCGCAGTCCGAGCGCGAAGAGCAGCCAGGGCAGGACGCCGGCGGTGGCGAGGACCGCGCCGAGCGCGACGAGCACCTTGGCGGGATCGACCCGCTGCCCCGTGGGCTTGTCGGTCATGGCGCCATCGTCCAAAGGCATGAGGCACCTTTCAAGTCCCGGCGCGGCGGAACGTCAAGCGGCGGGCGCGGGCTCTGGCGCCTGCTCCTCGGGGGCGTGCTTGCTGCGCCGGGTGAACCGGTCCATCTCCAGATAGACGACGGGCGTGGTGAAGAGGGTGAGAATCTGCGAGAGAAGTAGCCCGCCGACGATGGCGATACCCAGCGGCCGCCGCAGCTCCGACCCGACGCCGTGGCCGAGCGCCAGGGGAAGCCCGCCGAGCATGGCGGCGAGCGTCGTCATGAGGATGGGCCGGAAGCGCAGCAGGCACGCCTTGTGGATCGCGGCCTTGGTATCGAGGCCCTCGTCACGCTCCGCCTCGATGGCGAAGTCGATCATCAGGATCGCGTTCTTCTTCACGATGCCGATGAGGAGGATGATCCCGATGAGGGCGATGATGCTGAACTCCGTCTTGAAGGCCATGAGCGCGAGGAGCGCGCCGACGCCCGCCGAGGGGAGCGTCGAGAGAATCGTCACCGGGTGCACGTAGCTCTCGTAAAGCACGCCGAGCACGATGTAGACCGCGATGAGAGCGGCGAGGACCAGGAGTGGTTGGTTCTTGAGGGACTCCGTGAACAGCTGCGCCGTTCCCTGGAAGTCGGCCTTGATGCTTCCGGGCAGCCCGATCTGCTGCTCCGCGCGGCGGATGGCCAGCGAGGCCTGTCCGAGCGCGACGCCGGGCGCGAGGTTGAAGGAAAGCGTCACCGCGGGGAACTGCCCCTGGTGGTTCACCGAGAGCAGCGTCTGCTGCGGCTTGAACCGCATGAAGGTGGTGAGGGGAACCGGGCTTCCCGTGGCGGGGCGCACATAGATGTTGTCGATCGCGTCCGGATGGCCGGACATCTCGGGCAGCGTTTCGAGCACCACCCGGTACTGCCGCGTCGGAGTGAAGAGCGTCGAGACCTGCCGCTGCCCGAAGGCGTCGTACAGCGTCTGGTCGACGACTCCGGGGCTGATGCCGAGGCGCGAAGCGGTATCGCGATCGATCGTTCCCGCGAGCTGGAGGCCGTTGGTCTGCTGGTCGCTTGCCACGTCGCGAAGCTCCTTGAGCGTGCGGAGCTTCTCGACCATCTTCGGCGACCACTCGGACAGCTCGTCCAGGTTCGCGTCCTGCAGCGAGTACTGGTACTGCGTGCGCGTCGAGCGTCCGCCCATGCGCACGTCCTGCACCGCTTGCAGGAACAGCTGGACGCCGGGGACGCGCGCGAGCTGGGGCCTCAATTCCGCGATGATCTGATCGGCGGACTTCTTGCGCACGTTCAGCGGCTTGAGATCGACGAACGCGTTCCCCGTATTGAGCGTGCTGCCGCCCAGGAACGAGACGAAGTGGTTGATGGACGGGTTCGCGGCGAGGATGGCGTTGAGCTGCTCCTGCTTCGCCTTCATCGCCGGGAAAGAGATGTCCTGCGGCCCGTCGGAGATGCCGGTGATGAACCCGGTGTCCTGCTGCGGGAAGAGACCTTTCGGGACGACGATGTACAGATAGACGTTGAGGGCGATGGTGAGCGCGAGCGCGAGGAGCGTCACGAAGGGGTGGCGCAGGACCGTCGTGAGCGCGTGATCGTAGCCGCGCAAGAGCCAGGCGAAGATCCTCTCCGAAGCCCGGCCGAGGCGGCCCTCCTTCGTCTCCGCCCGCGCCTTGAACAGCCGCGAGGCCATCATCGGCGTGAGCGTCAAGGAGACGAGCATGGAGACGAAGATGGCGACGCTGAGCGTGACGGCGAACTCGCGGAACAGTCTTCCCACCACGCCGCCCATGAGGAGCAGGGGAATGAAGACGGCAAGGAGCGAGGCGGTGATGGAAACGATGGTGAAACCGATCTGCTTCGCGCCCTTCAGCGCCGCCTCGAGCGGCGTGTTGCCGTGCTCGATGTAGCGGGCGATGTTCTCGGTGACGACGATGGCGTCGTCGACCACGAATCCCGTGGAGATGGTGAGGGCCATCAGCGACAGGTTGTCGAGGCTGTAGCCGCACAGGTACATGACCCCGAAGGTGCCGATGAGGGAGAGCGGCACCGCCACGCTCGGGATCACTGTCGCGCGGCCGCTGCGCAAGAAGACGAACACGACCAGCACGACGAGGATGACGCTGAGGATGAGCGTGATCTGCACGTCGTGCACCGAGGCGCGGATGGTGGTCGATCGATCGAGCGCGACCTTGATGTCGATGGCGGGGGAGATGGCGGTCGTGAGGGTGGGCAAGAGCGCCTTCACCCGCTCGATGACCTCGATGATGTTCGCGCCCGGCTGCCGCCGGATGATGATGGAGACGTTGCGCTTGCCGTCAGCCCAGGCCGCGACGCGCTCGTTCTCGACGCTGTCGAGCACCCTCGCCACGTCGGACAGCCGGACGATGGCGTCGCCCTTCACGGCGATGGGGATGTTCTTGTATTGCGCGGCGTCGAAGAGCTGATCGTTCGCGGCGAGGACGATCGCTTGCTGCGCGCCGTTGAGCGATCCCTTGGGCTGATCGATGCTCGCCTGCGTGAGCGCGGTGCGGACGTCTTCGAGCGAGAGCCCGAGCCCCGCCAGCGCCACCGGATCGACCTGCACGCGCACCGCGGGCTGCTGCCCTCCGCCGACGAACACCTGCCCCACCCCGGGGACCTGCGCGATCTTCTGCGCGAGCACGCTGTTCGCCGTCTCGAACACCTGGGCGAGCTGCAAGGTCGGCGAGGTGAGCGAGAGGATGAGGATGGGCGCGTCGGCCGGATTCACCTTGCGGTAGTTGGGGCGGCTCGGCAGGTTCGCCGGGAGATCGCCTCCCGCGGCGTTGATGGCGGCCTGCACATCGCGCGCTGCCGCCTCGACGTCGCGGTCGAGATCGAACTGCAAGGTGAGCGAAGTCGATCCGAGCGAGCTCGTCGAGGTGATCTCGCTGATTCCCGCGATACGTCCGAAACGGCGCTCGAGCGGCGTCGCCACCGCCGAGGCCATGGTCTCGGGGCTCGCGCCGGGCAACCCGGCCTGGACGTTGATGGTGGGGAAATCGACCCGCGGAAGCGGCGCGACGGGAAGCAGCGTATAGGCGCCGAGGCCCGAGACCAGCACGGCCGCGGCGAGGAGCGATGTCGCCACCGGACGGCGGATGAAGGGCTCGGAGACGTTCACGGCTGCGGCACCGCCTCGGCCGTCTTGCTCGGTCCGCGCCGCAAGAAGCGCGCGAGGCGCTCCATGTAGAGGTAGATGACGGGCGTCGTGTAGAGCGTGAGCACCTGGGAAAGGATGAGGCCGCCGACGATGCTGATGCCGAGTGGCCGCCGCAACTCGGACCCGGTGCCCTGACCGAGCGCCAGGGGAATTCCGCCGAGAAGCGCCGCCATCGTCGTCATCATGATCGGGCGGAAGCGCAGCAGGCACGCTTGCTTGATGGCCTCCTGCGGCGACATGCCCTGGTCGCGTTCCGCTTCGAGCGCGAAGTCGATCATCATGATCGCGTTCTTCTTCACGATGCCGATGAGAAGGATGATCCCGATGAGCGCGATGACGCTGAACTCCGTGCGGCAGACCATGAGGGCGAGGAAAGCGCCCACGCCCGCGGAGGGCAGCGTGGAGAGGATGGTCACCGGGTGGATGTAGCTCTCGTAGAGGACGCCGAGGACGATGTAGACGGTGAGGAGCGCGGCGAGAATCAGGATGGGCTCGCTCGCGAGCGACTCGCCAAACGCTTGCGCGGTGCCGGCGAAGGCGGGGCGGACGCTCGGAGGCAACCCGATCTCGGCCTCGGCGGCGCGGATCGCATCGACCGCTTCGCCGAGCGCGACGCCGGGCGCGGTGTCGAAGGAGAGCGTCACCGCAGGGAACTGGCCCTGGTGGTTCACCGCAAGCGACGTCGACTCGATGCGGCCCGTGGCGATCGAGGAGAGCGGGACCTGGTCGCCGCTCAACGTCCGCACGTAAAGCTTGTCGAGCGTTCCCGGATCCTGCTGGAACTCGGGCTTCAGCTCGAGGATGACGCGGTACTGGTTGAGCTGGGTGAAGATCGTCGAGACCTGCCTCTGCCCGAACGCGTCGTAGAGCGCGTCGTCCACCGCTTGCGGCAACACGCCCATTCGCGCGGCGGTGTCGCGGTCGATGTTGAGCTTGAGCTGGAGGCCCGAGGTCTGCAGATCGCTCGCCACGTCGCGAACCTCGGGCAAGGAGCGCATCTTCTCCGCCATCTTCGGCGCCCATTCCGCGAGCTCCTCGGGATCGGCGTCCTCGAGCGCGTACTGGAACTGGGTGCGGCTCTGCCGGCTTTCCACTTGTAGGTCCTGCACGGGCTGCAGGAAGGCCTGGATTCCCTCCACGTCGTGGAACTTCCCGCGCAGCCGGTCGATGATCTGCTGCGCGCTCGCGTCGCGGTCCTTGCGCGGCTTGAGCGTGATGGAGAGCCGCCCGCTGTTCGCGGTCGGATTGGTCCCGTCGGCGCCGATGAAGGAAGCGATGCTCGCGATGTCGGGATCCTGCAGCGCGACCTCCGCGAGCTGCTGCTGCAGACCCATCATGCGCGGGAAGGAGACGTCGGGACCCGCCTCGGTGACGCCGACGATGAGGCCTGTGTCCTGCAACGGGAAGAAGCCCTTGGGGATGACGATGGCGAGAAAGGCGGTGAGGACCACGGTCCCGATGGTGACGAGGAGCGTGAGGAACTGGTGCCGGAGCACCCAGTCCACGCCGACGCCGTACTTCCGGATCATCCACTCGAAGGCATGCTCGGACGCGCGCTCGAGCCGCGTTTGCTTCTCCTCTCCATGGGGCTTCAAGAGGTGCGCGCACATCATCGCGGTGAGGGTCAAAGAGAGGATCGCGGAGACGCCGATGGCGATGGCGAGCGTGACCGCGAACTCGCGGAAGAGCCGCCCGATGAGCCCGCCCATGAAGAGCAGCGGGATGAGCACCGCGACCAGGGAGACGGTGAGCGAGACGATGGTGAAGCCGATCTGCTTGCTTCCTTTGAGCGCCGCCTCGAACGGCTTGTCTCCCTCTTCGATGAAGCGGGAGATGTTCTCGATCATGACGATGGCGTCGTCGACCACGAACCCGGTCGAGATGGTGAGCGCCATCAGCGAGAGGTTGTTGAGGCTGTACCCGCACAGGTACATGACGCCGAAAGTGCCTATCAGCGAGAGCGGCACGGCGACGCCGGGAATGATGGTCGCGCGTAGGCTGCGCAGGAACAGGTAGATCACCGCGACCACCAGAATGATGGTGAGGATGAGCGTGAACTGGACGTCGTCCACCGAGGCGCGGACCGTCTCGGTGCGATCGCTCAGGATGCTCACCGCAAGGCCCTGCGGGAGCGTCGCCTTGAGCTGGGGCAGGAGCGCCTTCACCCGATCGGCGACCTGGATGACGTTCGCTCCCGGCTGGCGCTGGACGTTGAGGATGATGGCGCGCTTGCGTCCGGCCCATCCGGCGAGCTGCGCATTCTCCACGCCATCCACCACATCGCCCACCTCGCGCAGGCGGATCGGGGAGCCGTTGCGGTAGGCGAGGATGAGCGGCCGGAACGACTCCGCCTTGTAGAGCTGGTCGTCGGTGGCGATGGCGTAGTCGAGCCGCGGCCCGTCCAGGTTCCCCTTGGGCTGGTTGACGTTCGCCTGCGTGAGCACGGCGCGGACGTCCTCGAGCGTCAGCCCGGCACCGGCGAGCGCCGCAGGATCGATCTGCACGCGCACCGCCGGCTTCTGCCCACCGTTGATGGTGACGAGGCCGACGCCCGACACCTGCGAGATCTTCTGCGCGAGGATCGAGTCGGCCTGATCGTCGACCACGTCGAGCGGCAGAGAGTCGGAAGTCACCGCGAGGGTGAGGATGGGCGTGTCGGCCGGATTGCTCTTGCTGTACGTCGGGGGCGCGGGGAGCGTACGAGGCAGCAGATTGGAAGAGGCGTTGATCGCCGCCTGCACATCCTGCTCCGCGGCATCGATGCTGCGATCGAGCGAGAACTGGAGCGTGATCTGCGAGCTGCCGAAGCTCGAAATGGAAGTCATCTGGGTGAGCGATGGCATCTGCCCGAACTGGCGCTCGAGCGGCGTCGTCACCGCCGAGGCCATCGTCTCCGCGCTCGCCCCCGGAAGCGTCGTCGACACCTGGATGGTCGGATAGTCCACTTGCGGCAGCGCGGAGACAGCGAGCTGCCGGTACCCGGTGATTCCGGCGAGGAGCAGGCCGATGGTGAGGAGCGTGGTGGCGACCGGACGCCGGATGAACGGCTCCGAAATGCTCACGGACTGCCCCGGCGCGGCTGCTGCGGCCCCTGCTGCTGTCCGGTCGCGGCCGGCATCGTTCCTTCGCGCGGCGCGGGCGGCCCGGCGTCACGCCCTTGCCCGGGCTGGCGAGCCGCGACCTTGCTGCCGGGGCGGAGCTGGTTCTGCCCTTCGGTAACCACGGCGTCGCCGACGTTCACGCCCTTCCCCACGATCGCCTCGTCGCCCTGTTGCAGCTCGATCTGGATCGGGTGCGGCTGCACCGTGGAATCGCCCTGGACGACGTAGACGAAGGAGCCGTCCGGTCCGCGCTGCACCGCCGCGGCAGGCATCACCATCGCGCCCTGCCTGGTGGTGAGGAGGAGCCGCGCCTTCACGAACTGGTTCGGCCACAAGAGGCGCTGCGGATTGGAGAGGACCGCCTTGAGGCGGAGCGTCGCGGTGGTCGCATTGATGGCGTTGTCGATGACCTCGAGCTTTCCCCTCCCCATCTCCGCGCCGCCGTCGCGAGCGAGGACGCGCACTTCCAACGCTCCCTGGCGAAGCTGGCCGGACACCTGCGGCAGCACGTCCTGCGGAAGCGTGAAGATCACGGCGATGGGATCGAGCTGCGCGATGGTGACGATTCCGTTGGCGTCGCTCGCGTGGATGAGATTGCCGGGATCGACGTTGCGGATGCCAGCGATGCCGTCGATCGGCGAGGTGATGCGCGCGTAGGCGAGATTCAGTTTCGCGGTCTCGATGGCGGCCCGATCGATGCGGACGGCTCCCTCGAACTGGCCGACCAGCGCGCGCTGATCGTCGGCCTGCTGCTGCGCGATGAGCTTGCGCTTCGCCAGGTCCTCGAAGCGCGCCAGGTTGCGCTGGGCGCCGACGAGCTGGGCCTGGTCGCGCGCGAGCGCTCCTTCGCCCTGGTGGAGCTGGATCTGGAAGGGGCGCGGATCGATCTGGGCGAGCACCTCGCCCTTCTTCACTTCCTGGCCTTCGCGGAAGACCACCGAGTCGAGGCGGCCGTCGACCTGCGAGCGCACCGTCACCGTCCTGTAGGCGGTCACCGTGCCGAGGCCATCGAGGAAGACGGGGAAGTCCTTCTGCTCGACCTTGGCGACGCTCACCGGGATGACGCGGTCGCCTTGCGCGGCGCGCTGCTGGGCCGCGCTGTCCTTCTTTCCGCAGGCCGCGATGGCGAGCGCGAGAACGCACCCTGCGAGCCGCCGCGGAATCATTGGCGACCCAGCGCGCGCAACAGCTGCGCACGAGCGGTCGAGAGCCGATTCTCAGCCTGCACCGTCTGGGCCTCCGCCGTGGTCAGCGCCACCTGCGCATCGCCGAGCTCGATGGCGCTGCCGACGCCCGTCTCGTACCGCCCTTCGGCCAGCCGCAGCCTATCGCGCGCGTTCACCACCGTCTCGCGATCGGCCTCGATGACCGCCTTCGCCGCGCGCACGGCGAGCGAGGCCTGCTCGACGTCGAACCTCACTTGTTGTCGCAACAGATCGAGCTGCGCGGCGAGTTGCCCTGCCGTCGCTTCCGCCTCGTGCACCTGCGCGGTGGTGAAGCCGCCCTGGTAGATCTGCCAGGTGAGCGTGACTCCGACCGAGAGGTTCCAACCGAGGTCGTCGATCCGCGTGCCGCCCTGCGTGGCGCCCGCCGTCGCATCGAGCGTCGGTCCGTAGGCGCCCTTGATCGCGCTCACCGTCTGCAGCTGGGCGCGGATCTGCTCGTCGAGGGCCACCAACTCCGGACGGCCTTTCATGGCCTCGTTGGAGAGCGCGTCGAGGGGGGACTCTTCGCCGGATACCGGTGCGAGCGATTCGTCGGCGACCTCGTAATCGGTCGGACCGATGACGCCCATGGCCTGGTTCAATTGCGCCTTGGCGATGAGGTAGTTGTTCTGCGCGTCGATGAGCTGCGACCGCGCGTTGGCGAGGTCGGCGCGCGCTTGAGCGAGATCGATCTCGGGCCGCGTCCCCACCTCGACGAAGCCCTGGATCTGCTCGAGGTGCTTGCCGAAGTTGTCCGCCGCCTCCTGGGCCACGACCACCAGCTCCCGGTTTGCCCGCGCCAAGAAAAACGCTGCCCGCAGCGTGTTGTCGATCTGCAACGAGACGGAGCGTTCGTTGTTCTCCTGCGCCTCGCCGAGCATCTTCGCGGCCTTGTAGCGGCCGGAGGTCTGGCCGAAGTCCCAGATCAGCTGGTTCGCCGAGATGCTGCTGTTGAAGAAATTGAAGAAGCTCAACCTCGACCCGCTATTCGTCGTCGCGGCCGTTCCGGGAACCGCGCCCGGCCGCGCGATGAAGTTGGCGGTCGTCTTCTGGTAACCGGCGGTGGCGCTCACCTGCGGCAAGAGACCCGAGCGGGCCTGGTCGGCGCGCGCATAGGCCGCCTCGGTGAGGAAGCGCGCCTGCCGGATCTGCGGCTGCTGCTCGCGGGCGATGCGAAGGGCTTCTTCCAGCGTGAGGACGCGCGGCGTCTGCGCCGAGGCGGCAACGGTCGCGAACCAGATCGCGACAACTGCTTTCCACGCGAGCGTGACGCATCGATTGCGCATCGGGCGGCGAACAAGTAAACGCCCGATGCCGCAGAGCGCAACCACTGTTTGATTGCGATCTCGTTTCACGCCAGCGCTGATTTACAACATTACCTTGTCGGGCGTGATGGGGAGCTTGCGGATCCTCCGTCCGGTGGCATTGAAAACGGCGCTGGCGATGGCCGCCGCGGTCCCGGTGATGCCGATTTCACCGATGCCTTTCGCGCCCGCGGGGCTGACCTCGCGATCCTCTTCCAATTCGAGGAACAGCGGCTCCACGGCAGGGACGTCGGCGTTCACGGGTACGTGGTAATCCGCGAGATCGCGCGTGACGATCCTGCCGAGCTTTTCGTCGTAGACGCTGTGCTCGTGGAGCGCCATGCCGATGCCCCACACCATGCCTCCCATGAACTGGCTGCGGGCCAGCCGAGCGTTCAGGATCCGGCCCGCCGCGAACGCGCCCACGAGGCGGGTGACGCGCACGGTGCCCAGCTCGGGGTCGACCAGCACCTCGGCAAACTGCGCCCCGTAGGAATGGAGCGACCACTTCTTGTTGCGATCGGGCGGGGGCTTCACCTCGCCCCGCTCTTCGATCGGACGGCCACCCGCACGCTTGACGAGATCCGCGAACGAGTCCGTCTTCCCGTTGGCGATGAGCTTGCCGCCTTCGACCCGGACGTCCTCGGGGCGGGCTCCGCGAATCGGCGAACCCGGATCCTCGACGGACATGCCCACGAGCCGCTTCTGGAGCGCGCTTCCGGCGGCGAGTACCGCCGACGCCACGCTCGTCGCCGTGACCGAACCTCCCGAGCGCGGCGCTTCCGGCATGTCGGTATCGCCGAGATCGAAGCGGACCTGCGAAGGATCGAGGCCGATGGCATCCGCCGCCACCTGCGTCATCACCGTGTAGGTGCCCGTCCCGAGGTCCACCGCGCCGCTCAGGACCAGCGCCGTGCCGTCGGGCATGAGCCGCGCTAGCGCCTTGGCGGGGTTGAAGTTCGCCGGGTACGACGAGGTGGCCATTCCCATCCCGAGCAGCATCCCGGCGCGCGTCATCGATCGCGGCTTGAGCGGCCGCTTCTCCCAGCCGAAGCGCTTCGCCGCCATTTCGTAGCAAGTGCGCAGCGACTTGCTCGAGAAGGGCTTGCCATCCTCCGGATCGTGCTCCGCGTAGTTGCGGAGCCTCAAATCGAGCGGATCGACGCCGAGCTTCACCGCCAGCTCGTCGATGGCCGATTCGAGGGCGAAGCTGCCGCTCGATTCCCCGGGCGCCCGCATGTACGTGGGCGTCCCGATGTCCAGGCGCACCACCCGATGCTTGGTGCTGATGCTGTCGGCCGCGTACTGGTGACGCGAGACCATCGCCGCCGGCTCCAGGAAAATGTCGAACCGCGAGGTGGTGTTGGTGCTCTCGTGGCGCAGGAAGGTCAGCTTCCCTTCCTTCGTCGCGCCCGCACCGACGAGCTGCTTGGTGCGGGGCCGCCCGCCCACCATCGCGAACATCTGCGTGCGGGAGAGCACTACCTTCAGCGGCCGTCCCAGCTGCTTCGCGGCGAGAGCGGCGAGGACCACATGCGACCAGGCAGATCCTTTGCAGCCGAATCCGCCGCCGACGAACTTGGTGAGGACGCGCACGTTCTCGGGAGGAATGCCGAACGCCTTGGCGAGCTTCTTGCGCACGCCGAAGATGCCCTGGGTCGCATCATAGAGGGTCAGGCGATCGGGACCGCTCCACACCGCCACCGTCGCGTGCGGCTCCATCGGGTTGTGCGTCTCGGGCGGCGTCTCGTACGTCTCCTCGACCACCGCGTGGGAAGCCTTCCGCGCCGCATCGGGATCGCCCGTGACCTGATCGGCCGGAATCGTGCCGTACGGCCGCTTCTGGTCCTGCTTGAACCCGTTCTGGATCTCGTCTTCCATCCGCACGGTGTGCGGCTCCACCTGCTCGCGGATCTTGACGAGGTTCGCCGCGTGGGTCGCCCGCTCGAAAGTATCGGCGACGACCAGGGCCACCGGCTGGTTGCTGTACCGGATGACGTCGTCCTGCAGTGCCTGCACGACGCGATCACCCTGATCGGCGGGCTCGGTCCCGCCCGGAAGCTTCATCGCGTTCAGGTGCGTGAGCACCGCGAGCACGCCAGGCTCGCGCTCGGCGGCACTCGAATCGATGGCGGCGATACGCCCCTTGGGGGCGCGGCTACCGACGATGACTCCGTGCACAACCCCGGCGACCTGCACCTCGGCGGAGTAGCGCGCGTTTCCGGTGACCTTGGCCTTCCCGTCGGCGCGCGGAAGCGGCTTTCCCACGGACGGGGCGGTCATGACGCCTCCGACGCAAGCGACAGGGCTCGCACCACGGTGCGCTTGCCGAGCTCGACCTTGAAGGCGTTGTCCTTCTGCGTGCGCGCCCCCGCGAGCAGAAGGTCAGCGGCACGCTGGAACGAGGCGCGTTGCGCTGGCTTGCCGACGAGCGCCTGTTCCGCTTCGGGTACGCGCCACGGTTTGGTGCCAACGCCACCCAGCGCGAGGCGCGCGGCGCGAATCTCGCCGCCCTGCACGTCGACCGCCGCGGCGCAGGAGACGAGCGCGAAAGCGTAGGAAGCCCGGTCGCGCACCTTCACGTAGCGGGAGCGGGCGCCCTGCGCCGAGAAGGGCACGAACACGGAAGTGATGAGCTCGCCCGGCGCGAGAGAGAACTCCCGCTCGGGATGCGTTTCCGGCAGAAGATGGAGATCGGCGATGGGAATGTCCCGCTCGCCGTTCGGGCCGCGCACGTGCACCATGGCTTCCAGCGCGGCGAGCGCGACGCACATGTCGGAAGGATGCGCGGCGATGCACGCGTCGCTGGTGCCGAGAATGGCGTGCATGCGCGTCCAGCCGCCGATCGCCGAGCAGCCGCTGCCGGGCTCGCGCTTGTTGCAGGGGGTGGCGAGGTCCCGGTAGTAGGCGCAGCGCGTTCGTTGCAGGAGGTTCCCTCCCACGGTCGCGACGTTGCGCAGCTGCGGCGAGGCGCCTGCGAGGATCGCCTCTGCGAGCACCGGCAAGCGCTTCTTGACCCCGGCATGCTCGGCGACCTCGGTGTTCGTCGCCATCGCGTCGATGCGCACGCCGTTCTGCTGGACGTCGATCTTGCGCAAGTCCAGCCTGCTCACGTCCACCACGTGGAGCGGCTTCAGCACCTCGATCTTCATCAGATCGACGAGCGAAGTGCCCCCGGCGAGGAATGCCGCGTCGGGCCGCGCGCCGCCCTTCATTGCCGATTCAACGCTGTCCGCGCGCTGGTAGGTGATCCGCTCCATGGCTACACCCTGCCCTTCGCGCTGCGGACCGCGTCGACGATGTTGGGATACGCGCCGCAGCGGCAGATGTTGCCGCTCATGCCTTCGCGGATCTCGTCGTCGTTCCTGCCGCCGCCCTCCTTGAGGAGGCCGATGGCGGAGAGGATCTGTCCCGGGGTGCAGTAGCCGCACTGGAACGCGTCGTGGTCGAGGAAGGCCTGCTGCATGGGGTGCAGCTCGTCTCCGTCGGCGAGACCTTCGATGGTGGTGATGCTGCGCCCTTCGTGCTGGACGGCGAGCGCGAGGCAGGAGTCGACGCGCTTGCCGTCGACCAGCACGGTGCAAGCTCCGCACTGGCCCATGTCGCAACCCTTCTTGGTGCCGGTGAGGCCCAGGTTTTCGCGCAGCGCATCGAGGAGCGTCACGCGCGGCTCGATGCGCAGCGTCCGCTTCTGGCCGTTGACGATGAGCGGCACTTCCACGAGCCCGGAGCCGCCGGCAGCAGGCGAATCCCCGCCCTTCCGTTGCTCGGTCGCGCAGGCTTCGAGGAGCGCCGCGGCGAGGGCGAGGGCGATGGCATTGACGATCAGCTCGCGCCTGCCGATTCCCCGCGTCGAGGCCACCGCTGACCGCAGCGCCTTGAGCAGGGCCTGTTCCACGGGCAAGAGCGCGTCTCCCTCGCGCCGGAAGCGGATCCGGCGCTGCGGGTCGACGAGGAGCACGGTGATCCCCGGACCGCCGCGCTCGGGCCTGCGCACCTCGTAGGCCTCCCAGAGGTGGGGGGCCGGAGCGAGCGGCCGCGGCTCGTCATCCGGGGCGATGAGCAATCCGCCGCGGGGATGGATGGCGACGAGCTTTGCTCCGAGCCCGCGAAGCTCCGCGCGCAGTTCCTCGGTCACGCTTCCGGAAAACGCCGCGCAGAACGCGAGCACGGTGGTCGTGCCGCCAAGCTCGCTCGCTCCCTCGAGAGGCGGAGCGAGCTGGAAGGACAGGTCCGGCGCAGGACCGATGCAGGTCGTTTCCATGGAACCTCCGGCACCTTGACAGCACAGGAGCGGTCGCGAGGCACCGGGGCCATCGTCGTCTCCGTTGCAAACGCAACGCGCTTGGTGCGGGTATGCTCCGCACATGGGCCGCCTCGCATCCCGCATGGCCGATCTCGGCACGGAGACTGCCTTCGACGTGCTCGCCCGCACCCGTGTCCTGGAAGCGCAGGGAAAGCGCGTCCTCCATCTCGAGATCGGCGAGCCGGACTTTCCCACACCGCCCCACGTCGTCGAGGCGGGCATCCGCGCCCTGCGCGACGGCGCGACGAAGTACGGGCCGCCACCCGGCCTCGCCCAGCTTCGCGAGGCGGTCTGCGAACGGGTCTTGCAGGACGTGGGCGTCCGGGCCTCGCCTGACGAGGTGGTGATCACGCCCGGCGCGAAGCCGATCCTCTTCTTCGCCATCCTCGCCACCGTCGGGCCGGGTGACGAAGTCCTCTGCCCCGACCCCGGATTTCCCATCTACGAGTCGGTGGTGCGATTCGCGGGAGCGAAGGCGGTGCCCGTGCCCCTGCGCCCCGATCTCGGCTACGCGCTCGACGTGGACGCGGCGGAACGGCTTGTCACCTCGAAGACACGCCTCATCATCTTCAACAGCCCGGGGAACCCGACCGGCGGCATGGTGGCGCCGCGCGAGCTCGAGCGCATCGGTGCGCTCGCCCAGCGGCACGATCTGTGGGTCATCGCGGACGAGATCTACGGCCGCATCCATTACGAGGAGCAGCACACCTCGCTCGCCGCGCTGCCCGGGATGCGCGAGCGCGTGGTGCTCGCGGATGGCTTCTCGAAGGCGTACGCGATGACGGGCTGGCGGCTGGGATACGGAGTCTTCCCCCGCGCGCTCGTCGAGCCGGTGACGAGGCTCGTCATCAACTCCAATTCCTGCACGGCGGCGTTCGTGCAGCTTGCGGGACTCGCCGCCTTGCGCGGACCGCAGGAGCCCGTCGAGCGGATGGTCGCGGAGTACCGGCGCCGGCGGGACCTCGTCGTTTCCGCCTTGCGCGCGACACCGGGCATCCGCTGCGCGCTCCCGCAAGGCGCCTTCTACGCCTTCCCCGACGTGCGGCAGCTTCCCCTCCCGGCGAGCGCGCTGGCCACGCACCTGCTCGAGGAGCACGGCGTCGCGACCCTCTCGGGTACGGCCTTCGGCCCTGGCGGCGACGGCCATCTACGCATCTCCTACGTGAGCGCTCCCGAGGTGCTGGAAGAGGCGCTTCGCCGGATCCGCGCTGCCGCAGAGGCGCTCGTGGAACGCGCGTGAACCCGCTCAGCACGCCTCCGCACGGACTCTCGATTCCGCAGGAATTGTGGGAGCGCGTCGGAGAGGCATACTCGACGCCCGGGCGCGCGTATCACGCGATTCACCACATCGTGTCGGTGCTGCGGACGTACGACGAGGTAGCTCGCGATCAGGGCTGGATCCACCCCGCCGAGGTCTTCCTCGCGCTCGTCTACCACGACGCGATCTATTCGGCGGGCGCAGCGAACAACGAGGAAAGGAGCGCCGCGTTCGCGCGCCGCGAAATCGAGCGCTGGTTCCCGCCGCGAACGCTCGAGGCCGACATGGTGGATCGCCTCATCCAGCTCACCGCGCATCACGGCTCGCTCGAGCGAGGCGCGGTGACCAGGGAGGAGGCGCTCTTCCTCGATTGCGATACGGCGATCCTCGGCGCGCCGCCGGAGGAGTTCGACGAGTACGATCGACAGATCGCCGAGGAGTACGGCGCCCTGCCCATCGAGGTGTTCGAGCGCGGCCGGCGCGCGTTTCTCGGACGGCTGCTCGCGAAAGACCACGTCTTCCTCTCCGATTATTTCGAGAAGCGCCTCGGCGACGCAGCGCGCGCGAACCTGCGCCGCCGGGTTCAGCGCTGAGCGCTCTGCCGCCCGCCCGCCATGCGATCGGTCGGGCGCGCGGCTCGTCCGATGCGCAACCTTACGGCGTGTACGGGCACGACCTGGCGCTGTTTGCCGGCTTCACAGCAGTCGCACTCGCTGTGGCGTTTCGCAAGCCGTTGCACGCATTCGCCGGCTTCCTCGCGATCGTCCTGGGCAGGCGATTCGCTCGGGGCGATCGCATCGAGCTGGGAGGAGTCCGGGGCGAGGTCCTGCGGGTCGGTCCGCTGACGACGACGCTCCTCGAGACGCCGCTCCTCGAAGTCGGTCGGCCCACCGACGCGGGAAGACCCGGGGGCCGCATCGTCATCGTCTCCAACGCTGCCCTCTTCGACGGCCCCGTCTTCAAGAACGCGGGCGACTTCGATTACGTCTTCGGAGAGATCGCGCTGCCGCTCAAGTACGACGTCGATCTGCGCACCGCCGAACGTGTCTGTCTCGAAGCGGCGCGCACCGCGACGCTGGAAGTAGTGCACGAAGCCAGGGGGCACCTCGACGAGAGGAAGCGCTCCTTTTCCGCCGAGGACCTCGAGCCGCGCGTGTACGTGCGTCTGACCGACAACTGGATCGAGCTTTCCCTCCGCTTCCTTTCGCGGCCTCTCGCCGTCCGCGAGCTGAAGGACCGCATCTCCCGGCGTCTCTTCAGCGCCTTGCAGGAAGAAGGCATCTCCATCGCGACGACCTCGATGGAGGTGGTCGGCATGGCGCCGGTGCGCCTCGAAGGCGCTACTCCCGAAGAGGGCGAGCCATCCCCGCACGAGATGCAGTGACTTGAATTGGCGGAGGAGGCAGGATTCGAACCTGCGAGCCCTTGCGGGCCAGCGGTTTTCAAGACCGCCGCCTTCAGCCGCTCGGCCACTCCTCCGGAGGAGTCGCCGCGAGCTTAGACGGGCGAGAAGGGTCCAGTCGAGGCCGAGTTCAACCTCCCCTGGGGAGCCGCGGCGGCGCCGGCGGAGGTGCTCGTTCCTGCGGGGAGAACGGGGTCTGGAACTGCGAGTTGAACCGCAACGTCACGCGCCAAAGGAAACAGGCGGGCTTTGGCAGTGGTCTGTACTCCCAGCCCCTGGCGATCCCCTCCTTGACGATGAGATCGGCGTTTCCGGCGGGCTCCAGAGCGGCGACGAGCGAGATCTTGCCCTCCTTCGCCACGCAGACCCGATACAGCCCTTTGAGCTCGCGGCCCCGATAGCTGGACTTGAATTCGGGCGAGAAAGAGAAGGGCTCCTGCCGCAAGAGCATCGGTCGCAGATCCTCCTCGCGCATCTCCACGATCTCGATCGGTTCCGCCTGGATGGAAGACGGCTGCAACTTGATCTCGACGCGGCTCCTGAGCGGGACGCGCCCCTCCGCGAAGATGACGTAAGACGGATGCTGCACGATGACGTCGACCGTTTCACCCGAAAGTTCCGAGAGGACGAATCGGCCTTGCCCGTCGGTGAGCGTCCCGCCCTGCTTCCCGTCGCTGACGACAGCGCCGCTTACCGGAAGCCCGGTCAACGCGTCGACGACCTTGCCCGAAACTACGTCGGTCAGGGTCGCTGCGCAGATCGACACGGCGAGTTCCGCCAGCATCCGAGGCTCCCTCCGCTAGTCCTCTTCAACCCTTTCGAGCGCCCCGACCAGGAATCCTGCAACACCCTTCGTCGAGCCGGGATGGGCCGTCTCGCGGAGTATGACCCCTTCGACGATCGCGAGCATGCTGGCGCGCAAGAACGCCTTCATTCCGTCCGGATCGCTACGGTCGGATCCACCCGGGTCGCACGGCGGGCCGGAAAGAACCCCGCCAGCACCGTCGCTGCTCCGAGCACCGCTCCCGCTTCCACGAGCGTGAGCACGTCCATCGGCTTCACCCCGAAGAGCAGCCCCGCCAGGGCCCGCGAGGCGCCGAGCCAGAGAAGCAGGCCAAGACCGATCCCGCACGCGCCGAGCGCGGCGCCTTCGCGCGCGACCAGACGGAGGATCGACGAGGGCACCGCCCCGAGCGCGAGCCGGATCCCGATCTCCCGCGTCCGCCGCACCACCGAATACGCGGTCACGCCGTACACGCCGATCACCGCGATGACGAGCGCCGCCCCCGAGAAGAGCCCGACGAGCACGAGGGCGAACCTGGGGCGCGCGACCGACGCCGAGCGCACCTCGCCCATGGTGCGGAAGGGTCCAGGAACGAGCCGAGGCTCGAGCGAGCCGATGACGTCGCGGATGGGACCGGCGAGGAGCGCGGGGTTTCCGGCGCTGCGCACGGCGAGCGTCATCGAGCGCACCGTCGCCTTGCTCGTCCACAGCGTGAACTGCGCGTGCGGCAGGTACATCTCCGGTTTCGGGTCCGCGTCGAGCGACGCCTGGCGCACGTCGGCCACGATTCCCACCACCGTCACCTTCCCCGGTCCCGAGCCCGCTCCGAGCGTGAAGCGCTTGCCGATGGGGTCCTCTCCGGGAAAGTAGCGCCGGACCAGGGCTTCGTTGACGAGCACCGCGCCCGGCGCTTGCGCGTCGTCCGACGGCGACAGATCGCGCCCGCGCAACAGGCGCATGCCCATTGCCCGCACGTAGCCGGGCGTCACGACCTGCCAGTCGGCGTGATCGCGCGCCTCTCCCGGGTGCTGCTCGCGCCCCTCGATCTCGATGTTCAGATCACCCCTGCGCGAAGCGAGCGGCAATCCCTGCACGCTGCCAACGGCGACGACGCCGGGCAGCGCCGCAACGCGCGTGTCGAGGTCGCGGAAGAAGCGGACCGCCTCCTCGTTCGAGCGCTTGGTCTCCTCCGGCAGCGTCACGCTGACGCTGAGGACTCCGCGGGGATCGAAACCCGGATCGACGTCGAGCAGGCGCGAAAAGCTGCGTCCGAGCAAGCCTGCGCCGAGGAGCAGGAGAAGCGCGAGCGCCACCTCGGAGACTACGAGCACGCGCCGGAGGCGGCCTCGGCTCACCAAGGTGCGGCCCGCAGCGTCGCGCAAGCCGCCGCGCACGGCCTGGAGCGCGGGCACGAGGCCAACGGCTAGCCCGACCGCGGTGGCGACCGCGAGCGCGAATCCGAGCACCGGCAGCCGTACCGCCACTTCTCCCAAGCGGGGAAGATCGGACGGCGCGAGGGAGAGCAGCACGTTGACGCCGAGCGCGGCGAGGATCGCGCCGCCGGCGCCCCCGAGCAGCGACAGCAAGAGCGACTCGGTGACGAGCAAGCGCACGAGGCGCCCCGAGCCGGCGCCGAGCGCCGCGCGGATGGCAAGCTCGGAGTGCCGCGACTCGGCGCGGGCAAGGAGCAGTACGGCGAGGTTCGCGCAGACCAGGAGGAGCACGGCACCGACCGCCCCGAAGAGCAGGAGCAGCGGCGCCCGCACCGCGCGGGTCAGGTCTCCAGAGAGCGAAACGGCCCGCGCCGCGAAACGCATCCGCTCGGGATAGGAATCGGGATACGCGGCTCCGAACGATCGCGCCACCGCATCGAGCGCTGCCGATGCCTCGGTGACGCTGGCTCCCGCGCGCAGCCGGCCGACGGTACGCAAGAAATGGCTGCCCCGAAACGCCACGTCCGCCGGCGAGTACCCGAGCGGAAGGAAGATCTCGCTCGGGTCGCTTCCGCTCAGCTCGTCAGGAGCGACGAACCACGCCGGGAGGACGCCAACCACCGTGCAGGGAGTGCCGTCCACCGTCACCGAGGCGCCGATCGCCGTGGCCGCACCACCGAACAGCTTCTGCCAGAGTGCATGGGGAAGGATCGTTACGGGATGTCCTTCGCGCTCTTCTTCCGCGGCGAAGGTCCGCCCGAGGACCGGATTCGCGCCCAGCACCTCGAAGTAGCCGGAGGTGACGTTCAGCGCGCGTAGCCTCATCCGCTGGTCGCCGAGCGCCAGCACCGCCTCCGAGCTCGCGTGCCCGGCGAGCTGCACCGAGGGGACTCGCGCGCGATAGTCGAGAAGCTCGGGCACCGACAGGCGTGCATCGGGCGTCTCGTTCCAGGAATTCCACACCCGGACGAGCCGCTCGGCCTGCGGATAGGGCAAGGGTTTCAGGAGCACGGCATGGACCACGCTGAAGATGGCCGTCGCGGCCCCGATCCCGAGGGCGAGCGAGAGGACCGCGACCGCCGCGAAGCCGGCGTTCCGCCGCAGGGAGCGGAAGGCGAAGCGGAGGTCCCGCCCGAGGTCCTCGAGCGCCGAGATCCCGCGCTCGTCGCGGCACTCCTCCTTGTGTTGCTCGATGCCGCCGAACTCGCGCAGCGCCTGGAGCCTCGCTTCCCCGGGCGGGATGCCGCGAGCGACGAGCTCCTCCTGCGCCTTCTCCAGGTGGAAGCGCATCTCGTCGTCGAGCTCCGCCTCGACCTTGCGGCGGAAGAAGAACGCGCGACCTGCCGTCTTCAGCCAGCTCATGCGCGCCTCCGCTCAGGTGGTTTGCAGGACGCGCGCGACGGCGCCGGCGAAGCGTTCCCAGCTCTCGGTCTCCGACTCGAGCGCCCGCGCCCCCTTGGGCGTGATGCGGTAATAGCGGGCCCGCCGGTTGTTCTCCGAGGCCGCCCACTCCGAATCGATGAAGCCCTTGCGTTCGAGGCGGTGCAGCGCCGGATAGAGCGAGCCCTGGTTTACTTGAAGCACCTCGCGCGAGAGGAGCTGCAGCCTCTGCGCGACGCCCCACCCGTGCATGGGAGCGAGCGAGAGCGCCTTCAGGACGAGGAGATCCAGCGTTCCCTGCAGCAGGTCATGGCTGTCTTGCTTCATCTCTCTCCCCTCGACGTTCGACAGGAAGCACCGTAGCGGGTGCTCCTGTCGAACGTCAACAGGGAAGAAGAGGTCGATCCTCGCGGGCTACGTCAGCGCGATGCGTGCTCGACCTGGCAATGAGCGAGGGTTCCCGGGTGCGTGACCAGATCGCGCGGGTAGATGACCGAGATCGACCCGTCCGGGGCGTTCTGCAGGACCACATAGAGAGCGCGCGTCTGGTGACCGGTATCGCTCGGGAAGCTCAGCTTGCCGCCCGGAAGGAGGCTCGGAATCTCGACGTGATCGAGGGCGTGCTTGACGTACTCGCTGTCGGTGTTGCCGGCCTCCTCGATGGCCGCGAAGAGCACGCGGGCCGATTCGTAGGAAAGCGCCTCGTACCACTCCGGCGCGCGCCCGTACCGCTTCTGGAAGGCGTCGATGAATTTCTTGCTCTCCGCGTTCGAGGTGAGAAGCGGCGACCACCACACCCCGCTCGTCACGTGCTCGATCGCCTTGGCGCCGAGGGCGTCTGCGCCCTTCTTCTCGGTGCCGCGGGCCCCGTACGAGATCACGGAGTGGCACATGCCCATCCGGCGGTACTCGCGGTGCATGGTGATGAAGTCGGTGAGGTGGGCGTCCGCGAGGAAGACGTCGGCGCGCGCCGCCTCGAGCTTGTCGAGCACCTGCTTGTAGCTCTTCTGATCGAGCGCGAACTTCTCGTCGAGCACGACCTGGTAGTCCGCCTTGCGCGACGCGGTCTTCCCTACGAAGTCCATCACGCCTTCGCGAAAATCCTTGCCGTGCGAGGTGTCCTCGACGGCGACCGCCACCCGCAAGGGCTTCGGCAGGTTCCCGTCCTTCTGCTGCGCGTCGATCCAGCGCAGCTCGGCGTAGGCGAGCTGCTCCACCGGCGCCTGCAGACCGTAGAGGTACTTGAAGCCGCGGCGGAAGAGCGCGGTCGCCGCGCCCGAGCCCATCACCAGCGGAACGCGGTGCTGCTCGGTCACCTCGCTCTGCTTCTCGACGATGCGGGTCGAGAAGCTTCCCAGCATCAGATGCAGGCCTTCCTTCTCGATCAGCTGCGAGGTCAATTTCGCCGACTCTTCGGGCGAGCTCCCGTCGTCCAGCGCGCGAAGCTCGACGGGGATGCGGCGTCCGCCGATGCGCAGGCCGCCGGCCTCGTTGGCGAGAGCGAAGGCAAGGTCGTATCCATCCTTGAACTGCTTGCCGCTCTTCGCCTCCTGTCCCGTGAGCGGGACGGTGGCTCCGATGACGATCTTGTCCGCGGCGGACGCCGCGGAAGCGGCGAAGATGCTGACCAGCACAGCGAAACAGCGAGGCGACATCGGGATGCTCCTGAAACCGAAAGGGGGTAATCGTTCGAAAGTCGTACTTATTGATTCGCACGACCCCGCAGCTCTTGGCCATGGCGCTCGCAAAGAATCGACTTGCCAATTGCGTTACCGCAGGCAGCCTACGCTCGCCTCACCTACTCGCTCGCGGGCGTGCGTACCGGCGCTCCGGATGGCAGGACACACATCCGCGCAGCTGCGGCCCCCTCGAGTCTGCAATCGACTACTCCGGCGCGTGCAGCCGCTCGAGTCCGCCGAGGTAGGGGCGGATCGCCTCCGGGAGCACAACGGACCCGTCCGCCTGCTGGCCGTTCTCCAGGATCGCGACCACCGTCCGGCCTACCGCAAGTCCGGAGCCGTTGAGCGTATTCACGAAGCGGGGCTTTTCTTGAGGCGAGGCCCGGAACCGGATCTGCGCCCGGCGCGCCTGGTAGTCCGAGAACGTCGAGCAAGAGCTGATCTCGCGATACGCATCCTGCCCCGGGCACCAGACTTCCAGATCGTAGGTCTTCTCCGAGGAGAAGCCGAGGTCGGCCGTGCACAGCGCCACCACCCGGTGATGCAGCCCGAGCTTCTGCAACGGCTCCTGCGCGTCGCGCACCAGCTCTTCCAGACCGGCATGCGCGTTCTCGGGCTTTTCGAAGCGGACGAGCTCCACCTTGTGGAACTGGTGCTGCCGGATGATCCCCTTCGTGTCCTTGCCGTAGCTGCCCGCCTCGCTCCGGAAGCACGGGGAGAACGCGCAGTACTTGATGGGCAGGTTCCCGGAGAGCACCTCGTCGCGGTGGTAGTTCGTCACCGGAACTTCCGCGGTGGGAATGAGATACAGACCCGAGGTCGTCTTGAAGAGATCCTCCTCGAACTTGGGCAACTGACCCGTGCCGCGCATCGACTCCGCGTTCACCAGATACGGCGGAAGCAGCTCGATGTATCCCTTCTCGCGGTGCAGGTCGATGAAGAAGGAGACCAGCGCGCGCTCGAGACGCGCCAGCTCGGCCCGGTAGAAGACGAACCGCGACCCGGAAACCTTGCCGGCGCGGGTGAAGTCGAGAAGACCCAGAGCCTCTCCGAGCTCGTCGTGCTGCTTGGGTGCGAAGGACATGCGGGGCTTCTCGCCCCACTCCCGAATCACCTTGTTGTCCGCCGCCTCGCTGCCGACCGGAACCGACTCGTGGGGCAGGTTCGGGACGTTGAGGAGCGCCTGCTCGATTTTCTCCTCGACCTCCTTGAGCCGCGCCTCCTTCGTCTTCACCTCGTCGGAAAGCGTCTTGAGGCGCGCGCGCAGCTGGGCCTGCTCCTCGCCCTTCAGGATGCGCATCTGCTCACTCGCCTTGCGCTGCTCGGCGCGCTCCGTCTCGCTCGACTGGATGAGCTGCCGCCGCTCGGCGGCCAGCGCCTCGATGGGGGCGAGCGCGGCCGCCGCTCCTTCGCCCCGCGTGGCGAGACGGCGCTTGACCTCGTCGAGATTGGCGACCACGTAACGCAGGTCGAGCACGGCTCCTCCTCGGGGGTACCGCTGCGAAGCGCAGTCTTCTCTCCTACCGCGCTGCGCCACGTCAATGCTAAAGGGTTCTGCCTACGTCTCATGCCCGACGAGCGCAATCCCGCCGACGCCGAGCTCCTCGAAGCGTTCCGCGCGGGCGACGCGCGGGCGTTCGAGGCGCTGGTGAGAAGATACGAACGGCCGGTGCTGGCCATCGCGCGCCGCTTCGCGGGCGACGCCGACGACGCCGAGGACCTCGCGCAGCGGGCCTTCATCAACGCGGCGGAGCGCGCGGGCGGATGGCGCGGCGGCTCCTTCAAGTCCTGGCTCTTCCGCATCGTCGTGAACCTCGCCAAGAACCACGTCCGCGACACTTCGCGCTTCGATCGCAGCGAGGAGGCGCAGGAGCGGGAGGCGACCCCGGTCGAGGCGCTCGCTCACACGCACCTCGAGGCCGAAGAACGGCGCCAGGAATTGCGCGCGGCGATCGCCCGGCTGCCCAAGCGGCAGCGCGAGGTGCTGCTCCTCCGCATCGACGGCGACCTGCCCTTCGCCGAGGTGGCGACGACGCTCGGGATCACCGAGGTCAACGCCAAGGTGAACTTCCATCACGCGGTGCAGAAGCTGAAGGGATGGCTCAAGCCGGAGGGCGAGTGACGGTCACGGCGTGCAGCAGCCGTCCTGGCAGGTCGTACCGGTGGGGCAACCGGCATCCGGAGCGCAGAGCGGCGCGGCCACGCCGCACGCCGATTCGGCGCAGCGGCCGCCGGCGCACGTCTGCGGCGACGGACAGTCGGTGTTCGAGGAGCAAGGCTGCGCGCGCGCACCTTCGCCTCCGCAAGCTGCGCAGAGGAGAGCGGCGAGGAGGCAGCCCGGGATCAAACGGCGCGTGCGAGCGCGAGAAGCTCGTCGCGGGTCAGCCGGTAGGTTGTCGCGCAGAAGTCGCATCGTGCTTCCGCTCCTCCATCGCGCTCGGCCATGTCGCGAAGCTCTACGGCGCCCAGGATGCGAAGGGCGCGTTCGACCCGCGGACGGGAGCAGCGGCAGGAAAACCTCGGGCGGATTTCCGTGCGCAGCCGCAAGGGCAGGAGATCCAGCTCGCGCGCGATTCGTTCCGCGAGCGCCCCCGCATCCTCCTCGGGCCGCAGCGACTCGCGCAGGATGCGCTGCCGCAGCGGCTTGCCGAGCGCGCTGAGATCTCCCCCATCCTCCGCCTCGCTCGACAGCAGGACTCCCGCCACGGCCGCAAGCGGCTCGCCCGATCGGAATGCGGATTCCAGCGCCATCTCGCCGCCGCCCGGGCGATCGTTGCGGAGGTAGAGCGTCAGAGCGGCGCCGAGATCGGCCCCCGCGAAGGGAAATGCGGTGCGGTGCAAGTCGCCGGAGCCCTCCTCGGCCCGCAGGATCGAGAGCGACCCCGCGACCTCGTCGTGGCGGGTGGCGAGAAGCGGACGCGGATCGAACCGCGTGGCCTCTGTGGGGCCAGCATCGCCATCCTCCGCGACCGGTCTTCCGTCGCGCGCGAGATTGGTGACCTGGACGAGGCCGCGAACGGCGCCGCGCGCGTCGGCATCGGTGAGCAGGCCTTGCACCGGCCCCGGGCATCGCAGATGCAGATCGACGCGTGCCTGGTCTGGATCGCTGTCCGCGACCAATAGCGTCCCGGCAAGCGCCTGCGCGAGCGCCGCCGCACTTCCCGGAGCAAGTCCGTGCCGCAGGGCGGCCTCTCGCGAGAGTCGCTCCGCCCGGCAGACCGCGAGTCGCGCCCCGCGGGCGCCCTCGAAGGCGAGCAACGCGTCGGGCATCGACGTCAGTCTATCGTGCCGGCCGCCGCCGCGCCTTCCGTTGCGGACCGTACGACCCGCGGCGGCGCCTCGCCGAGGACGCTGCGGATCGTCTCGCGCATCGTGTAGGCGGGACGGAACCCGAGATCGCGCTCGGCCCGCGAGCCATCTACCGTGCAGAGGTACTGGAGATGGTCCAGCTCGGGCGGGGGGAAGCCGGCCAGGCGGTACTGGAACAGCTTGTCGAGGAGCGGGCGCGCGAGCAGATGAGGGACGGGAACCGGCTGCCTGCCCAGCTCGCGCAGGACGGCGGAGAGCGGGACTTCGCCCGGACCGACCACGTTGTACACGCCGCGTAGCCCGGGTTTGAGCGCCATTGCGAGCGCGCGGCAGGCATCTTCCTCGTGGATGAGCTGCACCATCGGATCGAAGCCGGCCATTACCCAGGGGCGCTTCACGCGCAGGTAGTTGGCGGAGGCGTTCTTCACCGTCGGCCCGACGATGTGCACCGGCCGCACGATCACCGTCTCCACCTCGGGGTGCTTCCACATGTACTGCTGCGCGTACATGTCGATCTCGATCAGATCGCGGATCTCGGGGAAGTTCTGCGAGCCGAGGAGCGGCGCGTCCTCGGTGAGGAAGTTGTCGTTGTCGGGCCGCGGCCCGTAGACGTTGGTGGAGCTGAGCACGACCACTTTCGAGACGCCGTACTTCGCTGCGTACTCGAGCACCGCCTTGGTGCCGAGCACGTTGAAGCTGTGGTGCTCGGTCTGGGGCAGGCGCGGGTCGTGCATGATGCCCAGGTGGATGAGGGCCTTGATCTCTCCCTTGCGGAAGACGTCCTCGACCTTGCGCTTGCGGATGTCGAGCTGGTGCATCGACAGATCCTTGGGCCGGCCCTCGAACGGGCGGCGGTCGAGACCCGCGACGCGCTCGGTGCGGTGCAACTGGCGCGCGAGCGCCCGCCCGAGGTTGCCGCTGATCCCGGTGACGAGGACCACGTCGCGCATCAGAAGAAGAGCCCTCCCCGCTCGACCAGGCCGCGATCCATCATGGTCTGGATCTGCATCTTCACCTCGCGTACCCGGCGCTCGAGCTCGCTGTCCTCGTCGTCCGGATTGCCCACGAAGCGCATCGGCTCCCCGAAGTGAAGGTGGTACTTCACCGGCAGCGGCAGCGGAAGGAGCGTCGGCGTGATGGGCAAGGCGGGGAACCCGAGCGCCCTGGCGCCCGCCTTGAAATCGAGGAGCGCGGGAGCCTGCTCTTCCGCTCCGATCACAGCCACCGGCACGATCGGGGTGCGCGTCTCGAGAGCGAGCCGCATGAACCCGATGCCGAAATCCTGCAGCTGGTAGCGCTTATCGAACGTCTTGTTGAGGCCGCGCGTCCCTTCCGGGAAGACCATGATGGTCTCGCCCCCCATGAGCAGGCGCCGGCAATTCTCCGGGGTACCCACCACCTGCCCGATGCGGGCGAAGAACGGCGCCACGAACGGAAGCGTCGGCGCCCACTTCTCCACCATGGCGCGGCAGACGCGAGGCGGCTCGGCCTCGGCGATCATCGAGACGCCGATCATCGCCGCGTCGAGCGGAAGCTGCCCGGAATGGTTGGCGACGAGCAGGACCTTGCCCGCCGGTACGCGCTCGATGCCGTGGGTCTGCACCCGGAACCAGTTCTTGTAGAGCCAGAGCGCGGGCGCGACCGCCGCCTTGGTGAACTCGAGATCGAGGCCGAAAGGATCGACTCCGTACTCGTTCTGCGGGGCGACGAGACGGGCGAGCCGCTCCTCCATCTCCCGGCCGCCGAGCTGGAGGGTCCACTTCTCCATCGCGGAGCGCAGCCGGCCGAGGAGTCCGCGCCGCTCCGGCTCACGACGCACCAGCGCGGTCGTCCTGCTCGGCTCGGGGGCACGCTCCATCGTCGGATCGCTGTAACCCCGAGGGCCGGGAAGGGTCAATGAGCGGGCAAGAGGCGCAGCGCGCATTTCTCGAGCGTCGCGATCTCCGCACGGTCCCGGAGGGCAGCGAGCACCTCTCGCAGGCGGCGCAGCTTCAGCGATGCCGGGGTGCGAAGGCCCGGCTGCGCGGCGGCGAGCGCTGCCGGAGCACCGTCGCTGCCGTCGAGCGCATCGATGCCGTGAAGCTCGAGATTGAGATGTCCCGAGGCGCCCGCGGCCCGGGCGAGGGCCAGACCGACCCGCGGCTGCGCGGCCGCGATCACCGTTCCGATGACGGGAACGCGCAAGAGCGGGAGCGTCGCGATGGGCAGCTCGCGCAGCCCCGATCGCCAGTGCGGCGCTCGCGATCCGAACACCTGCCCGGGGGATCCGAGGATGCTGCCGCTACGCCGCCGGCGGACCGCGTACAGCGCGAGCGCAGCCGCCTTTGCCGCGTAGTAGGGGGGCGAAGGAAGGAGCGAGCTGTCGTAGAGGTACCCGCGTACGCGGACCGCCTCGAGGAGCGCTGGCGAGAGCGTGTATCCCGGGGCGCGGAACCCGCGCGGCGCTGCGCCGCAGGCGTCCCGGATCGCCTGCTCGGCGCTCGCGAGATCATTCTCGATGGTCGCGCGATCCCGACGCGAAAGCGCGTAGTCGTGCTCGTGCGAGTGGGAACCGATTTCGTGACCTTCGCGGGCCGCTCTGGCGACAGCCGCCGCGGCGAAGGAATGCCGCAGATCGGCCCCGATGACGAAGAACGTCGCTTGGATTCCCAGCTCCGCGAAGAGCTCGCAAAGCCGCGCAGTCGCGACCTCAGGGACCGCGCGCAAGGCCCGCTCGTCGAGGGCGCCCTGGTCGATCCCGTGGATCGCCGCGTAGCAGGCGAGCCCGTCGAGATCGACCGAGACGCTCGCGATCACGGGCTACGGCGCGTCTCTTCCTGCAGGTAGTAGACCTCGTCCCGCACCGTCTCGATGTCGGGCGCGTCGGGACGGAGGACGAGGTACTTCTTGAAGTGCTCGATTGCCTGCTGGCGCTTCCCGTCGTCCTTGTAGAGGTACCCGAGCTCGCGGTGGGCCACCCAGTCCTTGGCATCCACCTTCTCGGCCGAGAGGAGGGCCTCGATCGCCTTGTTCTTGCAGCCGTTGCAGTCCTTGGCCTTGTAGGCGATGCCGAGCTTGCTCCACACGCCCGGCTGCGACGGATCCTGCGCGAGCGACCTCTGGAAGCTCGCGATGGCGCCGTCCAGATCGCCCGCCTGCTGCTGGGCGTCCGCGACCTCCGCGAGCAGGCGCGCCCGCTTGGGATCGAGCGCGGCGCCGGTGTTGAAGGCCTTCACGGCCTCGCCGAAGCGGTTCTCGATGAGGAGGTTCTGGCCGAGGTGCTCGAAAGCGTCGGGGTTCGTGGCATCCCGGGCCACCGACTTGCGGAAGCTCTCCACCGCGTCCTGGACCTGCTGCGCGCGCTCGTAGAGGAGCCCCTGGTTGTAGAGGTACTCGGCGTTGTCCGGGTACAGCTCCACCGCCTTGCGCATGGTGTCGATGGCGTCGGCGAGTTTCCCTTCGCCGGCCAGCGCCCGGGCGAGATAGAAGAGCGCCTCGCCGCTGCTCGGATCGGAGAGGCGAGCCTGGCGCAGCTCGGTCTCGCCCTTCTGGAACTCGCCCTGATCGACGTAGGCGGCGCCGAGGCGGGCCCGGAAGCGGGCGTCCTTGCCGTCGAGCTTGACGGCGGTTTGCAGCGATTCGACGGCGGCGGGGAGATCGCCGAGGCGGCGCTGCAGCGATCCGTACTCGTAGTGGAGAACGGGATCGGTCGTCACGCCGTGCAGCGCGGTCTCCAGCTCCGACTTGGCGGCGGGCAGATCTCCGAGCGCGGCATAGGCGCGGCCGAGGCCGGCGTGCGACTGCGGGTCGCCGGGGTCCATCTGCAACGCGCGGGTGAAGGCGTCCTTGGCCTGGCCCCCTTCGCCGAGCGCCAGCGCCAGCTCGCCGACGGCCCTCTCCTCGGCGAGCGAGCGGTCCTTGGCGGCGAGCGCGGTGTCGAACTTCTCCTTCGCCTTCGCCTTGTCCCCGGCCTTGTCGACGCCCTTCAAGAGCAGCATTCCCTGAGCGGTGATGGCCTCGACCGAACCCGGCTTCTTGGCGAGCGCCTCGTCGTAGGCCTTCATCGCATCGGCGAGCTTGGCGAATGCTTCCGCGACACGCCCCTTCACGTAGTAGAGGTGCGCGTTCTGCGGATCCTTGCCGATGGCCTCGCCAATGCGCTTGTCGGCCTCGAGCAGCTGGTTCAGGCCCAGGGCCGAAGTGGCGAGGTCGCCGAGGAGCGGGCCGTTCGCGGGATCGAGGGTGACGGCTGCTTCCAGCTGCTTGTGCGCCGAGTCCCACTCGTGCCGCGAGAGAAGGAAGGCGCCGTAGGCGGCGTGGATCTCCGCCGAGTTCGGATCGAGCTGGAGGGCGTTGCGGAAGCCCTTCTCCGCCTCGTCCGCCTGGTGGCCAGCGAGGGAGACCTTGGCGCGCAGCATCTTCGCCCGCGCCTCGTCCCCCGCGTCGAGCGTCTTGTTGGGCACTTCGGTCCCGAGCGCCTTGCTGAGGAGCTGCGAGGCCCCGGCGACGTCGCGATTGCGGAGCTTCACGTCGGCGAGCTCGATCAACGCGGGACCGTAGTCGGGAGCCGCGGCGAGCGCCTTCTCGAAGAACTGGGCGGCGTCGGGCGCGTTACGCTGCTTGGCGATCCTGCCGCGCGCGACGAGGAGCTTGGGAGTCGGATTGGCCTTGATGGCGGTGTCGAGCACCTGGCTGGCGCGCACGGGATCGCCGGCGCGGGAGAGGGCCAGGGCGTAGAGCCAGGAGGACTCGACGTCTTTCCCCTCGCGCGGGGCGAGGAGCTGGCGGGCCTTGATGGCATCGCCGCTCGCCAGCGCGAACGCGCCACGGGCACGCTCCTGCGAGGGTCCGGACCCCTTCATCTTCTCGACGGTGCGCTTGGCGAGATCCCAGTCGGCGCCGCTCTGGCCGTGCGCGAGCTTCATCTCGCTCGCGCAGAGCACGAAGAAGGCGCGGGTCTCGTCGTCGTCGGGTGCGCTGGCGAGAAGCTGCGCCCCGGTAGCGAGGGCTTCGCGGTCGGTCGCGAAGGTGCCGCGGCCGAGCTTTGCCTCGGCGGAGGTGATCGCCTGGCTGGCGGCGGCGGCCGTCTTCGCGCGAGGCAAGAGCATGTGGATCCAGAAATATCCGCGCGGCGTCGAGCCGGCGCGAATGCCGAAGTAGAAGACCCCCGCGATGGCGATGGCCGCGACGGTCGCGATGGCGAACATCGGGTTGCGCAGCGCCGTGCGCAGCGCACCTGCCGCGCTCGGGCCCTTCGCGCCGCCTTCCTGTCCCGGTTCCCACTTCGAGGTCGGGCGCGCGCCCGGCGGAGGCCGGGGCGCGATGACCGGAGGAATCCGCGTGCGCCCGGTCTTCGGGACCTCGTCGACCTCGAGCGATTCGCTTTCCGCGGACATGCTCGACTGAGGCGTCGGCAACCGATTCGACGGCGCGGGCGTGGGCAGCCGCGCCTCGGGCGCCGGCGTGGGGAGGCGCGCCTCCGCGGCAGAAGATGAAATCGGCGTCGGACGCGCGAGCTCGAAATCGATCCCGGACGGGTCGGGAATGTGGCCGTGCTGCGGGCCGGCGAAATCCATCGGGTCGAGGCCCGCCTTGGGGGCGAGCGCGGTGTCGTCCACCGCGACCTTGGGAGTGAGCGCCGTGTCCTCGTCGGGTAGCTTGAAGGAACCGGCCGGCGTCTGGCGGCGCGCAGGCGCCTGCGGAGCCGGGAGGTCGATGGCGAGAGGCGCCGCCGGACCGGAAAGCTCCGCCGCCAGATCGGGCAGCAAATCGCTCGGAGCGGGCGTCGGTACGCGGGCTTGCCGGGCGGGAGTCGCCCGGGCCGGCTCGGGCTTCGCGGCGGCCGCCGGGGTGGAGAGGGGGCTGTCGAGTCCGGGAAGCGGCAGCGCTTCTTCGTGCGATGGGGCCGGCATCGCCCGCTGCTCGACGCGAGGGGCCGGCGTCGGCGAGCGCCGCGGCGCGGGCGCCGGGGTCTGCGACGGCTCCATCACCGGAATCGGCGTCGAGCGGCGCGGCGATCCCGCGAGGGGTTTCTCGTTGCCGCGCGCCGCAGGTGCTGGAGTCTCGCCGCGCCGTGCTCCGGGAAGAGGAATCTGGTCGCGGTTCGGCTCCGGAGTCGAGGACCTCTCGATCGGGAGCGGAGCTTCCTCGGCAGTAGTCTGGGGAAGCGGAATCTCGGATTGCGCGGCACTGGCCGGCGCGGCCGCGGCGCTCGAAGGATCGATCCCCGGGAGCGGGATGGCGTCGTCGCCGATCTGCTCGGTCGGCGCATCCTCCGGCGCCGGAATCGTAGCGGCGGAGGGCGCGGGCTTCGCGGCGGCGGGCTTGGCGGAGGCGGCTTTCGCGGCGGCAGGTGCCTTCTTGAGCTTCGTCTGCGTTCCGGGAAGGGGAACCGCCGCACCGCTCTTGGCGGTGGCGCCTGCGCGTGCCGGAGCCTGCGGCGTACCTGGAAGCGGGACCGCGTTCCCCTTCCCCTTCTGCGGCTGCGCGGCGGACCTGGGCGTGCCGGGAAGGGGAATCTTCGCGGCCGTGGTGGGCGCCATCTTCGAACCGTCCTCGGGACGGTGCACGACGAACGCCGCCTTGCACTTCGGGCACTTGATCGACAACCCCGCGGGCGGCACGCGGCCGTCGTCGAGCTCGTACACCGCGGGACAGTGGGGACACTGGATACGCATCGTTTTTCGGAGAGCCTTTCCGGGGGAAGGACGGTACCATCCGGATCGCGCTGCCAGCAACGGACTGCAACGTCCACAAGGCCGGAAATCGGCGCGTTTTCGGTAGACAGCCCAGCGTGCCGCAGCGACACTGTGAGCCAGGGTGCCGCCCGGTCCCACACTGATCGCAGGCGGGGGACTTGCGGGGCTCGCCTGTTCGCGCGAACTGCGCGGTCCTTCGATCCTCGTCGAGGCTTCCGACCGGCTCGGGGGACTCGTTCGAACGGATGAGACGGAAGGCTTCCTCTTCGACTGGACGGGCCACTGGCTCCACCTGCGCGATCCCGGGATCCGCGCTCTCGTGGAAGAGCGATGGCTGAAGGACAACCTCCTCGTCGTCGCGCGGCGCGCGAGGATCTACAGCGAGAGCAGATGGACGGACTTTCCCTACCAGCACAACCTGCGCGGGCTTCCTCCGGAGACGATCCGCGACTGCCTGGTCGGATACGTGCAAGCGACGCTCGGCGAGGAGGGGCGCGCGCTCCGCGCACGGCCCCTGCGCAACGCGGCCGAGTTCATCGAGCGGCATCTGGGCCCTGGCTTCGCGCGGCACTTCCTCACGCCGTACAACGAGAAGCTGTACTGCGTCCCGTGCGAGGAGCTCTCGCCGGAGTGGGGCGGGCGGTTCATCCCCCGGCCTTCGCTCGACGAGGTGGTCCGCGGCGCGCTGGGGCTTCCGCAGTCGGCGGCCGGGTACAACGCTGTGTTCGTCTATCCGCGAGAAGGCGGCATCGAGTCGCTCTCCCGCGCGCTCGCCAAGGAGGCCACTTCCGAGGTGCGGCTCGGGACGCGGCTGGTTGCCCTCGATCTCCCTCGCCGCAGGGCACGGCTCTCCTCGGGCGAGGAGATCGCCTACCGCGCGCTGGTCTTCACCGCCCCGCTCTCCGCCGTCGCTCCTCTCGTCGAGGCGGGCGCGGGGCCGCAACCGATCGTCGAGGCCGCCCGCAAGTTGCGCTCGGTGAGCGTGACCACCGTGGAGATCGGCGCCGACGAGTCGGGTGGAGAGCGCTTCCACTGGGCGTACTTCCCCGAGCCGCGGTATCGCTTCTACCGGATCGGCTCGCCTTCCGAAGTGAATCCGCGGCTCGCGCCGCGCGGGGCGCGCAGCTTCGCCGTCGAGTTCGCCCATCGCGGCCCGGTGGACGCCGCGGCGCTCGTCGAGAATGCCGTGGCCGCTCTCTGCGAGTTGGGCCTCGCGGAGCGCTCGGGTATCCGCTTCGCCCGCGCGCGCACCATTCCCGTCGCCTACGTGCTCTTCGATGCGGAACACGCCGCCGCGCGCGACGAAGTGCTCGCCGGCCTCCGGAAACATGACGTCGTCGCGGCGGGACGGTACGGAAGGTGGGAATACAGCTCGATGGAAGACGCCCTCCTCTCGGGGCGCGAAGCGGCGCGGGCCCTCTCCGGATGAACGTTCCCGATCTCTCGATCGTCATCCCCGTCTACAACGAGGCGGGGATCGTGCGCGCCGCGTGCGAGGAGCTTTGCGGGAAGCTCGATGGGCTCGGCTGGGACTACGAGCTCATCTTTGCCGAGAACGGCTCGCGCGACGAGACGGTCAGAATCCTCGAGGCCCTCTCCCGCGAGCGGCCGCGCATCCGCTACCTGCACGAGCCGGCGCCAAACTACGGACGCGCGCTCAAGCACGGCATCCTCGAGGCCCGCGGGCGTACGGTGATTTGCGACGAGATCGACCTGTGCGACGTGTCCTTCTACCAGCGCGCCCTGCCGCTCCTCGCGGGTGGCGCCGACCTCGTCGTCGGCTCCAAGGCGATGAAGGGCGCGAACGACGCAAGGCCGCTGGTGCGGAGGGCGGCGACCCGGATCGTGACGTTGCTCCTTCGCGCGGCGACGGGGTTTCGCGGGACCGACACCCATGGCGTGAAGGCGTTCGTGCGGGACCGGATTGCTCCTATCGCGGAGGTGTGCAAGGTGGAGCGGGATCTGTTCGCTAGCGAGCTGGTCATCCGCGCGCAGCGGATGGGGCGGGACGTGCGGGAGATCCCGATCGCGCTGCGGGAGAAGCGGCCGCCGAGCATACAGCTGTTTCGCAGGGTGCCTCGCGTGTTGAGGGGATTGGTGCAATTGGGATGGGCTATCAGATTCGATAGGTGAATCACCGTCGTTGACGTTGACGACCACGTCCCTTGGCGAAGGCTCGAATCCTAGAAGTCGTGCGTCCACAACACGGAAATCTCCTGCGTCCTGTCCCCCACCGTCCCCTCCGCCGCGATGCTCCTGCTGATGTCGTACTCGATATGTCCCTCGACGGTGTTCTCGTTGGGCGACGGGATCAGCCTCTGCCGGTATCCGATGTAGATGCGGTCCCCGATGTACTTGCCGATGCTCGCCTGGGAGAGCATCCCTCCCTGCGTCTCCACCGTGAGCACGTCCACCGGCAGGATGCTGCGCAGCGAGTTGCGCAATTGCCCGAAGAGCAGACCGCCGAGAACGCTCGACGCCGCTCCTTCCAGATCGACGCTCCCGCCGTTGGTGCTGGCGCGCCCGGATTCGCGGCCCGTGGCGAGATAGAAGGCGATGGCGTCCTGGTCCATGGGCGGGTCCGAGGAGAGTTGAACGTCCGGGTCCTTGGCGCTGCCGGCGACGTTGATGGTCACCTTGGGCTTCCCGGGCGCCGCGTCGAAGACGGCCTTGATCTCCAGCTCCGGATTGTCGATCTCACCGCCGGTCTCGATGATCTTGGCGTCCGAGATGGTGAATCGGCGCCCCAGCGCGGAGAACGATCCTTGTGGCGCATGGATGACGCCGTCCGCGGTCGGCACTTCGGGATGCCGCGCGTCGTAGTCGAAGGCCAGGCTGCTCTGGATGGGGAACTCGAAGTCCTCGGCCGCGACGTAGATGCGGTCGATGTCCAGCTTGGCATGCGCGCGGAAGTTCGACTCGGCCCGTGCCTTGGCCTCCGCCTCGACCTCCTCCGGTTCCTTGCCGACCGGATGAGGCTTCTCGCCTTCGTGGACGAGGACCACGTCGGGATTGGGCTTCAGATTGGGCAGCTTCTTGTCCGGTAGGCGCAAGACCTTCACCGTCGCGCCCGGGATCTTCGCGTTCACGGTGAGAAGCCCGTTGGTGTAGTCGCCGAAGGTATCCAGCTCGCCTTCGACTCGAGCCACTTCTTCGCCCGCCTGCCGGACCGGGACCGCTCCTTTGGGAAGCTGCTTTCCGTCGGCGCGCTTGCGGTCGCGCACCGACTCGTCGTCGCCGAGATGGACCTCGCCGGTGAACTCCATCTTGTCGCCGCCCTCCGGCAGCGCCTTGCGGGTCCCGGCGAGGATGGCAGCGAACGTTCCGCCGCCGCTGCTTCCGGTGATGCGGTCGATGACCACTTCCTTGGTGGAGAACTTGGCGTCCATGCCCACGTCCTCGAACACGCCTTGCCCGACCACGTCGAAGAGCGCGTTCTTGAGGTGCGCCTCGCCCTCGGGCACCGGCTTGCCGACGAGCCCGGACACCTTCACCTCGGCGTCGAGGGTCCCGCCGGCCCGGCGCACGAGCGGAGCGATTCCGGAGGCGAAGGCGAGGTCGAGCTTCTTGGCCGAGATCTCGCCGGTCAGCTTTCCCTGGCTCACGGAGGAGAACCCAGTGCGGAGGAGCGTCCGGCCTCCCAGGTCGGCGTCGACGCGCGCGTGGGCGAGGAAGGTGCCGCCGCCCGGCGGATTGATGCCGATGTGCAGGAGGGCGAACGCGGAGGTCGCTTCCACATACAGGTCCGCGTTGCCGATCTTCTTCTCGCGCGCCAGCACGTCCTTGACGTCGAGGCGGCCTTCGAGGCGCGGCTCGGCGGCGGATCCGGTCAGGACGAAATGCCCCTCGAGGCGGCCCTCGGCGGGAAGGTCGGGCTTTCCCGCGAGCTGCGCCATCCGGCCGATGACGAGGCCGGGGACGTCGAGAACGACATTCACGGGGCGGCCGAGGAGCGGGTCGAGCGTCGCCCGGTCGCCGCGGCTGCGCACGAGCTCCACCAGCTCGGCGCCGGAAATCTTGAAGGTGGAATCCGCGCGCATCACGGCCTCGCCGTTGGCTTGCGCGCCCAATCCGAACTTCACCTGGTCGTCGATGGCGAGGTCGCTCTGGAAGGAGAGCCCGTGCAGCTTCTGGCCGACGACGATGGACTGCCCGTGCGCGGAGGCGACGACCTTGGGCGCGTCGGCGGTGCCCGTGAGCTTCACGCTCAGGCCGAGCTCTCCGGAGCTCTCCGGCGGAAGCGCTCCCGCGCGGGCCAGCCGGTCGAGGGGCAGCCGGTCCACCGAGAGGGCCGCCTGGAGCGGGCGAGCGAGGATGCGAGAGAGATACGCGCGCTCCTTGAGCGCGCGAAGCAGATCCAGCGGGACCTGCGCGGAGAGCATCGCCGTCGGCTCGCCCGAAAGGGCGACCGCCGCATCGAGGGCCGCGCGCCCTTTCCCGAGGAGGAGCCCGGCGCGTACGTCCACCCCCCGCAGCTTCGCAGTGCCGAGATCGTGCGCATCGAGGGATAGCGTGGCGTCCGGAGCACCCAGGGTCCCGGAGGCGACGAGGCGGAGCGACACCGTCCCGGTTACCCCCATCTTCTGGCCGCGCTCGATGTGGAGCCGCTGGGCGAGGTCGGCGAGATCGACGCCGCGCAAGGACGCGTCCGCCTTGATCGGTGTTCCCGCCGCTTCGCTGGGATCGGGGCGGATGGGTCCGTCGATCTGGAACTCGAAATCGGGCCCGCGCTGCGCGCGGACGAAGCCCTCGGCGCGCAGGCGCGGCCCATGGAGGTGCGCATGCGTGTGCGCGTCGATCGGGACCTCTGCAGTCCGCGCCACCGCCATCTCCGAAAGGTCGAGCTGCAAGTCGACTTCCGGCTGCGTCTTGCGGCCCGAGACGACCACGTTCCCGTCGACCATGCCCCGGAGCCCGAGGTTGGGAGGCAGCGCGAACTTCGGCAGGTATTCGAGGTCCAACCTGGTCAACACGGCGGCCGCGTCCATCGTCTTTTCGCGCAGCTGCGCCGAGACGCGCAGCGCGCCGTGCGGTCCCACCAGATCGAGCGGCTCCACGATCGTTTCCCCGGCGCGGAAGTGGACCCGCACGGGGTGCGCGAGGCGAAGCTCATTGCCCGGATACGTCACGAGGAAGTTGGAGAGGAGCAGGCCGTCCCTGTCGTCGTCGATGCGAGCGTCGCCGGCGACCTGCATCTGGCCCTCGGAGACTCCGGAAGCGACGCGCAGGTGGGCCATCGGCCACGCGAGCTGCATGTCGATCCGCGGCGCCTTCAGGGCGATCTGCCCGAGTTGCAAGTCGGTCGCGGTCACCAGGAGCTTTCCGTCGGGCGCCTTGAGGTTTCCGCCCAGGTTGCCGTCGATGGCGATGTTCGTTCCCGCGAACCGGGCGTCCTGGCGGAAACGCGGTGCGCGCAGATGCAGATTCGCCTGCGGCCTTTTCGGCGATCCCGTCAGGTGCGCGCTGATCTGCGCCGAGCCCGCGAGGGGTATCGACGGCGTCTTGCGGAATGTTCCGATCGCCTTCCCGACGGCGGAGAGATCCGGCGCCTGCACGTCGAGATCGAGCGCCATCGCGTCGAACGCCGCCTCTCCATGCATCGACAAACGCAGGCCGAGGGCAGTCGCGGTGAAAGCGCGGATGAGCGCCTTTCGCCCCTGCACGTCCGCCGTCAGGTCCGCCTTCATCTCTCCCATGCGCTCGAGGTGCGCAGGTCCGAGGTGGACCTTGGCGTGCAAGTCGCCGCGGACGCCGTGCTCGTCGAAGGTGGGCGTGCCTTTCCCGTTCGCCTCCACGCGGCCGGTCACCTTGCCGTTCGGTCCGGCCCGCGCCACCGCGGCGGGATCGACGTCGTCGAGCTGCAGGGCGACCGACCAGCGCGGTCCCTGATCGAGAGTGGCGTCGGCATCGAGCGCGACCTTCCCGCCCCCAGCCTCGAGCCGCGCCATCGTCACCACCCGCTGCCCCTCGAGGCGCACGGTGGCCTGCCCGCGCACCTCTCCGCTCAGGGCACCCGGCTTCCCGCGCGAGAGCGCGTCGAGGTCCTCCGGAAAAAGGCGCAGATCGCGAATCTCCACCGTGCCGCGCCGCGTGCCGAGATCGAGCGACCCGGAAGCGCGTGCGCCGCTCTTTCCCGCCGAGATGCGCGCCTCGCGAAGGTCGAGCTTGCCCGTATTGGTGGGACCGTCGACGGTGGCGTCGACGCCGACGGCGATCGGCAGCTTTCCGGGCTGCAGGAGCTGCCCCGACAGGGCCAGGGCGGCAGCCGTCTTGTCGGCCGCGTAGTGCGCGCGTCCGTCGCGCACATCGACGCGGTCGAGAGCGAAGGAAGGCGTCTCCTTCGGCGCAGGCCGCATCGCGACCGAACCTTGCTCGAGGGAGATCCCGGTCACGTCGATGACCCAGGCGAACGGTCCCTTTTGCTGGTCCGGCTGGGGAGGCTCGCGGGGAGCGAGAGCGCGGCTCAGGGTCGTCGTCGGCTTCCCGTCCGGACCGGTTACCGTGGCGATGTCGATCCAGGGGCGCACGAGCCGCAGCTCGCTGATCATGATCTTGTGCGCCTTGAGCGCGATCGGATTCACGTGAACGCAGGCCCGCTCGGCGCGCAGCACCTCGATGCCGTCCGGGTCGCGCAGGTCGACCGCGTCGGCGCAGACCTCGAGGAACCCGCGCACCTCGATGCGGGAGACGGCGAGCCTTCCCTGGATCGCCTGCTGCGCCTGCTTGGTGACCTCGATGCCGAGGCTCCGGGCACCGTTTCCGGTATGCAGCCAGACGAGCCCCAGGACGATCGCCAGCAGGACCAAGCCGAACAACGCGGCGATTCCGAGGCCGACGGCGCGGCCGATCCGCCGGCCCCTTCCCTTCTGCCGGGGAGCGGGCGGACGCACCACAGGCGGGCCGGGCAAGTGCGCCGTCGTCGGCTCGGGTGGATGAGGCTCGCCCACGCGAGTGCAGTTTAGTCCGTGGTGAGTGCAAGCGCAGGAAAGAGACGGTCAGAACGCCTCGCCGAGGGTGATGTGATAGGCCCAAGGCGCCTGGCGCGTGCAGGCCGGATCCTGGTTGCAGGCGGATGCGACCCGGGTTTGCTGGACGTTGCCGGCGGCGGGCAGGATTTGCTCCTGCGGGTTGAGAACGTACCCCACGTCTACCCGGATCGGACCGAATGGCGTCAGGTAGCGCAGTCCGATCCCGGGCGCGACTTCGAGTACACCCTGCCACGGCAGAGCCGGTTTGGGCGTGATCCGGCTCGCGTCGGTGAAGACGACGAAGGCGGTGTGCTTCAGGATGAAGTCGGTATAGAAGCGCGCCTCCGCCGCGATGAGCGCGGAGCCGTTGCCACCGATCGGAATGTAGCCCGTGTATTGCTGCGGGATGCTCGTCCCGCTCGTGCTGCCCACTTTCGGCCCTTGCTGCAGGGGCGCGTACCCGCGCTGGAAGCTCTGCCCTCCTCCGAAGAACCGCTGCGTGAACGGGCTCGCCAGCGGATTCTGATCGGAACCTTCCAGGATGAGCGCGCCATACTGCGCCCTGGCGGCGAGGACGCCGTATTTTCCGAGCGGCATGTAGCCGCGGATCTCCGGCTCGACGCGGAAGTACGTGAACGATCCCGGCTTGAGGGTCTGCTGCAAATCGAGGGTGGCGAAGAAACCGACCGTCGGCTCGAGCACGTTGTCGCGCGAGTCGTACGTGTAGCGGATCTCGGGATAGGTCAGGTTGCAGGACGGGATGCAATTCTTGAGGAGGGCGAGGTTCGGACCGCCTTTGTTGATGAGCGTCTGTAGGTCGGCGCTCGGCAGATCGACCTTGAAATACCGGACGAAGTTGATCGCAGGCGCGATGCTGTGGCGGCCCCGCCGGTACACGAGCGAGCCTCGCGCGGCGACCTCGTCGTAGTCGAAGCCGAAGTTGATCTCGCGCGCGAACTCGGCGCGGCTGACGAAGTCGAGACCAGGAAAGAAGACGGTCGGGACGGTGAGCTGCGCGCTCGTCAGCGTCGCGATTCCGTTGGACGTCGACTGGGCGATGTTGGGGACGAAGGCGTAGCCGATGGTGGACGCCAGCTCCAGCCTGCGCAGCCCACCGAGGAAGTTGCGATTGGTGTACTCGGCACGGAGCCGCGGAACTTCCCAGCGCGACTCCTCCACCTGGCCGCCGATCCCGAAGCGCGTGGTCTGGAACGGCGCCTCGCGCACGTTGATCCGGACCGCGGCGATGGGGGTCTCGCCCAGAGGCTCGAGGCTGACGCGTACGGCGGCGAAAGCGCCCAGGTTGTAGATGCGCTGCTGGGCGAGCTCGAGGGCGCTCGGCTTGAAGATGTCGCCCTGGTCGATCCCGGCCGCCTGGATGATCTCCTTGACGGGAACGCCGCGCGCTCCGTACACGAGCACGCGCCCGAACCGGTACCGCTGTCCGGGCTCCAGCTTGTAGGTGATGTGAGCGCTCGCGTCGTGGGTGTTGACCTCCACCACTCCGGAGTCCCTGGCCTCGGCGAAGCCATGCTCCTTCATTCCGCGGACGAGGACGTCCTTGCTCTTCTCGTAGTCGTCCTCGTCGAACGAGTCGCCCTTGTGCATGGGCAGCTGGTCGTCGATGTCGTGCAGCTCGTCGTTGGTGAGAGGACCCTGGCCCTGGTAGTCGATGGCCCCGACGCGGGCGCGCCTTCCTTCGTCGATGGTGGTCACCAACCGGACGCGACCCTTGTCGTCGCGCTCCTCTCTCATGTCGGTGATCTTCGCCTCGTAGAAGCCCTTCTCGTTGTACCAGCGGATGATGCGCTTCTTGTCGATCTCGAACAGATCCGGGTCGTAGTAGCGCGCGGTCTTGGAGAAGAACCCGCTGGTGGGCTGGCTCGCGATGTGGTCGCGCAGCTCGCCCGACTTGATCGAGTGGTTGCCGGCGAAGTCGATGGCGACGAGGACGGGGCGGCCCTCGAACGGAGTGGAGGGCGTCGCGCAACCGGCGAGGATGGCGCAAAGGACGATCGCGGCGCGCAAGTTGGGGTCGAGGCTGGAGCGCATCGCGCGGGCGCTCACCGGATGCTCCGGCCTGCGGCCTCCGCCCGTCGCAGGCGAAGCCCGCTCCTCCGTTCTCCCGTCAGGTGCGTTGCCTCAAGAGCAGATGCAGGTTCGCCTTCTCCCAGCCCCGCGCCCGGACGTAGCCGGGGAAGGAACGCTCGCGCTCGCGGAACTCGGGGCCGTGCACCACGCGCCGGCCGTCGCTCCCAACCGCGGGCGGAACGGCCTGGTGCAGCATCTCGTGGAAGACGACCAGCTCCACGAAGTGGCGGGGCACCTGCTCGTGGTCGAGCGCGGGATGGATGCGGATGAGCTTCTGCTCGTGGAGGTAGACGCCCATCTTCATCGAGCTGCGCCGTCCGAGGGGCGCCCGCCTGCCCCATCCGATGCGCGCGTCGATCTTGCCGCCGAACTGCTCGGCGTTGAGGCGGGCGAAGATCGCCGCCAGGTCGTGCACGCGGCCGCGCTGCTCGAGGGCGGGCAGCGGGCGGTCGCAGGGAGGGCGGATGAGGTCGCGGTGATCGCGGATGTATGCGTCGATGGCGCGGCCGTGGGTGCGGCGGTTGCGGCCGGTGAACCCGGCCAGCGCGCGGACCACGTCCTCGTGTGCGACGGCGAACATGTGGTGCAGTCGGAAGCGCACGCGCCCCTGCAGGCGCTTGTACGAAACCATGGTCCAGGCGTTGTCGGTGAGCTGTACCTCGACCGGCTCCCGCATCAGCCGGGTGAGCTCGTCGGCGAGGACCGTGCCCGCGTGCGGGGCGGCAGCGGGCTGCGTCGCGGCGGTCTGTCCGGGCCGGCCGGCGAACAGCTGGAGCTGCAGTTGCTTCATGCCCTCCACTCTAAGAGCAAGGTCGATCGGTCAGCAAGCGGCAACGCGGGTGGGCGCCCGCCATGCGGCGACGATCGAACGGCGCGCGCGGCGTTCGCCTCGGAACGGGACCCGCGCGGGCGCGATGCGCAGGGCCTCCGTGACGACGATTTGCGCGCAAACGATCGGGAAAAAGTGGGTTCACTATTAGTGAAGTCGATTTCACTCGATAAAATGGACGATCCGGGCCCAGCCGATTCCTTGACACGCAGGATCGCGCTCTCTATCGTGCGCCGCTGAGTGGATGCGCGCGCGACGCACCACCTAGCCCGATCTCGCGGAGGGAACTAAACGATGCCAGTTGGAAAGAGGAAGACGAAGAAGAGTACGGGTCGTAAGACCGCCGGTCGCAAGGCCACCAAGAGGAAGACGAAGAAGTAGCCCGGCGCGGCCGGGCGGCCTTGCCTGGCGAGGCCGCCCGCGGGCCCGGCGCCACTCTGGACGACGCCGACGAGCCGCTCCTCCCAGACCGACGCAGTTCCCCTCGCGCGCCGCGCGCGCCTCCTCCTCACGCTTCGTGCGCTCCTTCCCGCCTCGCTGCAGAAGCTCTGGCTTCCCTCCCCCTCCCTCGCCGTCCTCCAGCTCCGCGTCCCGGGCCGCACCATCCTGGCGGTCGTCGACGCGCGGCTCGTGCTCGCGGCGCTAGCGGACGAGCGGCCCACCTCGATCGAGTCGACGCCGCGCTCGCAGGCGACGCTCCGCTCCGCGCTGGAAGGGGGAACGCTGACCTCGGCGCGGTTCGAGACCGCATCGACGGGCGGGCGCGAGAGCGACCCCGCGATCCGGCTCACCGTCGAAACGGAGTCCGGCATCCGCGCCTTGATCGCGGAGCCGCACGCGGGAGCGCTGCTCCTCCTGGCGCCGGCAGAAGGCGGCGAGCGCATCGTCTGGGCCGGAAGCGGCGCCGGCGCCGCGCGCCGTCCGGGATCCACCTACCCGAAAGCGGTCGCCGTCGAGCCTGCTGCCGAGGACCAGCAGGTCGAGGGGGCGGATCGAGAGCTTCTGCGCAATGCGGTCGCGGCCGAGGAAGCATCGGGCGTCGCGGCGCGCAAGAAGGATCTCGAGAAGCGCCTGCGGGCGAAAGCGCAGAAGCTGCGCCGCACGCTCGCCGCCATCGAGGAGGATGCCGCGCGGGCCGGAGCGGCCTCGGGCGACCGGCGCAAGGGCGAGTTGCTCGCCGCGCACGCCTCGTCGGTGCCGCGCGGCGCCCGCGAGGCGCGCGTACCCGATTGGGCCGATCTCGATCCCGATGGTTCGCCCCGCGAGGTGGTGTTGAGGCTCGACCCGGCGCTCTCCGCCCGGGAAAACGCCGAGCGCTGGTTCAAGCGTGCGCAGCGCTATGCGGCGGCGCTTCCCCGCATCGCCGCTCGCCGCGCGGAAGTTTCGGCGGCGCTCGAAGCCGCCCAGGCGCTCCTCGAGCGCGCCGGATCGATCCGCGACGCGGAGGGCCTGCGCGCGGTGGAAGCGGAAGGGGGCGCGGCGCCGCGGCAGAAGCGGCCCTCGCGTCCGGGACGGCCGCAGCCGCGCGTCCCGTACCGGACATTCACCTCGGCGAGCGGAGCGCGCATCCTGGTCGGCCGCAGCGCGCGGGACAACGACGAGCTACTGCGGTCGGCGCGGGGGAACGATCTGTGGCTGCACGCCCGCGGGGTGCAAGGATCGCACGTGATCGTGCCCGATCCCGGCGGCGCGCCCGACCCGCGGACGGTGCGCGACGCCGCGCTGCTTGCGGCGCACTTCTCCAGCGCGCGCGGCTCCGAGGGGGCCGAGGTGGCCTGGACCCGCCGGAAGCACGTCCGCAAGCCGAAGGGCGCCGCTGCAGGCGCGGTGACCTTCACCCAGGATCGGACCATCCGCGTACGCCTCGACGATGCGGTCCTGCGCGCCCTGCTCGCCTCCGAGGAAGCGGCGGTTTGACGCGAGCACCAAAGCCGGTTCTGCGGCATCCTCCTGGATCGTGCGTACGCTTCCCTTTCTCACCTTCCTCGTCGTCATCGTCCTGATCCTCGGGAGCATGCACTACTACCTGTGGGCGCGGCTGGTGCGCGATCCGCAGCTTCCGCCCCTCGCCGCGCGAACCCTGACCCTTGCGGTGGTGGCGTTGGCGATCGTCCTGCCCCTCTCGCTCGTCATCGTGCGCCGCTTGCGAGGCCACGTCGCGCCCGCGTTCGTGTGGATGGCGTTCTTGTGGATGGGGATCGGCTTCTTGCTCGCGGCGTTCCTCGGGTTCGTCGACCTGGGCCGCTTCGCGTTGTGGGCGGCGCGCAGGCTCGGTGGAAACGATGCGGTCGCCGATCCGGCACGCCGCATCTTGCTCGCTCGCGCGCTGGCGGTCGGAGTCTCCGGCGCCGTGCTCGGCCTCGCCGGCTCCGGAGTGAAATCCGCCCTCGGGCGGCTGCGCGTGAAGGAGGTCCCGGTCCGCCTCGCCGGCCTGCCTGCGCAACTCGATGGCTTCCGCTTGGTGCAGATCACCGATCTCCACATCGGCGCGCTGCTCCACCGCGGCTGGGTCGAGGGCGTGGTCGAGCGCGTGCTGGGAACGCGTCCCGACGCGGTGGCGATCACCGGCGACCTCGTCGACGGGTCGGTGGAAGAGCTTCGCAACCACGTGGCGCCGCTCGCCGCACTCGCCTCGGCCCCGCGCGGCGTGTTCTTCGTCACTGGCAACCACGAGTACTACTCCGGCGTCGATCAGTGGCTGCGGCACTTGCCGACGCTCGGCATCCGGCCTCTGCGCAACGAGCGTCTCGAGCTTGCTCCCGGGCTCGACCTCGCCGGGATCCACGATGCCTCGGGTACCGGCACGCGCGGCTTTGCGCCCGACCTCGACCGCGCCCTCGCCGGCCGGCAGCAGGGACGTCCGCTGGTGCTGCTCGCCCATCAGCCTCGCCAGTTCGCCGAAGCCGCGAAGAAGGGCGTCTCGCTCACGCTCAGCGGGCATACCCACGGCGGGCAGATCTGGCCGTTCTCCTGGATCGTCGCGATCGTCCAGCCCTACCTCGCGGGGCTTCACCGCAGCGGCGATGCCCAGATCTATGTCAGCCGGGGAACGGGCTTCTGGGGCCCGCCGATGCGCGTCTTCGCGCCGCCCGAGATCACGCTCCTGACCCTGCACCCCGCATGAGGGCTCCCGCGATCCAGACGCTCGTCGGCCGGGCGAGGAGAGCAGGTTGCGCAATCGCTTCCTCGGGAACGAGGAGAAGGTCTGCGCGCGCATCGGGGGCGATGGTGCCCTCGATCCCCGCGAGCAGCGCCGCCTCGTGGACGGCCTCCAGGATCGCGTCGAAAGAGAGGCCCGCAGCCGCGAGCAAGGAAAGCTCCTCGGCATCGATTCCGGGCGAGGTTCCTTCGTTCCCCAGATCCGTTCCGTAGGCGACGATTGCCCCCGCCTCGCGCAGCAGTCTGAGATTTTCGATGCCTTCGCCGCCATAGGCGTGCAGCGTGGAGATGACTCGCAAACGCCGGGCGCCGATCTCCTGGACCAGGGCGTCGGGCAGCGCGCCTGTGGGAGCGTGAGCGAGCACGTCCACTCCGGCGTCGACCGCGAGGCGGACGAGCTCGGGGTCGAGGGCATGCACGGCCACGAGGAGGCCGCGCCGGTGCGCCTCGTCCGCGGCCGCCCGCGCGATGCTGGCGTCCAGCACGGGAAAGCGGGCATCGAGCGCCAGCTTCACGAACCGCGCACCGAGCGCCGCGACGCGCGCGACGGCATGGCGCGCCTCCTCCTCGGTCGCGATTTCCAGGCCGTAACCGTTCGCGCCCCAGCTCTGGGTCGGGTAGCCGCGCGGCGCGGTGAGAAGCGGGCCCGCGAACGCGACCTGCAGCGGGTCGAGCTCGCGAAACGACGGCACGAGCGGCTCCGTGGCGCCGAGATCGAGCACGGCGGCGACTCCGCCGCGCAGGAGGGCTTCGGACTCCGCCCGCATGTCGCCCGCGATGGCGAGGTGCACGTGCGCGTCGGTGAAGGCAGGAAGAAGCAGCTGTCCGCTCGCCTCGAACGCGCGCGCCTCGCGCGGCGGTCGCGAGGCGATCTCGACGATGCGAGACCCTTCCAGCGCGACCGCGACGTCTGCCTGCTGCCCGGCGCTGCGCGCGCCGGCGATCCACAAGACGGGCACCGCGCGAGATTACCTGCGTGCTAGGCTCCCTTGCATGCCGGGCGAGGCCGACGAGCTGATCCTGAAGATGCAGCACCTCGAGGCCGAGGCCCGCGCGCAGGAAGAGGCCCGCCGTCTCGAGGAGCGGGGCAGGTCCCTCAAGTCGCGTGCGCAGCAGATGGCGTGGGCGGCGCAGATCGAGCTCGACGCGGCCACCAGCCGGCAGCGCGAGGGTGAAGAGAAGATCGAGCGCGCCAAGACGCCGGGCACCCCTCCGCTCGACGCCGCCGACCTGCTCGCGCAGGGCAAGCAGATCGCCGCGGAAGGGCGCACGCGGGTGGTGAAGGCGCGCGCCCGCCTCAACTACGCGCTCGACCAGATGGACGAGAGCGAACGCCAGGAGCTCGAGGCGCTCCGCGCCAGCGCTCGCGCCGAGACCCACGCGCAGCTCGCCGAGGACCCGCTCTTTGCCAAAGCGCCTGCGCCCGGGCCTGCCTCCCCTCCGGAGGACGAGGGCGAGGGCACCTGACGGGACGCAGGCGGATCGCGCTGCGCGCACTGGCAGCGCTCGCGCTGCTCTTCGCGATCGGCGTTCTGGTCCATTCGCTGCCGGTGCTGCACTGGATCGCGATGGGTGCGCGCGAGGCACACCGGGCGGGCGCGTGGGGCGCCTTCGCCTGGTTCGGAATCGTCTACGCGCTCATGCTGCTGCTCTTTCCGACCGTGCCCCTCATCATCGCCTCGGGATGGTTGTTCGGGATCTTCGGGGCCGTGATCGCGCTTGCCGCCGCGGTCGCCGCAGCGGCTTCGGCATTCGCGCTCGCCGGTGGCCTGGGACGTTCCGATGCCGCGCGAGCGCTGCGCGAGCATCCCAAGGCGCGCGCACTCTCGGATCTTGCCGAGGAAGGGGGCGCCTGGACGGTGGCGCTCTTGCGCCTCGCTCCCATCCTTCCCTTCACGCCGACGAACGCGGTGCTGGGTCTGACCGGGATGCGTCTTCGCGAACTCGCGCTAGGCACGTTCCTCGGCATGGCTCCGGGTGCTCTGCTCTATGCCTGGGCGGGATCGCTGGTTCCGAGCGCCGAGGCGCTGGAAGAAGGCGAGAGCCTCGTGCCTGGCCCCCTCGTCTGGGGGCTTCTAGCGGCGAGCATCGTCGCGGCGGTGGTGATCGGGATCGCCGCGGCGCGCAGGCTGCGCCGGGCGACGCCGGAGGGGCGGCCGCCGCGATGAAGTGCGGCTAGACCGCCCTCGCGCAGAGCCCCGCGCTGGCCGCGATCGGGCTGCGGAGGAACAAGACATCCTCGATGAGGCGTTCGAAGAGGGCGAGGACCGCCTCGGGCGAAGGGCCGTCGATGATCGCGGTGTCATCGTCCGCGAGCAGACAATGGCCGGCGAAGGAGCCGCCCTCGTTCTGGAAGAACAAGACGGGAATGCGCCTCCCGCTCGCGGAGAGGTGCCGTACACCAATCAATTCATTGGTTTGCATTCTGCCGCGCAGAAGCAAACCCCTTGCCAGCCGGGAGCCAAGTTCTTGGCTGAATCGGCCGAAAGGCTGGCTGCGGCTGGGGATTTCGTCATTCTCCGAGGGAAGAGAGTCGCTCGAAGCATCAGCCGACCGAGAGAGCGGAAGCCAGGGTTCAAGCTTCAGCGCGAGCACCCGTGGGCTCGATTCCTGGCCAGCAGCCAGGATCCTGGCCTTCCCCTCCAAAGCATCTCTTCGAGGGTCGGAAGGCAATTTTGCGCAGTCGTGGTTCGCGAGACGGCTCCGCTGGCACCGTCATTGCGAAGCCGCGCCGCATGCAGCTTTCGCGATTTGTCGTCAGTTATCGCAATGTTAGAGACGGCGAGCACGTCCTCTACAGCGTACTGTCCGACCGGTACGTCGGCATCGACCAGGCGACGCTCGGTGCCATCGGGCGCTGGTCGCGCGGTGCCTCGCCGGCTCGCACTGACGAGAAAGAGACGCAAGCGGCGCTGCTCGAGGACGGCTTCCTCGTAGAAGGCCGCGAGGACGACGACCAGGCGCTTCGCGAGCATCTCGATCGCGCCGCCGGCGGAATCCCCGGCGAGATGCACGTCACCCTCATGCCGACGCTCGCTTGCAACCTGGCGTGCGACTACTGCTTCCAGAAGGAGCATCCGGCGTTCGGGAAGATGAACGGCACCACGGAAGAGGCGACCGTCGAGTGGATCCTCCGCGCCATCGACGAGCGCAAGCTGCGCTCGCTCCACGTTCATTACTTCGGCGGCGAGCCGCTCACGCGGAAGGATTTCGTCCTCCGCACCGCCGAGATCCTCTCCGCGGCGATGGCGGCGCGGGGCGGCACCTTCGCCTGGTCCTGCACCACCAACGGCGTCAACCTCACTCCCGATTTCGCCGCGAAGTTGCGGCGGTTCGGCGATGGCACTTTCAAGGTGACCCTCGACGGCGACCGCGAGACGCACGACCGCATGCGGACCTATCGCAACGGCCGGGGCAGCTTCGACCAGATCTTCGAGAACGTCGTCGCCTGCGCCTCCATCGTGCGCATCCGCATCGGAGGAAACTTCCTGCCCGACCAGCAGGCGAGCTTCGAGAAGCTGCTCGAGCGGCTCGATTCGGCAGGTCTTCGGGGGAAGCTGGAAAGCGTCCGCTTCAAGCCGATCATCGATACCCAGAAGAAGAAGGCGAGCTGCACGGGCTGCACCGGCGAAGGCGAGACCGAGACCCTGGTCCAGCTCAACAAGAGCATCGAGCGGCGCGGCCTGGGATCGCGCGAGCAGAGGCACGAGACGCTGGAGGAGATGCTCGGCCCCTGCGAGCTGCACTGGAAGAACAGCTACACCATCGACCCGGACGGACGAGTCTACAAATGCCCGGCGGTGGCGGGCATCCCGGGAATGGAAGTCGCCGCCGTGGGCACGCGGGCGGACGAGAAGGAGGCGCCGCTCCTCGTCCTGCGCCCGTGGAAGAAGTGCGGCGACTGCCCGTATCTGCCGGTCTGCATGGGCGGGTGCCTGGGCAGCAAGTACTTGAAGACCGGACGCACCGACGAGGTCGCCTGCAAGCTCGAGGCGTTCGAGACGAGTTTCCGCGAGGCCGTGACGAAGCGGTACCTGGCGGAGTTTGGCAGCACCGAAGAGTGGTCAAACGCGGCCTAGCGCCGCATTGCCGAGGAGAAGCATATGAAGATTCGCCGCAGCAGCCGGAAGAGCACGCGCAAGGCGCTTCCCTGCCCCAACATGATCGGATAGGCGTGCCGTTCTTGACGGCCACGGCCGCGCCTGCAAGGTTGGCGCGGCCTTGCGCCGCCTGCTCCTGTTGATCGTTCTGGCAGGGTGCTCGCGTACGGGCGAGGCGGGCAGTTTCCGGCTTCGCATCGCCGCCTCGGGCGAATTGGCTCCCCTCAGTCCCGCTCCGATGGGCTCGTACAGCACTCTCGCACAGGACTGGGTTTTCGAAGGGCTGCTGCGCCTCGAAGCGGATGGGACCGTGAAGCCCGCATTGGCCTCGCGATGGGATCGCCTCGACGGGAAGTCCGTTCGCGCCTGGATCCGGCCGGACGCCCGGTTCAGCGACGGCTCTCCGGTTGGAATGGGCGACATCATCGCGTCGCTGACCTCTTCCGGGTTGAAAGCCCACGTGCAGGAGGGTGCCATCGTCATCGAGTCGGAATCGGTTCTTCCCGAAACCATCTTGAGTCGCACCTTGATCTCCAAAACGGTGCAAGGGAGCGCGATCGGCACCGGACCGTTCGCGGTGGTGGAGCAGGACCCGTCGCACATGCTCCTCCGCAGGAATCACAAGCTCGCAGACCATATCGGCGAGGTCCTTCTCCAAGCTTTCAAGGGGCCTCGCGAAGCGTTCCTGGCCACCCTGGCGGGAGACGAGGATAGCTATCCATTGATCGACCCGAAGCAGGTCGAGTTCTTCCAAGGCGTGCCCCGATTCCGTCTGCTCGAAGCACCGAGCGTGAACGCGATCGCGGTGTCCTTGAACACGAAGCGTCTCGATCGACCCACGCGTCTCGCGTTGGTCGCGGCCCTCCGCCAGCCCGATCTCGTTCGATTGGCCTATCCCGCAGGGTGCGCGCCGATGGGCGCCCCGACCGATTCATTCCGTCCGCTTCCGCCGGGGAGGCGTCTGAACATCTCCGGCGTCTTCAAGGTCGGGTCGTCGATGGAGCGCATGGCGCTCGCGGTCCAACGGGCACTCGGTCCACGCGCCGGCGAGATCGAGGACCTGTCGCTCGCGGACTACCGCCACCGCGTTGCGACCGGGGAATTCGATCTCGCGATCGAGCTTCCCGTCGCCTGGCCTCCGAGCGAAATGGCCCTCCTCTGGCGAACCAATTCGCCGCTCGTCGCGCGCAATTTTTCCAATCCCAGGGTCGACGCGGCCATCGATGCCGGCGACTGGGCCCGCGCGATGACAGAGCTGGCCGATGACCCGCCCGTCGCCTTCATCTGCCTGCCGGCGCGGCTCGCGATCATCGACGCCCGGTTCAAGAACGCCCGCATCGGTCCGTACGGGTTCTTCGAGACGCTCCCGGACTGGGAGGTCGACCGGTGACCGAGGCGCCCGAGAGCAGCGATGCCTTCGCTCGCCGTCTCGTGTTGATCGTCGCCGTATCGGGGGTCCTCATCGCGCTGGTGGGCATCCTCGCCTTGCAGATCCTCAGCGTTAGGACCGAACGGGCTTCGCAGGAGGCCCTCCATTCCATCGCGGAACAAGCCGGCCGCCGCCTCGCGGCCTACATCTCGCAGCAAAAGACGCTCTTGCGCGCAGTGGCCGGCGCCGTCGCAGGCAGCCCCGACGCCCCTCGCAAGCTGGCGCAGGCGGTCCTCGACGCGCCGGGCCTCGGCAAGGTTGCGACCATCGACGCGCAGACCCCTCCCGCGAAGCTGCCGCGGCTCCGGCCGGAACAGCTCGCCGACGCGCTTCACGGAAAGGAGGTCTCCTCGGCCCTGTACATCAAAGACGATCTGACGCCGTCGATGGACGCCTGCGTCCCGGCGCCCGGTCCACCGGGCCAGGCGGTGTGCGCCATGCTCGATCTGCTCGAGCTGCAGCGGGAGGTGCAGCGCATCCGCGTCGGCGACACCGGCTTCGCCCTCGCCTTCGACGCCGACGGCCGCCTGTTCGCCGCCGGGGCGGGCCAACTGCGTTCGGCGGTGGTGAGCGGCGAGAGCGTGGCTGAATCGGTCTTCGCCCGGGAGCTCCAATCGGGACGAGAGCCTCCGACCAGGTTCAAGAGCAGCCTCGGCGAAGAAGTGGTCGCGGGCTGGGAGCGACTCACCGATCCTCCCTGGGCCATCGTCGTGGAGCAACCGACGCGCGAAGCATTCCGCGCCGCAAGGTTGGCCCTCGCCGCTCTGGGAGCGGTCGCGCTGCTCGCACTCGGCGCGGCGACCGCCGTCGGCATCGCGCAGTCACGCAAGGTCCTCACCGCCCTGGAGATCGAGGAGCGCTGGCGTACCGCGGGTCGCATCGCGGCAGGGGTCACTCACGACCTGGGGCACCGGGTGGCCATCCTCCAGGCGACGGCCGCTCTCGCCGAAGCCAACGACCCGGCCTACCTGCCGCTCATCCGCGACAATCTCCGCGACGAGGTCGCGACGCTCAAGAAGTTCGTCTCCGACTTCGCCGACCTCTCCCGCGGCGTCGACACCTCGCAGTTCGTCCCGATGGACCTGAACGCCTTCGCCGACAGCGTCACCCGCGTCGCCGCGCCGTTCGCCGACAAGGCCGGCGTCCAGCTCTCGGTGAAGGCTGCTCCGGAACCGCTCTGGGTCCGCGGCGACCGCTATCTGCTCGAGCGCGCGACCTTGAACCTGCTCTCCAACGCCGTCGAGGCCTCCCCGTCCGGCGCGGAGGTGGTGGTCGAGGTGAAG
>Ga0209474_10000335_pt1 | contig 54263 bp, 41 predicted proteins | sample GraSoiAngelo_145_FD_185902 | JGI IMG/M metagenome (GOLD analysis project Ga0209474, IMG submission 185902) | Grasslands soil microbial communities from the Angelo Coastal Reserve, California, USA - 14_1009_05_20cm (SPAdes) (version 2) | ecosystem: Environmental > Terrestrial > Soil > Grasslands...
GCTCGAGGGATCGTCGTTCGGCAACTATCTCCACACGATGCGCTTCTTCGATCAGGCGCTCGAGGACTTCCGCGCCGCGCTCGCGAGCGACGGGCTGCTCGATCGCAGCGTGCTCGTCGTGTTCGGCGACCACGACGCCGGCTTCGCGCGGGAGGCCGCGCTCGCGCGCACGATCGGCATCGCGGGAGACGACGTCGCGTGGACGCTGAACGATCGCGTGCCGCTGTTCGTGCGCGTCGGCGGCGCGCCGGCGGGCGGCGAGCGCTTCACCGGCGCGCGCGCGATCCCCGCGGGCCAGACCGACCTCGCGCCGACGATCCTGTCGCTCCTCGGCGTCGATGCCGCCCCGCTCCCCTACGTCGGACGCAATCTGCTCGGCGCGCCTGGCGAAGGCCCGGTGCCGCGGCCCTACGGCGACTGGCTCGACGCGCGGCATCTGTTCGTCGCGCACGGCGCCGCGCCCCTCTGCTACGACCTGCACACACGCGTCGCGGCGCCGCCGGCCGACTGCGCCGCACCGACCTCCGCCGCGCGCCGCGCGCGCGAGATCTCGCGGCTCGTCGTCGTCGACGATCTCCAGGCGCGTCTCCGCAACGCGGTACAATGACGGCTCGCATGCGCTTCGTCGTCGCCGCGGTCGCCGTGCCGGCGCTCGTGCTGGCCGCGTCCGCCGCCCGCGCGCAGGAGCCGCCGCCTCGAATCGGGCCGTTCGTTCTCGATCTCCACGCCAGCGTCCCGCGTTTTCCGAGCGACGATCCTCAGCTGGCGCTGAGCCGGGAGATGGATCTTGCCGAGTTGCCCGGCACCGGGCTCGGCATCCAGGTGGGCGCGCACGTGTACGTCCTCCGCGTGAAGGCGATCACGTTCGGCCTCGGCGCGGAGTTCGCTGCGGGCCGTTCGCGACAGACACCGCAGGCAGACGCGACGTCGGCGACGACTGGTCGACTGTTACGTCCCTCCGAGGAGCGCTTCTCGACGATCGCGCCGCAACTCTCGTTCAACTTCGGCAACGGCCACGGCTGGAGTTACCTGAGCGGCGGCCTCGGGACGTCGAACTGGGCGGTCGTGCCGCAGGGACAGGAGGGATTTCCGGCGGATTCGGAGAATCTGAAGACGCTCAACTACGGCGGCGGCGCGCGCTGGTTCGCGAAGTCGCACCTCGCGTTCAGCCTCGACGTCCGGATCTACGCAATCAGTCCGGGAACGCCGTTCCTCGCGGGCGCACCGGGCAGCCCGCGCACGAATCTCCTCGTCATCGCCACCGGCATTTCCGTCAAATGACGTCGCGCGGCGTGAGTGCGTACGCGACGGTTCGCGACCGATCACGAAAAGCAACCGCAGAGCGCACAGAGCTCGCAGAGCATTCTTCTTCTCGTTCCGGCTCCGATGATCGATGTGATTAGAGACCAAGAAGCTCTGTGGTCTCTGTGCGCTCGGTGGTTGCTTTCCCGCTCGCTCGCTCTCGTTCTACTCCAGCGAGAACGGCGGATATTCATCCACGAGCAGGAGGACGTAGGCCTCGACGCGGATCAGCCATCCGAACGCGCCGACGCCGAAGTCGTACAGCCCCTGCGGGTATTCGGTGGTGACGAGGATGATGATCCACGAGACGATCGACGTCACCCACCACGCGAACAGCACGAAGAAGAGCACGATGAAGTGCGGGATGGCGAGGATGATGCGGAAGCCGACCGTCAGCCGATCGCGCGGCGCCGACGGCTCCTCGAGCACGAGCGCGGCCGGATACGGCTGGTCGCCGAACGGCGGATAGCGATCCTCGAGCAGCATCATGTAGGCGAGCGCCCGGACGCGCCAGCGGAGATAGAAGCGCGTGTAGCGCCGGATCACGTTCAGGTGCTCGCCCGCGATCACGATCGTGAACCAGCTGACGATCGCGAGCAGCCACGCGACGCCGCCGAGGAGTCCCGTCTCGCCGGTGATCGACGTCGCGTCTCCGTGACCGTTGCGCGAGGCGAAGCTGAGGCCCAGGCTCCCGACCAGGATGATGTGCGGGATCGCGAGCAGCAGCCGGAATGCGACCGTCAGCCGATCGCGATTGCGGTACCGCGGTTCGATTGTGATGGAGACGGGATACGGCACCGGCACAGTGTGCCATGATTCGTCGACATGCGAATGACGATCGCCGCCGCTGCCGCGGCGCTGCTCCTCGACGTCGCGATCGTCGCGCCGAGGACCCAGGACGCCCGGCCGCATGCGCAGCGTGATGCCGCCGGCGAGGATCCGGTCGAGCGCGGCACGCTCCGCCTGCACTACGTGCAGAAGCCGATCGGGTACGAACGCTACACGATTGCGCGCGACGGCGACGCCCTGAGCCTCTCGTCGGACTTCGATTTCACCGACCGCGGCGGCCGCGTGCAGCTCGCGGCCACGATCCGCACGAGGCCCGATTACACGCCGATCGCGTTCACGGCGCGCGGCAAGAGCTACCGCTTCGTGAACGTCGACTCCGACATCCGCGTCGAGGGCAACGACGCGTCGGTCCACGCCGACGGCGCCGACGCGCGCGTGACGCTGCCGGCGCAGTTCTTCACCGTCGACGGCTACGCGCCGTTCGCCACGCAGATGCTGATGCTGCGCTACTGGAAGCAGCACGGCCAGCCGCGCCGGCTCGCGACGGTGCCCGGCCTGCCGTTCAACGATGTCCTCATCGAGCCGCGCGGGCGGGAAGCGATTCGCGTCGGCGACACGCCCGTCCGCCTCGAGCGCTACGTCGTCGACGGCGTCGTCTGGGGCCGCGAGACGATCTGGCTCGACGAGCGCGGCGCGATCGCCGCGGCGATCACGCGCGCCGGCGGCCTTGGTTTCGAGGCGGTCCGCGAGGATCTCGAGCCGGCGCTCGTCGCCTTCGTGCAGCGCGCGACGCGCGATCGCATCGGCGATCTCGAGGCCCTGACGAAGCAGATGCCGTTGCTCAAGAGCGGCACCTACGCCGTCGCCGGCGCGACGATCGTGGACGGCACGGGACGCGCGCCGATCGCAGACGGCGTGGTCGTCGTGCGCGACGGCCGCATCGCGGACGTCGGCCCGCGCGCCAGCGTCGCGATTCCATCCGATGCGCCGACGGTTGACATCTCGGGCAAGACGGTGATTCCCGGCTTGTGGGACATGCACACGCACGTCACGCAGATCGAATGGGCGCCGGTGTACCTCGCCGCGGGCGTCACGACCGTCCGCGACATGGGCAACGAGTTCGAGTTCGTCACGGCTCTGCGCGACGCGATCGAGTCGCGCCGCGCGCTCGGACCGCGGCTCCTGCTCGCCGGCCTCGTCGACGGCGGCGGTCCCGACGCCTTCGGCCTCGTCTACGCGGCGAGTGCCGACGAAGCGAAGCAGGCCGTCGCGAAGTATCACGACGCTGGCTTCCAGCAGATGAAGATCTACAGCCTCGTGACGCCGCCGATCGTCGAGGCGATCTGCGCCGAAGCGCACCGCCTCGGCATGACCGTCACCGGCCACGTGCCAAACGGCATGACGATCGAACAGGCGGCGGCCGCGGGGATGGATCAGATCGCGCATCTGCCCATTCGCGGCGAGGCGGGGTCCGACGAGGTGAAGCGCACCGTCGCGTTTCTGCGCGACCACAAGACCGTGATCGACCCGACGCAGTCATGGAACGAGCTGCTCGGCCACGCCGCGGGAACGCCGATCGCCGCGTTTCAACCGGGCGTTGCGAAGATTCCGGCGCCGCTCAACCGTGTATTCTCGAACGCGGGCGCAGCCGGCGTCGATGCGGCCACCGCGCGATCACGCCTCGAGCGCGGCCTGCACATCGTGAAGGCGCTGCACGACGCCGGGGTGCCCATCGTCGCCGGCACGGATGAAGGGATTCCCGGCCACAGCGTGCATCGTGAGATCGAGCTCTACGTGGAAGCGGGGTTCACGCCGATGGAGGCGCTGCAGGCGGCGACGATCGTGCCAGCGCGCGCGATGAAGCTCGATGCGGAGGTGGGCACGATTGAGCGCGGCAAGCGCGCTGACCTCGTCGTGCTGAACGCGAACCCGCTCGAGTCGATCAGCAACATCCGCACGGTGCGCTGGACGATCCACGACGGCCGCGTCTACGACGCGCAGGCGCTGTGGCGGAGCGTACGCTTTCAGCCGTGATCAGCGCTGGGATTCGGGATTCGGGATTCGCGCGCGGACGGAACCACGAAGACACGAAGAAAACCGAGGAGCACGAAGAAATCCGTTTGTACAAAAGAATTCTTCTTCGTGATCTTCGTGAATCTTCGTGCCTTCGTGGTTCCGGCCTCCGTCGCTACGACGTCTTCGAATACGTCATCGTGCGCGTCGTCGACTGGCCGCCCGACTCGAGATCGCGAACGATCGTCAGCGTGCTGCCGCTCACCGTCAGCATGTCGCGGCCCCAGTTCATGCCCTGCTTGAAGTGCAGGTGCAGCGTCGCGCCTTCCCAGTGCGCGCGCGTCTTCAGCGCGTTCACGTCGCCCGCCGGCGTCGCCTTCGTCTTGCCGTCGATCGTGTAGCTGGCGACGTTGCCGCCGACTTCGACCGACACGGCGCTGCCCGTCTGCGTAATCGTCACCGCCGCGGGCGCCTGCGCGAACAGCGTGTCGGCGTACGGGCCGGCGATGCCGCCGCCGCCCGGGCCTCCGCGTCCGCCGCGTCCGGCGGCGACCGGCGGTTCGGCTTTCGCGAGCGTCCACGTGCCGTTGAATGTCGCGCCGCCGCCCTTGCTCGGCAGATCGTTGGTCGGCGCCGCGATCCCCGTCTGCGTCGTCGTCGACGCGGCGCCAGGCACGAGCGGCTGCGGCTTGTAGACGTGCGCCGGATCGGCGCCCGGCCGCGGGCGGAATTTCTGCGACCGCCCGCCGAAGACTTCGGCGGTGTAGAGGTTGCCTTCGGTATCGGCGCCGAACTCGTGCACCGCCCAGAAGAGCCCGGGCGTCGTGCCGTGCGTGCCCCACGCGTAGAGCAGGTGGCCCTGCAGGTCGTACTTCAGCATCTTGTCGAGCGGCCCGGAGAAGACCCACAGGAATTGATCGTCGCTGATGCGAATGTTGTACGGCTGCTGGATGTTCGGGAACGCGTCCAGATACGTGCCGTTCTCGTCGAAGACCTGGATGCGGTTGTTCGCGCGATCGGACACGTAGACGCGCCGGCTGCGATCGATCGTGATCGAGTGCGGGGTGTTGAACTGGCTCGGCCCGGTGCCGCGCGTGCCCCATGTCATGAGGAACTTGCCGTTCTTGTCGAACTTCGCGACGCGCGTGTTGCCGTAGCCGTCGCTCACGAAGAACGTCCCGTCGGGCAGCCACGCGATGTCGGTCGGCCGCTTGAAATGCGATCCGTCGCTGCCGCCTCGTCGCGCGTGCCGAGCGTCATCAGCAGCTGCTTGCCGTCGTTGGTGAACGTGAAAATCTGATGATGGATGTCGTCCACGACCCACACGTTGTGGTCCGGGTCGTACGGGCTCATCAGCACCGAATGCGGGCCCCGCCCGTCCTCGAAGAGGTAGTCCCACTGCGTCCACGACTCGATCGCCTTCCCCTCGTGATCGACGACAACGAGGCAGTTGCGGAATTCGGGAGTGGGCGTGGTCGCCTGCTCGCCGAACGAACCCCAGAAGCCGGTGAAGGCGGGCGCCAGCGTGGAGGGCAGCTTCAGCTCGCCGCGGTTCGCGATGAAGATGCGGTTCGGCGTCTCGGCGAAGATGCCGCCGGTCGATCCCCAGATGTAGCCCGGTTTTGCGAAGGTGAGCGGCTGCGGCCATCCCGTCACGACGTCATACGGGCCGGTGCGGTCGTCGCCCCCCTTTTCCTGCATGAACGCGCCGGCCGACAGCGTCACGAGCGTCGACGCGGCGAGGAGGGCGGTGAGCCGGACGCGCATGGCGGACCTCCTTATGGATCCGGAATGTTGGAGCCGACGGGATTCCGCGGGCGGCGCCGAGCATCTCACGATGACCGATCGAACGCAACGGGGCGTATGATGCCGCCGACTGACCCGGGTGCCTCGCTCAGGAGGGAGATATGGCGATCGGACGATCCGTACGGCGGGTATTCGTCGGCGCGTTCCTCTTGGTCCTCCTCGTTCCGAATGCCGCGCGCGCGCAGAGCGCGATCGCAGGCGTCGTCAAAGACACGACGGGCGCGGTGATGCCCGGCGTCACCGTCGAAGTCGCGAGCCCTGCGCTGATCGAGCAGACGCGGTCGGCCGTCAGCGACGCGCAAGGCCAATACAAGATTCTCGATCTGCGGCCCGGCACGTACAGCGTCACCTTCACGCTGCCGGGATTTTCGACGGTGAAGCGCGATGGCGTGGAGCTGCCCGCGAACTTCACGGCGCCTGTCAACGCCGAACTCCGCGTGGGCGATCTCCAGGAAACGGTGACGGTGTCGGGCGCATCGCCGGTCGTCGACGTGCAGCAGGCGGTGACGCAGCAGGTGCTGCCGCAGGCGCTGCTCGACGCAGTGCCGACCGGCGGCCGCAACATCCAGTCGATCGGCGCGACGCTCGTCGGCGTCACGCAGTCGCAGCCGGACGTCGGCGGCGCGCAGGGGATGCAGCAGACCTATCTCGCCGCGCACGGGAGCGATCCGAGAGACAACTACATCATGGTGGACGGCATTCGCCTCAACGGCATCGAAGGCGACGGCGCGATCCAGCAGTACTTCAACGAGGGCATGTTCTCCGAGATGAGCTATCAGACGGGCGGCATCTCCGCCGAGTCGTCTGGCGGCGGCGTCCGGCTGAACATGATTCCGAAGGACGGCGGCAACTCGCTGAAGGGCGACGTGTTTTTCTCCGCGACGGGCGTCTCGCTGCAGGCCAATCCGCTGACGCCGGATCTCGTCGCGCAGGGGCTGCAGGCGGGCAACGCGCTCGAGAGCATTCACGATCTGAACGTCTCGGCCGGCGGACCGCTCAAGGTGAACAAGCTGTGGTTCTTCGGATCGACGCGCCACTGGGGCGTGAACCAGACCCTTGCCAACTCGTTCTATCCGACGGCGCCGTTCTCGCCGACCGACACCGGATTTACCCCCGATCTGTCGAATCAGGCGGTGGACAACAACCTGATCAAGAGCTACATGACGCGGTTCACCTGGCAAGTGAGCCCGCGGAACAAGCTCTCGTTCTATTTCGACAAGATCATCAAGTTCCGCGGCCACGAACAGAACAGCGCCGTTGCCGGCGCCATCTCGGTGTGGTCGGAGGACACGTTCAGCACGCGGCAGCCGAAGCAGTACTACATGACCGAAGCGAAATGGACCGGCGTGTGGTCGACGAGGCTGCTCTTCGAGGCCGGCATCGGCATCAACAACGAGTCGTACACCACGGGCGAGCTGCAGCCGGGCCTCGAAGACTGCCTTGCCGCCGGCACGTGCAACCCGATCCCGAAGTTCAACGTCACGAACGGCCAGGAGTGGGGCGCGCCGCCGACGCCGTTCTACGTGCACCTGCCGGTGCGCGGCACGGCGATCACGTCGCTCTCGTACGTCACCGGATCGCACGCGTTCAAGACCGGGTTCGAATTGTCGCACGGCAAGAACGGCCTGCAGCGGCGGTTCCAGAATCCGAACATCAACTTCTACGAGCGGTATCGAACGACGAACGGCGTCACCACGCCCGTCCAGGTGACCATCTTCAACACGCCGACGGAAGAGTTCGACAACCTGAACGCCGATCTCGGCGTGTACCTGCAGGACACGTGGACGCTGAAGAAGTTGACGCTCACGCCGGGGGTGCGCTGGGAGTACTTCAACGCCAGCTATCCGGATGAAGGCGTGTCGGTGCAGCAGCAGGCGTTGATGCTCGCCGAGGGCTACACGCAGCGGCCGCTCTTCCCGGCGCAGACGATGCCGACGTTCAAGGATCTCGCGCCGCGCTTCGGCGCGTCGTACGATCTGTTCGGCGACGGCAAGACGGCGATCAAGGCGAGCGTCGCGCGCTACAACTCCGCGTTCTCGACGGTCACCTTCCCGCAGGTCTACAACCCGATGGTGCTGTCGACCGACACGCGCAACTGGCTCAATCCGGCGGCGACCAACAACGTTTTCGTGCCCGGCGTCAGCCAGCTGGGGCCGTCGACGAACTCGTCGTTCGGCCTCATCACGCGCACGCCCGATCCGGGGATCACGCGGCCGTACAACGTCGAGATGACCGTGAGCGCGCAACGCGAGATCGTGCCCGGGATGTCGGCGAGCTTCGGGTACTTCCATCGCCACTACTACAACCTGATCTACACGGACAACACGGCGCTCGACGTGCCGGACGCGTTCACGCCGATAAGCGTCCCGAACCCGTGCGTCGCGCTCACGGCAGGCTCGCTGCCGTGCGGCGGCAATCAGCCGCAGACGCTGACGCTCTACAAGATCAACCCGTCGCTCGTCGGGAAGGGCGCGCCGGTCGTCGATCGCAACTCGCCGAACAACTACCGCGTCTACAACGGCATCGAAGGGTCGTTCATGGCGCGGATCCGCGGCGGCGCGCAGGTGTTCGGCGGATTCCTCACGGCTCGCCAGATCTCGAACCTGTGCGATTCGACCGACGGCACCGGCACGATCGCCTTCGCGCAGGCGTCCAACCCCAATTACACGATCTACTGCGACCAGACGCAGTTCGACATTCCGTTCCGCACGCAGGTGAAGTTCGGCGGGACCTATCCGCTGCCGTACGGCTTCAACGTCAGCGGCACGTTCCAGAGCTATCCGGGCACGCGCAACTACGGATCGGGCGCGACGAACTTCGATTACGTGCAGCAGACGTATCTCGTGCCGACCGCGCAGCTGACCCCCGGGCAGGCGCAGGAGACGGTGAACCTGAACACGCCGGGCAGCCTGTACCTCCCGCGATGGAACCAGCTGGACCTGCGCTTCGCGAAGAAGTTCAAGCTGCCCGCCGGCCGCGGCTACTGGCAGATTCAGGGCGACCTGTTCAACACCCTGAACGCGCATCCGCTCCTGGCCGTCACGACCAACTACGGATCGGCGCTCGGCAACGCGACGCAGGCGCTGCAGCCGCGCATCCTCACGATCGGCGCGCAGCTGCACTTCTGAGACGCGGAGGGCGCAGAGAAGGCAGAGCCCGCAAGGGAGGCCGGAACCGCGAAGACACGAAGTAACTCGAAGACCACGAAGATTTCTTTTGTACAGGTATTCTTCGTGATCTTCGTTTCTCTTCGTGCCTTCGTGGTTCCGTCAGTGCTCCGCGCGGAAGTGCGTGCCGCGCGTCTCAGGCCCCAGCCACAGCATGACAATCACCAGCGCGCCCGAGCCCGCAATGCACGCCGCCATCGCCGTCGGCAGCGCGTAGCCGCGATCCTGCATCATCCCGACAATCGTCGGTGTCGACGAGCCGAGCCCCGCGCCGACGTGGTACGCGAAGCCGGCGCCCACCGCGCGCGCGGCGGTCGGAAAGCGCTCGGTGAGATAGCCGGGCACGATCCCGAAATTTCCCGCGCCGAAAAATCCCATCGCGAGCGCGCCGGCGAGCAGCAGCGCCGTGTTCTGGCTGAGGACGTACAACGGAATCGAGAGGATGCCGACCAGCGTCGCGATCGTCGCGGAGCCGCGGCGCCCGAGCGCGCCCTCCGACGCGCGGCCGAAGACGACCGCGCCGGCGATGCCGCCGAGGTTCAGCGCCGCCAGGTACGGCAGCGTCTGCCGGTGCATCTGCCCGAGGAGCGTCGGATACCAGTACGTGATCGAGTGGTACATGAAGAGAAACGCCCCCATCAGGATCGACGTATGCAGCGTGGTCGCGATGAGGTCGGCGTTGAACAGCCGGAGGAGCGAGAGCGAATCCTTCTGGCCGCGTTCCTTCAGGTGGCGCTGTCGATCGAGCCACACGGGGCTCTCCTGCACCCCTTTCATGATGAAGAAGACGAGGAACGCGGGGAGGATGCCGATCCACAGCATCACGCGCCAGCCCATGTCGCTGCCGCGGTTCACCACCGGGTAGACGAACTCGAAGACGAGCGACGAGAGCAGGAAGCCGAGCGAGTAGCCGCTCTGCATCATCCCCGACGCCGTGCCGCGCAGGTGCGCCGGCCAGTGCTCGAGCGTCAGCGGCATGCCGGCCGCCCACACGCCGCCCATGCCGATCCCGAAGAGCGCGCGGATCGCGAACAGCATCCGGTACGACGTCGAGAAGCCGCCGAGGAACGAGAAGAGCGAGTACCAGAGGATCGAGAACATCAGCGGGCGCTTGCGGCCCCAGCGATCGGCGGCGGTGCCGGCGCCGATGCCGCCCGCGACGCGGAAGATCAGCGTGATCGTGCCGAGCAGCCCCGCGAGCGCCGCGTCGACGGTGAAGCTGCGGCGGATGTCGACGAGCAGGAACGTGACGATCGTGAAATCGAATCCGTCGAGCACCCATCCCATGTAGGCGCCGAGGAACGCTTTCCACTGCGTGGCGGTGACGTCGCGATACCACGCGCCGGTCGCACGCGGCGAAGCATCGAGGGACACATCGGCCATGAAGCGGCGATCTTACTTGGCGCGCTGGCAAGGCAGGAAGGCAGAAGGGCAGGAAGGCAGGAATTCAGGGTTGCAAGGCAGAAACCTGGACATGACGAAGGCTGAAAAGCTGAAGGCGGGAAGGAAAAGGGTGGAAGGCGGGAAGACAGGCGTTGCCCTTCACCCTTCGTCATCCCAGCGTTCCCGCCCTGCTGCCGTGAATTCCTGCCCTCCTGCCTTCCTGCCTTCCTGCGTTGCGATTGACCGATCAGATCCCGATGAAAATCCGCCGGCGGTACATCGCGAACAGCACCACGCCCCAGAGCGCGACGTAGGCGAGCGCGTAGCCGAACGACGCCGCTTCCGCGCCGCAGCACGGCGCGAGCCACGACGCGAACGCTCCACGGTAGAAGAGTCCCTTCAGCGATCCGCCGCCGGGCACCGTCCAGCGCGTCAGAACGGCGTCGAGGCCCACCGAGAGGAAGTAGGCCGCGAGCGGATTGCGGCCGAACGCCGAGAGCGGACGCGACCACGCGCGAACGCCACGCTCGTCCACGATCCAGTGGCACGCCGCGAGCGTCAGTGCCGCGAGCCCCGCCGTGAACAGCGTGAACGAGCTCGTCCAGAGGTTCTTGTTGATCGGAAACAGCCGTCCCCACGCGACGCCGAGCACCGTCATGACGAGCCCGGCCGCGAAGAGCGACGCGCTGCGGTGCAGGACGCGCGGTTCCCTGAGCCACTCGCCGGCGAAGACGCCGAGGAGCGCCGTCACGATCGCCGGCGCCGTGCTGAGCAGCCCTTCGGGATCGTACGCCGGCGTCAGAAGATGACGGCCGAGGAGCGATCGATCGATGAACGACGCGAGGTTGCCCGACGGCGTCAACACGCCGGCGCCGACCTCCGGCACCGGCACGGCGATGAGCGCGATCCAGTACCCGACGAGCATCGCCGCCGCCGCCGCGATCTGCGTCCGCCGCGTCGTCCACTCGGTCAGCCCCGCGACGACGAGATAGACGATCGCGATCCGCTGCAGGACGCCCGGAATCCGGAACGTGTCGAGATGGAGCGGCGGCGGCGTCTCGATCGCGTTGAGGACGATCCCGAGCAGGAAGAGAATCGCGGCGCGCCGGACGACGTGGACGCGCACGCGCCGCGGAGTGGCGCGGCGCCGCGCGAGCGCGAACGGGACGGCCGCGCCCACGGCGAAGAGCAGAAACGGAAAGACGAGGTCGGTGAGCGTCCAGCCGTTCCACGCGGCATGATCGAGCTGCGGGTAGACGTTCGTCCACGTCCCGGGCGTGCTGACGACGATCATGCCGGCGATGGCCAGCCCGCGAAAGACGTCGAGCGAATCGAGACGCGCCGGCGCGTCGGTCATGCCGTCATGCGATCACTGGTCGCAGCACAGGTTTCGCCGCGACGGCAGGACGACGCGGAACGCCGACGGGCGCGAGAACACTTCGTTTCTGCGCGCGAACCCGGCGAGGAACCAGTCCATCACGTGCATCTGCGTCGAGTACTTCTTGAGCGCCGCGCGCTTGGTCCGCACTTCCGCCGGCGTCAACGCAAACCGCAGCCACCCCGACGCGCCGCCGCGCAGAGCGGGCGGCTCGAGACGCGGGCCGTCCTCTTCGAACGGCCACGCGTAGAAGTGGACGATGTAGTTGAGCACGTCGACCGTGTAGTCGGGATGCACGCGGCGGACGTCGGTCAGCGCGTCGCCGAGGAAGAACCACGCCGCGCAGTGATCGGCGTGCTGATCTTCCTTCCGCGGCGCGAGGATCATCGTCGGGCGGAAGTCGCCGATGATGCGCGCGATCTCCTGCGTGAGATCCTCGCCGCGGTACTCCGTGTCCGGCACGATCATCTCCGACTTCGGCGGCCGATCGAGCCGCGTGTACGGTGAGCGGAACGCCGTGCGGCGCTCCGACCAATAGGTCCGCGTCAGCTTGCAGAGCCCGCCGTCGGGGAAGCTGAGGAACGTATGCGACGCGCGATCGAGGCCGAGCGCCGCCAGCGCGTCGCGCGCCTCGCGGCGCCGTTGCCGGCCGTAGCCGCGGTAATCGGATGCGCTCGGCGATTCGACGTGCCCTTCGCTCTGCACCCCCTCGGGGTAGCCGTCGCCGTCGGTGAGATAGACGACGTTCACGTGCCCGCCGCTTTCGTGCACGCGCTGCATCAAGCCGCCTGCCGCGAGCGTCTCGTCGTCGGGGTGCGGTGCAATGACGAGCAGTCGAGTTTCCGGCGGCACCTCCAGCGTAGGCGGGGGCGTATGCGCCGGCTGTCGACGCGCGCGGGCGCTGGCGTCCACACCAGGCCACAGAAGTGTGATGGCGGCCACCGTGTACACCGCAAAGACGGCCCGTTTCCTCATCTGACTGACAAGCTGAGCAAGCGGCGTACCCGCGCGTCGAGCGCCGCGGCTGTTTTCGCGGCCTGAACGGTCGGGACGCGATCGGCGCCCTCGACTGCGTCGTAGGCCGTCGCGAGGTCCGCATTCAGCGCGTCGATCTCAGGCGTGCGAGCCGCGGCGTACGTGCGGTTCATCAGGTCGGCGATCTTCGTCGCGAGCGTGAACTGGCGCGCGAGGCCGGCCGCCGTGATCGACGCGCGCGGATCCATCTTCAGCGCCAGCGTCTCGATGAGCGTCCGGCCGTTCACGGTGAGCCTCACGGTGTAGACGCCCGGTACGGCGAGCACGCCGAGCGGCTCGAGCGGCGTATCGTGCGGGATCGCCGAGATGGGGAAGTCGCGCTGCACGGCGCCGGGCGTCGGATAGCGCAGATCCCACACGAACCGGTGCATCCCTTTCGACGCGAGGAGCGCGCGCGGCGGCCGCGTCCAGTACATCGGCACGTTGAACGCTTTCTCGTCATACGGCGGCGGCGCGTCGGCGCTGGAATAGCGCCGCACGGACGCGCCGGCGCGCGTCAGGATCTCGAGCGTCACGGGCCCGCTCGCGTCGGCCGGCAGCCAGTAATCGATCGCCGCGCCGTCGGGAGGATTCTGCGCCGCGGGCACTTCAGGCGGCAGCGGCGTGTCGGTGTTCTGGCTGCGCCGGAGGCGATAGGCGACGGAAGGTTTGAACAAGATCGGCGACCCCGACAGAGTCGCCCTACGGTCGTCGCCGAGCCGCGCGATCTGGCGCAGCGGCGCGATGTCGTCGAGGATCCAGAAGCCGCGCCCGTGCGTCGCGACGGCGAGATCGTCGCCGTGGACGACGAGGTCGCGCACGGAGGTGTGCGGCAGGTTCAGCGTCATCGGCTGCCACATCCCTCCGTCGTCGAACGACACGTAAACCTCGTGCTCGCTCCCGGCGTAGAGAAGGCCGCGCACGACGGGATCTTCGCGCACGACGTTGATCGGACCGTTGCCGTCGAGCCCCCGCGTGATCGGCGCCCATGTTCTGCCGCCGTCGTGCGTGCGCAGGATCTGGGGCCCGAGATCGTCGACCCGAAACCGCGAGACCGAGACGTACGCGGTGTTCGCGTCGAAATGGGAGGCGTCGATCTGCGTCACCTTGTCCCACGCGTACAGGACGACGCCGGGCGACGTCTTCACGTCGGGCGTGACGTTCTTCCAGTGCGCGCCGCCGTCGCGCGTCAGCGAGAGCACGCCGTCGTCGGAGCCGGTCCAGACGACGTTGCGATCGATTGGCGAGGGCGCAATCGAATAGATCACGCCGAGGTGCTCGCTCTTCTTCGCTTCGTCCTGGTAGATGCCGAGCGACGGAGGGACGACGGTCTGGCCGCGCGTCAGATCGCCGCTGACGATTCGCCAGCTGCGGCCGCCGTCGATCGTCTTGAACAGCCGCTGCGACGCGAAGTACAGCGCGCGAGGGTCGGCGGTGGAGAAGACGAGCGGCGCCGTGCGGTTGAACCGATCCGATCCGTCGCGCACGACGACCGGGCCGACCTGCTGCACGTCGCCGGTGCGCTCGTCGAAGCGCGTGACCTTGCCGCCGAAGACGATCCCTGGATGAAGCGGGTCGGGCGCGGCGTAGCCGTACTCCTCGAGGCCGACCGGGTGCCAGTCGCGAAACGTGATCGCGCCGTAGTCGCTGCGCGACGCGACGCCGGCGGACCCGCTCTCCTGCTGGCCACCGTACAGCCAGTACGGGAAGCGGTTGTCGGCCGCGACGTGGAACATCTGCGCCGTCGGCTGGTTGTACCACGAGCTCCACGTCTCGCCGCCGTTGACCGTGATCGTCGCGCCCTGATCGGCGGCGATGAGGATGATGCGCGGATCGCGCGGGTTGATCCAGATGGTGTGGTAGTCGTCGCCGCCCGGCGCGCCCTTGATCGCCGTGAACGTGCGTCCGCCGTCGGTCGATCGATACGTCGACGTATTCGCGGCGTAGACGATGTCGGCGTTCGACGGATCGACGCGCACGTTCGCGAAATCGTCGCCGCGTCCCCACACGCGCGCGTCGCCGTTCATCATCGTCCAGCTCGCGCCGGCGTCGTCGGAGCGATAGAGCGCGGAGCGACGCGACGTCACCCACGCGTAGATGCGGCGCGGATTGCCCGGCGCGGCGCCGATCCCGATGCGGCTGAGGCCGTCGGAAGTCGTCGGCAGACCTTGCGTCAACGGCTGCCAGGTGTCGCCGCCGTCGGTCGACTTGAAGAGGCCGCTCGTCGCGCCTACGTACGCGTTGTTGTATTCCCACGGCCCCTGCCGCGCGGCCCACAGCGCGGCGTAGATCGTCCGCGCGTTCGACGGATCGAACGCGACGTCGATAGCGCCCGTGTTCTCGTCCTTGTAGAGGACGCGCTGCACCGTGCGTCCGCCGTCGGTGGAGCGGTAGACGCCGCGCTCCGGGTTCGGGCCGTAGGGATGCCCGAGCGCCGCGACGAAGATGCGGTTCGGATCGTTTGGATCGACGATGAGGGCGGCGATCTGCCGCGCGTCGCCCAGGCCGTGGAAGTGCTGCCAGGTGCGGCCCGCGTCGTTCGATCGGAAGAGGCCTTCGCCGACGGAGAGATCCGGCCGCTGCAGCCCTTCGCCGCTCGCGACGTAGACGACGTTCGGGTCCGACGGCGCGACGGCGACGGCGCCAATCGACTGCGTCGGCTGCTCGTCGAAGATCGCCGTCCAGGTCTGACCGTAGTCCGTAGTCTTCCAGACGCCGCCGTTGTTCGCGCCGACGTAGAACACGTTCGGCTGCTGGGGCACGCCTGCGGCGCCGACGGTCCGGCCGCCGCGAAACGGCCCGATGTGGCGCCAGCGCAGCGCCGCGAGGAGCGGCGACTCCACCGGCTGCGCGCGCAGCGAGACGATGGCGGCGGCGACGATGACGACGACGATGTTCTTCACCCGTCGATTAAACTCGCAACGCCGGTGTCGAGGCTAGGGCCTGGCCCGGCTAGCCCCCGGCCCCTTGCCCCGGCGGCGGCCCTGAAAGGGTCGCCCTACATGTCGCGCCGTGCTATCGTTCTCGCCCAGAGGAGGCTCGATGAGGAAGGCGTTAGACGTGGCCGCACTCGCGCTCGTCGCGTGCGGGCTCATCGCCGGCCCGGCCGCCGCCCAGGCTCCCAGCGCGGAGCTCAAGGTCGGCGATCCCGCGCCGGATTTCACGGTTCCGGCAACCGACGGCAAGACCTACACGCTGAGCAAGGATCTGCGTGGGAAATGGGTCGTGCTGGCGTGGTTCCCGAAAGCGTTCACCGCCGGTTGAACGGCCGAATGCAACTCGCTCCGTGAGAGCGGGGGATTGATTCGGAAGTTCGACGTCCAGTACTTCATGATCAGCGTCGACACGCTCGCCGACAACAAGGCGTTCGCCGAGAAAGAGCACGCGGACTTCCCGATGCTCGCGAACCCGGATAAGAAAGTCGCGATGGCGTACGGCGTGATTGCGCCCGACGCGCCGCCCGAACGCCAGTTCGCGCGACGCTGGACCTTCTACATCGATCCCACCGGCAAGATCGCCGCGATCGACAGAGCGGTGAAGCCGGCGACCTCCGGCCAGGACATCGTCTCGAAGCTCGAGGAGCTGAAAGTCCCGACGAAATAAAAGAGTGCGGGCGCGCGCCTAGAAACAGTGCGCGCCCGCGATCTCGTCGCGCTTCTTCTTGAACGCGGCCACCCAGTCGGCGATCGATCCGCCGACCTCGCCGTCGGTCCCCGGCTTTTCGCCGAGCCGCGCCCCCGCAAAGAGACCCTGCAGCTGGCGATCGGAGAGCTGCGCGAGCAGCCCCGCGAGGAATTTCCGTCCGGCCTCGGAGATGATCGGGTTCGTCAGCGTGCCGGTCTGCGACGGCGGCATGTTGCCGATGCAGTGCTGCGCGTCCTTCCAGACCGGCGTGCGCGACCAGCCTTGCAGGTTGACGCTGCTCACCGTCGCGCGGTTCATGAGCGACGCCGTGCCGAAGGTGAGCCCGACATCGTGCACCATCATGAACGTCGACGCGCACTTGTCGAGGTGCTTCGCGTCCTCGTCCAGGCACAGCAGCTTCTGCTGATCGGCCTTGTTGTCGCTGTGCTGCAGGAGGACGGCGACGAGCTTCAGCGCGTCGCGGTGCGCGACCGGCGCGCCGCCGGCGCGCTCGTCGATCAGATCGAGCTCGTTCCACGACCACCCGGGGCCGACGCTCGGCGCTTCCATCTCCCGGCCTTTCATCTTGCGTTCGATCGCCGCGTAGTCGAATCGCGTCTCGCCGGTGGCCGCCGCCTTCGGATCGGCCAGCGAGATCCGGCGCGGACATCCGCGGCAGATCACGTGCACCGGATACAGGAGGTCGGCGCCGAAGCCGAGCGCCCACAGCAGGCGTGTCGCCGCGACGCCGGCGAAGATCTCGTTGTTGTCGCGCCCGTAGCGCACCTTCACGTGATCCTCACCGTCGATCGCGCAGCCGAATTTCGGCGTGGCGCCGGCAAACGTTTCCTCGGCGTAGTCGCACGTGACCGTCGCGTTCGGCGCGAACCCGCCCTTGCCACGCGGCCCCGCCTTCAGGTCGAGCGTGCGGATGTTCGTCGGCTCCCAGAGCTTGGCGTGCTTGATCGCGGCGAGGCGTTCGGATGCGGTGATGGTATGGCGGTCGTCGCGCGCGCCGAGGCCCACGCTCCAGCAGCCGAGGGCGAGGACGGCGGCGATCGGGATCGCGGCGATCGGCGTTCGCACCACGAACGTCGCGGTGCAAGAACGGGTCCACGGCGTGTCACGCCGCACACGCCGTGTGTCGGCTGACACGGGTTACGCCGCTATTACATCAATAAAATCAATAATTTACAGGTGGCTCTGCGGTTGCTGTCCTCGTCCGCGACACCAGGAGGACGACATGACGACGCGGATGACCACTTGGATCCTGGCGATGACGACGGCGGCGGCGTTCGTGGGGCGAACGGCGGCGGCCGACGAGACGCGCGCGGCGGAGGGCACGGCCCCGGCGACGCGCCGCATCGTCGTGAGCATCCCCGACCGCAAGCTCGCGCTCGTCGAGAACGACGCGGTCGTCACCATCTATCCGATCGCCGTCGGCGCGCCGGTCTCGCCGAGTCCGGTCGGCACGTTCAGCGTCGTCACCCGCGTCGCGAACCCCACCTACTACAAGCCCGGCAAGGTCGTCGGCCCGGGCGCTACCAATCCAATCGGCACGCGGTGGATCGGCCTGAGCGCGAAAGGCTACGGCATCCACGGCACCGACAACCCGGGATCGATCGGCCACGCGAAGTCGCACGGGTGCATCCGCCTTCGCAATCACGACGTCGAGCAATTGTTCGCGCGCGTGCGGACGGGCGACGTCGTCGAGCTTCACGCCGAGCGCACGCCGGAGATCGAGCGTCTGTTCACCGAGTCGCGCTGAGCGCGCGACGCCGTTCGCGCAAAGGAGATCGTCATGTTGCTGCTGAAGTATCTGCTGCTCGCCGCGGGAATCGGACTTTTCGGCGCGGCCGCGTCGGTCATCGTCTTCGACGTCGTCAGCGCGGTGCGCGCGTCGCAGCCGGTCGTCGTCCGGTGGCGCGCGGCGTCACGGCTGGCGCTCGTCGCGTGGGCGCCGCTTGTCGCCGCGCTGGCCATCGTCGTCGTGCCGAGCGGGATGGGCGCCGTGCGCGTGAGCCAGCTGTCGGGCACGCTGTCCGGCACGCTCTATCCGGGCACACACCTCATCGTGCCGCTCGTGCACCGCGCAGAGCTCTTCAACATTCGCGATCAGATGTTCGCGACCAATCCCGTGGAGAGCGCGACGGACGCGGCGCCGGTGCTGAAGGTGTACAGCAGGGAAGGGCTGCCGGTCGGCCTTGGCATCTCGGTTCGCTATCAGCTGGATCCGCAGCGGCTGCCGTACGTCGAGAGCAACCTGCCGCGGCCCGTCGAGACCGAGATCATGCCGGCCGTCGTCGCGAACGCCTTCCGCCAGACGATCTCGGGCTACCTGGTGCGCGATGTCTTCTCGGCGAAGCGCGAGGAGGTGCGGCGCGCCGCCGCCGACGCGATCACCAGGCGCCTCGCGTCGGACGGCATCGTCGTGAAGGAAGTGATGCTGCGCGACGTCTCGCTGCCGCCCGAGTACGCGAAGGGCCTCGAGGGGCTGCTGCTCAAGGCGCAGGAGAACGATCGCCTCGGGATCGACCTCGAAGTGAAGCAGAAGCTGGTGCGCTCGGCCGAGCTCGAGGCGGAAGCGTTGAAGATGCGGCACGTGAAGGAAGCCGAAGGCCGCGCGCAGATCACCGTGCTCGAGGCGAAGGCGCAGGCCGACGCGATGCAGCACACGCTGCCGCTCAAGGAGAAGCAGATCCAGCAGAGCCGCCTCGAGGCGGAAGCGCGCAAGGAGGCGACGGTGAAGAACGCCGAGGCGGCGGCCGCCGCGAAGGTGATCGACAGCAAGGCGGAGCTCGAGAAGCGCAACCTGCTCTCGCAGGCCGATGCGCAGCGCGTGCGCGTGATGGCGGTCGCCGACGCCGAACGGCTGAAGTCCGAGGCGCAGGTCCTCAAGGAGAGCCCGCTCCTCATCCAGAAGATCGTCGCCGAGCGGCTCTCGGACAAAGTGCAGATCATGATGGTGCCGATGGACGGCAAGTTCTTCTTCACGAACGACGTCCTGAAGACGATGCCGATCGGCGGCCTCGGGACGCCGCAGTTCGAACGGCACTGACATGAGGGTGCTATCATTCGCGGCCGTGGGCTTCCACGGCCGCGAGTGGTGGACGCGTCCGGCGTCCGCCGCGCTCGCGCTCGCGACGCTTTCGATTCCCGCCTCGCCTTTCGACGTCGCTCAAGGCGACCCTGAGTTCATCGAAGGGGCGGCGCAGCCGTCCGCACCGTTCCTCGATCTCGCGCCGGATTTCGCCTCGGCCATCGCTGCCGCCGTCGGACCGAACGCCGCCGCCTCCGTCGCGTTCGCGCCGGAACAGCAGCGGTTGCAGGTGGAAGTCGTGCGGCTGCTCGCCGCGCGCGGCGTCCGCGTCGTCGAGAACGGTGAAGGGGCGCGCGTGAGCGCCGAGTGCTCGACGAACCTGCGCGAGCGCGCGTGCGCCGCGGAGATCCGGCGCGGCGACGATCGCCGCGTCGTGATCACCACGCGCGCGCGCGATCGCGGGCAGAATGCCGACGAGGCGCCGGTCGTCGCGATCGAGCTCCGTCCGATCTACGGGCAGCGGCGTGCGATGCTCGACGTCGCCGACGCCGGCGATCGGCTGCTCGTCCTCACGCCCGAGTCGGTGTCGCTCGTGGCGAACGATGCGGCCGGCGCCCGATCGATCGCGTCGCGTCCGATCGAGACGTCGCGCGTCTGGCCGCGCGACGTGCGCGGGCGGCTGCGCGTCGCGGGCTCGGCCTTCGAGGCGTTCCTGCCCGGCGTCACGTGCCGCGGCACTGTCGCGCCGTTCGCGCTGGCGTGCGCGGACGAGAGCGAGCCGTGGCCGCTCGGCCTCGCCAACAGCGGCATCGCGCCCAGCCGCAACGCGTTCTCGACGCCCGACGGCTTCACGTTCTACGAAGCGGCGGCGCTCGGCGGCGGCCGCTGGCTGGCCGTCGGCGAGCGCGGCGTGCTGACGCTCGTCGACGCGCGCGGCCGCTCCGCGGCGCGCGCGGATGCCGCCGACCATCTGGCAGGATTTCCCGACAGCTGCGCGGGCGATGCGCCGTACGTGGTCGCCGACGCGCGAGCGCCCGATGCGAACGCCGACGCGCTGCGCCTGTTCCGCGTCGAGGGCGCGCATCTCGTCGCGATGCCAGCGTCGACGCCGCTGCCCGGCACGCTGACGACGCTGTGGAGCGCGCCGGCAGGCGGTGCGGCGACGGCCATCGTGCACGACATCAACGCCGGACGGTATGAAGCGTTTCACGTCTCTCTGTCTTGCGCTCGCTAGCCTCGCGGCGGTGGGCGTGGCCGTCTCGGCGGCGCGGCCGCAGTACGGCGGCACGCTGCGCGTCGAGATCGGGGCGGCCGTCGCGAATCTCGATCCCTCGTCTGCAGCGTCGAACGACGCGCAAGATGCGGCGCGCGCGCGCGTGTCGCCTCTCGTGTTCGAGCCGCTGACGACGATCGAGCCGGACGGGCTGCGGCCGCTCCTCGCGACGTCGTGGCAGCCCGAAGCGCGCGGCACGCGCTGGCGATTACGCGTACGCGGCGGCGTCGTCCTGCACGACGGGTCGACGCTGCAGCCGTGGCAGGTTGCGGGGTCGATCCGCGCGAGCGAGCCGGCGTGGAAGGCGGCGGCGGAAGGCGACGCGATCGTGATCGACACCGGCGATCCGGTCCCGGATTTGCCCTGGGCGATCGCCGACGCTCGCCACGCGATCGTCGTTCGCGGCGCCGGCGGCGCGCTCGTCGGCAGCGCGCCGTTTCGAATCGACCACGTCGATCCGTCGCGCATCCTGCTCAAGGCGCACGAGGCGTACTGGCGCGCGCGGCCGTTCGTCGACGTCGTGGAAATCGACACGGCCCGCCGGCCCGAGGCGCAGCTCGCCGATCTCGAAGGCGGGCGCGCCGACGTCGTCGGCGTCCGCGCGATCGACGCGCGCCGGCTGACGCGCCGGGGGCTGCGCGTCGAAGCGTCACGCCCGCTCGAGCTCGTCGCGCTCGTCTTCGAGCCGAATCGCGCGGGAGAGGCGGCGCTCGCCTGGCGCCGCACGCTGGCGGCGACCATCAATCGCGACGCGATCTGCTCGGTCGTGCTTCAGGGGCAGGGCGCGCCGGCGCGCTCGGCGCTGCCCGCATGGCTGTCGGGCTACGCGCGCGCGATCGCGCTGAACGATACCGCCGCGCTGTCGCCGTCGGCAGTCGCCGCGCTGCCGCTCGATCAGCGCACCGTGATGGTCCGCGTCGATCCCGCCGATCTGGTGACGCAGGCGATCGCCGAGCGGCTTGCCGTGGACGCTCGCGAGGCCGGCTTCACGGTGAAAGTACAGGCGCCGGTCGGTCTCGCGCCGCGTCCCGACGCGCGGCTCGTTCGCATCGCCGCGCCGGCGACCACGCCCGACCGGGCGTTCGCGTCCATCGCCGACCGGTTGTCCGCGCGCGGCGGGCCGGCGATCGCGCCGGCGCCGGGCGCCGCGCTCGACGCGACGTACCGCGCGGAGCAGGCGCTGCTCGATCGACTGGTCGTCGTGCCGATCGTCCATGTGCCGGAGCTGTACGGCGTCGGCGATCGCGTCGGCGCGACGGCGCCGATCGCGCGTCCGCTCGGCGGGTGGGATCTCGCGAACGTGTGGCTGCAGGGCGGCAGGCCGTGACGCTCCGCGCGCGGCTGTTCGCGGTCGTCGGCCTCGTCGTCGGGGTGTCGGTTGCGCTCGTCACCGTGACGATTTCCGCAGCGGCGCGCCGGTCGTTCGAGGCGCTCGATCGGCAGCGCACCAGCGCGCTCGTCGCGCAGTTCCGACGCGAGTTCGCGCTTCAGGGCGAGGACGTCGCGCGCCGGATCGAACGGCTCGCGGCGAGCGACGCGCTGCAGCGGACCGCGTTCGAGATCGGCCGGCGGTCCGACCGCGCGCCGTTTGCCGGCGAGGCGGCATCGATCGCCGCGGCGCAGGGCCTGGACTTCGTCGATCTCGTCGCCGCGGACGGCGCGATCATCTCCTCGGCCGAGTGGCCGGCGCGTTTCGGTTATCGTCTCCGGTGGGCCGCGCCGGCGCGCGTGGGCTCGCCGGCGTTTCTGCAGGCGATCGAGCTGCCGCGCGAGACGGCGATCGGGCTCGTCGCCGTCCGCCAGGTGGCGTCGGGATCGCGCACGCTGTATGTCGGCGGCGGCCGCCGTCTCGATCAGCAGTTCCTGCGAACGCTGACGCTGCCCGACGGCATGCGCGCGCTGCTGTACCGGAACGTCGAGCCGGAAGTCTCTCGGCAGCAGCTCGTCGACGCGTCGGGCCAGGCACCTCCGGCGGCGCAGCTCGAACCGCTGATCGCGCGCGTGCGGCAGACGGGGCAGGAGAGCGCGGACGCGATCGAGTGGCCCGACGGCCCCGGGACGGTGGACGCGATTCCGCTGACTGGGCCCGACGGCGACGTGCTCGGCGTGCTGCTGGTCGCGAGCTCGGGCCGCGAGCTCGCCGCGCTGCTGTCGCGGATTCGCTGGAGCGGCTTCGGGTTCGGCGCGCTCGGCGTCATCGTCGGCGCCGCGCTCAGCTACGCGGCGGCGACGCAGGTGACGCGGCCCGTCGAGCAGGTCGCGGAGGCGGCGGATCGGATTGCGGGCGGCGACTGGGGCGTGCGCGTCGGCGGCGTGGCGGCGGCGCGCGAGATCGACGCGCTCGCGCGCGCGTTCGACACGATGGCGGCGCAGCTCGTCGATCAGCGCGATCGCCTCGTCCAGGCCGAGCGCGTCGCCGCCTGGCGCGAGCTCGCGCGGAGGCTCGCACACGAGCTGAAGAACCCGCTGTTCCCGCTGCGCATCACGCTCGACAACCTGCGCCGCGCGCGCACGCTGCCGCCGAAGGAATTCGAAGAGGTGCTCGACGAGAGCCTCGCGACGCTCGACACCGGCTTCAGGAACCTCAACGTCGTCGTCGGACGCTTCGGCGATTTCGCGAAGATGCCGGCGCCGGTCTTCGAGGACGCGTCGCCGAACGAGATCGTCGAGCGGACGACGCAGCTGGTGCACGCGCAGATCGAGGCGCCGGGCCGGCCGCCGATCCGCGTCGCGCTCGATCTCGATCCGGCGTGCGGGGCGATGCGCGCCGACCCCGAGCAGCTCGGACGCGTGATGCAGAACCTCGTGCTGAACGCCGTCGACGCGATGCCGGCGGGCGGCGAGCTCACGATTCGAACGCTCGGCGCCGCCGCGAGCGTGCGGATCGAGGTCGGCGACACCGGCGAGGGGCTCACCGACGAGGAGCGCGAGCGGCTGTTCACGCCCTACTACACGACCAAGCAGCACGGAACGGGCCTGGGCCTCGCGATCGTCCAGGCGGTCGTCGCCGACCACGGCGGCCGCGTCTGGGTGGACAGCGCGCCCGGCCGCGGCTCGACGTTTCATCTCGAGCTGCCGCGCACGCAGGCCGACGCGATGAAGGCCGACACTGCGAAGGCCGACGCGGCGAAGGGCGCCTCCGCATGACGCGCGTGCTGATCGTCGACGACGATCAGTCGACGCTGGCGTCGCTCGCGCGCGCGTTCCGCCTCGCCGGCTACGAAGCGGTCGTGTGCGATCAGGCGGCGCGCGCGATAGCGCTCGTGCAGCAGGAGCGCTTCGACATCGTCTTCTCCGACGTCGTGATGCCGGGGAAGGACGGCCTGGCCATGCTGGCCGAGCTGCGCGAGCTCGGCGTCGCGACGCCGATCATCATGATCTCGGGGCAGGCGACGGTGGACATGGCGGTCCGCGCGACGCGGCTCGGCGCGTCCGATTTCCTCGAGAAGCCGATCTCGTCCGACAAGCTGCTGCTGACGGTCGAGAACACGCTGCGGCTCGCGCGGCTCGAGGAGGAGAACCGGCAGCTGCGCCGCCGCGTCGGCCGCCACGAGCTGGTGTGGACGAGCGAGGCGATGCAGCGCGTCATGGCGCAGGTGGACCGCGTCGCGCCGACCGAGTCGCGCGTGTGCATCCTCGGCGAGACCGGCACCGGCAAGGAGCTCGTCGCGCGCGCGATCCACGAGCGCAGCGCGCGGCGCGAGCGGCCGTTCGTCAGCGTCAACTGCGCGGCGGTCCCCTCGGAGCTGATCGAGTCGGAGCTGTTCGGCCACGAGAAGGGCGCGTTCACCGGCGCGGCGTCGCGCCACCTCGGGAAGTTCGAGCAGGCGCACGGCGGCACGCTGTTCCTCGACGAGATCGGCGACATGCCGGCGGCGATGCAGGCGAAGCTGCTGCGGCTGCTGCAGGAGGGGGAGCTCGAGCGCATCGGCGGCGAGCGGCCGGTCGTCGTCGACACGCGCGTGATCGTCGCGACGCACCGCGACCTCGACGCGCTCGTGGAGAAGGGCGTCTTCCGCGAGGATCTCTACCACCGCGTGTTCGTCTTCCCGATCACGCTCCCGCCGCTGCGCGAGCGCCGCGGCGACATCGCGCCGCTCGCCGAGCACTTCGCCGCGCTCGTCGCGGAGCAGAACGCATGGAAGCCGCGCGGCTTCGACCGCGCGGCGCTCGACGAGCTCGCGCGCTACGCGTGGCCGGGCAACGTGCGCGAGCTGCGCAACGTCGTCGAGCGGCTGCTGCTCCTCACCGACGGCGCCGTCGGCGCCGACGCGGTGCGCGGCGTGCTGACCGCTCGCCACGCGAAGGCGCCCGCCGCGCCGGTCGGGACCGGGACGCTCGCGAGCCGCGTGGAGGCGTTCGAGCGCGAGGCGGTGCTCGGCGAGCTCGCGGCGCACGGCCATCGCGTCGCCGAGACGGCGCGCGCGCTCGGCCTCGAGCGCAGCCACTTGTACAAGAAATGCGCGCAGCTCGGAATCGACTTGAAGGCCGAACGCAGGGAGTAGACGGGTTTGCACAAGGCAGGAAGGCAGGAACGCAGGAAGGCCGGAATTCAAGGAAGGAAGGCAGCAAGGCCGGAATTACGAAGGCGGGAACGGTAGACGGCTGAAGGGTTGGCTGCCGTGCGTGTCGCAGACCGTTCCGAACGCCAATCCTTTCGCGCGCAGATCGGGGATCAGGCGCGCGACGGCGTCCACCGTGTGCCGCTGATCCTTGAACGGCGCCGCTTCGTCGCCGTCGTGCAGCACGATGATGTCGCCGTCCGATGCGCGCGGGCCGACGCGGTGGACGACGGAATCGGCCGTCCGCTCGCGCAGCCAGTTCCAGTCCCACAACATCCAGCTCCAGCCGACGAGCCGATAGTCCATCTGCGTCAGCGCGGCGTACATCTGCCACGTGCGCCAGCCGGCGTGCGGGCGGAACGCGCGGCAGGGCGCGCGGCCCGAGACCTGCTCGATGCGATCGGCCGCGCGGCGCAGCTTGCGCGCGAAGCCGTCGGCGCTCAGCAGCATGTCGGCGCGCGTGTGCGAATGGAGCGCGACGGCGTGCCCTTCGTCGAACATGCGGCGCACGATCGGCGCCGTTCGATCGGTGATATGGCGATCGATCAGAAAGAACGTCGCGCGCACCTGCTCGCGCGCGAGCACGTCCAGCAGATCCGGCGTCGTCGTCGGGTTCGGCCCGTCGTCGAACGTCAGGTAAACAGTCGGCGGCGAACGCTTCGGCATGTGCCACACCGCTCGGCCGCCGGCGATCGCGTCGAACAGAAACGGCGCCGGCGCCGTGTGCGCCAGCGCCAGCACGCCCGCGCCGATCGCGATCCAAATCCACATGATCGGTGTAGGGCGGCCCTTTCAGGGCCGCCTCGGCGAGGCTGAAAGCCTCGCCCTACGATCCTTGACGCGGTGGCACACCTGGCATCAGCTCCGCCAAGGCCCGTTTCAGCGCATCCATGCCGACGCGGTCTCCTCGGTAATGTCCCATGCGGACGACGACGAGATCATGCGACGGGATGATGATCGTGCGCTGCCCGCCGGCGCCGTTGGCGAAGTATGCCGACTTCGGGATCGGCCACGCGCCGTCGCCGTTCACCCAGAACAGCCCGCCGTACACCGGCTGCTTCCACGCCGTTGCCGGCGTGCTCACGAACGTCGTCCATCCTTCGGGCAGCAGCCGCTGCCCCTGCCACGCGCCGTCCTGCAGGTAGAGCTGACCGATGCGCGCCCAGTTGCGCGCCGTCCCGTAGTCGTAGCCGGTGAGCAGGAAGTTGCCGTACGGATCGGTCTCGAGCACCTGCCGACGGATCCCGATACGATCGAAGAGCGCGCGCTGCGGCCATGTGAGGTACTGCTCGCCGCGCTTGGTCACCGCCTGCTTCACGAGCCAGCCGACGATCAGCGGATCCGAATTGCGATAGCGCCCCTCGGTGTTCGGCGGGAACTGCTGCGGCCGCGTCAGCGAATGCGTGAACGCGTCGATCGCGCCCGTGTAGATGAGCGTGTGATCCGGATAGCCCTTGTCCACCGAGTAATCGGGATCCTGTCCCGCGATGAAGCGCAGGCCGCTGCTCATGTGCAGCAGGTCGGCGATCGTGATCGCCCCGCGCGGATCGCCCGGCTTGCGCCACTCGGGAACCGGCACGGGTTGATCGATCTTGTAGACGCCGTCTTTCACGAGCAGCGCGAAGAGCGTCGCCGTGAGGCTCTTGCCCATCGACCAGCTCTCGAGCTGCGTGTCCTTCGTGATGCCGGGCATGTAGCGTTCGCCGACGATCCGCCCTTTGTGGACGATGACGACCGCCGCGGTAAGCGCCGCGGGATCGGCGAACGCGAGATCGAGCGCCTTCTCGACGCGGGCGCGATCGATGCCGGTGTCGGCCTCGTCTTTCGATGCAGCATCGCCCATCGGCCACGGCTGCGACACGGCGTCGGGCAGCCGCGTCTTCACCGGCACCGGCGTGAAATAGATCCCGTCGTGATCCTCGGGATGGATGATGCAGCCTTGATCGCCGTAGAACTTCGCCGTCCGCGTGATCGATCCGTGCGTCATGCGCACGAGCTTCTGCGCGCGATCGACGGCGTAGGTGACGTCCTTCCGGTGCTCGTCGGGGAACAGAAAGTAGCCGCTGTCCTTGAACGCTTCGGCCGGATCGCGCTCGGATACGAACACGGCGGAGCAGAGCACCTTCGCGTACCCCGCCAGGCCGAGGCTGATCGGCGTGATCCCCTCGGGCGCGAACGCCGCCGGCCGCCGCGCGGGCGTCTGCTGTGCCTCGACGCTCGACAGCGCCACGACGGCGACGACGACGACGACGAGCGTGAACTTTCTCATTGCGGGGCCTCCTGTTCCGGTAGCGCCGATCCTAGTCCCGCGCGCTCGGGCCGGATCCGTTTCGCGCCTTCGTCGTCGCAACGCAGCGGCGAGACGACGTTGTCACCGGCAGCGAGTCCACGATCCGCGCCTCCCCACTTGAGGCGAGTCTTGAAGTCCGCCGACCAACCGTGAACGAACAGGCCCGTCGCGTGATCGGGTTCGTGAATCGAGGAATGCACGATCGCTGCGCTCATGCTGCGCGCCGCATTCCGCGCGGCCACACAATACCGCTCGCCGTTGACCGTCACTTCCAGGCACTCCACGTCCGCCTCCTGTCTTCAGCGATGCGGCGTGAGCCACATCAGCACGACTCCCAATATGGCGATGCCCACCCAGACCAGGAAGCCGCCGAGCCCGTCCGGGATTCTCGTCGAGTAGGCAAACAGCTCAGGCTGCGCGACGACTCCGGCGGTCTGTAAGTACCGGGGCGAGTCCGGCACGTTCGATTCCACGAGGCGAATCACGACGACGTCGCCGACCTTCAGGCGACGTCGCCGCTCACCCCAGTACGGCCATTTCGCCGCGTCGTCTCGAAAGCCGCGCACTGCCAGCTCGAATCCGGAGCCGAACCATCGCAGAATGCGCCACCGGGACGCGACAGCTGTGTAAACGAACGACACGTCGTCCGCGCCGGCCAGACAATATCGTTCTCGGTTGACGGCCACTTCCAGACAGAGCATCTGAAACCTGCATCGATCTTGCGACGGCCCGCTACGGCGTCACGCCGAGCGATCGCGCGTCCGCTTTGAGCGCCGTCCACCGCGCGAGCACTTTACCCAGCGCCGCGCGCCGTTCGCCGACGGCAGCGACGAGCTGCGTCGTCGGCATCACGTCGGCGCCCTGAAGAAGGTTCATCAGCTGCGCGAGCGATCCGATGATGGTCGCCAGCGTCTCGGGCCCTTCGGCCGCGCCCCCGCGTCCGCCTCCAAAGCCGGCCGGCGCCTGCCCGTCGAGCGCGTCGATGCGCTTCAGCAGATCGCTCCGGCGATCGCCGGGCGCCGCGCTTGCGTGTTCGCGAAGCGCGCGCGCTTCGTCGCGCGCTTTCTGCGCGGCGAGGATGCCGTCGTACAGCTGCTTCGACAGCGTGAACTGCTGCGCGAGGCCGAAGGCCGGCGTCGTCACGCGCGGATCCATCTTCACCGTCAGCGGCTGCGTGTCGCTCTTGCCGCCGACCGTCAGCTTCACGGTGTACTGGCCCGGCGCGGCCCACGGCGAGGTCGGCGCCGGCGGCGTGTCGTGCGGCACGGCGGCGATCGGCAGCCCGCCGCGGCCGCCGACGCCGCCGAGCGGCTGGTAGTGCAGATCCCACAGGAACCGGTGCAGGCCGGCGGCCGCCGAGAGCGTCTGCGGCGGACGATACCAGTACACCGGCACGGGCGCCGTCGTCGGATCGGCGCGCTCGAACGGGTCGTCGCTCGCGTAGCGCCGCACGAGCCTGCCCGCGGCGTCGAGGATGTCGAGCGTCACGCGGCCGGGCGCGTCCGCCGCGAGCATGTAGTCGATGATCGCGCCGTCGGGCGGATTCACACCGGCCGCTTCGTCCGGCGGAATCGGCGTGTCGGTGTTCGTGTTCTGCCGGACGCGGTATGCGGTCTGCGGCTTGAACAAGACTGGCGACCCTGAAAGGGTCGCCCTACGGCCAGTCGATTGTAGGGTCGCCCCACGGCCAGTCGATTGTAGGGTCGCCCCACGGCCGGTCGATTGTAGGGTCGCCCCACGGCCGGTCGATTGTAGGGTCGCCGCACCCCCGGTCGATTGTAGGGTCGCCCCACGGCCGGTCGATTGTAGGGTCGCCCCACGGCCGGTCGATTGTAGGGTCGCCCCACGGCCGGTCGATTGTAGGGTCGCCCCACCGCCGGTCGATTGTAGGGTCGCCCCACTACCGGTCGATTGTAGGGCGACCCTTTCAGGGTCGCCAATCTGCCGCAGCGGGGTGATGTCGTCGAGGATCCAGATGCCGCGGCCGTGCGTGCCCGCGATGAGATCGTCGCCGTGCACGATGACGTCGCGCACCGAGGTCGCCGGCATGTTGAGCCGCAGCGACTCCCAGCGATCGCCGTCGTCGAACGACACGTAGACGGCGCGTTCGGTGCCGGCGAAGAGCAGACCCTTGCGCACGGGATCCTCGCGGACGGCGTCCACCGGCGCGCCGTCAGGCAGGCCGCTCGTGATCGGCGTCCACGTCGCGCCGGCGTCGTGTGTGCGATAGATGTGCGGACGCATGTCGTCGAGCCGCAGCGTGTTGATCGCGGCGTACGCCGTGCGCGCGTCGAAATGGCCGGCGTCCATCACCGACACTTTCATCCACGCCCGCATCTCCGGCGGCGTGACGTCGCGCCACGTCGCGCCGCCGTCAGAGGTCGTCTGAATCAGCCCGTCGTCAGTGCCGACCCAGATGCGGTTGATGTCGAGCGGCGACGGCGCCACGGTGTAGATCACGCCGCGCTGCGTAGGCTTCGCCGTATCCGCGCTGCTGAACTTGCCGATCGTCGCCGGCGGCGCCCATGTCGTCCGCGTCAGGTCGGGGCTGATCTTCTGCCAGCTGCGCCCGCCGCTCGACGTCCTCCAGAGCGTGTTCGACGCGAAGTACATCACGTGCGGATCGACCGCGGAGAAGACGACCGGCGCCGTGCGCAGCGTGCGGAAGTCGGCGGGACGCACCGGCGTCGGCGCGACGTTCTGCACCTGCGCGATCCGGCGATCGTAGCGCGTGACCTTGCCGCCGTAGATGATGTTCGCGTTGAGCGGGTCGGGCACTGCGTAGCCGTACTCCTCGACGCCCACCGGATGCCATTCGCGGAACGTGATCATCCCGTCGTTGCCGCGGCTCGCCACGCACGCCGATCCGCTCTCCTGCTGCCCGCCGCACACGCGATAGGGAAACGCGTTGTCCGCGTTCACGTGGTACATCTGCGACGTCGGCTGGTTGTACCAGGAGCTCCACGTCTCGCCGCCGTTGACGCTGACGATCGCCCCCTGATCGCTCGCCATCGCGATGATCTGCGGATTGTCGGGATCGATCCACGGGCGCTGGTAGTCGTCGCCGCCGGGCGCGCCGCGCAGCGCGGTCCACGTGCGGCCGCCGTCGCGCGATCGATAGCTCACCGTGCTCGCGATGATGACGACGTCCGGGTTCTTCGGATCGACGGCCGGCACCGGCAGATCGCCGCCGCCGATGCGCCCCGCCGGCCGCGCGTCGGTCGTGATCCGCGTCCAGTGCTCGCCCGCATCGTCGGAGCGATAGATGCCGACGCCGCGCGGGTTCGCGACTGTCGCGTAAATGCGATTCGGATCGCTCGGCGCGACGGCGACGTCGGCCTGCACGACGCCTCCTCCGTCGGCTTCGCCCGACGGCAGGCCGTCGGTCAGCTGACGCCACGTGCCGCCGCCGTCGGTCGATTTGAAGATCCCGCCGCTCGTGCCCGCCCACGCGCCGTTTTCCCACGGCCCCTGCCGCTGCTCCCACAAGCACGCGTAGACGATCTCGGGGTTGCGCGGATCGAATTCGAGATCGGAGGCGCCGGTGTTCTCGTCCTTCGACAGCACTTTCTGGAACGTGCGTCCGCCGTCGGTCGATCGGTAGACGCCGCGTTCCTCGTTCGGACCGTACGGATGCCCGAGCACGGCGACGAACAACCGGTCCGCGTTCCGCGGGTCGACGATGATGTAGGGAATCTGCTGGCCGTCGCGCAGGCCGAGGTGGGCCCAGGTGGCGCCCGCGTCGGTGGACTTGTAGACGCCGTCGCCGACCGACAAGTCGGGCCGGGGAAGCCCTTCGCCGCTGCCCACATAGACGATGTTCGCGTCGGAAGGTGCGACGGCAATCGCGCCAATCGATCCGGTCGGCTGATCGTCGAAGATCGGCGTCCACGTGCGTCCGAAATCGGTCGTTTTCCAGACGCCGCCGTTCACCGCGCCCATGTAGAAGACGTTCGGCTGGCCGCGCACGCCGGTGATCGCCTTCGTGCGGCCGCCGCGAAACGGCCCGATCGGCCGCCATTTCATCTCCGCGAACAGATTTGTCTCGGCGCGCTGCGCGCCGACTCGACCAATCGATGGCATGAGCGCCGCGACGACGGCGAGCCCAGCCAAACAGGCAGACTTATTGCTTTTTACTTTCATGAAAGGCTCAATTGACCACCAAGTTGACTGAAAACCGTACGCCTGAGCTCAGGTTGCGTATTCGGTTGATATCGCTGCCCGCGCCAGGCGAATTGGACGACATCAGTCTCGAGCACTATCACGTGGGGCAGATCTATGTACTGCCCTCACAACTCGCGACGCTGCTGATCCTGAGCGGTCATGCCGAGCTGGTTGGTCAGGGTCAGGCGCGCGCCGAAGCCGCCGATTTCAGCAACCCACGGTTCCCGAAGAAGTAACCCACCCCTTCGATCGTGCAAGCGCAGCCGTCCACCGTTCGCGCAGCGCGCGCGCGGCGGCTGGGGACATTGCCGGCTGGAACCGCCGGTCCACTTTCCACTGTCCGCTGATCGCGTCGACCGACGGCCAGTAGCCGACGGCGAGCCCCGCGAGGTACGCCGCGCCGAGCGCGGTCGTCTCGGTGACGGCCGGCCGCACGACCGGCACGCCGAGCAGATCCGCCTGCGTCTGCATCAACATGTCGTTGGTCGCCGCGCCGCCGTCGACGCGCAGCTCCGCCAGCGCGATGCCTGAGTCGGCGGCCATCGCGTCGAGCAGATCCGCCACCTGGTAGGCGATGCTCTCGAGCGCGGCGCGCGCGATGTGCGCGGAGGTCGTGCCGCGCGTGATGCCGACGATCGTGCCGCGCGCGTACGGATCCCAGTGCGGCGCGCCGAGGCCGGCGAAGGCCGGCACCAGATAGACGCCGCCGTTGTCGGCGACGCTCGACGCGAGCGCTTCGATCTCCGGCGCGGTGCGCACGAGGCCGAGGCCGTCGCGGATCCACTGCACGACGGCGCCGCCGATGAAGACGCTCCCTTCGAGCGCGTACTCCGTGCTGCCGCCGCGCTGCCAGGCGACGGTCGTGACGAGCTGCTGCCGCGACCTTGTCGGCGTCGTGCCGATGTTCTGCAGCAGGAAGCAGCCGGTGCCGTAGGTGTTCTTCGACATCCCCGGCTTCAGGCACATCTGGCCGAAGAGCGCCGCCTGCTGATCGCCCGCGAGGCCCGCGATCGGGACGCGCTCGATGCCGATCGACGAAGACACGTGTCCGTACACCTCGCTCGACGAGCGCACCTCCGGCAGCATGCTCGCCGGGATCTCGAACAGCCGCAGCAGCTCCTCGTCCCAGCGCATCGCGTGAATGTCGAAGAGCATCGTGCGCGACGCGTTGCTCGCGTCGGTGACGTGGCGCTCGTGCCCGGTGAGCTTCCAGACGAGCCACGTGTCGACGGTGCCGAACGCGAGCTTGCCGGCGTCGGCGCGCGCCCGCGCGCCCGGCACGTTGTCGAGGATCCAGCGGATCTTGCTCGCCGAGAAGTACGCGTCGACGAGCAGCCCGGTCTTCTCCTGGATCCGATCGGCGGCGCCGGCGGCTTTCAGCCGCTCGCAGAAGTCGGCGGTCCGCCGGTCCTGCCAGACGATCGCGTTGTGGACCGGCTCGCCCGTCTCGCGGTCCCAGACGATCGTCGTCTCGCGCTGGTTCGTGATGCCGATCGCGGCGACGTCGCGCGGCGCGGCGTGCGCGCGCCCGAGCGCCTCGACGGCGACGCCGATCTGCGACGCCCAGATCTCCTGCGGATCGTGCTCGACCCACCCGGCCTGCGGAAAGATCTGCGTGAACTCCTTCTGCGCGACCGCCCGGATCGCGCCGTCGCGATCGAACACGATGGCGCGCGAGCTGGTCGTGCCCTGATCGAGCGCGAGGATGAACGACATGGGCGCTCACTATACAATGACGCGCGAATGAACCACATCAGACGCGGAGGCCGTCATGCCGCGAGGCGTGTTTCGAGAGCTGCTTGCTGAATTTTTCGGCACGTTCGTCCTGATCGTCTTCGGCGTCGGCGTCGTCGCGCAGGTGGTCCTGAGCCGCAGCGCGGCGGGCACGTTCCTCTCGATCAACATCGCGTGGGGGCTCGCCGTGACGATGGGGTGTTATGTGTCGGCCGGCGTGACGGGGGCGCACCTGAATCCGGCGGTGACGCTGGCGCTCGCCGCGCGGCGCGCCTTCCCGTGGAACAAGGTCGCGCCGTACGCCGCGGCGCAGATCGCCGGCGCGTTCACCGCGTCCGCGGTCGTGTTCCTCACCTATCACGAGGCGCTCGCGGCGTTCGACGGCGGCGTGCGGCAGGTGCTCGGCGCGCAGGGGACGGCCGGCATCTGGGCCACCTATCCGCAGCCGTTTCTCAGCACGTTCCCCGGCGGCTTCATCGATCAGGTCGTCGGCACGGCGCTGCTCGTCGCGTGCATTTTCGGGATCACCGACAGCCGCAACTCGCCGGCGCCCGCGGGCCTCGCGCCGGTCGTCGTCGGCCTGCTCGTCGTCCTCATCGGCGCGACGTTCGGCTTCAACTCGGGCTACGCGATCAACCCGGCGCGCGATTTCGGGCCGCGCCTCTTCACGTTCGTCGCCGGGTGGGGCGGCGAGGTCTTCCGCGCAGGCAACAACTGGTGGTGGGTGCCGATCGTCGCGCCGTGCGTCGGCGGCGTCCTCGGCGCGTGGGTCTACGATGCGCTCGTCGGCGATCGATTCCCGGCGCGCAGCGTGTCGACCGAGGTTCACACGTAGGCCGACGCTTCCAGGGTCGCCGAAGACGTAGGGCGACGTTTCCAGGGTCGCCGAAGACGTAGGGCGACGCTTCCAGGGTCGCCGAAGACGTAGGGCGACCCTTTCAGGGTCGCCAAAGACGTAGGGCGACCCTTTCAGGGTCGCCGCGGCGAGGCTGAAAGCCTCGCCCTACACGTTGTGCCACGAGGTACGGAGATCGTCATGCGTTTCACCGTCACCTGTGCCGCCGCGATGCTGATCGTGATCTCCGCCGGCGTGCGCGCGCCGCACGCGCAGGCGCCGAAGCGCCTCGCGCTGGTCGGCGGCATGCTGCTCACTGGCTACGACGTGCCGCCAGTTCACCACGCCGCGATCCTGATCGACGGCACGACGATCGTGCAGGCGGGGCCGGCGTCCGAGGTGAAGGTGCCGAGCGACGCCACCGTCGTCGACACCAGCGGCCGCACGATGCTGCCCGGCCTGATCGAGGCGCACGGCCATCTCATCGCGCTCGGGCACGGCAACTACGAGACGTGGTTCCCGTGGATCGCCGCGCACGGCGGCGACGCGATGCTGATGCGCGTCATGGAGACCGCGGCGCGTCAGCTGCTCTTCGCCGGCGTGACGACGACCGTGGATCTCGGTGCGCCGCTGCAGCCGATTCTCACGATCCGCAACCGGATCAACAACGGTGAGGTCGTCGGCACGCGCGTGCTGGCCAGCGGCCCGTGGATCTCGCGCGGCGCGGGCGGCGCCATGCAGATCGGCTTCGGCGGCGTGAACATCACGACGCCGCAGGAAGCGGCGGCGCAGACCGACAACCTCGCCGCCGCGGGCGTCGATCAGATCAAGGCGCACGCCGGGCTCACCTTCGACGACTACAGGGCGATCGTCGACGCGGCGCACCGGCGCGGCATCCGCGTGCACGCGCACGTCTACGCCGAGGCGGACGTGCGCCACGCGCTCGAGGCGGGCGTCGACGTGCTCCAGCATGTCGGCTCGGCCGGCACCGCGCCGCCGTACTCGCCCGAGCTGATTCGCGACATCGCGAACGCGGGCCGGCCGGTCGTCGTCACCGCCGCGCACCGCGCGTGGATCTATCCCGACACCGCCGCGTTTCCGGAGCGGCTGCAGGACCCGGAGATGAGGCGCCTGTTCCCGCCGGAGATCTTCGCCGAGATTCAGCGGTCGCTCGAGAACTGGCCGGCGCTCGGCTACTTCCAGCGGACCGATCGCGAGATGCTGTATCGCGAGCGCGGCGTGAAGCAGTTCATCGAGTCGGGCGCGGTCATGGGCATGGGGACCGACAGCGGCACGCCGATGAATTTCCACAGCGAGGCGCTGTGGCGCGAGATCAAGGTGCACGTCGACATGGGGATGACGCCCCAGCGCGCGATCGCGGCGGCGACGCGCGTCAACGCGCAGATCATCGGCAAGGGCCGCGAGCTCGGCACGATCGAGCCCGGCAAGCGCGCCGACGTCATCGTCGTGAAAGGGAATCCGCTGTTCGACATCGCCGCGCTGTCGAACGTCGAGATCGTCGTGAAGGACGGGATGGTGGTCAAGGACGCGGCGCCGGATTCGCGGACGCGGCCGTCGAGCGGCGCAGGCAAATGAGGGCCGCGGCCGCCGCGCTGGTTCTGCTCGCCGGCGCCCGTGCGGCATCGATGCAGCCCCCGCCGCAGATGCCCGCGCCTGACCTCGCGCACCCGCAGAACACCAACGCCGGTATCTTCGCATTCACGGGCAGGTGCGCCGGCTGTCACGACACCGGCAAGGACGGTGCGACGGATCGCTACGCGCTCAACCGGTTCACGCCGGAGCAGGTGCTTGCGTCGATCACCGCGGGCTCGATGGCGCCGTACGCGCAGGGGCTGTCGGATTTCGAGAAACGCGTCGTCGCCGTGTACGTCGGCGGGCGCCCGCTCGGTGCGTTCGCCGCCGGCGACGCGTCGCAGATGCGCAACCGCTGCGCGTCGCACACTCCCGTCGCGCCGTCCGGCGATGGCGACTGGAACGGATGGGGCGCCGAGAGCGGCAACTCGCGGTTTCAGCGGACGCCGCACCTCGCCGCCGCCGACGTGCCGAGGCTCGCGCTGAAGTGGGCGTTCGGTTTTCCGAACGGCAACTCGGCGTACGCTCAGCCGACGATCGTCGGCGGCCGCGTGTTCGTCGGCGCGGACACGGGCTTCGTCTATGCGCTCGACGCGGCGACCGGCTGCGTCTACTGGTCGTTCCGCGCGAACGCCGGCGTTCGTACGGCCGTGAGCCTCGGCAAGGGCGGCGGCTCGCACCGCTATCTCGCGTACTTCGGCGACGTGAAAGCGAACGTCTACGCGATCGACGCCGACAGCGGGGAGAAGGTGTGGAGCGATCGCGTCGACGCGCATCCGGTGGCGCGCGTCACCGGCGCGCCGACGGTGGTCGAAGGCCGTGTGTACGTGCCGATCTCGTCGCTGGAGGAATCGGGCGCGGGCAACCCGAGCTATCCGTGCTGCTCGTTTCGCGGCGGCGTCGCGTCGTTCGACGCGCAGAGCGGCAGGAGGATCTGGACGGCGTACACGATCGCCGAGAAGGCCGTGCCGCTGAGGAAGACGTCGAAGGGCACGCAGTTGTGGGGCCCGGCCGGCGCGGGCGTCTGGTCCTCGCCGTCGGTCGACGTGAAGCGGCGCGTCGTCTACGTCGCGACCGGCAACGCGTACACCGAGCCGGCGGCTCCGGGCTCGGATGCCGTCATCGCATTCGATCTCGACAACGGCCGGCGGCTCTGGACGCGGCAGGTGATGGCGAACGACGCGTACGTGCGCGAGTGCCCCGGGAAGTATCGTCCGCTCGTGCCGACGGAGAACAAGTCGGAGACGTGTCCCGACGACCTGGGGCCCGATATGGATTTCGGCAACGCGCCGATCCTGCGAACGCTGCCGAGCGGACGATCGCTGATCGTGATCGGCCAGAAAGACGGCCACGCGTGGGCGCTCGATCCGGACAGGGACGGCGCGGTGGTGTGGAGCAGACAAGTGGGGTTGGGCCTCGACGCCGGCGGCGGAGCGATTATGTGGGGCTCGGCCGCGGACGATCGCTTCTTGTATCTTCCGATCACGCGCGCAGCGCAGACGCTCGGCGTCGCCGCGCTGCGCCTCGAGACCGGCGAGCTCGCCTGGCGTGCGTCGCCTGCGGACGGCGGCGCCGCGCCGGTCTCGGTGATACCGGGCGTCCTGTTCTTCGGTTCGAGCGCGGGCGTCGTCTACGCCTACTCGACTGACGATGGCAAGGCGCTCTGGCAGTTCGACACGGCGCGCGAGTTCGAGACGGTGAACGGCGGCGGCGCGGCGAAAGGCGGCACGATCAACGCGGCAGGACCGGTCGCCGCGGGCGGCATGCTGTTCGTGCCGTCCGGGTATTCGGAGCTCGGAAACGGCGTCCGCGGCAACGTGCTGCTCGCCTTCGGTGTGAAGTAGCTTGTGGAGGCTCGCTTATGAGAAAGACGGTTCGTGTGCTCGCGCTCTCGTTCCTCATCGTCGGCGCCGCGCGGCTCGGCGCGCAGCCGCCCGACTTCAGCCAGGTCCAGATCAAGACGACGAAGGTGGCGTCGAATTTCTATACGCTCGACGGGCAGGGCGGCACGATCGGCGTGCTCGCCGGGCCCGACGGCGTGCTGATGGTGGACGCGCAGTTCGCGCCGCTCGGCGACAAGATCGTCGCCGCGATCAAGCAGATCTCCGACGGGCGCATCCGCTTCCTGATCAACACGCACGTCCACGGCGATCATACGGGCGGCAACGAGAACATCGGCAAGCTCGGCGCCGCGATCCTTGCGCGCGAGAACCTGCGCACGCGCCTCGCGAAGCCTGCCGCCCAAGCCAACGGCCAGCCCGGCGTTCCCGCGCCGCCGATGGCGCTGCCGGTGATCACCTACGACGCGCCGGTGACGATCCACATGAACGGCGAGGACGTGCAGCTGATTCCGGTGACCGCCGCGCACACCGACGGCGACACGATGGTCTACTTCCCGAACGCCAACGTGATCATGACGGGCGACTTCTATCGCTCGACGGGCTACCCGAACATCGATCGCGCCAACGGCGGCACGATGAACGGCATGCTCGCCGGCTTCGATCTCATCGCGCGCACCGGCAAGCCGGACACGAAGATCATCCCGGGCCACGGCGCGACGGTGGACAAAGCGGCGGTCGCGGCGCACAAGGCGATGATGATCGGCGTGCGCGACAAGGTCGCCGCGCTGGTGCGGCAGAACAAGACGCAGGAGGACGTGATCGCGGCGAAGCCGACATCGTCGTTCGATGCGCAGGTCACCGGCGCGACGCCGATGACGGCCGATCGGTTCGTCGGGCAGCTGTATCAGGAGCTGAAGGCGACGGCGACTCGATGAGATCCGAACGCCGAGCGGCCGTAGGGCAACGTCGTCACGACTGTAGGGCGAGGCTTTCAGCCTCGCCGCCGCGGCGGCCCTGAAAGGGCCGCCCTACATCCGCCTTGCGGCACCGCGGCACGCCCGGCACCCTGCTTGCAGTCTCGTGCTCGTGTTGCGGAACACCTCAGCGATGAGCACGGTGCCGCGCGCGCTCGCGGCGGTCGTCGCGGCGGCCGTCGTCGCCGCGCGCGGTGCGGCGGTCGAGCGCTTCGACGCGAAGACGGCGTCGTTCGCCGTGACGTTCCACGGCGAGACGTCGGCGTACCGCGACACGGCGGTGGTCGCGATGCCGGGCGACGCGGTGATCTTCGATGCCGTCGGCGGGCCGGCCGGCGACTACGGCGCGAAGACCGCGAGCGGCACGCTCGTGCAGCAGGGCCAGCTTCAGTGGAAATGGACGGCGCCGCCGCGGCCCGGCGCGTATCTGATCACGTTCGAGGGTCCGGGGCGGCGCGACGCGATCGCGGTGCACGCGTTCGTGCCGGTGCCGGCAAGCAGCGTGCGCAACGGCATGCTGAACGGCTACCGCATCGGCGCGTATCCGTCGGCGCCGCTCAAAGGCAACCCGCTCTATCTCCCGCCGCGCGGCTTCATCGAGGTCACCAAGGCGATCGAGGACACGAAGGTCTCGCCGCACTTCACGCTGAAGCAGTTCCTCTGCAAGGAAGACACGACGAAGCGCTACCCGAAATACCTCGTGCTCCACGAGCGGCTGCCGCTGAAGCTGGAGATCATCCTGGAGCGCGTGAACGAGATAGGGTTCGCCGCCGACACGCTCCACGTCATGAGCGCGTACCGCACGCCGTACTACAACCACGCGATCGGCGACGTGAAGTACAGCATGCATCAGTGGGGGAGCGCGGCAGACATCTACGTCGATCCGGAGCGCAGGGATCGCATGGCCGATCTCAACCGCGACGGCGCAGTCGACACAGCGGACGCCAAATTCCTGTACGACGAGATCGAGACGCTGCTCGCGAAGCCCGAGCGCCGCGCGCTGCAGGGCGGCATGGGCTACTATCCGGCCACCGCCGCGCACCCGCCGTTCGTCCACGTCGACGTGCGCGGCACGGCCGCGCGGTGGAAAGGGTAGCGTGCGGACGGCGCCGGCGTCGGCGTACTCGGTGCTCGCACACGAGGCGAACGTCGATGCGTTGTGGGAGCCGGCGATCCGGCCGCTGCTCGAGCGGCGCTTTCCGCGCGCGACGCGGGAGGAGATCCGCGACGCGCGCGCGTACGCGTACGGCGGAGCGGTGATTCAGGATCTCGGCCGCGATTTCGCGGCCCTGCGCGCCGTCATGTAACAATCGCGGTCTCCATGCGCGTCCTCAGGGCGATCCTCAAGAGCCTCGCCACCACGATCGTCTTCTTCGCCGCCGCGGAGATCGGCCTGCGCGCGACCTACGCGATCCGCACCGCGTTCGTGCGCCGCGTGCCGCTGCCGTACTCGGTGGGCGACGACTACGGGCCCATCCCGCCGTGGCTCGATCGTCTGATGATCCTCGTCCCGGACGATGAGTTGATCTGGCGGAACCTGCCGAACGTGCGGCGGACTTACGTGGACATCTTCCGCCCGGCGCCGGACGCCGCCGCGCGCACGGCGCTGCTGCGGCGGTTCCTCCCGACGATCCCGCCCGAGTTCCGCGACAGCCCGACCTGGACGATCGCGCTCGACTCGCGCGGCTACCGGACCGGCGAATTCACGAATCGCAAGCCGGCGGGCGCACGGCGGATCGCGTGCGTCGGCGACTCGTGGACCTTCGGCATGAACGTCGATCAGGAGCGCACGTATCCGAGCCGGCTCGCCGCCGATCTGCGCGCGTCGGGCGCGAACGTCGAGGTGCTGAACTTCGGCGTGCTCGGCTACTCGTCGTTTCAAGGCCGGCAGCTGCTCGAGCGGCGCGTCCTCGATCTCGATCCCGACGTCGTCCTGATCGGCTTCGGGATGAACGATTCGGAGGTCGCGGGCTATCGCGATCGCGACATGGTCGGCGGTGCGCCGCCCGCGCTCCGCACGCGCCTGCTCGAGGATGCGGCCGATCTCGAGTTCTACAAACTGCTCAAGTACTCTGCGCTGGTGCTCCGGTTCCACCCGAAGTCGATGGGCGATTTCCTGCGCGAGCAGGCGCACGACCGCGGATCGGGTCGCGTCGACTACAGCGCGATCGAGCCGTGGACGCGCGTGTCGCCGCCCGACTACGAGGCGAACATCCGCGAGATGATCCGCCTCTCACGCGCGCGCGGCGCCGCGGTCGTCCTGCTCGACAACGAGCTGTGGGAGGAGAGCCCGTACCGCGCGCTGCTGAAGTCGATTGCCGCCGACACGCACGCGCCACTCGTCGACAGCCTGCGGATCGTCGCCGACGCGCGCACGGCGATCGAGCGCGGCATCGAGCGCGATCTCGGCCTCGCCGCGGCGCCGCGCGACGAGCCGGCGCCTGGGGAGGGATCGCCGTCGCCGCCCGCGGCATCAGGTCCGGCGGCGTCCGCGCCGACGCGCGTCGTCTTCCGCGTCTCGGGCGGCCGCTATCCCGTACCGCGCGCGCTGTCGATCGTCGGCACCGATCGTCAGCTCGGCGATCTCATGCCGAATACCGTGTCGATGCACGACGATGGGACGGGAGGAGACGAGCGGGCGGGCGACGGCGTGTGGAGTCTGGAGGCGAGCTTCGCCGCCGGCGCGCGCGTGTCGTACGTCTACACGAACAGCGGCCGCGCCGGCCGGTGGGAAGGCCTCGACGTCCCGCACGTCCGCTCGCTCGTCGTCCCGCCGTCACGCGGCGCCGCACCGGTGTATCTGCCGATTGAAACCTTCGGCCGCGTCTACATGCAGGCCGATGACTGGCACACCGACGCCACCGGGTACGAGTTGATCGCTCGCGCGGTGGCCGACGCGATCGGTCAAGGGCGCGTCGGGCGCAATTAGGAATTTGGAATTTGGAATTCGTGATCACGGTCGTGACAGCGTGACGACGCATTCTTTAATTCCAAATTCCAAATTCCAAATTCTTGCTTGCGCCGACTCACTTCACGCGATGCGGCCGTCGCGCAACGTGACGGCGCGCATGGCGAAGGCGCGCGCGAACTCGTGGTCGTGCGTGGCGACGAGCAGCGTGCGTCCCTGCCGGCGCAGTCCTTCGAGCAGCGCGCCCAGCTCTTCCCGCCGCTGCGGATCGAGCGACGCGGTCGGCTCGTCCAGCAGCAGAATCGGCGGATCCACGGCCAGCGCGCGCGCGATCGCGACGCGCTGCGCCTCGCCGCCGGAGAGCTGGCGCGGCAGCGCGTCGGCGCGGTGCTCGACGCCGAACGCGCTGAGCAGCTCGATCGCGCGGCGCTCCGCCGCCTCCCGCGGTACGCCGTGCGCGTGCACCGGCGCGAGGCAGACGTTCGCGCGCGCCGACAGATGCTCGAAGAGGCAATGGAACTGGAAGACCATCCCGACCTTGCGGCGCAGCGCGCGCAGCGTCGACGCCGGAATCGGCGGCCCGCCCTCCAGCGCGACGCCGTCGACGACGACGCGGCCGGCCTGAAAGCGCTCGAGCCCGGCGATCACGCGGAGAATCGTCGTCTTGCCGGATCCCGATGGGCCCGTCAGCGCGACGATCTCGCCGCGCTCGACCGTCAGGTTGATCTCCTCGAGGATCGTGCGCGTTCCGCGCGTCAGCGCGAGGCCGGTGATCTGGACAATGCCGGTCACTGCGGCGCGGCTCTCCATCGCCGCTCCATCCACCGCGCCAGGGCGGCGACCGGCAGCGACATCGCCAGGTAGAGCGCCGCGCACAGCGTTCCGGGGATCACCCAGCTTCCGAGGTTCGTCGCGAAGATCTGCGTCTGCTTCGTGAGCTCGAGCACCGTTAGCACCGACACGAGCGACGAGTCCTTGAGCATCGCGACGAAGTCGTTCGTCATCGGCGCGAGCGCGAGGCGGAACGCCTGCGGCCCGCGGACGAGCGCCAGCACCTGCCGCTCGCTGAGCCCGAGCGTGCGCGCCGCCTCCAGCTGCCCGGCTGGAATCGCTTCGAGCGCCGACCGGTAGATCTCGCTTTCGTACGCCGCGTAGTTCAACGCCAGGCCGAGCAGCGCGGCGGCGAACGCCGGCAGCCGAATCGCGGCGGCAAGCCCGTAATACAGCACGAACAGCTGCAGCAGAATCGGCGTGCCGCGAATCAGCTCGACGTACGCGGTGAGGGCGGCCTGTGCCGGCGGTGCGCCGTAGACACGACCCGTCGCGATCAACACACCGACGACGACGGCGAGGCCCATCGACAGGCACGACAGCACAATCGTCACGACCGACGCGCGCAGCAGCGACGGCAGATACCGCCTCGTCGCCTCCCACCTGGAGATCGCCGCGGCGCTCGAGGAGGTGTCGAACCCGATCACCGGCGGCACCGGCTCGCCCGCGAGGACGCGCGCGTACAGCGCCGGCTGATCGTCGTTCCACACGCGCCACTTGCGGAAGATCCGCTCGAGCGTGCCGTCGCGCATCGCGGCGCGCAGCGTCTCGTTGAACGCGTCGCGCAGCGGCGCGTTCTGCGGCGCGAGGACGGCGACGTAGTGGCCGACGGCGATCGTCTGCGGCTGGATCGTGAACCCGCCCATCGTCCGGAGCCGGCGCTCGGCAAGCACGTTGTCGAGCAGCACGGCGTCCACGCGGCCGAGCGTCAGGTCCGTGAACGGATGCACGTCGTCCTCGTACGAGAGCGGCTCGAGGCCGTGCTCCTGCTGCGCGCGCAGCAGGATCTCGTACGCGATCGTGCCGCCCAGCGTGGCGACGCGCCTGCCGCGAAGGTCGGCGAGCGAGTGAATCCGCGGCGCGTCGGCCTCTCGGACGCTCAGCACCTCGCGGAACTCGTAATAGGGCATCGACACCGCGAGCGCCGTGCGCCGCGCCGGCGTGTCCTCGATGCCGCTCATGCCGAGGTCGGCGTCGCCGCGGACGATGCTCTGGTCGATCGACTCGAAGCGGATGTTGACGAACTCGGTCGTGCGGCCGAGCGCGCGCGCGAAGAGCTCGGCGATCTCGACGTCGAAGCCGACGAGGCGATCGGGACGAGACGGATCCGCTTCGACGAACGGCGCCCCGCCTTCCGGGTCTCCCGCCCAACGAAGAACGCTGGGCGGCGCCGCCGCGAAGACCGCGGAGGACACAAAGGCCGCGAAGAACGCAAAGGATCGCGCGAACACTGGGGTAGATTTTATGCGGAGGCGCTGCGATGGCGACTGTCGGCTTTCTCGGTACGGGGCTGCTCGGGAGCGGGATGGTGGAGCGGATGCTGCGGAACGGCGACGCGGTGACGGTGTGGAATCGTACGGAGGCCAAGGCGCGCGCGCTCGAGCCGCTCGGCGCGAAAGTGGCCGCGTCGCCGGGCGAGGCCGTCGCCGGCGCCGAGCGCGTGCACATGACGCTGCCCGACGACGGCGTCGTCGATCGAGTCGTCGACGACCTTCGTCGCCACCTCGGAAAAGACGCCATCGTCGTCGATCACTCGACCACGTCGCCGCGCGGCGCGGGGGCGCGCATTCCGCGGCTGAACGCGGCGGGCGTGCGGTTCCTCCACGCGCCGGTGTTCATGTCGCCGCAGATGGCGCGCGACGGCGTCGGGATCATCCTCGTGTCCGGTCCGCGCGCGGTGTTCGACGACGTGAAGCCGGCGCTCGAGACGATGACCGGCGACGTGTGGTACATCGGCGAAGAGCCCGATCGCGCGGCCGCGTACAAGATCTTCGGGAACTCGATGCTGTTCGTCATCGCCGCCGGCGTCGCCGACGTCTTCGCGATGGCGAAGGGCCTCGGCATCGCGCCCGCCGACGCGCTCGCCGTCTTCTCGAAGTTTCAGCCGGGCGGCGTCATCAAGGCGCGCGGCGAGAAAATGGCGCGCGGCGACTTCAGCGCGACCTTCGAGCTGACGATGGCGCGCAAGGACATGCGGCTGATGCTCGAGGCGGCTGACGGCCAGCCGATGGTCGTGCTGCCGTCGATCGCCGAGCGGATGGACCGGGCGATTGCGAGCGGGCACGGGAAGGCCGATCTCGGCGCGATCGCGGCGGAGGTGCTGCGATGAAAAAAGGGGTCGTACCCCTTTTTCCGAAAAAAGGGGTACGACCCCTTTTTCTCGCGGTCGCGGCGGCCGGCGTGGTCGCCGCGCAGGCGCCGAATCCGAACGCGCCGGCGAATTTCGTCTCGCTGCAGGCGCCGGTGATCGCGCTCGCGCACGCGCGCGTGATCGACGGCACCGGCGCGCCGCCCCGCGAGGACCAGACGCTCGTCATCCGCGACGGCCGCATCGCCGATCTCGGCGACGCCGCGGCCGTGGCGCCGCCGCCGGGCGCCGCGATCGTCGATCTCGCCGGCAAGAGCGTCGTGCCCGGGCTCGTGATGATGCACGAGCACCTGTATTACACGACCGGTCCCGGCGTGTACGGACAGCTCGGCGTCAGCTTCTCGCGCCTCTATCTCGCTGGCGGCGTCACGACGATGAGAACGGCGGGCAACGTGAACGGGATCATGGACGTGAGCGTCAGCCGCCGGATCGCGGCGGGCGAGATGGCGGGCCCCGCCATCGATGCGACGGCGCCGTACGTCAACGGCCCGAGCACGTTCCTGCAGATGCACGCCATCACGAACACCGACGAGGCGCGGCGCCACGTGCGCTTCTGGGCCGACCAGGGCGCGACGTCGCTCAAGGCCTACATGCAGGTGTCGCGCGCGGTGCTCAAAGCCGCGATCGACGAAGGCCACCGCCGCGGGATGAAGACGACCGGCCATCTCTGCTCGGTCACCTTCAGCGAGGCCGCCGATCTCGGTATCGACAACCTCGAGCACGGCTTCCTTCCGGCGACCGATTTCGTGGCCGACAAGCAGCCGGACGTCTGCCCCGGCCAGACGCCCGGACAGCAGGCGCTCGCCGAGATCGACGAGAACGGCGCGGTGTTCACCGCGCTCGTGAAGAAGCTCGTCGACAAGCACGTCGCGCTCACCTCGACGCTGACGGTGTTCGAGACGTTCACGCCCGGCCGGCCGAAGCCGCCGGGCCTCGACGTCCTCGCGCCGCAGCTGCGCGAGGCGTTCGACCGCGCGTACGAGCGCGTGCAGCAGAACCCGCAGTCGATCTACGCGAAGCTGTTCCCGAAAGAGATGCGCATGGAGCGCGCGTTCGCGCGGGCCGGCGGGCTCCTCATGGCCGGCACCGACCCGACCGGCGCCGGCGGCGTCGTCGCCGGGCTCTCGGATCAGCGCCAGATCGAGCTGCTCGTCGAGGCGGGGTTCACGCCGGTCGAAGCGATTTCGATCGCGACGCTGAACGGCGCGAAGTACCTCGGGCGCGACGCGCGCATCGGCACGATCGCGAAAGGCAAGCAGGCCGATCTCGCAATCGTCGCGGGCAATCCTGCCGCCGCGATCGCCGACATCCGCCGCGTCGAGACCGTGATGAAGAACGGCGTCGGCTACGATCCGCAGAAGCTGATCGCGTCGGTGAAGGGGCAGGTCGGCATCTGGTAGGGGTCGACGCCGTCATGGCTGATGGCTGATGGCTGATGGCTGATGGCTGATGGCTGATGGCTGATGGCGATGGTAGACGCACCATCAACCATAGCCATCAGCCATGAGCCATCAGCCATGACGTGTTCTACTGTCCAGCCGTCGAGCTCTTCGCAGCGGCGGGCCGCAGTGTCAGCTTCTGCACGCGCCAGTTGAGGAGCTCCGCAACGTAAATCTCGTGCTCGCTCGGGCACGCGATCTCGTGAATCCAGCCGAACTGCTTCAGCTGATGCCCGGACTTGCCGAGCATGCCGAGCACCTTGCCGTCGAGCGAGAGCTTGTAGACGCGGCCCGGGAAGGCGTCGCTGCTGAAGAGGACCTGCTGCCCCTGCGCGTTGGGCGGCGTGACGCAGATCGCCCACGGCGCGCCGGGCGCCATCGTGGCCGCTCCGGGCGGCGCGTCGGCCGCGAGCAGCCGCGCGACGTCCGGCTTCGCGCCCATCCACGGCATCGCGTCGGCGGGTACCGGCGCGTCGATCTTGATCTCGCGCACGAACTGGTTCGTCTTCGAGTCGATCACCTGGATGCGGCGGTTGCCGCGATCGCCGACGTAGATGTTGCCCTTCGCGTCGTAGGAGATCGTGTGCGGCGTGTTGAGGTTTCCGAGCTTGCCGCCGCCCGGCTCGCCGAGCGACGCGACCCAGTCGCCGTCCTTCGTGAACTTCGCGACGCGCGAGTTGATGTAGCCGTCGCTGATGTAGATGTTGCCCTCGGGATCGAAGGCGACGTCGGTCGGCTGGCGGAACTGACCCGGAATCGGCGGACGCGGCGGCGTCACGCGCTCCCACGGCTCCGCCTTGTCGGACGCTTCTTTCTTCCGCCCGAACACCAGCGTCACGCGCCCTTCAGGGTTGAAGCGGATGATCATGTCCGAGCCCTTGTCGATCGCCCAGAGGTTGTCGTCCTTGTCGAAGCGGATCGCGTGCGCGTACGACCACGCGTAGACGCCCTTGCCGATCTCGCGCAGGAACTTGCCGGTCTTGTCGAACAGGAGGATCTGCGACGCCGTGGCGCCGTAGGCCGGCCCGCCGGCGCTGTTCGATCGCGTGTAGACGGCGACGTCGCCCTTCGAGTTGACGGCGACGCCGGACGCCTCGCCGAAGTTCATGTCGGCCGGCAGCTTGAAGAAGTTCGGGACGGAGTCGAACGCAATCTCGGGCACCGAGGGTTGCTGTGCGTAGGTCGCCGGCGTAAGAGCGGCAAGAATGACGACAATCCACTTTTTCACGGTCGCCTCACTTTCGTGTGGCCGCGGGCCAGGGTTCGGAAGCCGGCAGTATAGCGCCTGGTCGGTCGGCGCGTGAAGGAACGCGCGCGGGGCTCAGCCGCGCGCGCGACGCGCGCGCGCGAGCGCCTCGAGCAGCGGCTCGGTCTGCTCGATCGAGAGGCACGCGTCGGTGATGCTCTGGCCGTAGACCGCCGGCTGCCCGGGCACGTAGTCCTGCCGCCCTTCGACGAGATGGCTCTCGATCATGGCGCCGAAGATCTGCCGCGAGCCCGACGCGATCTGCCCGGCGATCGACGCGGCGACCTCGGGCTGCCGGAGATGATCCTTGTGGCTGTTGCCGTGCGAGCAGTCCACCATCACGCTCTCGCGCAGCCCCTTGGCCGCCAGCCGCGCTCCGACGCGCGCGATGTGCTCGCCGTCGTAGTTCGGTCCGGTGCGCGTGCCGCCGCGCAGGATCACGTGGCACGACTCGTTGCCCGAGGTCTGGAAGATCGCCGACACGCCCTGCTTGGTGACCGACGGAAACCAGTGCGGCGATCGCGCCGTCATCACGGCGTCCACCGCGATCTGCGTGCTGCCGTCGGTGCTGTTCTTGAAGCCGACCGGCATCGACAGGCCCGATGCCAGCTCGCGGTGCACCTGGCTCTCGGCCGTGCGCGCGCCGATCGCGACCCACGACGTCAGATCCGCGATGTGCTGCGGGATCTGCGTGTCGAGGAACTCCGATCCGGTCGGCAGGCCGATGTCGTTGACGTCGAGCAGCAGCTGCCGCGCGAGCCGGAGCCCCTTGTTGATGTGGAAGCTCTCGTCGAGATCCGGATCGTTGATGAGCCCCTTCCAGCCGACGACGGTGCGCGGCTTCTCGAAGTACGTGCGCATCACGACGACGAGATCGTCGGCGAGACGATCGGCGATCCGCTTCAGCCGCTCCCCGTACTCGAACGCGGCGCGGGTGTCGTGAATCGAGCAGGGGCCGGCGACGACGACCAGCCGCGAGTCGGCGCCGCCGATGATCGCGGCAATCGCCGCGCGCGCGTCGGCGACAACGTTCGAGGCGCGCTCGCTGATCGGGATCTCCTCGAGGAGGATCGCCGGCGGGATCAGCGGCCGGACGTCGCGAATGCGTAGATCGTCGGTCGGTCGAATCATGTTGTGCGCGGAACGCGCCTGAGAATAATACCGGAATGCCGTTCCTCGTCCGCCTGCTCGTCAACGCGGCGGCGCTCTGGGTCGCCACGGCGATCGTCCCCGGCGTGGCCTACACGGGCAGCACGCTGCCGTTTCTCGGCGTCGCGCTCGTCTTCGGCGTCGTGAACGCCACGCTGGGGCCGGTCGCGAAGATCCTGACCTTCCCCCTCATCATCCTCACGCTCGGGGTCTTCGCCCTGGTCATCAACGGGCTGATGCTGTGGCTGACGAGCTCGCTCTCCGAGGTGCTCGGCCTCGGCTTTCACGTCCGCGGCTTCTGGGCCGCGTTCTTCGGCGCCCTCGTTGTCAGCATCGTGAGCACGGTGCTGTCGTTCGCCATCAGGGACGCCGCGCGCGACCACGACTAGACGCGGCCGGCCGCGCGGCGCGCGCCGACGTCTGAAGCGACGGAGGACACCATGTCACACCAGAGCCGCGCCGTCTTCGTCCTGCTGTGGCTTGCCTCGCTGCTCGTCGTCGGCGCGTTCGCCTCGGCGCAGCCGCGGCGCGACCCGGCGGCCGTCGTCTCCGGGACCGACATCGGATTCCGGCCCGAGGGGTGGAACGGCAAGGCCCGCACCGGCACCTGGCTCGTCCGGATCAACGGCGAATGGGTGGAGACGCAAACGGTGATCAAAGCGGTGCCGGCGACGCGGTGACCGTCACCGGCCAGCATCTATCGCCGCTGCGCTTTCCATGAGAGGTACGGCTTGAAGGCGTCGGGCGAGTCCGGCGCCGCGATCTCGAACGAGCCGGCGAGCGCGCCCTGCGCGTCGCCGCGATAAGTCAGACGGTAGCGCGGCTCGCGCGCGCTCGCGTCGCTCACGAAGGTTGCGACCTTCGGCGCGGGCGTCTGCACCGTGTACCTGATGACGTGCCCCTCGTTGTCGAAGTAGTCCGCCTTGAGCGATCCGTTCTCGCTGAAAATCACGAGCAGGTCGTCGTGGCGCGACGCGGGCCGATCCGCCGTCGCCGCGTAGCTCGCTTCGTTGGTCCGGACGATGATGTGATCCTGGACGGCGAGCGTGAACGTAAACGCGCCGGTCTCGCCTGCAGGCGTGTCGACCGCGCGCCAGTCGCCGACGAGGAAACGCAGGTGCGAAAGGGCGTCGGGTTGCGCGCCCGCACCGCCCGACCCGCACAATGCGAACGCCAGCGCGAACGAAGCCCGGAAGCGCATGACGCTGGAGTATACGCCGCGCTCGCCGATCGATGTCCTCGCTATAATGCGCGCGTCTGGCTTCGACTGGTGGTTCGCGATGAAGCATCTGCGCGCGATCGGCGGGTTGTGGATCGTCCTGGCGGCGGCGCTTGGCTTCGTCCCGCGTGAGGCGGGCACGATGGACGACGCGCTGGCCAACGGCGAGTGGCCGCAGTATTCCGGCGACGGCGCCGCGCGGAAGTACTCGCCGCTCGATCGCATCACCAGGGCCAACGTCTCGCAGCTGCGGATCGCGTGGCGCCGCCCGCAGCTCGATCCGGCGGCCGCCGCGCTGCTGCCGCCGAACGTCCGGCTGTCGAACAACTTCCGCTCGACGCCCTTGATGATCCACGGCGTCCTGTACGCGTCGAACGCCATCGGGCTGACCGAAGCGTTCGATCCGGAAACCGGCCGGACGCTCTGGGTGCAGAAGCCGTTCGGCGACGACGTGCGCGGCGCGTCGAGCAACCGCGGCGTCGCGCACTGGGGCGCCGGCGCCGACCAACGCATCTTCTCGTTCCGCGGCCACTCGCTGTTCGCGCTCGACGCGAAGACCGGCGAGCCGATTCCCGGCTTCGGAAACAAGGGCGCCGTCGATCTCAACGAAGGACTCGACACCACGCTGGGCCAATGGCACTGGACGGGGGCGCCCATCGTCGTCAGGGACGTCGTCGTGCTCGGATCCGCGATGGCGGAGCAGGACTCCGCGACGAAGAAGGAAGGGCAGGCCGGCGACGTGCGCGGGTACGACGTCCACACCGGCAAGCTGCGATGGACGTTCCACGTCGTGCCGCGCGCGGACGAAGACGGCCGCGAGTCGTGGGAGGACGAGAGCTGGCGCTACACAGGCGCGGGCAATGTCTGGTCGCTGATGAGCGCCGACGAGGATCTCGGCTACGTCTACCTGCCGACGACGAGCGTGACCAACGACATGTACGGCGGCCATCGCCGCGGCAACAATCTCTTCAGCGACTGCATCGTCTGCATCGACGCGCGGACCGGCCGCCGCGTCTGGTACTACCAGACGATTCACCACGATCTGTTCGACTACGACAACCCGGCGGCGCCCATCCTCGCCGACATCACGGTCGGCGGGAAGAGGATCAAGGCGCTCGTGCAGGTGACGAAGCAGTCGTTCGCGTACGTGCTCGATCGCACCACCGGCGCGCCGGTCTGGCCGATCGAAGAGCGCGCCGTGCCGCAGAGCGACGTCCCCGGCGAGAAGACGTCGCCGACGCAGCCGTTTCCGACCAAGCCGCCGGCATTCGACCGGCAGAGCGTCACCGACGACGATTTGATTGACTTCACGCCGGAGCTGCGCGCGATGGCGCGCGATGTGGTCGGGCACTACAAACATGGGCCGCTGTTCACGCCGCCGTCGGTCGTGAGCGACGAGCCGGGCGGCACGCGAGGCACGATTCAGTTGTCGGGCAGCGTCGGCGGCGCGGACTGGACCGGCGCGGCATTCGATCCGGAGACGGCGATGCTCTACGTGCCGTCGATGACCAATCCCTTCGTCGCGAACCTGATCCCGGGCAAATCCGAGGAAACGAATCTTCGCTACCGCGCCGGCGATCGGCGTCTCATCCAGCTGCCGAACGGGCTGCCGCTCATCAAACCGCCGTACGGACGCATCACGGCGATCGATCTGAATCGCGGTGAGATTGCCTGGACGGTGCCGAACGGCGACGGTCCGAGGAATCATCCCCTGGTCAAGGATCTCCATCTGCCGCCGCTCGGACACGCGGTGCGTGCGGCGCCGCTCGTGACCAGGACGCTGCTCTTCGTCACCGAAGGCGACCAGGTGAACGTGCGCACGCCGCCCGGCGGCGGCGGCAGGAAGATTCGCGCGTTCGACAAGGCGACGGGAACGATCGTGTGGGAGTACGAGATGGAGGCCGGATCCACCGGCACGCTGATGACGTACTTGCACAAGGGCCGTCAGTATCTCGTCGTCGCGATCGGCGGCCAGAATCATCCCGCGGAGTTCGTCGCCTTCGCGCTGCCGGCAGGCACGCGCACGTCGCAGAACAGCCCTGAAGGGCTGCGCTACAGGTAATCCCGTCACGCGCGCTTGCTGAACGCCGCGTACATCGCCGCGCCGGCGGCGAGGAACGCGAGGCCGGCGGCGATCGATCGGCTGTCGCGCCGCGCCATCTCCGCGTAGTCGGGCGCGCAGCTTCGCTCCGGCAGGCGCTCGCGCGGAGCGCCGGCGCTCGACCGGAGCGCGAGCGCGAGGGCGTCGGCAAGATGGATCGCGCGGCGACTCGTCGCCTGCGCGATCTGCTCGCGGCAGCTGAAGCCGTCGGCGATCACCAGCGTCTCCTCGTCGGCCGCGCGCACGGCGGGCAGCAGCACGAGCTCGCCCACGCGGCGCGACACCTCTTCGTGCCCGCGCTCGAAGCCGAACGATCCCGCCATGCCGCAGCAGCCGGAGTCGAGCATCTCGTAGTCGAGCTCCATCGCGTCGAGGACGCGCCGCTCCGCGTCCATCTTCATGATCGCCTTCTGGTGGCAGTGCCCGTGCACGATCGCCTTGCGCCGCAGCCGCGGGATGGCGCCCCGCGTCGCATGGCGATCGAGGAACTCACCGAGCGTGAAGGTCTGCCGCGACAGCCGCTTCGCGCGCTCGTCGGCCGGCAGCAGCTCGGTCATCTCGTCGCGGAAGACGGCGACGCAGCTCGGCTCGAGCCCGACGACCGGAATGCCTTCGTCTATCGAGCGCCCGAGCGTGTGGAGAATGTCGGCGAGCCGCGTCTTTGCCGCGTCGAGCATGCCGTAGTCGTACAACGGCCGTCCGCAGCAGAGCGGCCGCGCGGGGATCGTCACGCCGAAGCCCGCGTGTTCGAGCACGCGCACGGCGGCGATCGCGGTCTCCGGATGGAAGTGATCGTTGAAGGTGTCGGGCCAGAGGATCACGCGCGGCGCGTGTGAGGCCGCGGCGCGCCGATCGGCGAACCACCGGCGGAACGTGAACGGCGCGAACGCCGGGATGTCGCGCTCCATCGCCATCCCGGACGCGCGCTTCGCGATCTCCCGCAGGCCCGGCGTCTGCGTGGCGAAGTTGACGAGCCGCGGCGCCTTCGACGCCAGCCGCGCCCACTGGTGAATCCAGCCGAACGCGTACGCGCTGACGGGACGCCGGCGCCGTTCGTAATAGTGCGACAGGAACTCCGCCTTGTAGGTCGCCATGTCGACGTTGACGGGGCAGTCGCTCTTGCAGCCCTTGCAGGCGAGGCAGAGATCGAGCGCCTCCTTCACGTGCTCGTCCTGCCATCCGCCGCGGAGCGGATCGCCTTCGAGCATCTCGAAGAGCAGATGCGCGCGCCCGCGCGTCGAGTGCATCTCCTCGCGCGTCACGCGGAAGCTCGGGCACATCGTCTCGCCCTCGAGCCGCCGGCACTCGCCGACGCCGACGCAGCGCAGCGTCGCCTTCGCGAAGCCGCCGCTTTCGTTGGCGTAGTGGAAATGCGTGTGGAGCGCCGGCGGGTTGTAGTCCGCGCCGAGGCGGAGGTTCTCGTCGAGGCGGTACGGGTCGATGACCTTCCCCGGGTTCATCCGCCACGCGGGATCCCAGATCGTCTTGAAGGCGCGCAACGCCGACATCAGCTCGGGGCCGAACATCTTCGGCAGCAGCTCGCCGCGCGACTGGCCGTCGCCGTGCTCGCCCGAGAGCGATCCGCCGAGGCTCACGACGAGATCCGCCGCCGCTTCGACGAACGCCCGGTATTTCCGGATGCCCTCCGCGGTCTGGAGATCGAAATCGATGCGCGTGTGGACGCAGCCCTGGCCGAAGTGGCCGTAGAGATCGCCGTGGAGATGGTGCTGGTCGAGGAGCGCGCGGAAGCGGCGCAGATACGCGCCAAGCCGCTCCGGCGGGACGGCGCTGTCCTCCCATCCTTCCCACGTCGGGCGATCGCGATCGACGTGCGCCGTCGCGCCGAGTCCGGCCTCGCGCACCTTCCAGACTTTCTTTTCCTCGGCCGGATCGTCGAACAGCTTGTGCGCCGGCGCCTCGGGCTGCGACTCGAGGTCGGCGAGCATCCGGCGCGCGCGCGCGTCGGCCTCCTCCCGCGACGCGCCGCCGAACTCGACGAGGAGGAAGCCTTCGCCCTTCGGCAGAATGCGCAGCACGTCGGCCTCGAGGCCAATCGACTCGAGGTCCTTCACCAGCTTGTCGTCCATGCCCTCGCAGCCGATCGGCCGGTGCTCCATGATCCGCGGCACCTGATCGGCGGCTTCGTACACGCTCGGATAGCCGAGCACGACGAGCACACGTGCCTTCGGGTTCGGAATCAGCCGGACGGTGGCTTCGAGG
>Ga0209474_10000341_pt1 | contig 53512 bp, 60 predicted proteins | sample GraSoiAngelo_145_FD_185902 | JGI IMG/M metagenome (GOLD analysis project Ga0209474, IMG submission 185902) | Grasslands soil microbial communities from the Angelo Coastal Reserve, California, USA - 14_1009_05_20cm (SPAdes) (version 2) | ecosystem: Environmental > Terrestrial > Soil > Grasslands...
GACGTGAGCCGGTTGTCGTGGAGGTACAGAAAATCGGTGAGCCCGTCGAGATCGCCGATGCTGTCGGGCACCCTCGTCAGCTGATTGTGCCCGACGTCCAGCATCCGGAGCCGCGTCAGGCCGCCGAGTCGATCGGAAATCTCCGACAGCGAGTTGTCCGCGAGCACGAGCGTCTCGAGGTCGGTCTCGTCCCACACCGACTCCGGAACGCGGCCGAGATGCTGCTTCCAGAGATTGAGATGCGTGACGGCGGGCGCCACGCTATTCCGACTGCAGCGCGCGCGTCGGATCGATCGACGCCGCGCGGCGCGCCGGAATCACGCTCGCGACGAGCGCGACGCCGACGAGCACCGCGACGACGGCGGCGATCGTCAGGGGATCGGTCGGGCTCACGGCGAACAGCTGGCTCGCGAGCACGCGGGTCGCCGCAATCGCCGCCGCGACGCCGACCGCCGCGCCCATCGCCACCGGCTGCAGCGCCTCGCCGAGCACGAGGCGCACGACACCGGCCGCGGTCGCGCCGAGCGCGATGCGGACGCCAATCTCCTGCGTGCGCTGGCTGACGAAGTACGCGATGACGCCGTAGATGCCGCTCGCGGCGAGCAGCAGGCCGACGGCGCCCAGGAGCGTCAGCAGCAGCGTATTGAAGCGCGAGGTCGCGAGCGCGCCCGCGAGCCGCTGATCCATCTCGCGCACATCGAACAGCGGCAGCTCGGGATCGATCCGCGCCACCGCCGCGCGCAGCGCCGGCGTCAGCGTCTGCGGGTTGCCGTCCGTGCGCGCGACGATGTAAAACGTGCGGTTGATCCAATCCCACGCGGCGTCGGGCGCCTGCGCGAGCGGCAGATAGAACTCCGGCCGCGGCGCGGTCGCCGGGCCTCGCGATCGCAGGTCGCCGGCGACGCCGACGATCACCTTGTAGTCCTGCTTGCCGTCCGGGCCCGACTCGCAGCACCCCATGCGCTTGCCGATCGGGTTCCGGCCGCCGAACGCGCGCGCCGCGAGCGCCTCGCTGACGATCATCACCTTCTGCCCGCCGCGGCGATCGCCGGCGTCGAAGCCGCGGCCCTTCACGATCGGGATGCGCATCGTGGCGAAGAAATCGGACGTGACGATCCGGAGCTGGCTCTGGATCAGCTTCCTCAGATCGAAGTCGCCGGCGTCCTCGGGCATCAGGCCATTGCTGCCGCCGCCGGGTCCCATCGCGGCAAACGACGTCACGGCGCCGTGCGTGACCCCCGGCGCCGCGGCGACATCGTCGGCGAGGCGGCGGAAGGTGTCGGCGGCGCGCGCCGGATCGCCGTACGAGGCCTGCGGCAGCGCGACGCGCGCGCTGAGCACGCCGTGCGGATCGAATCCGGGGTTGACGCGCTGCAGCGCGAGCGCGCTGCGAATCAGCAGGCCGGCGCCGACGAGCAGCAGCAGCGACAACGCGACCTCGGCGACGATCAGGCCCGCGCGCAACCGATCGCGGAAGCCGCCGCGCGTCGATCCGCGGCCGCCCTCGCGCAGGCCCGTCTGCACGTCGGCGCGCGCGAGCCGCAGCGCGGGCGCGAGGCCGCAGACGACGCTCGAGACGAGCCCGATCGCGATCGCAAAGCCGAATGCCACCGGATCGATCCGCGCCTGATCGAGGCGGGGCACGTCCCGCGGGCTCGCCGCGACGACGCCCGTGATGAACCAGTGCGCGAGCAGCAGGCCGGCGCCGGCGGCGGCGAGCGCCAGCAGCACGCTTTCGGTCAGCAGTTGCCGCACGATACGCATGCGCCCGGCGCCGAGCGCCGTGCGGACCGCGATCTCGCGCCCGCGCGCCGCGCCGCGCGCGAGCAGCAGGTTCGCCACGTTGCCGCACGCGATGAGCAGCACGACGAGGACGGCGCCGAGCAGCACGAAGAGCCGCGCGCGGTAGCCGCCGACGACGTTCTCGCCGAACGATTCCATCGAGTAGCGCAGCTCGGAGACGTCGCGCGGGAAATCGTGCCGCACGCGAACCGCCACCGCCTCGAGCTGCTGCAGCGCCTGCTCGCGCGAGACGCCGCGCTTCAACCGGCCGTACACCGTCAGGTAGTGCTCGTCGTGCATCGCCTTGCGCTCCGGCGAGAAGGCGATCGGCGTCCAGACGTCCTCGTCGTTCGACGCGAGGTCGAAGGCCGCCGGCATCACGCCGGCGACGCGGTAGTCGCGCCCGTTCATGCGGATCGACGTGCCGACGATCGGCCGCGCGCCGAAGCGGCGCACCCACAGCTTGTGGCTCAGGACGACGACGAGGTCGTTGCCCGGTTGATCTTCGTCCGCCGTGAAAGCGCGGCCCACGAGCGGCCGCATGCCCAGCACGTCGAAGTAGTTGGCCGTGACGCGCCCGCCGACGACGCGCTCCGGCGTCGTCCCCTCGGCGAGATTGAAGCTGACGAACTGCTCGGCGGCGAGGCCCTCGAACGCGGTGACGCCCGCGGTCGCGTCGGTGTAGACGCCGGCCGACATGGACGAGATCAAACCCTGGTAGGTTTCGCCGACGACGTAGAGGCGTTCGGTGTCGGCGAGCGGGAACGGCCGCAGCACCACCGCGTACACCGCGCTGAAGATCGCCGTGGTGCCGCCGATGCCGAGCGCGAGCGTGAGGACGGCGACGGCGGTGAAGCCGGGGTTCTTGCGCAGCTGGCGCCACGTGAACGCGATGTCCTGCGCGAGCTCGCCGAGATACTGCGTCCGCTGCATGTGGCGGTTCCTTTCGGTTCCGAGAGCTCGAAGCCTCGCGCGCATGCGATCGGCGCCGCCGAGACGGCGCTCGGCTTCGCGCCGCGCGGCGTCGGGCGGCATCCCGCGAGCGACGAGCTCCCGCGTCCGCATCTCGACGTGGAACGCGATCTCCTCGTCCACTTCGTCGGCGACGCGAGGCCGCCACCAGACGCGGTTGAAGAACGCCATCGCTCAGGTCGAGAGCAGCACGCGCGAAATCGCGCCGGCGAAGCGCGCCCAGTCGGCCGTCTGCGCGGCGAGCTGCTTCCGGCCGCGCGGCGTGACGCGATAGAACTTCGCGCGCCGGCCCAGCTCCGACGTGCCCCATTCGGCCTCGACCCACCCCTTGTGCTCGAGGCGGTAGAGCGCCGGGTAGAGCGATCCGTCCTCGATCTCGACGATGCCGCCTGTGGCCTCCTCGATCGCGCGCGCGATGGCATAACCGTGGCGGCGGCCGCCGGCGAGCGTCTTGAGGACGAGCGTATCGAGCGTGCCGTGCAGGAGTTCCGGGGCGTTGGCCATACCTAGAGAATCAAGGCATCTGGTTGGACGGACGGGAGCCGCGCAAGGTTGCAACGTGTTGCAACGGCCGCTTTTTCCCGTTGAAACGGCCGGGACGACCGGCGTAGTCTTGCGTGTCATTCGCCGCGCGCTGTCGTCCGACAGGAGGGTCAGCATGGAGATCGATCGCAGAGCATTCATCGCGAGCCTTGGTGGCCCGGCCGTCGTCGCCCTGATGGATCACGAGGCGAAGGCGGAAGCGCTCGAGCACTACATGGAAGAGAAGCTGGACACGATGGTCGCCGCCCAGCAGCCCGAGAAGTTTCCGACGGTCGCCGAGATCCAGGCGCAGATCGAGACGCGGCCCTTCCGTCGCGGCACCGGCTCGGTGTTCACCGGCCAGCGCGGCGAGAACGTGAAGCTCCTCAAGCCGATGCCGGACAAGCCGACGCTCAAGGATTTCTTCGAGCTGCGCTTCGCGCCGGCGAACCACGTGCTGCAGAGCGCGACGCGCGCGATGAAGACGGGCATGTCGGAGGAGATCATCCTCGCGTGCCTGCTGCACGACTGCGTGCTGTCGCTCATCAAGCCCGATCACGGCTGGTGGGGCGCGCAGCTCTTCGAGCCGTACATCCCGGAGAAGAGCGCGTTCGCGATCCGCTATCACCAGACGCTGCGCTTCTACCCGGACGAAGAAGCGGGGTACGAGTATCCGGATCAGTACTACCGGATCTTCGGCCACGACTACACGCCGCCGCAGTACATCCAGGACACCTACAAGATGCTGAAGAACCACAAGTGGTACATGGAGCCGCGGCTGGTGACCGTGAACGACTTGTACGCGTTCGATCCGAACGCGAAGGTGTCGATCGAGCCGTTCCTGGACATCGTCGGGCGGCTCTTCAAGCAGCCGAAGGAAGGGCTCGGTTACGACAACAGCCCGAGCGCGCACATGTGGCGTACGCTCGCGCGGCCGGACAACCCGCTCTAGGCTGAGGTCCGATGCGACACATACGACCCCTTTTTGCGATTCTGGCGGTCGCGGCGTTGGCCGCGACCGCTGCGGCGCAAAGCGACGGCAAGCCGCAAACCGTCAACGGCCTTCAGATCGCCGTCACCGGTCTCGAGCGCGCGGACAAAGCGGCGCTCAAGGATTGTCCACCGGGAACCAACACCGTCAACGCCGTGCAGCGGCCCGGCGACGAGCTCGCGGTCGTGACGGTGAGCGTCAAGGTGCTCCCCGAGTTCAAGCCGACGATGATGAAGCGACCGACGGCGGCGGCCAACGACGGCAAGGTGTACAACACGTCGGTGCAGCTCGTGGACGTCGGGTCGGTGCCGCAGTATTCCTGTCAGTTCATCTACCGCGTTCCGCAGGGGACGAAGCTGAAGTCGCTGCAGATCGAGAACGCGACGTTCGATCTCGCCGCGCTCGAGAAGTAGCGGCGTTCACGACGTACACCGCAGAACCCGCAGAACCCGCAGAAATTCATTGTACTAGCCGACGAACTTGTAGCCCGCCCCGTGGACGGTGAGGATGTGCTCGGGCTCGTGGGGCGCCTTCTCGATCTTCTGCCGCAGCTTCGCGATGAAGTTGTCGATCGTCCGCGTGGTCGGCGATTCCTCGTAGCCCCACACCTGATTCAGGATCTGCTCGCGCGTGACGACCTGGCCGGTGTGCTGCACCAGGTAGCGCAGCAGATCGAACTCGCGCGCCGTGAAGTCGATGCGTTGTCCGGCGCGGTGCGCCTGGTGCGTGCGGAAGTCGATCTCGATGTCCCCGATGCGGCAGGTCTCGAGCCCCGACGGCCGGCCGCTGACGCGGCGGAGCACGGCGCGGACGCGCGCGAGAAGCTCGGTGATGCTGAACGGCTTGGTGACGTAGTCGTCGGCGCCGAGCTCGAGCCCGAGCACCTTCTCGGTCTCCTGCGATCGCGCCGTGAGCATCACGACCGGCGTCGGGTTCGCGCGCGCGCGCAGCTCGCGGCAGACGTCGAACCCGTTCTTGCGCGGCAGCGTGATGTCGAGGATCACCAGGTCGGGCGCCGTCGAGATCGCCTTCGCGAGGCCGTCCTCGCCGTCCGCCGCCGTGACCACCTCGTAGCCTTCGAGCTCGAGGTTGTCACGCAGACCGAGCAACATCTGGGGCTCGTCCTCGATCACCAGTATGCGTTTGGTCACCGTGGGTTTCTCCTGCATACAGCGGGAAGTGCAGCGTGAACGCGCTGCCGCGTCCCGGCTCGCTGTCGACGCGCACGAAGCCGCCGTGGCCGCGCATCACGTGGTCGACGATGGCAAGCCCGAGGCCGGTGCCCTGCGGACCGGTGCCGGCGTCGGTCTGAATCCGGTAGAACTTCTGGAAGATGCGGCGCTGCAACCGCGCGGGGATCCCGATGCCGTGATCGCGCACGCGCACGACGCCGTAGCCGTCCGCGCGCTCCACCTGCACCTCGATGTTGCGCCGCTCGGGCGAGTACTTCATCGCGTTCGACACGAGGTTCTCGATTGCCTGCACGGCCGCCTCGGCGTCGATGTGGACCGGTACGTTGGGCTCGAGCGTCGACGTCACGGTGAACTGATTGTGGACGAACTGGCTCTCGAGCGACTCGAGGACGCCGCGCGTCAGCGCCGAGAGGTCCACGACCTCGCGCTTGGTGTAGGTACGCAGCCCCGCCTCGATCTTCGAGAAGTCGAGCAGGTTGTTGATCAGCCGTGTGAGCTTGCGCGCCTCGCTGTTGATGATGCGGTAGTACTCGTGCGCGCGGTCGGTGTTCTTCAGCCGCCCGAGCTCCAGCGTCTCGGCGAAGAGCTGAATCAGCGCGAGCGGCGTCTTCAGGTCGTGCGACACGCTCGACACGAAGTTCGATCGCATCTCGGCGACCTTCACCTCCCGCGCCGCCGCGCGGACGACGAAGAAGACGCCGAGCGCGAGGACGCCGGCGAGGATCGCCATCAGCGCGCGCTGCGGCCGCGCGCGCGCGTCGATGATCTGCGGAATCGTCTCGTTGCCGTAGCCGGTCCGGATGCGCCACTGCTCGAACGGGCGGCTGCCGTCGGCGGCGGCGAAGCGCTGCAGCTCCGGATCGAAGAAGACGAGCGAGAACACGCGCTCGTCGACGAAGGCCTTCGGCGGCGGCGCGCCGACGGGAAAGATCACGCGGCCGTCGCCGTCGATCACTGTGACGGTGAGCGGCGGAAATCCGGTCGGGCCCTCCACGGTCTTCAGCTTCGCGCGCAGGAACGCGGGGAAGAACTCCGAGCGCAGCCGCTCGGCGTCGACGCGCACGGCGACGAAGCTCGTCATGCGGTCGCGCGACGGGAACTCGAACCGCAGTTGCGACTGGAAATACGACTGCCGCCCGTCGATGGCCGCTTCGAACAGCGAAAGGGCCCGCTTCTGCGGCGCGAGCTCGCGGAACTTGCCCAGCACGAGCGGCGCTTCCGCCGCATCCTCGCGGAACTCGCGGTGCTCGCGGTCGTAGGCGAGCACCTCGCCGCGGTGCGCGAGCGTCTCGTCGGACCAGACGTAGAGCCGCGTCACGAAGGGCTCGTTGTCGAGGGCGGCGTCGAACACTTTCTTGATCGCCGGCAGGTCGAGCGGCTCGGCCTGCTGCTGCGGAATACCGAGCAGCACGTTGATCTGCGGCGCCTTCAGCGCGTCCTGCGTGTCCTTGACGAGGCGGTTCGCCGTCTCCTGGCTCAGTTGACGCAGGACGACGCTCGACGACTGCTCGAGATCGCCGATCGCGCGGAACTGGAAATAGAAGAGAAGGGCGACGGGGATCGCGACGGCGACGGCGAGGCCCGCGGCGAGCCGCAGGCTGCGATCGCGCAGCAGATGACCGATCGCCGAAGGCCCGACGCCGGACTGCGGTGGCGCGGCGCCCGGAGTTCCCATGGGCGAATCTTACTGTAAGGGCCGGCAGGTCGCGCGGGCCTGGCAGGTCGGGCGGGGTCGCGCTGTTTCTCTGCGGCCTCTGCGCACCTGCCCGACCCGCCCGGCCTGCCCGGCCTACTTCTGCGCGGTCGTTTTCGTCTGGTTCGCGAGGAAGCCCTGAATCTGCTTCACGGCGTAATCGATCTTGATGTCGAACGCCATCTTGCCGAGCGCGGCGGTAGATCGCCGCGCATCGCCCGTGATGCCGTTGTTCTTGCGCGGCGGCGCGTTCGGATCGTTCTGGCGGCCGCGGCCGCGCGCCTCGCGCGGCGGCGCCGGATCGCCTTCCGCCGTCGCGACGAGGTCCTTGCGCACCCACCCTTTGTCGCCGCCGAGGTAGAGCATCGTCGAGGTGTCGGGGATGCCGGCGTGCGAGCTGCTCGGGTAGCCGTGCTCGACGAGCCACTTGTCGAAGTCGCCCTGCGCCTTCGCGTAGACCTCGTCGCAGAAGTAGACGTGGCGTCCTTCGGGCGCGTACTTCGCGTCCATCTTCTTCGCGACTTCGGCGTAGGTGGCCGGCTGGCCGCCGCCGTGATCGCCCATCAGCACGACGTTCTTGAAGCCGGTCGTCATCGCCTGCTCGGTGAGGCGCTCGAGGATCGCGCCGAGGAGCTCCGGCGTGAGGCCGATCGTGCCCGGCAGATCGGCGCTCGCGTTGTTCGGCGTGTACGCGAGCACCGGCATCGCGATCGCGTTGCCGAGCCGCTGCGCGATCGTCCGCACGATCTCGCGGCCCATGAGGGTGTGGCCGCCGTTCACGTTCTGCGGCCCGCGCTGCTCGGTGCCGCCGGTGTAGAACAAGGCCGTCGTCTTGCCGGCGGCCATCGCGGCCTTCACTTCAGGCCACGTCATCATCTCGAACTCGACGAGGTCTTTTTTCGCGGCGGCCGACTGGCGCGCGGCCGCCGGCGCGGGCGCGGCTTTCGCCGGCGCCTGCGCGAGCGCGGGGTGGGCGGCGAGCGCGAGCACCGGAAGAACGGCAAACAAACGGCGCATGATCGACTCCTTTGTAATGATTGCCCTCGACGAATTCTTCATTCCTAGTTCTGACGGCGCGTTTCAAAACGTGTCGGGCGAGGCTTTCAGCCTCGGCAGGCGACTCTGAAAGGGTCGCCCGACGTCCGAGTTTTGAAACGCGCTCTTGATTGCGCGACCGTCAGGCGCGGGAAGCCGCGGGCTGGCGCACGAACGAGAGCCAGCGGCGGTACTGGGGCAGCTCGCCGCGCACCGCCTGATTGAACGTCTCCTGAATCCGGCGCGTCACCGGCCCCGGCTTGCCCTCGCCGATCGCGCGGCCGTCCACTTCGCGGATCGCGGTCACTTCGACGGCCGTGCCGGTGAAGAAGAGCTCGTCGGCGCCGAGGAGATCTTCGACCGAGATCGGCGCGATGCGCGACTCGATCCCGAGGTCGCGCGCGATTTCGAGCACCGACGCGCGCGTGACGCCCATCAGGATGCTCGCGTCGCGATCGTTGGTCGTGAGCGCGCCGTTCTTGACGATGAACAGATTCTCGCCGGATCCTTCGGCGACCATCCCCTGCGAGTTGAGCAGGATCGCTTCGTCGAAGCCGCGGCGCTGCGCGTCGTTCACGGCGCGCGCCGAGTTGATGTACTGCCCGCACGCCTTCGCCCACGCGGGGATCGCGTTGTTGTCGTACTTCCTGACGGGCGAAATCGTCACGCGCACGCCGGCGTCGGCGTTCACCAGATACTTGCCGGTCGGCACGGCGGCAATCGCGACCGTGACGGGGCACTCCTTCGTCCAGACGCTCAGCGTCGCCGCGTCGAAGAACGCGATCGGGCGCAGATACGCCATCTCGAGCCGGTTCGCGCGCACGACCTCGAGGCTCGCGTCCGCGAGCGCCGCGTGCGAGTACGGAATCGTGAGGTCGTAGATCTCCGCAGACTTGTGGAAGCGCTCGAGATGCGCGTCGAGCCGGAAGATCGCGGGGCCGTCGGCGGTCGGGTACGATTTCATCCCCTCGAAGACGCCGGTGCCGTACTGCAGGCCGTGCGCCAGAACGTGCACCTTTGCGTCGTTCCAGGGCACCAGCTTGCCGTTGAACCAGATCGAGTCGGTTGGCGTGAATCCCATACAGTCTCCGGATTGAGAATATATCGTATCGCTTCTCCGGGGCCGATACCTCTCAGGACGTGTCCCAGGAGTCAGAATTCCGTGTCGAGAAGCGGCGGGCGGAGGCGATCCTCACCCTGACGACCGGCACCGCCGTGCGAGGCTGTTTCTTCCTCGCCGGCTCGCGCGCGAGCCACGGCGGCCCCGAGCGCGTCGCCGACCTGCTGAACGCCGAGACCGGCTTCTTTCCGTTCGAGCTGAACGCCGACGCCAGCCCGTATACGGTGCTGTACAACCGATCGCAGCTGGTGCTCGTCACGCTGCTCGAGGACACGATCGAAGCGCAGCTCGATCCCGGGTACAGCGTGGCGACCGAACGGAGCGTCCGCATCATGCTGTCCAACGGCGAATCGATCGAGGGCAACGTCCGCGTGTACCGTCCGACCGGGCGCGATCGCCTGAGCGACTACGCGCGGCTGCCCGACGCGTTCCGCTACGTCGAGACGCAGGACGCGACCGTCATCGTCAACAGCGCGCACATCGTGGAGCTCCGGGAGATCAGCGAAGCATGAAGGCCGAAATCGACGCGTTCTTTCACCTGATGTGCGAGGCGAAGGCGTCCGACCTGCACTTGTCGGTCGGCACGACGCCGCTCGTGCGGAAGGACGGCCACATGCAGCCGCTCGACGCCGCCGCCCCCGCGCTCGATCCCGCGACGGTGAAGCGGCTGCTCGATCCGATCACCCCGGAGAAGAACAAGGCGGAGTTCGCCGAGCGGCGCGACACCGACTTCGCGTACGAGATCCCCGGGCTCGCGCGCTTCCGCGCGAACATCTTCATGGACCGCAAGGGCATGGGCGCGGTGTTCCGCGTCATCCCGAGCAACATCCTCACCGCGGAGCAGCTCGGGCTCTCGCCGGCGATCCTGAACCTGTGCAGGTTGAACAAGGGGCTCGTGCTCGTCACCGGCCCGACCGGCTCCGGCAAGTCGACGACGCTCTGCGCGATGGTCGACTACATCAACCGCACGCGGAAGGATCACATCATCACGATCGAAGATCCGATCGAGTTCGTGCACGAGAACAGGACGTGCGCGATCAACCAGCGCGAGGTCCACAACCACACGATGTCGTTCAAGAACGCGCTGCGCGCCGCGCTGCGCGAGGACCCCGACATCATCCTGGTCGGCGAGATGCGCGATCTCGAGACCGTCGCGATCGCGATCGAAACGGCAGAGACCGGCCACCTCGTCTTCGGCACGCTGCACACGACGACGGCGGCGTCCACCGTGGATCGCGTGATCGATCAGTTCCCCTCCGATCGGCAGGCGCAGATCCGCATCATGCTGTCCGAATCGCTGAAGGGCGTCATCTCGCAGACGCTGTGCAAGAAGATCGGCGGCGGCCGCGCCGCGGCGCTCGAGGTGCTGATCGTCACCTCGGCGGTCAGCAACCTCATCCGCGAATCGAAGACGTTCCAGATCCAGTCGATGATGCAGGTCGGCAAGGCGGTCGGGATGGTCACGCTGAACGACGCGCTGATGGACCTCGTCACGAAGAAGATCGTCCCGCCCGAAGAGGCGTACTCGAAGGCGATCGACAAAAACGGGATGGAAACGCTGCTGAAGCGTGTTGGCTGGAGCCCATCCGCGCCGCCTGCGCCTGCGGCTCAGCCTGCGGCGCCTGTCGCCGTAGGGGCTCGCGGCTAGCCGACTCACCCGCCGGGCTCGGGGCCATGGGCCAATCCCCCGGTCGCCCAGTCCGCCAACCCCTGCCTGCTGCACGGTTGCGCCGTACTTTACGTGCATGCTATATTCGTCAGGTTCTGTTGAAGCTAGGACACCCTATCTAGCTTTGCCGCTTTCGATTAGCGTCCTCGTCGCGACCAACTAACTCGTTAGGGTCATGGGGTTTTCAGGCGCCAAGCCGCAAGGTTTTTAGGCCTGGAGCAAACCGATTGCGGAGTGCGGAATGCGGATTGCGGATTTGATTGCGGATCAATCTGCAATCCCCAATGCACTCCGCACTCCGCACTCCGCACTCCGAGATTGATTATGCCGACTATCAGTCAGCTCGTGCGCGCCGGGCGCAAGAAGATCGTCAGCAAGACGAAGAGCCCCGCGCTGCAGAACAGCCCGCAGAAGCGCGGCGTGTGCGTCCGCGTCTTCACCCAGACGCCGAAGAAGCCGAACTCCGCGCTGCGCAAGGTCGCCCGCGTGCGGCTCACCAACGGCATCGAGGTGACGACCTACATCCCCGGCGTCGGCCACAACCTGCAGGAGCACTCGCTGGTGCTCATTCGCGGCGGCCGCGTGAAGGATCTGCCGGGCGTCCGCTATCACGTGGTGCGCGGGACGCTCGACGCGGTCGGCGTGCAGGGTCGCATGCAGGGACGTTCCAAGTACGGCGCGAAGCGCCCGAAGAAGGCGTAGAGATTTCACATGCCGAGACGAAGAGAAATTCCGAAGCGCGAAGTTCCGCCGGATCCGATTTATCAGAGCTCGCTGGTGACCAAGTTCATCAGCACGGTGATGAGCGACGGCAAGCGCAGCACCGCCGCGCGGATCCTCTACAAGAGCTTCGACATCATCAAAGAGAAGACGAGCGACGATCCGCTCAAGGTCTTCAAGAAGGCGATCGACAACGTCAAGCCGAGCCTCGAGGTGAAGTCGCGCCGCGTCGGCGGCAGTAACTACCAGGTGCCGGTCGAAGTGAACCCGAACCGCCGGCTCTCGCTCAGCATCCGCTGGATCGTCGGCTACGCGACCTCGCGCGGCGACGGCAAGACGATGCAGGAGAAGCTGGCCAACGAGCTGCTCGACGCGGCGAACCTGCGCGGCGGCGCGGTCAAGAAGCGCGAGGACGTCCATCGCATGGCGGAAGCCAACAAGGCGTTCGCCCACTATCGCTGGTAACAAGCAATGCCGAGGCAATCTCCGTTAGCGAAGACGCGCAACATCGGCATCATGGCGCACATCGATGCCGGCAAGACGACGACCACCGAGCGGATCCTGTTCTACACCGGGATCACGTACAAGATCGGCGAGGTCCATGAAGGCACCGCCGTGATGGACTGGATGGAGCAGGAGCAGGAGCGCGGCATCACGATCACGTCGGCCGCCACCACGTGCTTCTGGCGCGATCACCGCATCAACATCATCGACACGCCCGGCCACGTCGACTTCACCGCCGAAGTCGAGCGCTCGCTGCGCGTGCTCGACGGCGCGGTCGCCGTGTTCGACTCGGTCGCCGGCGTCGAGCCGCAGTCGGAGACGGTCTGGCGCCAGGCCGACAAGTACCGCGTCCCGCGGATCTGCTTCGTCAACAAGATGGACCGCATCGGCGCGGACTTCAAGCGCACCTTCGATCAGATCATCTCCAAGCTCGAGGCCAATCCCGTCGCCATCCAGCTTCCCATCGGCTCGGAAGACAAGTTCCGCGGCGTGGTCGACCTCATCAAGATGAAGGCGATCACCTACAAGGACGAGACGATGGGTGCCGACTACATCGTCAGCGAGATCCCGGCCGACATGCTCGAGGAGGCGAAGCACTACCGCGAGCAGCTGATCGAGAAGGTCAGCGAGGTCGACGACACGATCCTCGAGAAGTACCTGCACGGCCAGAGCGACCAGATCACCGAAGAGGAGATCAAGTCCGCGCTCCGGAAGCGCGTGAACAGCTCGGTGCGGAGCAAGAAGAACGAGGGCGCGTTCGTCCCGGTCATCTGCGGATCGGCGTTCAAGAACAAGGGCGTCCAGCCGCTGCTCGACGCGGTGGTCGACTTCCTGCCCTCGCCGCTCGACGTGCCGGCGATCGCCGGCCTCGATCCGACGAAGAAAGAAGAGACGCTCATCGAGCGTCCGGCGTCCGACGATGCGCCGTTCTCGGCGCTGGCGTTCAAGATCATGACCGACCCGTTCGTCGGGCAGCTGTGCTTCTTCCGCGTCTACTCGGGCATGCTGTCGGCCGGGTCGAGCGTCTACAACGCGACCAAGCAGCGCACCGAGCGCATCGGCCGCCTGCTGAAGATGCACGCGAACAAGCGGGAAGAGATCAAGGAAGTCTACGCCGGCGACATCGCGGCGGCCGTCGGCTTGAGGAGCGTCTCGACCGGCGACACGCTGTGCGACGAGAAGCACGCGATCGTCCTCGAGTCGATGGACTTCCCCGAGCCGGTCATCTCGCTGGCGATCGAGCCGCGAACCAAGTCGGATCAGGAGAAGCTCGGCGTCGGCCTGCAGAAGCTGATGGCGGAAGACCCGACCTTCCGGGTGAACACGGATCAGCAGACTGGGCAGGTCATCATCCGCGGGATGGGTGAGCTGCACCTCGAGATCATCGTCGACCGGTTGAAGCGCGAGTTCAACGTCGAGGCGACGGTCGGCAAGCCGCAGGTCGCCTACAAGGAAACGCTGACGCGCCCGGCCGACGGCGAGATGAAGTACGCCAAGCAGACCGGCGGCCGCGGCCAGTACGGCCACGCGAAGATTCACGTCTACCCGGGCGAGCCTGGCACAGGCTACATCTTCGAGAACGAGGTCACGCAGGGCTCGATCCCGAAGGAGTTCATCAAACCGATCGACGAGGGCATCAAGGAAGCGCTCACGCGCGGCGTCCTCGCCGGCTACCCGATCGACGACGTCCGCGTCGAGCTGTACGACGGCTCGTACCACGACGTCGACTCGTCGGAGATGGCGTTCAAGATCGCCGGATCGATGGCGTTCCAGGACGCGGCGAAGAAGGCCAAACCGGTGCTGCTCGAGCCGATGATGCGCGTCGAGGTCGTCGTCCCGAAGGAGCACATGGGCGACGTGATGGGCAACCTCTCGAGCCGCCGCGGCCAGATCCAGTCGCAGGAAGATCGCGGCGGCACGCAGATCATCTCCGCGCGCGTGCCGCTGTCGGAGATGTTCGGCTACGCGACGGATCTGCGCTCGCGCACGCAGGGACGCGCGACCTACTCGATGCACTTCGATCGCTACGAGCCGGCGCCGCAGAACGTCAGTGAGGAAGTGGTTGCCCGGATGCAGGGGAAATGAATTGGCGTCATGGCGGATGGCTGAGGGCTAATGGCATAGGGTTGATGGCGCGTCTATCCGCCCTCTTCCATTCGCCATCAGCCATCAGCCATCAGCCATCAGCCATGACGGAGATCACAGTATGGCCAGCCCGTTCAGCGACAAGATTCGAATCCGCCTGAAGGCGTACGACTACCGCGTGCTCGATCAGTCGACGACCGAGATCGTCGAGACCGCGAAGCGCACCGGCGCGCGGCTCGCGGGGCCGATTCCGCTGCCGACGGCGAAGAACAAATGGACGGTCCTCCGTTCGCCGCACGTCGACAAGAAATCGCGCGAGCAGTTCGAGATCCGCACGCACAAGCGGCTGATCGACATCTTCGAGCCGACGCCGCAGACGGTGGACGCGCTGATGAAGCTCGATCTGCCGGCCGGCGTCGACGTCGAGATCAAGGCGTTCGGCAAGGAGCACAAGTAGACATGGCTAAGGGCTGATGGCTGATGGCCATGGTTGATGATCCATTGACCATGAACCATTTGCCATCAGCCCTCAGCCATCAGCCATTGACGCGAGCGGGTCTTTTTATGGTGACAGGAATCATCGGCAGAAAAGTCGGGATGACGCAGGTATTCGATCCCGACGGCACCGTGCACCCGGCCACCGTCATCAAGGCCGGCCCGTGTGTCGTCGTGCAAGCGAAGACGGCGCAGACCGACGGCTACGAGGCGATTCAGCTCGGGCTCGTCGAGGAGACGCCGGCGAAGGCGAACAAGCCGACGCAGGGGCACTTCAAGAAGGCGAACGTGCCGCCGACGCGCGTGCGCCGCGAGGTGACGGCCGCCAAGGGCGCCGACGCGCCAAAGGTCGGCGAGCAGGTGCTCGCGTCGATCTTCGCCACCGGCGAGCGCGTGGACGTCGTCGGCACCGGACGCGGCAAGGGCTTCCAGGGCGTCGTCAAGCGGCATCACTTCGCCGGCGGCGCGGCGACGCACGGCTCGATGTTCCACCGCGCGCCCGGATCGATCGGCGCCTCGTCGTTCCCGTCGCGCGTCGTCAAAGGGATGCGCGCCGCCGGACGGATGGGCGGCGGCCGCGTGACGATTCACAACCTGAAGGTGCTGCGCGTCGACGTAGACAATCATCTGCTGATCGTCGAAGGCGGCATCCCCGGCGCGCCGACCGGCTACGTGATCGTGCGCAAGGCCGTGACCGCGAAGAAGCTGAAGGTCGCGCAGGTCGAGAAGCCGAAGAAGGGCAAGAAGTAGCGCCATGCAGCTGGACGTCGTCAACAAAGAGAACCTGAAAGTCGGGAGCGTCGAGCTCAACGACGAGGTGTTCGGCGGGCGGATCAACGCCGACCTGATGTGGGAGTCGGTCGTCCACGCGAACGCGGCGAAGCGCCGCGGGACGCACATGACGAAGAACCGCGCGCTCGTCAGCGGCTCCGGCAAGAAGCCGTGGCGGCAGAAGGGGACCGGCCGCGCGCGCGTCGGCTCCATCCGCAACCCGCTGTGGCGTCACGGCGGCACGGTGTTCGGGCCGCAGCCGCGCGGCTACGACTTCAAGCTGCCGAAGAAGGTCGAACGCGGCGCGCTGCGCGCGGCCATCGCGCAGAAGCTGAAGGACGGCGATCTGGTCGTTGTCGACGCGCTGGCGGCGAGCGAGGTGAAGACCAAGGCGGCGGTGGAGCTCCTCAAGCGCTTCGGCGTGACCGGCAAGGCGGTGCTCATCGACGTCGCGGTGGACGAGAAGCTGTCGCGCTCGGTGCGCAACATCCCGGGCGTGTCGCTCGTTCCGAGCGCCCGCGTCACGGCGCGCGACATCCTCGACGCCGCGCGCGTCGTCGCCACGCAGGCGGCGCTCGAGAAGCTGCAGGAGGCGCTCGCATGAAGCTCGAAGACGTGATCCGGCGGCCGCTCGTCACCGAGAAGACGTCGATCCTGCGCGAGGACGGCCGGACGATCGTGTTCCACGTCGCGTCGGCGGCCAACAAGATCCAGATCAAGCGCGCGATCGAGCAGCTGCTCGGCGCGAAAGTGGAGAGCATCCGCACGAGCATCGCGCACGGCAAGATCAAGCGGCAGGGGCGCTTCGCCGGACGACGGTCCGACTGGAAGAAGGCCTACGTGAAGCTCGCCGAAGGCGCGAAGATGCCGGAATTCCTGGAAGGGGCGTAGGAACACCTCATGCCTATTCGCAAATTCAATCCGACGTCGCCGGGCTCGCGGTTCCAGACCGTGCAGACCTTCGACGACATCACGACCGACGAGCCCTACAAGCCGCTCGTCGAGCCGATGCACACGACCGGCGGCCGCAACAACCAGGGGCACCTCACGTCATGGTGGCGCGGCGGCGGCCACAAGCGGATGTACCGCATCATCGACTTCAAGCGCGACAAGCGCGACATCCCGGCCAAGGTGTCGACGGTCGAGTACGACCCGAACCGCTCGGCGCGGATCGCGCTGCTCACCTACGCGGACGGCGAGAAGCGCTACATCCTGCAGCCGATCGGCCTCAAGGTGGGCGACACGATCGTCGCCGGCCAGAACGTCGACATCCTGCCGGGGAATTCGCTGCCGCTCAAGAACATCCCGCTCGGCACGCTGGTCCACAACGTGGAGCTGAAGCCGGGCAAGGGCGGACAGATCGCGCGCAGCGCCGGATCGTCGGTGCAGGTGGTGGCGAAGGAAGGCGACTACGCGTCGGTGAAGATGCCCTCGGGCGAGATCCGCAAGCTGAACACCGAGTGCTTCGCGACGATCGGACAGGTCGGCAACCTCGATCACGAGAACATCTCGGTGGGCAAGGCGGGCCGCAGCCGGTGGCTCGGCCAGCGGCCGCACGTCCGCGGCGTCGCGATGAACCCGGTGGACCATCCGCTCGGCGGCGGCGAAGGCAAGACCTCGGGCGGCCGCCATCCGGTGTCGCCGTGGGGCCTCCCGACCAAGGGCTACAAGACGCGCAACAACAAGGTCAGCGACAGGTTCATCGTCCAGCGGAGACAGAAATAAATGGCTGAGGGCCGATGGCTGAGGGCTCGCCTCAGCCATCAGCCATCAGCGATCAGCCATTAGCGAGACGCACCTATGGGACGCTCACTGAAGAAGGGTCCGTTCGTCGACACGCACCTCCTCGAGAAGGTCGAGGTGATGAACCGCGCGAACGAGAAGAGAGTGATCAAGACGTGGTCGCGGCGCTCGACCGTCGTGCCGGAAATGGTCGGCCACACGCTCGCCGTGCACAACGGCAAGAAGTTCATCCCGGTCTACGTGACCGAGAACATGGTCGGCCACAAGCTCGGCGAGTTCGCGCCGACGCGCCTCCCGGCGGGACGGGCGCGGGCGGCGGCGCGAAACCGGCCGGCGCCACGAGTTAGAGGGCGGGAGCAGCCATGATTCAGGCAGAAGCGACAGCGCGCTATGTCCGGACGTCGGCTCAGAAGGCGGGCCTCGTCCTCGATCTGATCCGCGGCAAGGACGTCAACCGCGCGCTCGCGACGCTCAGGTTCACGCGCAAGGGAATCGCGGCGGACATCGAGAAAGTGCTGCGCTCGGCGATCTCGAACGCCCAGAACAAGGAAGGCTTCAGCGGCGACGTCGATCGGCTCTACATCTCGGCGTGCTACGCGAACCAGGGGCCGTCGGCCAAGCGTGTGCGCCCCGCGCCGATGGGCCGCGCGTTCCGCGTGCTGAAGCGGACCGCGCACCTGACGGTCCACGTCTCCGAGCGGCCGGAGAAAGTCGTGGCCGTCGCGACGACGCCGGGCGCCGAGGCGCCGCGGCCGAAGCGCGCGCGCGCGCTCAAGTCGGCGACGACGCCCTCGAAGAAAGCGGCGAAGAAGGCATAACGCAGGAAGGGCGACCCTTTTCAGGGTCGCCGAGGAGAGATCGTGGGCCAGAAGGTTCACCCGTTCGGATTCCGCCTCGGGTTCAACAAGACGTGGCGCTCGCGCTGGTACTCGAACCGCGAGTACGCGAAGCTGCTGCACGAGGATCTCGCGCTGCGCCAGAGCCTGAAGAAGCGCTTCGCCCACGCCGGCGTCGCGAAGATCGAGACCGAGCGCGCGGTCAACCGGCTGAAGATCGACATCTACACTTCGCGGCCCGGCATCATCATCGGGCGCAAGGGAACCGAGGTCGACAAGCTGAAGCAGGAGATCCAGAAGAAGACCAGCCGCGACGTCTTCATCAACATCCAGGAGATCCAGAAGCCGGAGCTCGACGCGCAGCTGATCTCGGAGTCGGTCGCGATGCAGCTCGAGAAGCGCGTCGCGTTCCGCCGCGCGATGCGCAAGGCGGTGGAATCGGCGCTGCGGTTCGGCGCGCGCGGCATCAAGGTGCGCGTCTCCGGCCGCTTGAACGGCGCCGAGATCGCGCGCTCCGAGTGGTATCTGCACGGCCAGCTGCCGCTGCAGACGCTGCGCGCCGACATCGACTACGGCTTCGCGGAAGCCAACACGACTTACGGCCAGATCGGGATCAAGGTGTGGCTCTACAAGGGCGAGCGCCTCGTCCCGCAGCGCGGCCGCGAAGAAGAGTACAGAGAGCGAGCGCCGCGCAGGCCGCAGGCACGCACGTAATCGCGTCATGGCTGATGGCTGATGGCTGATGGCTGATGGCTGATGGCTGATGGCTGATGGCTGATGGCTGATGGCTGATGGCTGGTTCCTCGACCATTGCCATCAGCCATTAGCCATCAGCCATTGACAGGGAATCTCCTATGTTGATGCCGAAGAAAGTGAAGTACCGGAAGCAGCAGCGCGGGCGCATGGCCGGCAAGGCGTGGCGCGGCTCCGACGTGTCGTTCGGCGACTTCGGCCTGAAGGCGCTCGAGCCGTGCTGGCTCACCGATCGGCAGATCGAGGCGGCGCGCGTCGCGATGACGCGCTTCGTCGCGCGCGGCGGCAAGATCTGGGTCCGCGTGTTTCCCGACAAGCCGATCACGAAGAAGCCGCAGGAAACGCGCATGGGCAAGGGCAAGGGCGCGCCCGAGCAGTGGGTCGCCGTCGTGCGGCCGGGCAAGGTGCTCTTCGAGATGGAAGGCATCAGCGAGAAGGAAGCGCGCGAGGCGATGCGGCTGGCGGCGGCGAAGATTCCGATCCGCACGAAGTTCGCGACGCGCTTCGCGCAGGAGAAGATGCAATGAAGGCCGCTGAACTGCGTACGCTCGGCGCCGACGAGCTCGGCGTGAAGGAGCGCGACCTCACCGATCAGCTGTTCCGCATGCGGATTCAGAAGTCGATGGGGCAGCTCGAGGCGCCCGACAAGCTGCGCACGGTCCGCCGCGATCTCGCGCGCGTGAAGACGGTGCTGCAACAGAAGCGGGCCGAGTAGGGCCAACACTTTATGAGTCAGAAATCAGAAAAGACCGGCGTCGTCGTCAGCAACAAGATGCAGAAAAGCATCGTTGTCGCCGTCGAGTGGCAGGTGCGGCACGGGCTGTACGGCAAGACCGAGCGGCGCACCTCGAAGTTCATGGTGCACGACGAGAAGAACGACGCGAAGCCCGGCGACATCGTCGAGATCGTGGAGACGCGGCCGCAGAGCCGGCGCAAGCGCTGGTCGCTCAAGCGCGTCGTGCGGCAGGCGGTGGAAGTCTAGACGGGCCAGGCGGGCCAGGCGGGCCTGGCGGGTCAGGCGGGTAAACGCATTTACCTGCCCGGCCCGCCCGGCCCGCCCGGCCCGCCCGGTCGTGGAGAACCGTCATGATTCAGATGCGATCGATCCTGGACGTCGCCGACAACTCCGGCGCGCGCAAGATCGCGGTCATCAACCCGATCGGCGGATCGACCGGTCGCTACGCGCGCCTCGGCGACATCGTCACCGCCTCGGTGAAGGAAGCGACGCCGGAAGGCAACGTGAAGAAGGGACAGGTCGTGAAGGCGGTCATCGTGCGCACCGTGAAGGAGCAGCGGCGCCGCGACGGCACCTACATCCGCTTCGATCGGAACGCGGCGGTGCTCATCAACGATCAGGGCGAGCCGATCGGGACGCGCGTGTTCGGGCCGGTGGCCCGCGAGCTGCGCGAGCGGCGGTTCATGAAGATTATTTCGCTGGCGCCAGAGGTTCTCTAAATGCCGCGCGTAGCTACGCCGCTTCGGAAGAACGACAACGTGCTCGTGATCACGGGCAAGGACCGCGGCAAGAAGGGGCGGATCCTGAAGGTGCTGCCCGAGAAGAACCGGCTGATCGTCGAGGGCGTGAACCTGATCAAGCGCCACACGAAGCCGAACCCTGGCAAGAACATCAAGGGCGGCATCGTCGAGCGCGAGGCCTCGATGCACGTGTCGAACGTGCAGCTGGTGTGCCCCGAGTGCGGCGCGCAGACGCGCGTCGGCCACAAGATTCTCGGCGACGGCCGCAAGGTCCGCGTGTGCCGCAAGTGCGAGGGAGTGGTCGACAAATGACGCGCCTGAAGCAGAAGTATCAGAAGGACGTGGTGCCGGCGCTCCAGAAGGAGTTCGGCTACAAGAACGTGATGGCGGTGCCGCGGATCGAGAAGGTCGTCGTCAACATGGGGCTCGGCGAGGCGACGTCGAACGCGAAGATCATCGACACGGGCGCCGACGAGCTCGCGCGCATCACCGGGCAGAAGCCGGTGACGCGGCGCGCGAAGAAGTCGATCGCCGCGTTCAAGGTCCGCAAAGGGATGCCCGTCGGGACGATGGTGACGCTGCGCGGCGAGCGCATGTGGGAGTTCCTCGATCGGCTGGTGAGTATTGCGCTGCCGCGCGTGCGCGACTTCAAGGGCGTGTCGCCGCGCGGCTTCGACGGCCGCGGCAACTACACGCTCGGCCTGCGCGACCAGCTGCTGTTCCCCGAGATCGACTACATGAAGGTCGACAAGGCGCGCGGCATGAACGTCTCGGTCGTAACGTCGGCGAAGACCGACGAAGAGGCGCGCAAGCTGCTGCAGTTCATCGGCATGCCGTTCCGTCCGAATTAGGAATCACTATGGCCACGACTGCGAAGATCGCGAAGGAACAGAAAGCCCCGAAGTTCAAGATCAGGCTGCGCAACCGCTGCCATCTGTGCGGCCGGCCGCGCGCTTACATGAGGAAGTTCGCGCTCTGCCGTCTCTGCTTCCGCAAGCTGGCGCTCGAGGGCGACATCACGGGCGTGACGAAGAGTAGTTGGTAATCTGAGAGTTGAGAGATGACTGATCCAATCGCAGATATGCTCACGCGGATTCGCAACGGCGTCGTCGCGAAGCACACGCGCGTCGACATGCCGGCGTCGCGGCTCAAGGCCGACATCGCGCGCATTCTCCAGGACGAGGGCTACATCCAGGGCTTCAAGCTGCTGGAGGAGGCGGCCGACAAGGGCGGCCCCACCAAGACGCTGCGCCTCTTCCTGAAGTACGGGCCGCACGGCGAGCGGCTGATCACCGGCGTGGAGCGCATCAGCCGGCCGGGCCGCCGCGTCTACTTCGGCAAGGAAGATGTGCCCGAAGTGCTCGCGGGCCTCGGCACCAGCATCCTGACCACGTCGCGCGGCGTGATGACGGGGCGCGCGGCGGTGAAGGCGGGCGTGGGCGGCGAAGTCCTCTGCAACATCTGGTAAACGAACATGTCCCGAATCGGTAAGAAGCCAATCACGATTCCCAAAGGTGTCACCGTCAAGCTCGTCGACGGCGCCGTCGAGGTGCAGGGGCCGAAGGGCAAGCTCCGCCAGGCGTATCCGGCCGGCATCAACTTCGAGCTCGCCGAGGGCCACCTGGTCGCAAAGACGAAGACCGAGGATCCACAGCTCGGGAAGTTCCACGGGCTCGCGCGCAGCCTCGTCGCCAACGCCGTCGCCGGCGTCATCGACGGCTACAAGAAGCAGCTCGACATCGTCGGCGTCGGCTACCGCGCGGAGCTGAAGGGCAAGCAGGTGGTCTTCGCGCTCGGCTACTCGCACGCGGTGGTGTTCGACATCCCGGCGGGCATCGACGTCGCGATCGACAAGCAGACGCACATCACGGTGACGGGCGTCGACCGCCAGCTCGTGGGACAGGTGGCGGCGAACATCCGGCGCCTGCGCAAGCCGGATCCGTACAAGCAGAAGGGCGTCCGCTACACCGGCGAGGTGCTGAAGAAGAAGGCCGGCAAGACGGGGGCGAAGTAAGCCGTCATGGCTGATGGCTGATGGCTGATGGCTGGATGGCTGGATGGCTGATGGCTAAGGGCTGGCTATGAAGATCAAGACGAAGACGATCGCCGCGTTCGGATTCACCTTCGGCAGCGCAAGCGGATCGCGGGGACGAAGGAGCGCCCGCGCCTCAGCGTCTTCCGCAGCGTGACCCACATCTACGCGCAGGTGATCGACGACATGAGCGGCGAGACGCTCGTGTCGGCGTCCACCATCGATCCGAAGCTGAAGGGATCGTTCGACAAGGCGGTCAAGGGCGGCAACATCAAGGGCGCCGAGGCGATCGGCAAGGCGATCGCGGAGCGATCGATCGAGAAGGGCATCAAGCGCGTCGTCTTCGACCGCAGCGGCTTCCTGTATCACGGGCGCATCCGCGCTGTGGCGGATGCCGCGCGCAAAGCAGGGCTGGAGTTCTAATGCGCACTCGTGAGCGAATCGATCCGTCGCAGCTCGACATCAAGGACAACGTGGTGTCGATCAACCGCGTCACCAAGGTCGTCAAGGGCGGCAAGAACCTGAGCTTCAGCGCGCTGGTCGTCGTCGGCGACGGCCACGGCGTCGTCGGGTTCGGCATCGGCAAGGCGAAGGAGGTGCCGTCGGCCATCAAGAAAGGCATCGAGGCGGCGAAGAAGAACCTGATCCGCGTGCCGCTGCAGGGGACGACGATCCCGCATCCGATCGTCGGCAACTTCGGCGCGGGCAGCGTGCTCTTGAAGCCGGCGCCCGACGGCACCGGCATCATCGCGGGCGGCGCGGTGCGCGCGGTCGTCGAAGCGGCGGGGATCACGAACATCCTGACGAAGTCGTTGGGATCGGCGAACCCGCACAACGTCGTGCGCGCGACGGTGGCGGGGCTCGACGGCCTCAAGGATCCGAGCCAGATCGCACGGCTGCGCGGCAAGGAGCTCAGCGAGCTCGCGAGCCGGAACGCGTAACGCGGGCACGAACATGGCGAATCATCGAACCGACAGCAAGGGCGGCACCCTGAAGGTGACGCTCGTGAAGAGCCCGATCGGGTTCAAGCACAATCAGGGCACGGTCGTGAAAGCGCTCGGCCTGCGCCGCATCCGCCACACGGTGGAGCTGAAGGACACGCCGGCGACGCGCGGGATGATCCACAAGGTTCGACACCTGGTGGAAGTGGCGGATTCTTAATTGGCAACCCTAGGGACCGAACATGGCACTTAACAATTTGCGCCCCCCTGCCGGGATGAAGCACCCGAAGAAGCGCATCGGGCGCGGGCAGGGATCGGGCAACGGCAAGACCGCGGGCCGCGGCCACAAGGGCGCGAAGTCGCGGTCGGGATTCAAGTTCAAGCGCGGGTTCGAAGGCGGCCAGATGCCGCTGCACCGCCGCGTGCCGAAGCGCGGCTTCCACAACCCGTTCCGCGTCGAGTACGAAGTGGTGAACCTCGACACGCTCGGGCTCCGGTTCGACACCGGCACCGTCGTCACGCCGGATCTGCTGCGCGAGCACGGGCTCGTCGCGGCCGCCAAGGCGCGGGTGAAGGTCCTCGGACGCGGCGAGATCGGCAAGGCGCTGACGGTGCGGGCGCACAAGTTCAGCGGGAAGGCTGCGGAGAAAATCGCCGCGGCGGGCGGCGCGACGGAGCAACTGTGAACGAGAGCCTGAAGAACATCTTCACGGTCACCGACCTGCGGAACCGCGTGCTCTTCACGCTGGGCATGCTGGCGGTGTATCGCCTCGGCCACAACATCACGATCCCGGGCGTGAACCTCGCAGCGCTGGCCGAGCTCGCGCGCCAGATGCAGGGGACCATGTTCGGCCTCTACGACATGTTCTCCGGCGGGAACCTGTCGCGCGTGACGATCTTCGCGCTGGGCATCATGCCCTACATCAGCGCGTCGATCATCCTGCAGCTGCTCACCGTCGTCTGGCCGTATCTGGAGCGGCTGTCGAAGGAAGGGGAGCTGGGACGCCGGAAGATCACGCAGTACACGCGCTACGGGACGATCCTGCTGAGCGTCGTCCAGGCGCTGGGCATCGCGATCTTCCTCGAACGCCAGACGCGGATTCCGGGCGGCCTGCCGCTCGTCGTGCACCCGGGCCTCGCGTTCCGGATGATGACGGTGCTGACGCTGACCACCGGCACCTGCTTCATCATGTGGCTCGGCGAGCAGATCACCGAGCGCGGCGTCGGCAACGGCATGTCGCTGATCATTTACGCCGGGATCGTCGTCGGCTTCCCGCGCGCGGTGCTGCAGACGTTCGAGCAGATGCGCACGGGGCAGATCGGGCTGATTCGCATCCTGATCCTGCTCGTCTTCATGGCGCTGGTCGTCGCCGCGATCATCTTCGTCGAGCGCGCGCACCGCCGCGTCACCGTGCAGTACGCCAAGCGCGTCGTCGGCCGGCGGATGTACGGCGGATCGAGCACGCACATCCCGCTGAAGGTGAACACGGGCGGCGTCATCCCGGTGATCTTCGCCTCGTCGATCCTCGCCTTTCCGGCGACGATCGCGCAGGCGTTCCCCGGCCGCATCGCCGAGACGGTGTCGCAGCAGCTCGGCTTCGGCATGCCGCTCTACAACCTGCTGTACGTCGCGGGGATCATCTTCTTCACCTACTTCTACACGGCGATCATCTTCAACCCGGACGACGTCGCGGAGAACATGCGGAAGTACGGCGGGTTCGTGCCGGGCATCCGCCCCGGGAAGCGGACGGCCGAGTACATCGACACGATCCTGACGCGCATCACGCTGGCGGGCGCGGTCTACCTCGCGCTGATCGCGCTCCTGCCGAACTTCCTGATCAGCGGGTTCAAGGTCGCGCCGATTCCGTTCATCGGCGACTGGCTCGACGCGAACCTGCCGAAGTTCATCACCGAGGGCATGAACGTGCAGTTCTTCTTCGGCGGCACGTCGCTCCTGATCGTGGTCGGCGTGGCGATGGACACCGTGCAGCAGGTGGAGTCGCAGCTGATCATGCGGCACTACGACGGGTTCATGAAGAAGACGCGGATTCGAGGGCGACGGGCGTAGGCGGTGGGAGTCGAGGGACAGCCGAGAGTCGGCATCGGAGTCGAGACCACTGAATGGCCCTGAACCTGTTGATGCTGGGTCCGCCCGGCGCCGGCAAAGGCACGCAGGCGGAGCGGTTCGCGCGGACGCGGGGGATTCCGAAGATCTCGACGGGCGAGATCCTGCGCGATGCGGTGCACACCGGCACCGACATCGGCCGGCGCGCCAGGGCGATCATGGACCGCGGCGAGCTGGTGAGCGACGAGGTCATGATCGGCATCGTCCGGGATCGGCTCGAGAAGGACGACACGGCCGACGGCTTCGTGCTCGACGGCTTTCCGCGGACGGTGGAGCAGGCCGCGGCGCTCGACACGATCATGGCGGCGCGCGACGCGCTGATCGTCCTCGACATCGTCGTGCCGGAGGCGGAGCTGGTGCGGCGGCTCGGCACGCGCATGATCTGCGAGAACTGCGGCGCCAACGCGCCGATCGGCGACGGCACGGTCGCGTGCATGCGATGCGGCGGCCGGCTCGTGCAGCGCGCCGACGACGACCAGGCGGTCGTCATCGAGCGGCTGAAGATCTACCACCGGCAGTCGGAGCCGCTCGTCGAGTACTACCGCGTGCGGCCGACGTTCCGGCAGATCGACGGCGCGCAGCCGCCCGACAAGGTGGCGTCCGATCTCGACGCGGCGATCGAAGCGGCCGGCGCCGGCGCCGTGACGCTCGCGAAAACGGTCGACCGCGTGCTGCGCCGCGGAGTGCAGCCGTGATCGTCTGCCGCTCGGCCGCGGAGCTCGAGAAGATGCGCGCCGCCGGCCGGCTGGTCGCCGACGTGCTCACCGAGCTCGGGGCGCTCGTCGCGCCGGGCGTGACGACGGCGGAGCTCGACGTGGTCGCGGAGGAGCGGATTCGCGCCGCCGGCGCGATTCCGGCCTTCAAGGGCTATCACGGCTACCCGGCGACGATCTGCGCGTCGATCAACGACGAGGTGATCCACGGGATTCCGTCGGGGCGCCGGATCCTGAACGAGGGCGACATCGTCTCGATCGATGTGGGCGCGTCGCTCGACGGCTACTACGGCGATCACGCCGTGACGGTCGCCGTCGGGCCGGTGTCGGAGGATGCGGCGATGCTGCTGCGCGTCACCGAGGAGTCGCTGTACAAGGCGATCGAGCGGGTGCGCGTCGGCGGCCGGATCTCGGACATCGGGCACGCCGTGCAGCAGCACGTCGAGGCGTACGGGCTCTCGGTCGTCCGCGAGTTCGTCGGCCACGGCATCGGCCAGCGGATGCACGAGGAGCCGCAGGTGCCGAACTACGGCGAGCCGGGCCGCGGCCCGCGGCTCGCCGAAGGGATGGTGCTCGCGATCGAGCCGATGGTGAACGCCGGCAAGCCGGCGGTGAAAGTGCTCGGCGACGGCTGGACCGCGGTGACGCGCGACAGCAGCCTGTCGGCGCACTTCGAGCACACGGTCGCGGTGACCGCGGACGGCCCGTGGATCCTGACCGCGCGCGAAGTGCCTGTTGGTGCGCGACGCTAGCGTCGGGCGGCTCGCCGTACACGTTTTGCGAAGGCCGTGACGGCCGCGGCGGTCGTCGGCGTGGTGACGGAGGCGCTGCCGAGCGCGATGTACAAAGTGCGGCTCGACGAAGGGTCGCTGGTCCTCGCGCACATCGCCGATCGGATCGACCGCAATTTCGTGCGGCTGCTCGTCGGCGATCGGGTTCGAGTGGAGCTCTCGCCCGTGGACGTGGGGCGGGGGCGGATCGTGGAGAAGTTATGAAGGTGCGAGCGTCGGTCAAACGGATTTGCGACAAGTGCAAGATCGTGCGGCGGCGCGGCGTCGTCCGCGTCATCTGCTCGAACCAGAAGCACAAGCAGCGACAGGGATAGGACAGGCGGGTCTGGCAGGTCGGGCGGGTCGCGCAGGTCGGCAGGGAACGAAACCCGCCGGGCCTGGCAGGCCTGCCTGACCTGCCAGACCGGAGAATACAGCTATGGCACGTATCGCAGGCGTTGATCTCCCGCGGACCAAGCGCGTCGAGATCGGTCTCACCTACATCTACGGCATCGGCCGCGTGCGCTCGAACACCATCCTGAAGGATGCGGGGGTCGCGCCGGACATCCGCGTCAAGGATCTCTCCGAGGACGACGTGCGGAAGATCAGCCGGGTGATCGAGGAGCAGGGAGGCGTCGAAGGCGATCTCCGCAAGGAGATCTCCATGAACATCAAGCGGCTGATGGAGATCGGCTGCTTCCGCGGCATGCGGCACCGCCGCGGGCTGCCGGTGCGCGGACAGCGCACGCGCACCAACGCGCGCACGCGCAAGGGCCCGCGCAAGGGCGCGATCGCCAAGAAGAAGGTTGTGTAGCGTATGGCCAAGAGTGACGCAGCGGCGACGCCTGAAGGCGCCACACCGGAGAAAAAGGAAGGCGCCGGCAAGCGGAAGAAGACCTTCAAGAAGCGCGGCGAGAAGCGGATCGTCCACCACGGCCTCGCGCACATCCACGCGTCGTTCAACAACACGACGGTGACGATCACCGACACCGAGGGCAACGTCGTCGCGTGGTCGAGCGCCGGCGGCATCGGCTTCAAGGGGTCGCGCAAGGGGACGCCGTTCGCCGCGACGCAGGCGGCGCTCAACGCGGGCAACGCGGCAAAGACGGTCGGCATGCGGTCGCTCGACGTCCGCGTGAAGGGCCCCGGTTCGGGCCGCGAGTCGGCGATCCGCGCGCTGCAGACCGTGGGGCTGGAAGTGAAATCGATTCGGGACGTCACGCCGATCCCGCACAACGGCTGCCGCCCCCCGAAGCGTCGGCGCGTATAGAGACTTTTTTATTGAGGACTTTGAATGGCGCGATATATCGGACCTGTGTGCCGTCTGTGCCGCCGCGAGGCGATGAAGCTGTTCCTGAAAGGGGAGCGCTGCTACACCGAGAAGTGCGCGATCGAGAAGCGCAACTTCGCGCCCGGCCAGCACGGCAAGACGCGGAAGGCGAAGCTCGCGGGCTACGGCCTCCAGCTGCGCGAGAAGCAGAAGGTGAAGCGCATCTACGGCGTGCTGGAGGATCAGTTCCGCCGCTACTTCGAGGCGGCCGAGCGGACCCGCGGCATCACCGGCGTCACGCTGCTGCAGCTGCTCGAGCGGCGGCTCGACAACGTCGTCTACCGGCTCGGCCTCGCGACGTCGCGGCCGCAGGCGCGGCAGCTCGTGCGCCACGGCCACTTCCTCGTGAACGGCAAGAAGGTGGACATCCCGTCCTACTCGGTGAAGGAAGGCGACGTCATCGGCGTCCTCGGGCGCACGCAGAAGAACCCGACCGTCGAGCACGCGATGGAGGAAGTCAAGGGCCGCGGCATCCCCGAATGGCTCTCGTTCGACGCAAACGCGATCACCGGCCGCGTCAACTCGATGCCGACGCGCGAGCAGATCAACCTGCCGGTGCAGGAGCAGCTGATCGTGGAGTTGTACTCGAAGTAACCCGTAATTAAGAATTAGGAATTAAGAATTAGGAATTCGCAGCAGTCGTGACAGCGTGACAACGAATTCTTAATTCCAAATTCTTAATTCTTAATTCTCTCGCTCGCTCCGCCGACCCGCAGCCCTACAGACCTGCGGCGGGAGGTCGGCGGTCACATGCAGGTCTGGAGGCCCGTCTGCGGGCCCGTTGGCGAAAGGAACACACGATGCTCTGGAAAGGTTTTCAGCGGCCCAAACGGCTGGAGGTCGAGCGCGAGACGCTCACCGATCGGTTCGGCCGGTTCTACGCGCAGCCGTTCGAGCGCGGCTTCGGCACCACGATCGGCAACGCGCTGCGCCGCGTGCTGCTCTCCTCGATCGAGGGCGCCGCGATCACGGCGGTGAAGATCGACGGCGTGCTGCACGAGTTCTCGCCGATTCCCGGCGTGGTCGAGGACGCGACCGACATCATCCTCAACCTGAAGCAGGTGCCGCTGAAGCTGCACGTCGATCACACCAAGACGCTGACGCTGCGCATCGACAAGCCGGGCGAGGTGCGCGCGCGCGACATCCAGGCGGACGCCGACGTCGAGATTCTCGAGCCGGACGCGCACATCGCGACCGTCGCCGAGCACGGCAAGCTCCACATGGAGATGCGCATGAAGCGCGGCCGCGGCTACGTCTCGGCCGACAAGAACTTCGACGAGGATCTCGGGATCGGCTGGATCCCGATCGACTCGGTGCACTCGCCGATCAAGAAGGTGAACTATCTGGTCGAGGCGGCGCGCCTCGGACAGACGACCGACTACGACAAGCTGACCGTCGACGTCTGGACCAACGGATCGATCAACTCGCGCGACGCGGTGTCGCTCGCCGCCAAGCTGGTGCGCGATCACCTGAACATCTTCATCAACCTCGAAGAGGGCGCCGAGCAGGCGGCCGAGGCCGGCGGCGCCGAGCCGACGCGCACCGGCGCGAGCAACGAGAACCTCGACAAGTCCGTCGAGGAGCTCGAGCTCTCGGTGCGCTCGTACAACTGCCTGAAGAACGCGAACATCCGGACGATCCGCGAGCTCGTGAACAAGACCGAGGCCGAGATGCTGAAGACGAAGAATTTCGGCCGCAAGAGCCTCAACGAGATCAAGGAGATCCTGCACACGATGGGGCTGAGCCTCGGCATGCGCGTCGATCAGCCCGCTGGTGCGTCGCACGAATAGTGCGGGGATTGGGGATTAGGGATTAGGGATTGGGGTGATTGGAGATCAGGGATTGGTCATGCAGCGTGACGGTTGTGATCTGACCAATCCCCAATCCCCAATCCCCAATCCCGACAGGGACGGCGAGCCATGAGACACCGAGTAGCCCACAGAAAACTGGGGCGCGTCACCGAGCATCGCATCGCGATGCTGCGCAACCAGGCGACGGCGCTCCTTCGCTACGAGCACCTCACGACGACGGTGCCGCGCGCGAAGGAGCTGCGGCCGTTCGTCGAGCGGCTGATCACGATCGCCAAGCGCGGCGTCGCCGGCGGCGACAAGAACGGCCACGCGCTGACGGCGCGGCGCCTCGTCATGCAGGATCTGCAGGACCGCGAGGTCGTCGGCAAGCTGTTCGACACGCTCGCGCCGCGCTTTGCCGAGCGTCCGGGCGGCTACACGCGGCTGCTGCGCATCGGCTACCGCAAGGGCGACAACGCCGAGGTCGCGCAGGTGGAGCTCGTCGGCAGCGAGTACGATCCGAAGGCCAAGGCGAAGACCGAAGCCGGGGGGGAAGAGCCGAAGTCGAAAGCGAAGGGCGTCGGCGGCCGTCTGCGCGCCGCGGCCGAACGGCTCCGCGGCAGCAAGAAGGAAGAGACCGAAGCCGGCGGCGGCACCAAGAACAAGGCGACCAAGCCAGCCAAAGGCGCCGCACGCCGCTCGACGACGCCGCGGAAGGCCGGCGGGAGTTGAGAATTAAGAATTAGGAATTTGGAATTCAGAATTCGTCGAGCCCCGGCGCGGTGAATCGGCCGCGCGGGGCTTTTTTCGTGAAGTGGCGAGACACGAATTCTTACTTCTTAATTCCAAATTCTTAATTTCGCTTTGCCGCTATACTCCGCCGCATGTCGAATCCCGGTCACCTCACGCGGCGGACGTGGCTGCGGCGGGCGGGGCTCGGGAGCGTCGCGCTCGCCTCGGGCGTTCGCGAGATCTTCGGCCAGCCGGCCGCGCGGCGTCCGAACATCGTCTTCATCCTCGCCGACGATCTCGGCTATGCCGACGTCTCGTGCTACGGCCGGCCCGATCTCTCGACCCCGAACATCGATCGCCTGGCCGCGACCGGCGTGCGCTTCCTGCAGGCGTACGCGAACTCCGCCGTCTGCACCGCGACGCGGACCGCGCTCATCACCGGCCGCTATCAGTATCGGTACCGCGTCGGGCTCGAGGAGCCGCTGAACGCGCGGTCGGCGCCGGGGGTTGGACTGTCGCCGAAGGAACCCACGCTCCCGTCGCTGTTGAAGAAGGCCGGCTACGGCACGACGCTCGTCGGCAAGTGGCACCTTGGTTCGCTGCCGGCATTCGGTCCGCTGCAGAGCGGCTACGATCACTTCTACGGCTTCCGCGGCGGCGCCGTCGATTACTACTCGCACCGCGCGCCCAATCAGGCAGACGATCTCTGGGACGACGACGCCGCGATCCATCAGACGGGCTATCTCACCGATCTGCTGGGCAGCCGCGCGGTCGAGGTCGTCAACGCCTACGCGCGATCGAACCAGCCCTTTCTGCTCAGCCTGCACTTCAACGCGCCGCACTGGCCGTGGGAAGCGCCGGGCGACGAAGCAGAATCGGAGCGGATCAAGGCGACCAACCTCGTTCACTACGACGGCGGCACGCAGAAGACCTACCAGCGGATGATCGCGCAGCTGGACGTGCAGATCGGCCGCGTGCTCGCGGCGCTCGACGCGAACCGGCGGCTGGACGACACGATCGTCGTCTTCACGAGCGACAACGGCGGCGAGCGCTTCGCCGACACGTGGCCGTTCACCGGCCGGAAGACGGAGCTGCTCGAGGGTGGCCTGCGCATCCCGGCGATCGTTTCGTGGCCGGCGCGGCTGCCGAAGGGACGCACCACCGGTCAGGTGGCGATCAGCATGGATTGGCTGCCGACGCTCGTCGCCGCTGCGGGCGGCGCGTCCGATCCCGCGTCGCCGCCCGACGGGATCGATCTGCTGCCGCATCTGCTCGATCCGGCGTCGGTGACGCCGCGGGCGCTGTTCTGGCGCTACAAGGGCAACGCGCAGCGCGCCGCGCGCATCGGCGACGACAAGTATCTGAAGATGCTCGACAACACGTTCCTCTTCGACGTCGTGGACGATCCGATGGAGCGCGCGAACCTGAAAGCGCGCCGGCCCGACGTCTACGCGAGGCTCGAAGCGGCGTGGCACGAATGGAACGCGACGATGCTGCCCGAGATCGACGAGAGCGCGACGGACAACCTGACCGGCGACAAGACACCGGATCGGCCGGGCGCGGTGTCGAACGGCGGCAAGGCCGACAACCCGCCGACGAGGCCGCGTCGCGACGCTAGCGCGTCGCGACGCGGAAGTTAAAAGTTAAAAGTTAAAAGTTAGAAGTTAAAAGTTAAAAGTTAGAAGTTAGAAGTGAAGCCTGAAAGTCTTTAACTTTTAACTTTTAACTTTTAACTTTTGACTTTAACTATTCACACTTCCTCGACCTCCACACCCGCACGCTCCGCCTTCGCGGCGGCGATGATCTTCGTCTGCAGGTGCGCCGGCACCTCGTCGTAGTGCGAGTACCCCATGTGATACGAGCCGCGCCCGCCGGTCGCCGACGTCAAGTGCTGCTCGTAGGTGAGCATCTCGGCCATCGGGACCTGCGCCTTGATGATCGTCATCGCGCCGCGCGTGTCCATGCCGGCGATGCGCCCGCGGCGGCCGTTCAGATCGCCCATCAGGTCGCCGGCGAAGTCCGACGGCGTGTAGACTTCCACGTTCATGATCGGCTCGAGGATCGTCGGCCGCGCGCGCGTCATCGCGTCCTTGAACGCGAGCGAGCCCGCGAGCTTGAACGAGAGCTCGTTCGAGTCGACGTCGTGGTAGGAGCCGTCGAACACGGTGACGCGGAAGTCGACCATCGGATAGCCGGCCAGATAGCCGCGGGTCCGCGCGTCCTGGATCCCCTTCTCGACCGCCGGCACGAACTGGCGCGGAATCGACCCGCCGAAGATGTCGTCGACGAACTCGAAGTCGGCGCCGCGGCCGAGCGGCTCGACGCGGATCTTGCAGTCGCCGAACTGCCCGTGGCCGCCGGTCTGCTTCTTGTGGCGTCCGTGCGCCTCGGTCGACGCCTTGATCGTCTCGCGGTACGGGATGCGCGGCGGCTTCAGGTTCACGTCGACGCCGAAGCGGCGCTTCAGCTTCGCGACCGTCACCTCGATGTGCAGCTGCCCCTGGCCGGAGAGCAGCAGCTCCTTGGTCTGCGGATCGCGGCTGTAGCGGATCGAGGGATCCTCTTCCTCCAGCCGGTGCATCGACGTGCTGATCTTGTCCTCGTCGCCGCGGCTCTTCGGCTCGATCGCGTAGGCGAGCACCGGCTCCGGAAACGCGATCGGCGGGAAGTTGATGGCGTCGCTCTTGTCGCCGAGCACGTCGTTGGTGAGCGTGTCCTTCAGCTTCGCGACCGCGCCGAAGTCGCCGGCCTTGATCTCCGGCACGTTCGTCGCCGTCTTCCCCTGCATGACCATGAGGTGGCCGAGACGCTCGGGCGCGTCCTTCGACTTGTTGTGGACCGTCGAATCAGCCTTGAGCGCGCCGGAGACGACGCGGAACATCGTGATGCGGCCGGCGAACGGATCGGCGACCGTCTTCCACACGAACGCCGACAGCGGCGCCTTCTCGTCGGCCGCGCGCGTCGTCTCGGCCGCGTCCCTGGCCTGCGCCTTGAACGGCCGATCCACGGGCGACGGCAGATAGGCGAGCACGGCGTCGAGCAGCAGCGGCACGCCGATGTTGAGCGTCGCCGAGGTGCAGACCAGCGGAAACACCTTCGCGGCGAGCGTCGCCGCGCGCAGGCCTGAGACGAGCTCGCCGTCGGTCAGCGTGCCCGCCTCGAAGAACTTCTCCATCAGCTTCTCGTCGTTCTCCGCCACCATCTCGATGAGCGCTTCGCGCGCCGCGTCGACCGCCGCCGTCATGTCGCCCGGCACCGCGCCTTCGCTGAACTTGCCGCTCTCGTCGGTCTGGAACGTGTACGCCTTCTTCGTGACGAGATCGACGACGCCGCGGAAGCTCTTCTCTTCGCCAATCGGCAGCTGGATCGGAATCACCGTGCGGTTGCACGCTTCGCGCAGCGAGGCGAGCGATCGCTCCAAGCTCGCGCGGTCGCGATCGAGGCGGTTCAGCACGACCAGCCGCGGCAGCGCGAGCGCGTCGGCCGCCTGCCAGACTTTCTCGGTCTGCACCATCACGCCGCCGACCGCGTCGACGACGACGAGCGCTGCATCGGCGACGCTGAGCGCGGCGCCCGCCTCGGCGAAGAAGTTGCCCATCCCCGGCGTGTCGATCAGGTTGATCTTCTGTTTGTTCCACTCGGCGTAGGCGACGCTGGCCGACAGCGTGTGCTTGCGCGCGATCTCTTCTTCGTCGAAATCGGTGACGGTGGTGCCGTCGTCCACCTTCCCGAATCGGTTGATCATGCCGGCGTCTGTGAGGATGGCCGAGGCGAGCTGCGTTTTGCCGGATCCGCTGTGCCCGACGAACGCGACATTTCTGATGCTGGCGGCGTCGTAGACCTTCATGGACGTGGCTCCCAGGGAATTGGTGACTTGGCGAGCGGGCGATTCGGCTGGCGCCGTCGCCGCTGGCTCACCAAGTCGCCAATTGTGTACGGCTCATTGGGCGCATCATAGCATCGGCTTCGCCGTCTGGGATTCGGGATTCGGGATTCGCTGGATCACACTGTCAAGCTGAAATTTCGTCTGCTGTCACGCTGCAGGGCCATCGATGCCAAACACGTTCACGGTATGACAGCCGTGATCTCACGAATCCCCAATCCCCAATCCCCAATCCCAATCCTTACTCGTAGCGCAGCGCCTCGATCGGATCGAGCCGCGACGCCTTGAACGCCGGGTACATCCCGAAGAACAGACCGACCGACGCCGAGAAGCCGAGGCCGATCGCGAACGACCACCACGGCAGCGAGATGGGGAAGCCGGTGAACGCGTGCACCAGCCAGCCGATGCCGGCGCCGAGCCCGATCCCGATGAGGCCGCCGACCGAGGTGAGGAATGCCGCCTCCATCAGGAACTGGAAGAGGATCTCGGCGCGGCGCGCGCCGAGCGCCTTGCGCACGCCGATTTCGCGCGTGCGCTCGGTCACCGAGATCGACATGATCGCCATCACGCCGATGCCGCCCACCATCAGCGCGATCGACGAGATGACGACGAGCGCGAGGAACGTGCCCTGGCTGATGCGATCCCACAGCTTGAGGAAGGCGTCCTGCGTCAGGATGTCGAAGTCGTCGGGCTGATCGAGCTTGAGGCCGTGGCGAATGCGCATCACCCGCTCGACGTCGGCGATCGCCTCGGCCTGGCTCACGCCGTCGCGCGGCACGAGCGCGATCTGGATCGGCAGGAACGTCGCGCTGCGGTTGATGCGGATCGGCTTCAACCCGAAGATCCGCTGGTACGCGGTATACGGGATGACGACGAAGTCGTCCTGCCCGAGGTTGAAGCCGCCCGCCGCCGGGCGCTTGTCGAACACGCCGACGACCTCGAAGCGCTCGCTGCCGACGCGGACGAACTTGCCGATCGGATCGATCCCGTTCGGCGCGAACAGCAGCTGATACGGCGTGTTGCCGAGGACGACGACGTTCTTGCGGTACTGCACCTCGGTGCCGTTGAAGAAGCGGCCGCCGAGAATCGGGATGCGCGTCCCTTCGGCGAAGTTCTCGGTCGTGCCGAAGACCACGAGATTCTTCGTCTTCTGCGTGCCGTAGAAGACGCGCCGCTGCGTGGGCGGGCCGCCGGCGCCGAGCTCGATGTCGACGAACTGAATCGTCGCGGTCTGCTCCTCGAGCGCGCGCGCGTCGGAGATCGACAGGTTGGGCCGCTTGATCAGCTCCTTGAACTCCGCGCCGCCGGCGAAGCTCGTGATGCCGAACCGCTGGATGAAGATCGTGTCGGGCCCGATCGCGCGGATCATCGCCCGGAGCGACTCGTCGAACCCGCGGATCATCGCCGTCATGCCGACGATCGACGTGATGCCGATCACGACGCCGAGCACCGTCAGCGCCGATCGCATCTTGTTCGATCGCACGGTGTCGAACGCCATCGCGACGACTTCCTTGACGAGCGTCCCTCGGATCGCCATTTAGCCGGCCCTCAGCGCAGCCGTGATCGAACCACAGAGACACCGAGACACGGAGAATTCGCTGATCCCGGTCAACGGGCCCGCGTCGAATCGATCGGCTCGGTGTCTCCGTGTCTCTGTGGTTGACTCACTTCACTCGCGCCGCAGCGCCTCGATCGGATCCAGGCGCGCGGCGCGCATCGCCGGATACAACCCGAAGAAGAGCCCCACCAGCGCGGTGATGCCGATGCCGAGCGCCACCGACCACGGCTCGATCGACGCCGGCACCGGCGTCACCGACGAGATGCCGATCGCGATCGCCGATCCCGCCATCGTGCCGATGACGCCGCCGAATATCGACAGCACCACCGACTCGGTGAGCATCTGCGCCATGATGTCCGACCGCCGCGCGCCCAGCGCCTTGCGCAGGCCGATCTCGCGCGTCCGCTCCGTCACCGCCATCAGCATGATGTTCATGATGACGATGCCGCCGACGACGAGCGAGAGCGCGACGACGCCGACCAGCACGGCGAAGATCCCGTTGGTCGCCGAATGATAGATCTCCAGAATCGTGTCCGACGTGAAGAGGCCGAAGTTGTCGGCCTGCTTCGGGCGCAGCCGCCGCGCGCTGCGCAGCGCCACGATCGCCTCGTCCATCGCCGGCTCGATCTGCGCCAGATCGCGCGGCTTCACGCTGAGCGCCAGCGATCGCCGCGAGCCGAAGATCATCCAGAACTGGCCGAGCGGGATCACCGCGAACTCGTCCTGCGAGTTGCCGAGCAGCGCGCCGCGCTTGGCGCTGACGCCGACGACGTGGAAGTGGACGCCCTCGACCTGAATCGTCTTGTCGAGCGGATCGACGTCGGGTCCGAACAGCCGATCCGCCGTCTGCCAGCCGATCACCGCGACCGGCCGCGCGCTCTCCACCTCCGTGGCGCTCATCAGCCGCCCGCGCTCCGCGTCGAAGCTCGAGAAGTTCGTGTACTCCGGCGACACCCCCTGCACCTGCATGTTATCGATCGACTTGTCGCGGTAGGTGACGCGGCCGCGCCCCTGCGACTCGGCCATCACGGCCGCGACGTCCTCGCCGCCGTAGCGGCGGATCGCGCGCAGATCGTCCAGCGTGACGCGCGGGTTGCCGCGCACCTTGTCGAACTCCTCGTCGCTGCGCGTGATCGGGAACTGCTGGATGTTGAACGAGTCGGCGCCCGCCTGGTTGAGGATCGCCTGCTTCACCGAGGCGTTCAGCCCCTGGATGAGCGACACCACCGCGATGATCGACGTCACCGCGACGATGTTGCCGAGCACGGTCATGAAGGACCGCAGCTTGGCCGCCCAGATCGCGTCGAGCGCGATGAGCGCCGATTCCGCGAAGTTCCGCATAGGCCTGGCAGGCCGGGCAGGCCGGGCGGGCCTGGCGGGCCTGGCGGGTGAGACGGGGTGAGTCTCTTACCTGCCCGGCCCGCCTGGCCTGCCAGACCTACCTGGCCTTTTTGGTGTTGTCCACCTTCACGGGATCGCCGTCGGCCATGCCGCGCACGGAGTTGTAGGGCCCCGTGATGACCTGGTCGGAGGGCTTCACGCCCGACAGCACCTCGAAGTACTTGTCGCCGGCGATGCCCATCTTGATCGGCACGAACTCGGCGCGGCCGTCGTGGACGACGAACACGCCCTCGACTTCCTTCCGCGTCTGCCCGGGCTTCAGTTCGGCGGCCGACGCGACCGTCTCCACGCCGCCGCTGCCGGTGCCGCCGCTCGGACGCCGGCGCTTGTCGGTGCGCGGCTCCCGCACGACCTGGCCGTTCGCGTCGTACACGAGCTCGCGGACCGCGACCGCCGGAATCGGCACGGACACGACGCTCTTGCGCGTCGCCGTGGTGACGTCCGCCGTGCACGTGAACCCGGGGCGCACTTCGGGAATCGCCTCGTCGATCATCACCTTCACGAGGAAGTTCGTCGCCTGCGTCGAGCTCGCCGCCGCGCCGGTCTGCTGAATCGGGCTGTTGCCGATCTCGGCGACGTGCCCCTTGAAGCTGCGATCGGGGATGGCGTCGATCGTGATCTTCGCCGGCTGTCCCATCTGGACGTTCGGGATGTTGGTCTCGTCCACTTCGACTTCCGCCTGGATCACCGACATGTCGGCCAGTTCAAGCAGCACCGTGCCCGCGTTGTTCATCGTGCCGATGACGGCCGTCTCCCCCTCCTGCACGTTGCGGCGCGTGACGATGCCGTCGATCGTCGACTCGATGCGCACCTTGCTCAGGTCGTAGCGCGCGCTCTCGAGCGCGGCGCGCTCCTGCGCGATGCGGCTCTCCTGCGGCTTCATCTGCTTCTCGCGCTCCTGCAGGACCGATTCGGCCGACTTGACGTCGTTCTCGGCCCGCTCCAGCGCTTCCCGCGTCGTCAGCTGCTGGGCCCAGAGGTCCCGTTGCCGCGCGAGCGTCTGCTGGGTCTGCTGCAGCTGCACCTTCGCGGTCTCGATCGACTGCCGCATCTGCTCGAGCGACTGCTCGGCCGCGCGCAGCGAGGCGCTGCCGCTCTCGACGCGGCTCGACAGCGACTTGGGGTCGATCTGCAGCAGGAACTGCCCCTTCCTGATCCGGTCGCCTTCGTTGACGGCGAGATTCACGACGCGCCCCGACGTCTCGGCGCTGATCTTCACGAGCCGCTTCGGCTGCACCTTGCCCGACGCGGAGACGACGGCTTCGAGATCGCGTGCTTTGATCACGTCGGTCGTGACCGGCAGCCCCTTGTCTCTCTTGAAGTAGAGATTCGCGCCGACGACGGCCGCGGCCACGAGGACGACGGCGAGCGCGATGAGGACGTTCTTGCGAGACATCTACACTCCTGAGATGGCGGTCTTGATCGCCGCGATGACCAGCCCGATCGACGCATAGATCAGCAGCAGCGCCGTCGCGATGGGACGTGTGCGGCGCCGATACAGCACGCCGAAGCCGATCGCCAGGCTGACGAACCACCAGATGAGAAACAGATCGATCGCGCCGAGCATCCGCGCGCCGAACGTATTCTCGTCGAGGAACGGGAAGAACACGCCGAGGTTCGTGGACCCGGCGAGCGACTCGCGCGCGTAGGCGAGCGGCAGCGCGAAGACCTGCTGCACGGCGATGATGACGCCCGAGTGCGCGACGATCGCGTAGGCCTGCTTGAAGGTCGCGTCGGCGCCGAGGATCGCGTTGAAGACGGCGAAGGCGATCCCGGCGACGATGAGCGCGGCGAGCGGCAGCGCGACGAGCTGAAAGGCGGCGGCGAAGTAGCGGCTGTAGGGCGCCATCTGTTCGAGGCGCGCGTACTGCGCGTCGCTCATCGGCCGGCCGAACGACTCCATCTGGCGGACCTGCTGATCGATCGTCGCCTTCTGCCCGACGTCGGTCGACAGGAAGACGAACAGGCTGACGGCGCAGACGGCCAGCACGCTCGCGAGCACGCCGGCGGCCTTCGGCTTCGCCGCGACGGCGGCGTAGGTCGCGCGCGGCGAGAAGATCACGCCGGCGATCCGGGCGAGCAGACTCGGGTCGGAGGCGATGGCGGGCGCCGTCTGGAGTTGGGTCACGTTGCGCCTCTTTTCCGGAATCTAGGTTAGATACGTCCGGCGCCGGGCCGGTGTTCTGTGACTTTTTCGTGACGCGGCGGGCCCGGTGCCGAAGACCTTCCGCAGCACGCCGAGGCCGCCGACCAGGCGCCGGCGGGCCGGCACGTCGAGCGGCGCGAGCATCTCGGCCAGGTGACCCTCCGCGGCGCGGCTGACGCGTTCGAGCGCCGCGCGGCCGGTGCTGGTCACCTCCACCATCACGACGCGGCGATCGTCGCCCGTCGCGGTGCGGCGCACCCAGCCGCGTTCGACCATCGCGCTGATCGAGCTCGACGTCGTCGGCAGGCTGACGCCCTGCAGCGACGCGAGGTCGGTGAGCATGCGCGGGCGCACGCTCAGCATCGAGAGGAGGCCGAACTGCGCCGGCGCCGGCAGCTCGCCGGCGGCGCGGAGCTCGGCGGCGACGGTGCGCATCACCAGCGGGACGATTTCGAGGATTTCGCGCGCGGTATCGCGCGCCTGATCGCGGGTCATTTGCTTAGGGGTCCTAAGCATTATACAACCGTTGCCGCCCGGATCGCGCGGCGGATTCCTTGACAGTCGGAAAGCTGGTGTTTACCATGCGTGGTCCCGCCGTGCAACAAGGAGAGTGAGCGTGGTCGGCTTCGTCCCGAAGGAAATGTTCTTCACCAAGGGTGTCGGGAAGCACCGCGAGAAGCTGACCTCGTTCGAGCTCGCGCTCCGCTCGGCCGGCATCGCCGCGTGCAATCTCGTCCGCGTGTCGAGCATCTTTCCGCCGAACTGCCGCATCCTTCCGCGAGCGGAAGGGATGAAGCGCCTCGAGCCGGGTCAGGTCACCTTCGTCGTGATGTCCGAAGCGGCGACGCGCGAGCCGCACCGCCTGATCGCGGCGACCGTCGGCGTCGCGATCCCGCGCGATCGCGATCTGTACGGCTACCTCTCCGAGCACCACAGCTTCGGCGAGAGCGAGGACATCGCCGGCGACTACGCCGAGGAGCTCGCCGCCGAAATGCTCGCGACGACGCTGGGCCTCGAGTTCGATCCCGACAAGAGCTGGGACGAGAAGAAAGAGGTTTACCGCCTCTCGAACGAGATCGTCCGCACGCAGAACGTCACACAGACGGCGGTCGGCGACAAGAAGGGGCTGTGGACCACCGTCGTCGCCGCCGCCGTTCTAGTCGGTTAGCGGCGGCCGTCGCTGACAAGGGCACAAAGGAAGAGAACGGAGGGCACAGAGGAAAACACAAAGGAAGGCCACAAAGGAAGCCGCCAGGGAACGCCGCCGAGCGAAGCCGCCGAAGAAACCCGCACGGACACGACAGATGAACGCACTACGCTAGGAGGATGTTCAACGCCTCCTCGTCTCCGTCTGTGGTGTCGGTCATTCGCCGCCAGGCCTCTGTGTCCTCTGTGCCCTTCGCTCTGTGCGTCCCTCTGTGGCCTCTGTTCTTTTCCTTTGTGTCCTTGTCAGCGACAGCCGCGGCCCAGACGACCGACACTATCGGCGTCCGCGCCCAAGGCATGGCTGGGGCGTTCACGGCGGTGGCGGACGATGCAACCGCCGGCTGGTGGAATCCGGCGGGGCTGGCGGGCGGCGCCCTCTTCAACGGGCTGATCGAATACGGGCGGCCCGAGAAGGCGCAGCCCGAATCGGTACGCGGGTTTGCGGCCGCTTATCCTGCCCTCGGGCTGACCTATTACCGCTTACCGCTCAGTCAAATACGGGTCACAACCTCTACAGGTCTACCCCCCATCGGCCGACAAGAAGAGAGCGTCCTCAGCCTGTACGGCGCGACGGTCGGCCACTCGCTGGGCGACCACTTCGTCCTGGGCACGACGCTCAAGCTGCTTCACGCGGATACGACGAACGTCAGCCTCGATGTCGGGGCGATGGCGAGCTTCGGCCCGGCGCGGTTCGGCCTGACGGTGCGGGACCTGGCCGAGCCGGCTTTCGGCAGTGGCGACCGCGCGTTCACGCTCGGGCGGCGGGCGCGAGCCGGGTTCGCGCTCTCGAGCGGCCGGCGCGGCGTCGTCGGGTTGGCGACGGTCGCGGTGGACGCTGACCTGATGACGACACGCAGCGTGGACGGGGAGGAGCGGGTGATAGCTGCTGGCGTGGAGGCGTGGACACCGCGGCGGACGTTCGGCATCCGGGGCGGGCTGAGCAAGAACACCGTCGGCACTGCGGCCTGGCAGCAGAGCGGCGGCGTGAGCGTGCTGGTGCGGACGGGCACTTACGCCGATGCGTACCTGTCGGGCGGTAGTGATGACGCCCGGCACGGTTGGGGGATTGCCTTAAGAGTGACGTTTTAGGTCAACGATTGACATTATTTGTCAAGCCCAAGTAAACTACTGACTTCATGGCCGTTCGTATAGGCGAGCTCCTCCTCAAGGAGAAACTGATCACCGCGGAGCAACTTCAGCAGGCTCTCACCCAGCAGAAGTCGAACGGCGGCAAGCTCGGCTACAACCTCGTCAAGATGGGGTTCGTCAAGGACGAGCAAATCACCGCCCTGCTCAGCAAGCAGTACGGCGTCCCGGCCATCAACCTCGCCAGCTTCAAGATCGACCTCACGATCATCAAGCTCGTCCCGACCGAGACCGCGCGGAAGTACCAAATCATCCCACTGAGCCGGTCGGGCAGCACGCTGACGATCGCGATGACGGATCCGACCAACGTCTTCGCGATGGACGACATCAAGTTCATGACCGGCTACACGGTCGAACCGGTCGTCGCCTCCGAGGTCGCGATCACCGACGCCATCGAGAAGTACTACCCGAGCGGGAAGGGCGGCGCGGCGGGGAAGGGCAAGGCGGGCGACAAGCCCGCGACCGGCAGCACGCTGGAGATGGCAAGCCGCGGCCTCGAGGAGCTGCAGGCCTCGCTCGGCGGCGACGCCGACGGCGTCGAGGTGCTCGAGGAGCTGCAGGAGATCAGCGCCGAAGCGCTCGCCAGGCAGGGCGAGGACGCGCCGGTCGTGCGGCTCTGCAACGTCGTGCTGATGTCCGCGATCCAGAAGGGCGCGAGCGACATCCACATCGAGCCGTACGAGAAAGAGCTGCGCGTGCGGTACCGCATCGACGGCATCCTCTACAACATCATGGCGCCGCCGATGAAGTACCGCGATGCGATCGTCTCGCGCATCAAGATCATGTCGAAGCTCGACATCGCGGAGAAGCGCCTGCCGCAGGACGGCCGCATCAAGATCCGCTACAACGAGAGCGGCGAGCCGAAGGAGATCGACTTCCGTGTGTCGGTGCTGCCGACGCTCTTCGGCGAAAAGATCGTGCTCCGCTTGCTCGACAAAGACAAGCTGATGCTCGACATGACGAAGCTCGGGTTCGAGCCCGAGTCGCTCACCAAGTTCGAGGAGGCGATCGCGCGCCCGTGGGGCATGGTGCTCGTGACCGGCCCCACCGGCAGCGGCAAGACCAACACGCTCTATTCCTCGATCGCCAAGATCAACACCCCCGAGACCAACATCATGACCGCCGAGGACCCGGTCGAATTCAACCTCGCCGGCATCAACCAGGTGCAGGTGAAGGAGAACATCGGGCTGAACTTCGCGGCGGCGCTCCGGTCGTTCCTGCGCCAGGACCCGAACATCATCCTCGTCGGCGAAATCCGAGACTTCGAGACGGCGGAAATCGCGGTCAAGGCGGCGCTCACCGGCCACCTCGTGCTGTCGACGCTCCACACCAACGACGCGCCGAGCACGATCAACCGTCTCATGAACATGGGTATCGAGCCCTTCCTCGTCGCGAGCTCCGTGCACCTGATCTGCGCGCAGCGCCTCGTGCGCCGCGTCTGCGCCAACTGCAAGGAGGCGAACCCGATGACGCCCGAGGCGCTCATGCAGGCGGGCTTCAACGCGGAAGACGCCTCGAGCGTGACGCCGATGAAGGGCGCGGGCTGCGACACCTGCAACAACACGGGCTACAAGGGGCGCGTCGGCCTCTACGAAGTCATGGCGGTGTCCGAAGAGCTGCGCGAGCTGATTCTCGTCGGCGCCTCGGGCCTCGAGCTGCGGCGCAAGGCGGTCGACGAGGGGATGATCACGCTCCGCGCGAGCGGCCTGCGGAAGGTGAAGGACGGGCTGACGTCGATCGAAGAGGTCGTTCGCGAAACCGTGAAGTGACGCGACACGCGATACAGATAAACAGGGAGCTTACGTTGGCGACACTACCGGAACTGCTGAAGACGATGGTCGACATGAACGGGTCGGACCTCCATATTGCGACGCAGACGCCGCCGCAGGTGCGCGTGCACGGCCACCTGCAGCGCCTGCCGCTGCCGGAGCTGACGCCGGCCGAGACGAAGAGCCTCGCCTACAGCGTCCTCACCGACTCGCAGAAGAAGCGCTTCGAGGAGTCGATGGAGCTCGACTTCTCGTTCGGCATCAAGGCGATCGCCTCGCGCTTCCGCTGCAACGTGTTCAACCAGCGCGGCGCCGTCGGGGCCGTCTACCGGTTGATTCCCGAAAAGATCCGCACGTTCCAGGAGCTGGGGCTGCCGCCGGTGCTCGCGACGCTCTCCGAGCGGCCGCGCGGCCTCGTGCTCATCACCGGCCCGACCGGCAGCGGCAAGTCGACGACGCTCGCGGCGATGCTCGACAAGATCAACACCGAGCGCCACGACCACATCCTCACGATCGAGGATCCGATCGAGTACATCCACCCGCACAAGAACTGCCTCGTGAACCAGCGCGAGGTGCACAGCGACACGTCGAGCTTCACCAACGCGCTGCGCGCCGCGCTCCGCGAGGACCCCGACATCGTCCTCATCGGCGAGATGCGCGACCTCGAGACGGTGGAAGCGGCGCTGAAGATCGCCGAGACCGGCCACTTGACGTTCGGGACGCTGCACACGAACTCGGCGGCGCAGACGATCAACCGCATCATCGACATCTTCCCGGCCGGCCAGCAGGCGCAGATCCGGACGCAGCTCTCGCTCGTGCTCGAGGGGATCGTCTGCCAGGCGCTGCTGCCGCGCGCCGACGGCAAGGGCCGCGTCTGCTCGCTCGAGATCATGGTGCCGACGCCGGCGATCCGGAACCTGATTCGCGACGACAAGGTCCACCAGATCTACGGCGCGATGCAGACCGGGCAGGAGAAGCTCGGGATGCAGACGGCGAACCAGTCGCTCGCGAGCCTCTTCATGAAGCGGCAGATCTCGCAGGACGTCGCGCTCGGCGCGTCGTCGAACAAGGAAGAGCTGCTCGACATGATGAACCGCGGAGTCGGCGTCGTCGCCGGCGCGGGCATGAATCGCCCGGGCGCCGTACCGCGCCCTGCGGGCGCGGTGAAGTAATGAAGAATTTGGAATTCGGAATCAAGAATTCGTGAACCGGGAACGAAGAACCAGGGCACCAAGGTAACGAGTCATGCCTACATTCGCGTATTCGGGACGGACGCGCGCGGGACAGACGGTGAGCGGCGAGCGCGTCGCCGACACGATGGATGCGGCGATGTCCGCGCTGCGCCGCGAGCAGATCAACGTCACGCGGATTACGCCGGCGGCGGCCAAGGCCGATAAGGCCGATGCGAAGGCCGGCGCCAAAGCGAAGACGGGGAAGATCGGCAAGAAGGTCGCCGCCAAGAACCTCGCGGTCTTCACGCGCCAGTTCTCGGTGATGATCGACGCCGGGCTGCCGCTCGTGCAGTGCCTCGACATCCTCGGCAACCAGGAAGAGGACAAGAACTTCGCGGCGGTGATTCTGCAGACGCGCAGCGACGTCGAGTCCGGCGCCTCGCTCGCCGACGCGATGCGCAAGCACCCGAAGACGTTCGACCCGCTCTTCACCAACATGATCGCGGCGGGCGAGGCGGGCGGTATTCTCGACACGATTCTGAAGCGCCTCGCGACCTACATCGAGAAGGCCGTGAAGCTGCAGGGCCAGGTGAAGTCGGCGATGATCTACCCGGTCGCGGTCATCGTGATCGCGGGCGCCGTCGTCGGCGTGATTCTGTGGAAGGTCATCCCGACCTTCGCGTCCCTCTTCTCCGGCCTCGGCGCCGACCTGCCGCTGCCGACGCGCATCGTCATCGCGCTCAGCGACAACCTGGTGCGGTTCTTCCCGTTCATCCTGGTCGGCGGCGGCGCGGCGGCGTACGGCTTCAAGAGCTACTACGCGACCGCCAACGGCCGGCGCACGATCGACCTGGTGTCGCTGAAGATGCCGGTGCTCGGCAACATCATGCGGAAGATCGCGGTCGCGCGCTTCTGCCGCACGCTGTCGACGCTCATCAGCTCGGGCGTGCCGATTCTCGACGGCCTCGAGATCACCGCGAAGACCTCGGGCAACGCGATTGTCGAGGACGCGATCATGGTGACGCGCAAGAGCATCGAGCGCGGCGAGACGATCTCCGTGCCGCTGAAGGAGACCAAGGTCTTCCCGCCGATGGTGACGCAGATGATCGGCGTGGGCGAGGCGACGGGCGCGCTCGACACGATGCTCGGCAAGATCGCCGACTTCTACGAAGAAGAGGTCGACACCGCGGTCGCCGGCCTGCTGACGCTGCTCGAGCCGATCATGATCGCCATCCTCGGCATCGTCGTCGGCGGCATCGTCATCGCGATGTACCTGCCGATCTTCGATCTGATCAGCAAGCTGACCTAGTGATGGGCGCACGGGATCGAGCGATTCGATGACGGGGAGCGAGATGGGCCTCCGCCTCCGCGTCGTCCGCCTGATGCTCGGTCGGGTGGTTATCAGTACGATCCTCCTCGGATCTGCGACGTTCATGCAGATCACGGCGCCGGGATCGGTCGCGGTCAACCCGTTCTTCTTCCTGATCGCGCTCACCTACGGGCTGACGATCATCTACGCGGGGACGCTGCGCTACGTCGATCGCCGCCGCTGGCTCGTCGACCTGCAGCTCGCCGTCGATGCGGTGATCGTCTCGGCGTTCATCTCGTTCACCGGCGGCATCACGAGCAACTTCACCTCGTTGTACTTCCTGCCCGTGATTGCCGCGAGCACGATTCGGCTGCGGCGAGGCGGCCTGCTGATCGCGACGCTCAGCGCGGCGCTCTACGGCGCGCTGGTCACGGCGCAGTATCTGCCGGCGTGGGGGCTCAGCGCGGATCCGTGGTTCACCTCGGCCTCCGTCGTCCTGCCGGTGGGCTCGGTGGCGCGCTACACCGCCGCGCTGAACGTGTTCGGCTTCTTCGCCGTCGCGCTGCTCGCGGGCTCGCTCGCCGACAGCCTGCGATCCGCCGGCGTGCAGCTCGAGCAGGCGTCGAGCGAGATCGCCGATCTGCAGGCGCTGAACCAGCACGTGATCGACAGCCTGCCGAGCGGCCTCGCGACGACCGATCGCTCGCACCGGATCCTGACGTTCAACCGCGGCGCCGAGGCGATCACGGGCGTGCCGTTCCGCGTGGCGGTCGGCCGGCCGATCGTCGACGTGCTGCAGCTGCCGCCGGCCGTGATGGCGACGATTCAGACCGAGCTGACCTCGAAAGGGGCGCGGCGGTATGAATACCGCTTTCGGGCCGCCGACGGACGCGGCGAGCTCGAGATCGGCCTCGCGGCGACGCACCTCGAGACGCCCGGCGGCCGCGCCGGGCTGCTCTTCACGTTCCAGGATGTGACGAACATCAAGAAGCTCGAGCGCGACGTCGCGATCCAGCAGCGGCTGGCGGCCGTCGGCGAGATGGCGGCCGGCATCGCGCACGAGATCCGGAACCCGCTCGCGTCGATGTCCGGCTCGATTCAGATCCTCCGGCAGGAGCTGCCGCTCAGCGCCGAGCAGGAACAGCTCATGGACATCGTGCTCCGCGAATCGGAGCGCCTGAACACGACGATCAGGTCGTTTCTCGCGTACGCGCGGCCGCAGCGCTTTCAGATCGCGCGCTTCGACGTGCGCCGCGCGCTCAACGACACGGCGCTCCTGCTCCGCAACAGCGCCGAGCTGCGCGAGGGCCACGAGATCCTCGTCGACGTGCCGGCGAGCGAGTTGTGGTACGAGGCCGACGAAGGGCAAATCAAGCAGATCGTCTGGAACCTCGCCACCAACGGCCTGCGCGCGATGCCCGAGGGCGGGAAGCTGTACTTGAACGGCGCTGTCGAGCCGTCCACGGCCGGCGTCGTGCTGACGGTGCGCGACGAAGGCATCGGCATTCCCGCCGAGGAGCTCGACTCGCTCTTCCAGCCGTTCCACGGCAGCTTCGCGAAGGGCAGCGGCCTCGGCCTCGCCATCGTGCACCGGATCGTCGCCGACTACAGCGGGGAGATTCACGTGAGCTCGCAGCCGGGCGCGGGGACGACCGTGTCGGTGCGTCTGCCCGCGCGGACGACGGTGGCCGCGTCATGAGCACCGCCGCCCAGCCGCTGCCGGCGCCCGCCGATCGCCGTCCGCCGCGCATCCTCGTCGTCGACGACGAGCGATCGATGCGGGAGCTGCTGGCGATCGTTCTGCGCCGGGAAGGCTACGAGGTGCTCGTCGCCGAGAACGGCCGCACCGCGATCGAGCTGCTCGAGCGCGAGCCGGTGGACCTGCTGATCTCCGACATCAAGATGCCGGACCTGAGCGGCGTCGACGTGCTGCGCGCCGCGAAGAAGATCGATCAGGACATCCTCGGGATCATGATCACGGCGTTCGCCTCCACCGAGACCGCCGTCGAGGCGATGCGGCTCGGCGCGTGCGACTATCTCAGCAAGCCGTTCGACATCGATCTGCTGAAGATGAAAGTGCGCGAGAAGATCGAGAACCGCCAGCTGCGGCAGGAGAACCTGCTGCTGAAGCGGACGCTCGGCCTCTCGCACGAGTTCTCGAACATCATCGGCCGCAGCGCGGCGATGGTCGACGTCTTCAAGATGATCGAGACGGTCGCGCGCACCAACAGCACGATCCTCCTCACGGGTGAATCGGGCACCGGCAAGGGGCTCGTCGCGCAGGCTATTCATTTCCACTCGCTGCGCCGCGACAAGCCGATGGTGTCGCTCAACTGCGGCGCGCTGCCGGAGAACCTGCTCGAGTCCGAGCTCTTCGGCCACATGCGCGGCGCCTTCACCGGCGCCGACACGAACAAGAAGGGGCTGCTCGAGGTCGCCGAGCGCGGCACGGTGTTCCTCGACGAGATCGGCGAGATGAGCGCGGTGATGCAGGTGAAGCTGCTGCGCGTGCTCCAGGAGCGCCGCTTCCGCCGCCTCGGCGGCCTCGAGGAGCTGCAGGCCGACATCCGCGTCATCGCCGCCACGAACCAGGATCTCGCGAAGGCGATCGCCGAGGGCCGTTTCCGCGAGGACCTCTACTACCGCATCAACGTGATCCCGATCTCGCTGCCGCCGCTGCGCGAGCGCCGCGAGGACATCCCGCTGCTCGCCGAGCATTTCGTCGCGAAGTACGCCGAGCAGATGGACAAGGAGATCACGAGCATCTCCCACGAAGCGATGGATCTGCTCGTGCACCACGAGTGGCCGGGGAACATCCGCGAGCTCGAGAACGTGATGGAGCGCGCGGTGGCGCTCGAGCCGACGCCGGCGATTCTGCCCGACAGCCTGCCGCCGGGCATCCGCGGCGAGTCGGGGCGCGCGCCGACGGCGCCGATCGAGGGGCTGCCCGAGTCCGGCTTCGACCTCGAGGCGCACGTCAAGGAGATCGAGCGCGGCTACATCGCCGAGGCGCTCAAGCGCGCGGGCGGCGTCCAGGTGAAGGCCGCCGAGCTGCTCGGCATGAGCTTTCGGTCGTTCCGCTACTACGTGAAGAAATACAACCTCCGGTAATCATGCTGTTCATGGCCAGGTTTGCGGCGGCGGCGATTGCGCTGATCGCGATCGCGGCGTACTACCTGCTCGCGTCGATTCCGTTCTCGTACTACCACTTCATCCAGGTGCCGCAGCTTCCGTGGCTGCCGATGTTCATCCTGCTGCACCCGCTGCTGCTCGCGGCGGCGCTCGCCGCGATCGTGCCGCGCCCGCGCACGTCCGCGCCCGCGCTCCGGCCGTGGATCCGCTACGTCGCGCTCGCCGGCGCGACGGCCGCGGTGTGCATGGCGGCGATCGAGGCGATGCCGGTCCTGCAGTCGTACGATGTCTCGGCGGCGCTCGTGTTCGTGCCGGTGCTGCTGCTGACGGCCGCCGCCGCGCTCCACGTCGTTGCCGCGCGGGCGGACCGCGGCAGCGAGGACGTTGCGGCGTCCGTCGACGGCGCGTCGGTCGCGCGCGCGGCGGTTGCCGGATTCCTCGTCGGCGTTGCCTATACGGCGGCCGCCGCCGGACGAGGCGCCGCGTTCACGCTCGGACCGCTCGAGTTCCGCACGGCGGCGGCGATCTCCGTTGCGGCGCACGTCGCCTGCTTCACCGCGGGGGCGCTCGTCATCCTCGTCGTCCGACACGCGTCGAGGCGCCTGCGCCGCGGCGCAGCCGCCGAACGAGTCGCCGTTGCCGCATGTGCCGTCGTGGCGGGCGCGATCGTCATCCGTCGGTCGCTCCTCACGGCGCTCATCCTCAGCGATCTGCGCGCAGAGGCGATCGCGCTGGCGCTGGCCGTCGCGCTCGTGGCAACCGTCTGGGCGGCCTCGACGACCGGCGCGCCTCGCCCCGTCGAACGGCGCCGCCGCTGGCAGAAGACCGCCGTGCTGCTCGCGGCGCTGATCGTCCTCGTCGCCGTGCTGCCGCCCATGGTGTTGCTCGCCGACTGGGGCGGCACGCTGCAGAAGATCATGGCGCTCGCCGCGTGGTCGGCGAGCCTTTCGTTCGTCGCGAGCGCACCATTTCGCGGGCGGCGGCACACGACCGTCGCTGCGGCGTTGAGCGTTGTTGCCGTTGCCGCCGCGTCGACTGTCGTCATCGCCACGCGCGGCGGCGTTCCGGATGGACATATAGACGAGCGACACGGCCTCGATCTCGGCGTTGTCGTCGATCGGTACGCGACGTTCGATCCGTCGGTCGCCGTCCTGCTCGAGGTGTTCCACCCGATCGTCTCAGACAACGACTTCTTTCGCACGGTGCGCGCCGCCGGCGACGCGACCGACGACAGATCGCTGCCCGCCGTCCCGATGACGATTGCGGACGTGCAGCATCGGCCGGCCGCGCGCCCGCCGCACATCTTCATCGTCGTCGTCGACAGCATGCGGCCCGATTATCTGTCGGCCTACAACCCGGCCGCGACGTTCACGCCCGCCATCGGCGCGTTCGCGGCCGAGAGCATCGTGATGCGCCGGGCGTTCACGCAGTACGCGGGAACGGCGCTGTCGCAGCCCGCGATCTGGGCCGGCGGTCTCATCCAGCGCGCGATGTACGTCAAGCCATTCGCCGCGGTCGACAACCTCGAACGCCTGACTGTCGCTGCTGGCTACCGGCGGTACGTCAGCGTGGACCCGCCGCTCGACGCCATCCTCGAAGACTGGTCCGGCCTGGTCCGTCTCGATTCGCACCTCACACATCCCGAGCACCTCGACGAGATGTACAAGTTCGATCTGTGCTCGACGGTGCCTGAGCTGACCGGGCGCATCGATCGCGACGGCGTCGATCGGCCCGTGTTCTTCTATTCGCAGCCGCAGAACCTGCACATCCGTGCGCTTGCGGGCGACACGCACCCGCGCGACGAGCGCGCGACGGTTCCCGACGCGTCATTCTTCAGGCCGGCCGTTGGCGCGTCGTTCTTCAAGCCGGCCGTTGGCGCGCTCGCGCGCATCGACGGCTGCTTCGGCCGGCTGATTGACTACCTGAAGGCGCGTCGCATGTACGACGACAGCATCGTCGTGCTCACCTCGGATCATGGCGACGCCTACGGCGAGGCGGGCCGGTGGGGCCATGCCTTCTACGTCGCGCCCGAGATTCTGCGCATCCCGCTGATCGTGCACGTGCCGCAGAAGTACTTGAAGAGCCGCGTCGTCGATCCGGAGCGGCTCGCGCTGTTGACCGACGTCACGCCGACGTTATTCGACCTGGCGGGCTACGAGCCGGCGGGGGCCGACGGCATCGCAGGACGGTCGTTGTTTCCACCGAGCGGCGCGTCCAATTCCGCTGCGGCTCGCGGGGCGGTCCTGGTGCAGTCGAGCTATAGCCGCGTCTACGGGCTTCTCGACGGAGACGCGCGGTGGATCTACGTCGCGGACGCGAACCGCGATCGCGAGCAGTTTTTCGACCTGACGAAATCCGACCCCTTCGACCGGCCGGTTGCGCCGGCCGATCGGCCGAAATACCGAAGATGGCTGCTGGACCGCATGTCCCGGCTGGATCGGTTCTACGGCCGTCCCACTCAGCAGTGACAATCGTTGTCGGGCGCGGTTGACAACAATTGTCAAAACCGCTGTTTCTTGCCTCGGCTCGCATTTGAGCCTATTGACTAACCCACGCAAAAACAGTGACTTACGCGGTAGACATCGAACGGACGAGCTCTGGCACCCGGGTTGCTGAAGGACAGCGCCACGACGTCCGATAAGTTGTCGTAACGGAATTCTCAGGAGATGGAAATGAAGATGCGCGACTCCAAAGGTTTCACCCTCATCGAGCTGCTGATCGTCGTGGCGATCATCGGCATCATCGCGGCGATTGCGGTCCCCGGCCTGCTGCGCGCCCGGATGTCGGGTAACGAAGCGTCGGCCATTGGCTCGATGCGAGCCATCAACAGCGCGGAATCGACCTACTCGTCGAGCTGCGCGCAGGGCGGATACGCGACCACCCTCGCCGACCTGCTGAAGCCGCCGGCGAACAGCAACGCTGGCTTCATCAGCCCGGACCTCAACGTCAATGGTGTTGTGAAGAGCGGCTACGTCGTCAACCTCGGTCAGGGCGAAGTCGTGACGGTCGTGACGACGACGCTGTCGACCTGCAACGCGTCGGCTGACGCGAAGGCTTCGTACTTTGCCGAGGCGCACCCGGTGACGATCGGCTCGACCGGCCAGCGTTCGTTCGGCACGGATCAGCGCAGCACGATTTTCCAGAACAACGCCGGCACCACGTTCACCTCGCCGCTCGTGGCGGCCGCGACCTCGCCGGTTCAGTAAGCTCGCGCTCCGGACGCAGTACATTGGCGGGCTGGCAGATAGCCAGCCCGCCATTTTCGTTTCCGAGCAAGACCGCTGCTCGCCTCGCGTTGTTCTGCGCTTTGGACTGGCCGTATCGGTTCTACGGTCGTCCTAATCAGCAGTGACAATCGTTGTCGGGCGCCGTTGACAACAATTGTCATAGCGCGGTTTTTTGCTTTGGCTCGAAACTCGAACCTATTGACTAACCCACGTAAGAACAGCGACTTACATGGCCGGCAGTGAACGGACGAGCTCTGGCATCCGGGTTGCTGAAGGACAGGACATACACGTCAGATACGTTCAGACGACGTCGTAACGGACTTCTTCTCAGGAGATGGAAATGAAAATGCGCGACTCCAAAGGTTTCACCCTGATCGAGCTGCTGATCGTCGTGGCGATCATCGGCATCATCGCCGCGATTGCGGTCCCCGGCCTGCTCCGCGCCCGTATGTCGGGTAACGAAGCGTCGGCCATTGGCTCGATGCGAGCCATCAACAGCGCGGAATCGACCTACTCGTCGAGCTGCGCGCAGGGCGGATACGCGACGACGCTCGCCGACCTGCTGAAGCCGCCGGCGAACAGCAACGCTGGCTTCATCAGCCCGGACCTCAACGTCAATGGTGTTATAAAGAGCGGCTACGAGGTCAACCTCGGTCAGGGCGAAGTCGTGACGGTCGTGACGACGACGCTGTCGACCTGCAACGCGTCGGCTGACGCGAAGGCTTCGTACTTTGCCGAGGCGCACCCGGTGACGATCGGCTCGACCGGCC